>OOBJ01000022.1_pt1 | contig 157461 bp, 133 predicted proteins | sample 1671331 | NCBI WGS metagenome assembly OOBJ01 (sample SAMN06348145, study PRJEB24527) | human gut metagenome | biome: human gut; feature: ankylosing spondylitis patient; material: feces | host: Homo sapiens | place: China | collected 2015-10 | reverse complement strand
AGCGATTTTGGCTTTTGTTTTGTTGCCGTATCGCGTCGACTTGTATATAATACCACGTGGCCTAGGTTATGTCAACATTTTTTTCGGCACTTTTTTAAGATTTTTTCGTGAAACACTAGGATTCGTGGAAAAAGAAACATGCTTGATTATCGCTTTTATCGGCCTTAAAATTTCTTCAAAAAATCTCAAAAAAAGTAGCATTTTCAGCTGTTTTTTCCATAAAAACCGCCGAAAATCAGTAAAATTTTTCTTTATTCCGCAGATTTTTTTCTTAAAATCATGTAGGTTTTTTCTTCTATCTTCATTATCCGCAAGCTGCCGATTCAATACATATCCTTCCGGAGCATACTTTTACATACTTTCCTTTAAAATAAATACGCTAAGTTTTCAATAATTCTATGACAAAGTTGTCTGAAAATGCTATAATAAGATGACTTCTATTTGCAGCCTTTGGTATTGGCTGCGCAGTCAATATAATGAAGAAGAGGTAGAAAATGTTTAAAGTACTAAAATTCATTGTCATCAGTGTTGTTTGCCTCATTATAATGGGAGCGTCAGTGCTTTATGGCTTCTCCAGTCTTTTTGCACCTCCTAATATGGATGAAACACTGATTCCGGACGCTGCTTCACAGTTCTACGATATCAATGGTAACGCAATCTATACTACGCTTTCGGAAGAACGCAGAGTACCTGTTACTATTGATAAGATTCCTAAGCATGTGCAGCGTGCCTTTATTGCTATTGAAGATAATCGCTTCTATGAACACGGTGGTATTGACTACCGCGGCACAGCACGTGCTCTGCTTTCTACATTAAGCGGTCACGAAGTACAGGGCGGCAGTACCATTACCCAACAGCTGGCAAAGAATGCTTTCCTTACCCAGGAACGTTCCATCATCCGTAAAATTAAGGAAGCTTTTATTGCCAAGGAACTTGAGCACAAATATACTAAGGATGAAATCCTCACTATGTATCTGAACCAGATTTATTTCGGTCAGGGCGCATACGGTATTGAAAGTGCTTCCATGTATTACTTCAATAAGCATGTCCAGAATCTGGATATCGCTGAAGCTGCTACTCTGGCAGCTATTCCCAAAAGCCCTAATTACTTTAATCCTTTTGAAAATCCGCAGGAAAGTAAAAAACGTCAGGAGCTTGTTATCGACCAGATGGTCAAATACGGTTTTATCTCTGCTGCCGACGGTAATGCTGCCAAAGCAGAAAAGCTTGTCTTCAGCACAACACATAAAGCCAATTCCGATCCCCGCTCCTATTTCTTCGATATGATTACCCAAAAGGTTATCGAAGAGGTTGGTGCAGACGCTCTCTATAAGGGTGGTCTTAAGATTTACACCACTTTAGACCCGGATATGCAAAAGGCTGCTGAAAATGCTATGAAGCATCTGCCGGGCTATTATACAGACGGCAAGAAGCTGACTCAGCCGCAAATGGCTCTGGTTGCCGTTGACCCGCATAACGGTTATGTTAAAGCTATGATCGGCGGCCGCGGTCAGGATAAGTTCAACCGTGCTACTCTTGCAGTACGTCAGCCCGGTTCTGCCTTCAAGCCTTTTGTATACCTCACTGCAATGCAGAACGGTTACTCTCCTGCCAGCGTTATCGAAGATAAGGAAGAGGAATTCTCTCCCGGCTGGAAACCGCAGAACTCCGACAGAGCATGGCATGGTAATGTAAGCCTGCGTACTGCTCTGGTACGTTCTATGAACGTGCCTACCGTTAAGCTGGCCCAAGAGGTTGGTGTAAGCAAAATTATTAACAATGCCGAAAAAATGGGTATTACTACTCTGGTTGATTCCGGCGCCTACAGCGATGCAAACCTCGCTATGGCACTCGGCGGTCTCAGCAAGGGCGTTAATCCGCTGGAAATGGCTGCAGCCTACGGCGTTCTGGCAAGCAATGGTATGTATTGCAAGCCTATTGCTCTGCTGAAGATTGTTGACCGTGAGGGTAAGGTTCTGTACGAAGCTAAGCCTGAACCCAAACGTGTTATTGATGCCGAAGCAGCATACCTGACTACTAATATGCTGCAGGATGTTCTTATCAGCGGCACTGCAGGCGGCATGGGAATCGGCCGTCCGGCAGCAGGTAAAACCGGTACTACCGATACCTACATTGATGCCTGGTTCGTTGGTTACACTCCCGACCTCAGTACTGCCGTATGGGTTGGCGATGATAACAACAAATCTATGAACCGTATGTACGGCAGCGGCGCTCCGCTTTCTATCTGGCATGATTTCATGGTCAACGCTCTGGCCTCTACTCCGCGCACCGGCTTCAGCAATCCGGGCGTAGCTGTTCCGCCGGAACCGGAAATTAAGCAGGATGATAAGGACAAAGATAAAGATAAAGACAAGGATAAAGATAAGGACAAAGACAAACAGGCTCCCGCTACGGTAACAACTGAAGGCAATGCCAACCAGGCACCTGTAGTAAGCAACCAGCCCACTAAAAAGAAACGCAGCATTAAAGAGCGCGTTAACGAAATCATGGGCAAGCCTGTTGTCAGCAATCAGCCTACTCCGCGTAACTAATTCACTTTTATGGTGGTCACTAAATGTGGCCACCATTTTTTATTGCTCGAAACTTAGTATACTGTATACAACAATTCTGGTTTATGCTATAATAAATACAGCTATAAATCAGCTTTAATTAACGAACTATACTAATAAAAGGAGTACTGCCATGGAGAAGAAACCCGTAAAAATAGTTGAAACCGTCCTGCGTGACGGCCACCAATCCCTTGCTGCCACCAGAATGCGCATCAGCGACATGCTGCCGGCACTGGAACAGTTGGATAACGCCGGCTACTATGCTTTGGAGGCTTGGGGCGGCGCCACCTTTGACTCCTGCCTGCGCTTCCTTAACGAGGATCCCTGGCAACGTCTGCGCACGCTCAAAAAGCATCTGCGCAAAACCCCGATTCAAATGCTGCTGCGCGGTCAGAACATTTTGGGCTATAACCATTATGCCGATGATGTTGTACGTGAATTTGTAAACCGCTCTGTGGATAACGGCGTATCCATCATCCGTATTTTCGATGCTCTTAACGATACACGCAACCTGGAATGTGCAATGCGTGCCGCTAAGGAAGCAGGCGCACATGTTCAGGGCTGTATTGTATATACCATCAGCCCCTACCATCAGGACAAGGACTTTGTACAGCTCGGTAAAGAGCTGGCACAGATGGGCGCAGATTCCATCTGCATTAAGGATATGGCCGGTCTGCTGCGTCCCTACGCTGCCGAAAGCCTTATCCGCAGCCTGAAGGCAGAGCTTAACCTGCCTATCGACCTGCACACCCACTTCACCAGCGGTATGGGCGATATGACTTACCTGAAGGCTGTTGAAGCCGGTGCGGACATGATTGATACCGCGCTTTCTCCGTTCTCCGAATCTACCAGCCAGCCCTGCACCGAAGCTCTGGTAGCAACGCTGGAGGGCACTCCCTACGATACAGGCATCAGCCTTGCCGAGCTTAATGCATTAGCTGACTATTTCAAGGATGTACGCAAGAACCTTATCCACGATTTTAACCTGAACGCCAACATCCCCATAGATCCCAAGGTACTCACCTTCCAGATTCCCGGCGGTATGCTTTCCAACCTGCTGAACCAAATGAAGGAAATGGGCGTTGCCGACAAATACCCGCAGCTGCTTGAGGAAATGCCGCGCGTGCGCGCCGAGCTCGGCTATCCGCCGCTGGTTACTCCTACAAGCCAGATTGTAGGCTCTATGTCCGTATTGAACGTTGCGCTGGGCCGCTATAAGATGATTCCCCGCGAGGTTAAGGATTTAATCCTTGGCAAATACGGCCGTACTCCGGGACCGATTGACCCTGAGGTTAAACGCCTGGCCATCGGTGACGCGCCGCAAATCGACCACCGTCCTGCCGACGATATTCCGCCGCAAATGAAAAAGCTGCGTGAAAAGCTGGCTGAGGAAGGCTTCCCCAACGCACCGATTGAAGACGTTTTAAGCTACGCCTCCTTCCCCGAGGTAACTCTTAACTTCCTGCGTCACAGCAACATCGGTATGAAATTCCACGATTTATAAGCGCAACGCTAAAGAGCACGCTGAGAAATCAATCTCAGCGTGCTCTCTTTTTATGCAGATATTATTTTACATCCTCCAGGTGCTCCTCCTGAAGCTCCTCGTGAATCTTTTCCGGCTCGTGCAAAAGCTGGATGCCGACGCGCACAATACGCATCTTATCAATTTCTTCTACCGTAAAGGCAGCGGCAGGTGTCTGCACCTTCTGCCCCACCTTAGGCGGATAATCAAGCTGAGAATAAACCCAGCCGCCGATAGTATCACAGTTTTCGGTATCCAAGGCCAGCTCAAAGGTATCGTTAACATCCTCCAGCAGCATTTTGCCATCAACGGAATAGGTTTTGCTGCCCTTTTCCTCTACTTCCGGACGTTCCTCGTCAAACTCGTCCTGAATCTCGCCTACGATTTCCTCCAGAATATCCTCAACGGTAACCATACCTGCGGTACCGCCGTATTCGTCAACGAGGATTGCCAGCTGGCTGCGATGCTTCTGCAGAATACGCAGCAGCTTGCTGATAGGCAGTGATTCCGGCACCAGCAGTACCTTACGCGCCAGACTGCGCAAATCAGGACGCTCGCCAGCGTTTAAGCTGCGCAGCAAATCCTTGATATGCAAAAAGCCGATAATATGGTCCTTATCCTCATCACAGATAGGATAACGTGTCATGCGCTCTTCCAGCGCCGTCTTGATATTATCCTCCCAGGAATCCTCCAGATACAGGCAAATCATATCGGTACGCGGAACCATGATATCGCTGGCGCGACGGTCTGAAAAGTCAAAGACATTGTCCAGATAAGTAAGCTCTGTTTTATCAATATAGCCATGCTTGTGGCTTTCTTCCATCAGTATGCGGATTTCGTCCTCATTGTGCGCTTCTTCTGCTTCGCTTGCAGCCTCAACGCCCAATTTGTGCAGTACCCAGTTAGCAACGTGATTGAGGAACCACACCGCAGGATACATCAGCTTATCAAACAGAATCAGCGGAGCTGCCACGAACAGAACAATCTGCTCAGTCTTTTGAATAGACAATGATTTAGGCACCAGCTCACCTAAAACAATATGCAAAGCGGTGATAACACCGAAGCCGACAACAAAAGCTATTGTATGCTCAACCTGCGGCGGCAGCTGCAGCAGATTAAATACAGGATGCATCAGCTTCGCCACCGTCGGCTCGCCAATCCAGCCTAAGCCCAGCGAAGCAATGGTTATACCAAGCTGCGTAACCGAAAGATAGGCATCAAGATGCTCCGTAACCTGCTTAGCGCTTTCTGCCCGAGTATTGCCTTCCTTAATCAGCGCGTCAAGCCGCGAAGGACGCACCTTGACAATAGAAAACTCCGAAGCAACGAAAAAGCCGTTCAGCGCCACCAAAAATAAAATCGCTATAACATTAAACAAACATATGAGATAGTCCAAAAATCTCTGTAATCCTGCAGATTGCAGAAAAACAGTTTCACCTCCGTAAAATATATAATATTAACAGTATTGTACCATAGTTAGGCCATAAAGCAAAATGATTTTTTGTAAAATTTGTAGCAAAAAAGCCGCCGTATCAGCAAAATTCACATGATACGACGGCTTTAAGCTTTTATTTTATGTTGACTGCAGCCTTATGCAAAGATGATGCCTTATACTCAAGCTTTAACTGCTTCAGCGCAGCGTTTGCACAGAGTCGGATGCTCAGCGTCCTGACCAACCTCGTCGCTGTAAATCCAGCAACGCTCGCACTTGTGGCCTTCGGCAGCAGCAACGGTAACCTTCAGGTCCTCGCGGCCGGTTGCTTCGGCACCTTCTGCAGCGCCTTCAACAATAACAGCCTGAGAAACAATCAGCAGGGTTGCCAAGTCTTTTTCTACGGATTTCAGGATAGCCAGTGCTTCGCCTTCAGCGTGCAGCTCAACCTTAGCGTCCAGGGAGTGACCGATTTGTTTGTTACGACGAGCCAGCTCCAGCACCTTGGTGATTTCGCTGCGAATTTCAATGAAGTTATCCCATTTGGTTTCCAGCTCTTCGTTGATGTATTCTTCCTTAACCTCCGGCCAGGGCAGCATTTGTACGGATTCCGGAGCATTAGCAGGTTTCTTCATGAACTGCCATACCTCTTCCATAGTGAAGCTCAGTACCGGGGACAGCATAACAATGAGATCCATGAGGATTTCATGCATAGCAGTTTGTGCGCTGCGACGCTCTTTGCTATCTGCCTTGTAAGCATACAGGCGGTCTTTGAGGATATCCAGATAGTAGCTGGACATTTCAACAGTGCAGAAGTTATGGATTGCATGATACAGTACATGGAAATCATAGCTTTCGTAAGCAGCGGTAACTTCCTTCTTCAGCAGCTGCAGATGCATCAGTGCCCATTGGTCAAGCTCCAGCATTTCGTTGAACGGAACAGCATCGGTTTCATAGTTGAAATCGTTAGTGTTGCCAAGGATGTAACGGATGGTGTTACGGATTTTGCGGTATACCTCAGCCAGCTGCTTCAGGATTTTCGGGGAGATACGGATATCTGCCTTATAATCGGAGGAAGCAGTCCACAGACGGATGATATCAGCGCCGTATTGCTTGATTACGTCCTGCGGAACGATAACGTTACCTACGGATTTGGACATCTTGCGGCCATCGCCGTCAACTACATAACCATGAGTCAGTACGGATTCGTACGGAGCACGGCCTGCAACAGCAACGGAGGTCAGCAGAGAGGACTGGAACCAGCCACGATGCTGGTCACTGCCTTCGAGGTACATAGCAACCGGCCAGGACAGCTCCGGACGCTTTGCGGCAACAGCCATATGAGAGGAACCGCTGTCGAACCATACGTCCATGATATCGCTTTCCTTGTGGAAGTGCTTACCGCCGCATTTCGGACAGACAGTGCCTTCCGGCAGCAGCTCTTCTGCAGTGTGAGACCACCATGCATCGCTGCCTTCTTTTTCGAACCAGTTGGCAACGGAATCAATGGTAGCTTCGTTGATCAGATGCTCGCCGCAGTTATCGCAGTAGAATACCGGGATAGGAACACCCCATACGCGCTGACGGCTGATGCACCAGTCATGACGGTCGCTTACCATGTTATGGATACGTTGTTGGCCCCAGGAAGGAATCCACTGTACATCGTCGATAGATTTCAGGGCTTCATCACGGAAGCCGTCGATAGAAGCGAACCATTGAGAGGTTGCGCGGAAGATAATCGGGTTTTTGCAGCGCCAGCAGTGTGCGTATTGGTGCTTAATGTTTTCTTTGCCCAGCAGGCAGTTCAGCTCAGCCAGATATTTCAGTACCGGGATATTAGCGTCGAATACGAACATGCCCTTGAAGCGTTCACCTGCTTCTTCGGTCAGCTTGCCCTGAGAATCAACAGGGCAGAGAATCGGCAGCTTGTATTTCAGGCCGGTTTCAAAGTCGACATCGCCATGACCGGGAGCGGTATGTACGCAACCGGTACCGGCTTCGGTAGTTACATAATCAGCCATAACTACGAGAGAGCGGCGGTTGTTGTATTCAGGGAACGGATGCACACATTCAGCGAATTCCATATCTTTACCAAGAGTAGTGCCGAGGATATTGCTGAGATCCTTGTGGCAGACAGCGCCAACCTGAGCCAGCAGATCTTTTGCCATGAAGAGAACTTCGCCTTCGCATTCAACCCAAGCATATTCCAGAGCAGGGTTCAGAGCAACAGCAACGTTGGCAGGCATGGTCCACGGGGTGGTGGTCCAAATTACCATGTAAGCTTTTTTGCCTTTAGCAGCTTCCGGAGTTTGGCCGTTGTCTTTTACCAGCGGCATTTTTACGAAGATAGTCGGAGTTTTTTGTTCGCCGTATTCGATTTCTGCTTCAGCCAGAGCGGTTTCGCAGTGCGGGCACCAGTAAACGGTCTTTTTGCCTTTGTAGATATAGCCTTTGTTAGCCATAGTACCGAATACACGGATCTGCTCAGCTTCAAAACTGTGATGCAGAGTGATGTACGGGTTTTCCCAGTCACCCAGAACACCCAGACGTTTGAAGTCTTCGCGTTGGATATCAACCCATTGCAGAGCGAAGTCATGGCATTTGCGGCGCAGAGTCAGCGGATCCAGCTCATTGCGGTTCAGGCCCAGCTCTTTGATAGCAGCGTGCTCAATCGGCATGCCGTGAGTATCCCAGCCGGGAACATACGGGGTATCGAAGCCGCGAGCATATTTGTATTTCATGATGATATCTTTTAAGATTTTGTTCAGGGCATGACCCATGTGGATTTTGCCGTTTGCATACGGAGGGCCGTCATGCAGAACAAATTTCTTGTGGCCTGCATGCAGAGCCTGCTTTTTGCCATAAATATCGTTTTCTTCCCAGAATTTCAGGAAATCAGGTTCGCGTTGCGGCAGACCGGCACGCATAGGGAACTCTGTTTCGGGCAGATTCAGTGTTTTACCATAGTCCATTACTAATAACCTCCAATTTTATTAAACAAAAAAATTAACAATATAAAAAAAGCTTCGTCCCTCAGATAAGGGACGAAGCTGTAGACTAACAACGATTAATACGCTTGCGTATCATGCATCATTAACAAACGTGTACTCCGTGGTACCACCCTCATGACGACAGCCTTTGCTGCACGCCACTCGTGTGCGCAATATCGGGCGCTCCCGTATGCAGCTACTCAGGTTCGCCGCATCCGCTCCAAAGTGATTTTCACCTGCTTTACTTCGTCCGGGCTTGCACCATACCCCGGCTCGCTTAACCTGCGCCGCAAGCTACTGTCTTTTTCATCGCGTTAGCAAATATCAATAAACGCTAATATTATACATTAGCTGTAGCAAGAAGTCAATGAGTTTTTCTTGCTTCTCAAATTTACTCTTTAGTAGACATTTTTTCTATATCCGTAAAATCAATATAGAGTTTTTTATTCTTATATCCGTAAGAAGTTGTCAAATCTACTATTTTTTTACTATAATCACCACTCACCAGCTTGCCGGAAAAAACTACAACGTCGCCACTTTTCAAAGGCATAATCTTTTTATAAAGCTCGCTGTCGGCAGGGATTAACATTTCATCTGCGGCATATCTTTTTGTTTCAACAGCATATTCCGCTTCAGGAAAATCACAGCTTAGCCTTACATAAGCAGCCATCCCAGATTTTGCCGATTCGATTCTATCAACCTTGGCACACCATTTTTTCACATAACCGTCTTTAAAAAATTCATTGAATTCCTTTTCGTATGATTTATTGAATTCCGCTTTCTCAAGCTCTGTCATGGATTTTTTCTCGTTTTGATTATAGCGGGCCTGTATTTCATTGAACTTTTTCTGGCTGGGAATACTTTCAGCAACTACACTATCAGTGATTTTCACAAATGAGTTATCTGATTTGCCGATATGTAAGCTGCTTCCTAAAGCTGTAATAAAAACCAGTAAAATTATTAAAAGAAAAATACCAACTATCGCTTTGGCAAAAAATCCGTGATGCCGCCACAGCAAATATAATCCTACCGGCCAGAAGATAAAAAGCATTAAAACAGCAAACCAGCCCTGTTCCCAAAATTTACTTTCCCGCTTTACCTCAGTTGCTTCTTCGCAAACCGCTCTTCCGCAACCAGAACAATAATTGGCATTATCCGGTATCGTTTGTCCACAGTACTTGCATTGCATAACAATCCGCTCCTCATCGTCCATGTATATGTTATTACAATAACATAAAATCCCCCAACAACACGCTCTCAGCTCTTTGCCTCTAATCACCTTTATCTTAACATTCTTTAGGATAATTAGCAACAATACTTCCGCTCTCCCCCACGCCCATACTTATTGGCTACAGTATAAAATTTCCCCTGCGCCCCACGCTCTACTTCTACCGTACTTTACGTCTATCCTTTAGGTAGTACTCTAAAGAACAAGGTTACTACTAGCTTACGCTAGTAGCTTTTATCAACGCAGAAGAAAAAGCGAGAAAGAAAACCAACAAAAGAAAGAACGAAAAAGAAGATTCACTCTTATACTCGGGAAAAACGAAGCAAAATTATTACACTGTTTAAGAAAAAATTTTAAAATTTATTTTTTCAGGTGTAATAATTTTCATCGCGAAAAGACGAGTAATAGAGTGAGAACACAAAACAACCGCTTAAGCGCTTTTCCTCAAAGCACCCAAGCGGTCATTCACAGCCTTATTCACTTCTCGTACTTAAACTCAAACACGCCAAAGCCTTTTTCCCTCGTCAGATGACTAACGTCATTCAAGCGGAAAACAGCATGCTCATGCCATTTGTTAATCCCCAGAACAGTTACGCTGGCAGGCTGCACATCAACCGAAAAGTTAAACGCCGCCACCTGCTGCATATCCATTCCCAGCCAACGGAAAATAATATTCTGAATCGTGCCCTTATGCGCAACAATCAGCAGATTTTCCTTGTCGACATCCGCACAATGCCACAAGCCGTGTACATTACGGCGATAAAATTCATTGCGCGTTTCACCGCCGGGATAGTTGCGGTGATCCAGCTCCTGCTCGGAAGCAGGCTTGCAAAAATGCTTCTTGGCCTCTTCCTCGGTCATGCCGGCAGCAATGCCGTTATTCTTTTCTCTCAGGAATCGGCAATGCTCTATTTCGCCCTTAAAGCCAAGCTCCTCGGCAATAATCTGCGCCGATGCGGAAGCACGCTGCAAATCACTTGCCAGAATCCGCAGCTTGCAATTACGTCCGGCAAAATCCTTCGCCAGCTTTACCGCAGCAGCCTTTATCTGCGCCCTTCCCTTTTCGGTCAGCTGTGAATCCGTCCAGCCGCCGGTCAATCTTTGCGTATGATGCGTTGCTTCACCATGCCTCACTAAGATAATCATCATTCAGCCTCCGACTATTCTTCGTTATGACTGGCATAGTTTTTGAGCAGCTCAACCTGCGTTTCCAACAGATGCAGCATATTTTTACGATGCAGCGCCGCCTTTTTCACCTGCTCGTTATAAGCCTGTTCGGCCATAGCAGCCTTGGCATCAGCCTCAAAAATAATTTTACGGCTACGTTCCTCTGCATCTCCCACCAGTTTACGATATTTAGTATTTGCATCCAGCATCATTCTGCCGGCTTCGCTGCGAGCATCCTCCAACAGCTTGTTAGCCTCGCTGGCAGCGCTGTTGGCGCGTTTTTTGCAGACATCCTCGGTAGTAATGCGCAGTTTATCGGCATCTACCTCGGCAGTGCTGCGCAGCTTTTCGGCATAAGCCTTAGCCTCTTCGCGCAGCTTATTGCATTCAGCCATCGCTGCCTGCAGCATGTTATCGGTTTTGTTCTTTGTCTGATTATACAAATCCTCGGCATGCGCCATGGTATCGTCGTGCAGCTTCTGCGCCGCAGCCTTCGCTTCGCTCAGCTGCTGCTCGCACTTCACTGCCGTTTCCTTCTCCAGCAGCGCCGCCTTCTTTTCACTGGCGTTCTTCACCTCGTCAGCAGTTTCCTGCGCCACAGCCAGAGTGCTCTGCATGGTAGCCTCCATCTGCTGATAATATTCCAGCTTGGAGCTGACGCGTTCGATAGTTTCCTTCTGCTCCAGGTTATCCAGATAAAGGTATTCGTATTCCTTAATCAGCTTGGCAAGAAACTTGTCTACCTCTTCTACCTCATAGCCACGAAAACCCTTGGTAAAAGTTTTTTTCTTTAAATCCTCCGGATTAAGCATGGTTTATCCTCCTAGATATAACGCTTCAGCGTTACGCTGATGCGTCCTTTTTTAGTAGTGCCGCGAATTTCCTCAATCTCTACTCGTCCACGGCCGCGGAAAGAAATTACATCGCCCTCGTTCACCGGCTGTGCCGCCTTCTTGGCCTCTTTCCAGTTTACCTTGACATTCAGGCTTTTGATTTCATCCGCCATACGGCTGCGGCTTACGCCATAGCCTGCCGCTGCCACGGCATCAAGGCGCAAATCAGCGACTGTCGCGTTAATCAGCTTAACCTTTTCTTCCTTCTGCAGCAATTCCTCGCGGGGAATTTCCGTAAGCGTTACCGGCGCAGAACCGATCTGCGTCAGATTACCGGTAAGATAATTTACCAGTGATTTTTCTACTACGAACTGCGCTCCCTCGGGCACAAAAACTATATCGCCCAAGGCCTCGCGCTTGCAGCCCGTGCCCATAAACGCACCCAGAATATCGCGGTGCGACAAATCATAATAGCGCTTATCCCAGGCCGCCAGAAAATAGGCCATTCCGAAATCCGGCTGACCGTAAAAATCATCGGCAACAAAGGCAGCCTTCACCCTTTCGGCATTACTGAAGCCGCCGTCGCTTTCCAGACGCACATTTTCGTAGTTCGCCGCAATAATTTCCGCAACATTATAGGCATGAGGATCAAGAAACTCACTCACACGGAACTTGCGTGATTTATTGGCGCCCTCGGCCAAGTCCAGCAGCTTGGCCGCCAGCTGTTCGTCACCGCCGGCTTTAAAGTAACGCAGAATTTTTTCTCTGTCTGCCATAAATTATTTCCCCTGTAATTCCTTATCTCTTTGCAGCACTGCCTGTACCGCATCATAAAAAGCACCGCGCACACCATGGTTTTCCAAAGCATGAATACCGGCAATAGTTGTGCCGCCGGGGCTTGTTACCTGGTCGCGCAGCTGTGCCGGATGCAGGCCGCTTTCTACGCACAGCTTGCCGCTGCCTGCCATTGTCTGTGCCGCCAGCTTGATAGCCAGCGCCCGCGGCAGACCGGCACGCACGCCTGCGTCAGCCAGTGCATCAATAATCACAAAGCAATATCCCGGTCCGCAGCCGGAAATTGCGGTAATCGCCTGCAATGCTTTTTCATCTACAAATTCTATTTCGCCGCAGCTGCTGAAAATTGCTGCCGCAGTCTGCTTCATCGGCTCGGTTACGGCCTCATCGCAGCAGATGGCAGTCATGCCGGCGCCTGCTGCCAGCGGAGTGTTGGGCATCGTGCGGACTACCGGGAACCCCGGAGCATAGGCATGCAACTGCTCCAGCGTAACACTACCCATGATAGAAAGCACCCAGGCATCCTTTTTCATCGCAGCTATCAGCTCAGGCACCAGCGCCACCGGTGCAACCTGAGGCTTTACAGCAAAGATTACCAGGTCAGCATCCTTTACTGCCTCTTTATTATCCGTAGTAACATTTACGCCAAAGGCTTCATGCAGACTGCGCGCATGTGCCTCAGTCGGCTCACCTACGGTAATCATTTCCGGCGCAATCAAACCGCCGCCGATAATTCCCTTGATAATAGCTTTGGCCATAGCGCCGCCGCCGATAAATGCAATTTTCTTTACTGCTATTTGTCCCATGGATTATTTCCCCTCTCGTCAAGCTCGTGCTCTTCGCCCGCATCTATATCTACGTTTTTCGGGGCGCAGATAACAATATTGCGGCCCAGCTTTTTCATGCTGCCGCCGATAGCATAAACAGTACCGCTGATGAAGTCGGTCATACGCTTGGCAACAACATTATCCGTCTTATCGTAATTAACAACCACAGCCTGATTATCACGCAGATAATCGGCAATCTTAGGAGAATCATTGAAATCGACAGGCTCCAGCAGCACAACTGTCATAAGCTTATCGGCAATAGGCAGGTTAATGGTTTTGCTGCCCATTTTTTCATTTTTAACCGGCTCCGGCTTTGCTGCCGAACCTTTGAAGTTCAAAATGGATTTGCGTTCACGCTTAGGCTCCTCTGCCGGTGCTGCAGCAGCAGGCTCCTTGCTGCCGAAGAAACGTTTCTTGGGTTTAGCGGGCTCCTGCTCGGTCTTGGCAGGCTTTTGCTCCACTTCTTCCTCGATGATTTCTTCCTCGTCATAAAGACTTAATGCATTCATGATTTTATCAATAATATTCATTACGTCACCAACCTTATCTATGTCTTAAAATTTCAGACTATAATCACGCTGTCCGAACAAGGCTGTGCCTACACGCACAATATTGGCACCTTCTTCTATTGCAACTGTGTAATCATTGCTCATACCCATGGATAGGATATCAACCTGCGGATACTGCTGCTTTAAGCGGGCGAACGCACGGTAGCCTGCCGCAAATACAGGTCTTGTCTGCTCAATATCCTCGCATTTTTGGGCAATAACCATCAGCCCGCGCAGACGTACATGCTTATATTCGGGCAGCTTCGGCAGCAGTGCCAGATAATCCTCTTTATCCAAGCCGGACTTCTGCTCCTCATGGGCAATATTCAGCTGCAAAAGGATATCCTGCACCTTACCGATGCGTTCTGCCTCCTTATCAACCGCAGCCAGCAAATGCTCACTGTCAACCGATTCGATAAGATCAAACAAGGCAACAGCCTGGCGCGCCTTATTCGTCTGCAAATGACCGATAAGATGCCAGTAGCCGTGTTTGCCCAAGGCCTCCTGCTTATGCTTAGCCTCCTGCACGCGGTTTTCGCCTACGTTGGCAATGCCCAAGGCTTCGATATCTGTAATAATTTCGGGCGGATGATTTTTCGTCACCGCCACCAGCGTTACCTTATCTCCTGTGAGCAGGTCTTTATTTTTACGCTGGTCCAAAGCAGACGCTATCTGCTCCTGAACCTGCTTTAAATTATCAGCTAACAATTTATTTGCCCCCCAATTCTCAGCAAAATGATTTGTGGCAAAGATTCTGCTTTTTATTATGCTTTAAAAGCTCTTTATCTTTATATTTTAGCATACGTGTAAACCATTGTCACGAATAAAAACAACAAAGAGCTGCCACACAAAAGTGCAGCAGCTCTCAATAAAATTATCTTTGTTATGATATCTATTAGTATAACAGTTTGTTGGCAATAACCAGACGTTGAATTTGGTTGGTACCTTCGTAGATTTGCATGATTTTAGCGTCACGCATCATCTTCTCTACAGGATACTCTTTAGTGTAGCCGTAGCCACCCATTACCTGAACAGCGTCGGTGGTTACCTGCATAGCGGTATCGGCAGCATAGCATTTAGCCATAGCAGCCTCTTTAGAGAATTCCATGCCCTGGTCACGCATCCAGCAAGCCTTTTGAACCATGAGGCGAGCGGTTTCAACCTTCATAGCCATGTCAGCCAGCATGCCTTGAACCATTTGGAAGGAAGCAATCGGTTGGCCGAACTGACGGCGCTCTTTAGCATATTTAACAGCACAGTCCAGAGCAGCCTGAGCGATACCTACGGAAACAGCGCCAACGAACGGACGAGCGCTGTCTAAGGTGTTCATAGCAATACGGAAGCCTTCGCCTTCGCGACCTACGCGATAGGACTCAGGAATAACAACGTCTTGCAGAACCAGCTCGGTAGTATTGGAAGGACGGATGCCCATTTTGTTTTCTTTTTTGCCAACGGAGAAGCCCGGGGTGTCTTTCGGAACGATGAAAGCAGTCAAACCACGGATACCGCCGGTTTTACGGGTGTTAGCGAATACCAGGAAAATTTCTGCCAGGCCACCGTTGGTGATGAACATTTTGGTACCGTTCAGAGTGTAGGTACCCTCTTCCTTGTTGTGTACAGCACGGGTAGAAACACCGCCTGCATCACTGCCTGCACCGGGCTCGGTCAGAGCGAAAGCAGCCAGACCGCCGTTGTTCAGGATATCGCAATACATTTTCTTTTGTTCGTCGGTGCCTGCCAGCAGAACAGGTACAGTTGCCAGGCTGTTGGCAGCCAGAGAGGTTGCAACACCTGCGCAGCCTTTGCCCAGCTCTTCATAAATGGTAGCAACAGAAATGCTGTCCAGGCCGGGGCCATCTAATTCTTCCGGAACAATAACGTTCAGCAAGCCCATTTCGTTAGCCTTGTCAATCAGGCCGTCACGCATATGGTTTTCTGCATCCATTTCAGCAGCATAAGGAGTAATTTCTTTTTCAACAAACTCCCTTACCATTTCCTGTAATTCTAATTGTTCCTCGTTTAATGCAAAATCCATCATATCCTCCTTGATATCAAGCGGTCTTCCGCGTCATTTCCCTTCCAAATCAACTCAGGCAAGCTCACCATTTGGCGGGTATTTCTTTAAATCTGTCGACGACAAACATTGTTGTTAAAATCGTCCCAATTAAATTCTTTTTGCTGTCAGTCATTTCAGCCTCAATAACCATCGTAGAATGTCCGGAATGCTTAATATGGCTTCGTACCGTTAAGGTTGTCGGCTCATGGACACCTTTGATAAAATTCATGCTGAAATTAAGAGTTGCCACTACAGCGCCCACGCTTGCACCGGTAACACCCAGAACGGAGTCTGCCAAGGCCAACATCACTCCGCCGTGACATATGTCACGATGATTAAAATGCTTCGCCGGATCAACGTCAATGCTGACTTCAGCACTGCCACACTTTATCTCACCAATATGCACACCGAATTGAGTCATAAAATTATTATCTGTGTACATCTGGCGAATATAGGCAGGAACATCCTTGACCTGCTCCACAGCTATCATCGCCTTTCTTCGGACAGCAGAAAATATTACTGTCAATATATCTTTGATATTTTACCACAAAACAGCGCTTAACTCAACAGTTTCATGCAAAAAAATAAGCTGAAAGGAAAGTTTTAGGGATAATTTTTTCAATAATCGCACTTTGGTATAAGCGCGAAACAAAATGGCTGCCGCACTTTGAGTACAGCAGCCATGCAAGAAGCAGATAAATTAATCGATAATATTTTGCTTGTAATCGTGATACAGAGTCTTGAGCTCTTCCATAGTTGCCCCCATCTCAACCTTGAGCTTGGAAACAGTATCGTAGTCGCCTTCGGCAACAGCTCTGCGGATAGCAGTGAAGATGCTCTTCTCTTCGAAGGAATCCTTTGCCAGCTTAGCACGCAGGTTCTGAATCTTACGCCACATTGCCAGGTCGCAGTCGGTGCAGGTTTCCTGGTTATGCAGGCGCTTCATATCGATAACAGCCTGATAGTTTTCCGGAATCAGACGAGTCAGAAGCTCAGTTTTCCAACGAATCAGCGCACCCTGCATGAAGGAGTCGATATATTCCTTCTTCAGGATATTGCCTTGAGTGAGCACTGCAACTTTTTCCGGATATTTTTCGAAAGCGCAGAGATTTTCCCAAACGGTAGCAGGCGGTTCACCGAACAGCTTGCTGCGTTCTTCAGCACTGAAATCTTCAAACACATCTTCCTCAGTACGGTATTGACGGTCGGTATCCAGATAGAAGCCCTCTTCGCCGGCCTTCTTGGAAATTTCCTTTTCCAGAGCCTTCAGGTCCTTGCCGGATTCTACGCAAGCCTTGATGCCGTCGAGGCAGGACAGGTAGAAGGCAGCAATAGCGATGTAGGTATTGGTGTACGGGTTCGGAGAACGCATTTCGATACGGGTAGCCTTATCGTTGTCCAGATCGCGGATCAGGCCTGCAAGAATGGTTCTGTTACGGGACGGGTTATCCGGGCTCAGGCCAAGGCTGGTAACAATGCAGACAGGAGCTTCAAAGCCGGGTTTCAGACGGTTCAGAGAGTCAATGGTGCAGGAGATAAACGGATTGGTTACCTCGTAGTTTTTCAAAAGGCCCATGAGAGCGCCGTAGCCGATGGCGGACAGGAAGTCCTCATGCATATCCTTCGGCGAGAACAGGTTAACAATCTTGCCGTTTTTCATTTTTGCGGCAATGCCCACATGTGTATGCTCACCGCTGCCTGCAACACCGGGAATCGGTTTAGCCTGGAAGGAAACCTCAAGACCGTTCATACGGAAAATCTCTTTAACGATGATACGCGCCAGCAGCTCGTTATCTGCAGTCTGTACGCCGCTGCTGAATTTCCAGTCAACCTCCAGCTGCTCCATAACGTGAGTCATATGGCCTGCGCCGTCAATCTGACCTTTAACGCCGCCACATTCCTTATGGCCCATTTCAGGCTCCAGGCCGTACAGCTCCAAAGTCTGAATAGTCTGCTCCAATGCAGTACGCACGTTGCCGCGGGTACGCTGCCAATATTGCTCCTGCATTACCTGAGAAGAGCTCAGAGCCTCCAGCGGTGCGTCCTCACGCGGAGTTTTTACCCAAAATTCCAGCTCGGTAGCACTGGTGAAGAGCAACTTTTCAATCTCAGCAGGATTTACATGCTCCAAACCGGCAATTACCGGATGCTTAGCAAACAAATCCATGATTTCTTTTTCTACATAAGCCAAAGTATCATTCAAAATAGAACGGGAATCAACATGATTACCGTTATGAATCAGATAGCAGGGAATGCGCAGAGTACCGATCATGCGACCGCTTTCTGCGTCAAAATGCTCATAGTTATAATCAACAAACCAGTTAACGGTTTTATCAACCTTCATATCAACGCGGGCATCGTTCAGAGTAGCGATACCGGTCAGTACAACGGAGGAGCCGTCAGTCTGTGCTGCGCTACCTGCCAAAAAGCCATCGATATCCTCGAGGAAAATCTTCATCGGGATTTTTTCGTCGGTATCATTACCGGCAAAATCCACACCCATCAGAGATACAAACTGAATCTCCGGATGCAGAGTCAGAAGCTCACGCAGAGTGCTTTCGTTTTGTTCTTCAGGTTTAATTACATACAGTAAATCTTTGTTGTTCATGATCAGTGCAGCCATAAGGCTGCCTCCTTTCTCAATACTCCCTAATTATTATGCTGCAGAAACATGCTCCCTACATATTTTCTGCAAGATAAACGAAAAAGGACCTTTTTAAGCATGGACACACTACTTCCTTACTCAAAAAAGTCCTCGTTGACTGTCTCACTATTATAGCAGATATTAAGTGCTTTTGTCCAGCTTTAATTTCTGAGGATAAGATATCAGGCAAGCAGGCGGACAAGAATTTCCTCCAGCTTCTCATATCCGCGTCCGCCCTGACGCAGCTTGATATTCATATCAGATAGTCCCAGCAAAGCTTCCGTCAGACGCTTTTCATCAAAGCGCCTGCTGTCGCGCTCCAAAAATCTGTAGGCATAAGGACTGCGCATCCCCAGCTCATCCATAATGCCCTTCTGGTCGTAGCCTCTGCGCTTCAGCTCCAGATAACGCAGCACCTGACGCAGTTTAAATGCGACAGTTGCGCTGAGCGGCAGGATATAGGTTCCGTGCTTGCGTTCGCTCGCCAACAGCTCCAGGCACTGCTTCAGCTTGCCTGCCATAATATAATTGGTCAGCGCAAAAGATGAAGCGTTTGGCAACAGTGCAAAAACATTCAGCACATCCTCTTCCGTCCATTCTCTGCGTCCTGCGGCATAAATCGCCAGCTTGCCGATTTCCTGCTGCAGCAAATCCAAGGGAATCTCTTCCTTCACGGGCTCAATATATTCGCTGATAGCCGCCAACGCATCTCTGGTAAAATGCGCGCCGTATACTGCTGCCTGCGCATACAGCCAGTCATCAAGATCTCTTTCTTTAATGCGCTCGCACGGACAAATCAGCGCACTTGCTTTAAGCTGCTTATACAGCTTGGTCCGCTTATCCATTTTCTTACTGCTGATTACAAGCAGGCAATAATCCGGTACGTCGCTGACTATCGCCGCCAGCTGCTCCATTTTCTTGGAATCGGTATCATCCTGCGCATCCGCAGCACTGTTTGCTTTGGCAGGCTTTGCTGCCCACAGCTTTTCGTCCTTCAGGAAAATCAGCGATTTGCCGCAGAAGAAGGGATAGCTGTTGACGGCTGCCTGCAGTCCGGATAAATTGGTGTCCTTGTCAAAAACCGTTATTTCGCGGTCAGCCTCCGGCGTATCGCCAAAAACATATTCCGGCAGCGCGGCAATAATGCTGTTGCGGTAGTAATCCTCCTCGCCGCACAAAAGCAGTACCTGCGCCTGCGGCAGCGGCTTATGCTGTTGTAATAGTGAAATCAGGTTTTCCGGTTTAATATCCATCTGTATTCCCTCTTATTATTTTTCTAACGGTACAATAGCTAAGGTCTTGCCTAAAGGTGCAAGTATTTTTAAGATTGTACTGATTTTAGGAATAGAGGTACCGTTTTCCATTCTGGCAATTACAGGCTGCTTTACTCCGCTCAAAAGCTCCAATTGCTTTTGGGTTATCCCCTTATCCTGACGTGCTTTAATCAGTTCACCTATTAAGGCAACGCGCAAATCACTTGCAGAAATTTCTTCCGGTGTAAAGATATTCTTTCTGACATCCTGCCATTCATAACCTACTGCACTATTCTTCACTTTCCTCACTCCTTAATTTGAAATCTTCCCATTCACGAAAAGCCTGAGCAATTTCGGTTTTAGGCGTTTTCTGCGTTTTTTTCATAAAGCAATGCAACATTACAAAACTATTATTTTCCCATACCGCAAATAAACTTCTATCACGCAAAGGCCGCAACTCCCAAATGTTATCCTGTATATGCTTAATATAAGGCTCACCTAATTGCAGACCAAATCTAGCTAATGCCTGCATATAGTCATTATGCTTATTCAATTTGATTCTGCTGTTCTTATCTTTTCGCGAAGCAAGCTCCATTAAATAATCATATACAGGCTGTCTGCCACGCTTATCACGATAAAAATATATTTTGTACATAACTTCTCTCCTTTAATTATAACTTATGAGTTATATTTTGACAACTGCTTCACTGTAAATCAGCATAGCCATAGCATTTTATTCCCTCTACGTCAAAAACAACTTTGATGCACCCCAACTCATCCGTTCTGACAACATTGCTGCCTATGGCCTGCAAGCGCTCCAGCGTTTCCTGATGCGGATGGCCGTAGCGGTTGCCGCGCCCGCAGGAAATAACTGTCAGCCTTGGGCGCACCTGCTCCAGAAATTCCATACTGCTGCTGTAATGCGAGCCGTGGTGACCTGCCTTCAGCACAGTGTATTGCTGTAGCTGCAGCCCTCGCTCGCGTTCTTCCCCCATGTCGCCTGTAAACAGCACGCTGCCTTGTGCGCTGTGCAGCGCCGCCAGCGTGCTGGCTTCGTTTCCCGGCACAGCCTGCTGCGGCACATCAACCAAAACAAGCTCTGCATTATCATCCAACGTATAGCGTTCACCGCTCTGCACCACATGCACCTGCGTCCTGCCGGCCTGTGCCAAAATTTCCTGCTGCACCATTTGGCTTTTCTCCGTCAGTGCTTCGTTAGGCAGGAGCAGCTTTTTCACCCGTAGCTGCCGCAGCAAATCCGCCGCAGCACCCACATGGTCAAAATCATAATGGCTTAAAAGCAGGATATCCGCCTCACGCTTGCCAAGATAGCGCAAAAACGGAGTAATTACGCGCGTAGCAGTCGAAAGATTTTTTAAGCCGCCGGTATCAATAATTGCCACCCGCTGCGACGGCGTGGCGATAACAGCGCAGTCCCCCTGCCCAACGTCCAGAAAATAGCAGGCCAGCGGCAGCGTGCAATACTGCTGATAAGCAAGTGTCCCGGCAAGCAGCACGGCATGCAAAAGCAGGATACAGCGACGCTCCCTATTACTCCAAAATTGCAGCCATGGGAAATCTGCCCACACAAAGAGCGCTGCATAATAGATTACAAAGCAATAAGCAGGCAGCTTGCCGATAACTACAGTGCTGTACGGCAATTCAGCAAAAAAACGCGCCTGCGTCAGCACCTGCGCCGCAAGCCAGGCAGCAAGCTGCAACATATAATCACCGCACACGGGCAGCAGTGCGCCCACGAGTGCCATCTGCGCGGCAATTTCCAACACCGGCACCAGCACGATATTGCTTACCAGGGCAATCAGCGAAATTTGGTGAAAATAATAAACCTCCAGCGGCAGCACAGCCAGCTGTGCTGCCAGCGAAACTGCTGCCGCCTCGCCTATCGGCGCAGGCAACGCCTGCGGCAGCAGCCTTTGGCATGCAGGCAGCAGCCACAAAAGACCGGCCGCCGCCCCGAAGGATAACTGAAAACCGACATCGGCCAACCATAACGGCTGCAGGCACAACAGCAGTGACGCCACCAGGCACAGTAAGCGCCCGCGCTCCGCACCGCTGCCGCCAAGCAGCAGAACGCTGCTCATAGCCAGTGCTCGCAGCACCGGAGGACGCAAGCCGCAGAGCAAAGCATAGGCAGCCAGCAAAATGATAACAATAACCTTACGCCAGGGCAGCGGTACCCACTGCAGCAAAGCAAGCAGCAGGCCTGTGAGCAGCACAATATGCGTGCCCGAAACAGAAAGAAGATGTGCTAGCCCGTTATCCGTAAACAGCTCGCGTGTTTCTTCATCCAGCCTGCCGCTGCCGCCAAGCACCATGCCGCTCAGCAGCGCCCCATATTCAGCGCCGGCTGCTGCCTCTATGCGTTCGCTCAGCTTTTTGTTCCACAAAGAAAAACGCTGCCACCACAAAACCTGCGGCTCTGTCTTTAGCAGCTGCGCCTTGCGCAACCGTCCGCCCAGCTCCTGCACTCTGTTGTAGCTTGCAGCATCAAAGCCTCCGGGGTTACGCAGGCTGTCCAGCTGCTCCAGCGTCCCCTTAAGCACCACGCAGCCTACCTGCGGCAGCTCGCCCTTCATGCTCACGCGCAAACGACCGCTGTAAGCAAGCTCTGTATCGCTATATACTTTTTCGCAACGCAGAACCGCACTGCTAAAGCCATCCAATCTGCGCACGCTCAAAGGCTCCACTGCGCCCTGCACAACCAGCTGCCGCCCAAAGCAGGCAGCAAGCTGCTGCTCGGCGGACGGCGGCACGGTAAGCAGACGAAAGAATAATATACAAAGCAGCATGAACGGTAAAAATAAGCGTAGATAACGTGTTTTCTGCAGCACTAATCCACCTCCACATAATTACGCAGCTTTGCCAGCTTGGCTTTGCCTATTCCCGGCACACGCAGTAAATCATCCGCGCTACTGAAACGGCCTCTGCTTCTTGTTTCCACAATGCGCTGCGCCAACGCCGGTCCGATACCAGGCAGCTGCTGCAGCTCTCTTGCGCTCGCGCTATTGATGCGCACAATCTGCACTGCATAGTTATTTTTTTCTGTGCCTGCTCTGGTACTACCAACCTTCTTCGTGCTACTTGCACTATAACCGGCAGTTGCCTGAGCGTTTTTCCTCTGCGTTCTGCTTGTCCGTGCAGCCTTCTGCACCGGTACTCGTATCTGCATGCCATCGCGCACCTTACGCACCAGATTAACTCGTTCACTGTCGGCATTTTCCGTCAGACCGCCGGCAGCAGAAATGGCCTCTTCCACTCTGCAGCTGGCAGGCACATCGTAAATTCCCGGCTCCAGCACGGCGCCGCTCACCTGCACGCGTACTGTTTTTACCTGCGCTGCTTTGGATGTGACCGCACTTTGCACGCTCTGCAGGCTGCTGCCCGCCAACGGTTTTTCTTTGTCGTTGGTGCTTATAAGGCTAGTGATAATGCAGCCTGTGAGGAGAACAGCGATGAAGATTAGTTTTTTAGCTTTTGGTTGCATGGGGATACCTCCTGAGTATGTTAGTAAAAAATTAGATCTAACTTTTAAGCTCCGTGTTTACTTCTTTCGTCCCCGAAAGAAGTAACAAGAAAGGGGCGCGCTTTGCAAAAGCGCGGGAAACAGTCGCTTTTTTGCTCGCACAAAAAAGCTCAGCAAAAAATGCTTTACCATATTCCCTTTGGTTCGTAGTAAGCTAAAGGCTACTGCAACATAGCAATGAATGTGCAAGCATTTTTTAAGGCTTAGACTAACGCGAAGTTTAGTCACCCGATACAAGGCTTAGACAAATCACAAAATACATCATAGGTTACGAAGAACAATTAAAAGAATTTCGAACAAGCGCTAGTAACAGCAAAGCGACCCGATTTAGAGAGCTTTTTGGTAAAACTTTTCCTCCCGAAAAAGTTTTTGTTTTGCCGCGCTTTCCAAAAAGCGCGAACCTTTCTTGCCAACTTCTTTCAGTTATGAAAGAAGCTGAATAAACATCACAAAAAAACAAAAAGAGCCCCCAAGAATAACAATTACGTTATTCTCAGAGACTCTGAAAATGTAAGCGTTATTTAGTACTACTAAATAATGTCATTGCTGACATGCACTGCTTATTTTTTTGTCCGCGCTACAGTCTGCGGAAACTGCCTGCTGCAGGACAGCTGTAACTGCGGTGGTCGCAGTTAGTTATTAGTGGTTAGTGGCCAGTAATACTAAAGCTCGCGACAAATTTTATTTTTACTTTTATTTTTCCCCTCTTTTTGCTCCCTGTTCGGTCGCAACGGGGATTCGTTCCACCATTTCACTTTCTCGCTTCGCTATTGCTCGCGACAAAGTGGGTGTCACTTCGCTACGATGTTTACCAGACGGCCGGGTACGCAGATAACCTTGCGTACGGTTGCATCGCCGATGTGAGCCTGAACGTTAGCGTCAGCCATAGCAATCTTCTCCAGCTCTTCTTTGGTAGCTTCAGCCGGAACAGTCAGACGACCGCGAACCTTGCCGTTAACCTGCAGAACGATTTCTACATTGTCAACCTTCAGGGCTTCTTCATCGCACTCAGGCCAGCTTTGTTCATGTACGCTGCTGTTGGCATCAATAGCACCGCGCCACAGCTCTTCGGTGATATGCGGAACAAACGGGCTCATCATCTTGATGAGGTCGGAAATTGCTTCGTAAATCAGACCTGCATTCGGCTCTTTGGCAGCTTCTTTATAAGCATAGAGAGCGTTAACCAGTTCCATCATAGTGGAAATAGCAGTGTTGAAGTTGAAGCGGGTTTCGATATCGTTGGTAACCTTCTTAATGCTGCTATGCAGTACACGGCGCAGGTCCTTATCTGCTTCGCTCAGATTGCTGTGATCGTATTCGGTAACCTTTTGTGCAAGAACAGCTTCAAATGCTTGTACGATACGCCAGATACGGTTCAGGAAGCGGAAGGAGCCTTCAACGCCCTGGTCGCTCCACTCCAGCTCTCTTTCAGGCGGAGCAGCAAAGAGGATGAACAGACGCGCGGTATCAGCACCGTATTTGGAAAGGATTTCTTCCGGAGAAACAACGTTGCCCAGAGATTTACTCATCTTAGCACCGTCTTTGATTACCATGCCCTGAGTCAGCAGGTTGCTAAACGGTTCATCATAATCAACCAGGCCTGCGTCACGCAGAACCTTTACAAAGAAGCGGGAATACAGCAGATGCAGAATAGCATGCTCAATACCGCCGATATATTGGTCTACAGGACCCCAATAGTTATTGAGTTCCTTGTCAAACGGCAGCTTGTCGTTGTGTGCGTCGGTATAACGCAGATAATACCAGGAGGAGCACAGGAAGGTGTCCATGGTATCGGTTTCGCGGGTTGCGTCAGCACCGCATTTCGGGCATTTGCAGTGAACAAATTCCTCGGAGGTTGCCAGCGGAGATTTAGCACCGGCAGTAAAGCTTACGTCCTCAGGCAGGCGAACCGGCAGCTGGTCTTCCGGAACCAGAACCTCGCCGCAGTGCGGGCAGTAAATGATAGGAATCGGAGCGCCCCAATAACGCTGACGGCTGATCAGCCAATCACGCAGACGGTAGTTTACACGGCGTTTACCAAAGCCTTCAGCTTCAGCCTTGTCCATGATAGCGCTCATAGCCTTGTGCATTTCCATGCCGGTGAATTCACCGGAGTTAACCAGCATGCCTTCTTTTTCTTCGTAAGCGCAGGTCATTTCTTCCAGCTTCAGCTCTTTGCCGATTGGGCAGATGGTAACGATCTTTTCAATGCCGTATTTGTCAGCAAACATCCAGTCACGCTGGTCACCGGTAGGAACGCCCATTACAGCGCCGGTACCGTAATCATACAGTACATAGTTGGTTACCCAGATTTCTACCTTGCGGCCGGTGAACGGGTTAATGCAGTATACGCCGGTGAATACGCCCTCTTTTTCGGATTCGCTGGAGGTACGTTCAATTTCGGACTGATTACGAACACGCTCGCAGAAAGCGTTGATTTCGTCAGCCTTCGGATTGTTTTCGCAAATCTTTTTAATCAGCGGATGCTCGGCAGCCAGAGCCATGAAGGTTACGCCGTAAGCAGTATCCGGACGGGTGGTGTAAACAGCAACGGAATCGTTCAGCGCAGGGATTTCAAAGGAGAATTCCAAGCCTTCGCTGCGGCCGATCCAGTTGTGCTGCATGGTTTTTACGCGCTCAGGCCAGCCCGGCAGCAGGTCAAGATCCTTCAGCAGCTCATCAGCGTAATCGGTAATTTTGAAGAACCATTGGCTCAAATCCTTTTTAACAACCTCATGATCGCAGCGCCAGCATTTGCCGTCAATAACCTGCTCGTTAGCCAATACGGTGTTACAGGTGTCGCACCAGTTTACGGCAGATTCCTTTTTAACTGCCAGACCGCGTTTGTAGAACAGCTCAAAGAACCATTGAGTCCATTTGTAATAATCTTCCTTGCAGGTGGTAACCTCGCGGTCCCAATCGTAGGACAGACCGAGAGCCTTCAGCTGACGAGTCATGTTGGCGATGTTTTCCAAAGTCCATTTTTTAGGCGGAATGTTGTGTTTGATAGCAGCGTTTTCAGCAGGCATACCAAAGGAGTCCCAGCCCATCGGATGCAACACGTTGAAACCCTTCATAGTGCGGAAACGTGCAATTACGTCGCCGATGGAGTAGTTACGAACGTGGCCCATGTGCAGGTTGCCGGACGGATAGGGGAACATTTCCAGAACGTAGGATTTAGGCTTATCCTTATCCATCTCTACTTTAAAGGTTTTGTTTTCTTCCCAGTATTTTTGCCATTTAGCTTCAATATCATGGGGAGCATACTTTTCTTGAATCATTTCATTACCTCCCAGGTATTATTGTTGGTCGAAAATAAAAAATCCCCGACCTTAAAGAAGGTCAGGGACGAAAAATTCGCGGTACCACCCTGATTGCGGCTACAGCCGCCACTCAATTAGCCTTAACGCAGCATCACGTCCGCACATTTCCTTGCGGCTTCTTCACGGTGAGTTCATCTGCCCTAACTGCCGGCTCGCATCAACCGCCGACTTTCTGAAAGATACTGCAGATTACTGCTCCGCTTCACAGAATTTGAATAAAAATATCTTGTATATTATATAACGCAAAGCAGGAAAAGTCAAACTTCCGCATCGGCATTTATTTTTTCTTTTTCTTCGGCACCAGCTTCTGTCCCAGCTGTCCCTTGACGATAATCAACTGGTCACGCAGCTCGGCCGCCGCCTCGAAGTCCAGCGCCTTCGCCGCCTCCTGCATCCGTCTTTCCAGCTCGCGGGCCAGTGTGTTCAGCTCCTTAGTTGATTTCTGCTTCAGCTTCTTGCTGCTACCATAGGACGTTGCCTCCTCGGTGTCTGCCACCTTCGTCAGCTTAATCAGCTGGCGCTGCTCCTTATAAATCGTCTTAGGAGTAATGTGATGTTCCTCATTGTACGCCTGCTGCTTTTCACGACGGCGGTTGGTTTCATCAATCGCGCGCTGCATACTGTCGGTGATACGGTCGGCATACATAATAACGCGCCCATGCGCATTACGCGCAGCACGTCCGATGGTCTGAATCATCGCCGTATCACTGCGCAAAAAGCCTTCCTTGTCCGCATCTAGAATCGCAATCAGCGACACCTCCGGCAAATCAAGGCCTTCACGCAGCAGGTTAATGCCTACCAGCACATCAAACTTGCCGGCACGCAGGCTGTCAATAATCTCCGCTCTCTCAATCGTAGCGATTTCCGAATGCAGATAGCGCACACGCACACCTGCCTGCTTCAGATATTCTGTTAAATCCTCCGCCATGCGCTTCGTCAGCGTAGTCACCAGCACACGCTCGCCTGCATCAGCAACCTTATTGATTTCGCCCAGTAAATCATCTATCTGTCCCTTAATCGGGCGGATTTCAATCTGCGGGTCCAACAGGCCTGTCGGGCGGATAATCTGCTCAACTACATTGTCTGCCTGCTCCAGCTCATACTTCGCCGGCGTAGCAGAAACATAAATCGCCTGCTTAATCTGCGCCTGAAACTCGTCAAAGGTCAGCGGTCTGTTATCATAGGCCGAAGGCAGACGGAAGCCATGCTCCACCAGCATCTCCTTACGCGAGCGGTCACCGGCATACATAGCGCGAATCTGTGGCAGCGTTACGTGCGACTCATCAACAACCAGTAAAAAATCCTTGGGAAAATAATTTACCAGCGTAAACGGCGGCTCTCCGGCCTTGCGTCCCGCCAGATGGCGCGAATAGTTTTCGATGCCGGAGCAGTAGCCCATCTCCTGCATCATCTCCAAATCATAATTAGTGCGCTGCTCCAGACGCTGTGCCTCCAGCAGCCTGCCATGCTTATTCAGCTCATCAAGGCGCTCGTCCAGCTCCTCGCGGATATCATTCATAGCGCGCTCAAGATTCTCACGACTCGTAACATAGTGGCTCGCCGGGAAAATTGCTACATGATTGCGCTGCGCCAGAATCTCACCCGTCAGCACATCAAATTCCACAATGCGATCAACCTCGTCATCGAACATTTCAATGCGCACAGCCTTCTCGCCGTAGGCCGCGGGAATAACCTCAATCACATCACCGCGCACACGGAAGGTGCCACGCTTGAAATCAATATCATTACGATTATATTGAATCTCCACCAGCTTATGCAAAATCTTCTGGCGGTCGATAATCTGCCCCAGGCGCAGCGACAGCACCATATCATAATACTCCTGCGGCGCACCTAAGCCGTAAATGCAGGAAACGCTGGCTACGATAATAACGTCCCTGCGCTCAAACAAAGCACTGGTCGCACTATGGCGCAGCTTATCAATCTCGTCGTTAATCGAAGCATCCTTCTCAATATACGTATCCGACTGGGGAATATAGGCCTCCGGCTGATAATAATCGTAATACGAAACAAAATATTCCACCGCATTCTCTGGGAAGAACGCCTTCAGCTCACTCGCCAGTTGTGCCGCCAACGTCTTATTATGCGCAATCACCAAAGTCGGCTTGCGCACCTTATTGATTACCTGCGCAATCGTATACGTCTTGCCCGTACCCGTTGCGCCCAGCAGCACCTGCGTGCGCAAGCCCTGCTCCACGCCCTCCGCCAGCTTGGCAATCGCCTGCGGCTGGTCGCCGGCAGGCTCAAACGGAGCCTGAATTTTAAAATCCATGTTCATCACCAACTAAAAAACAAAAACCAAAACCGTAAAAATTAAGTATAAAACGAGCAATTGTTATATCGTGTAATGAATAGCAATTTTAGCAAATGAGTGTCTGGATTCACAGAAACAAGGGTGCGTAACATTCTGTTACCGTCTGGCAAATTTTACCGAAGTTTCGTCTTGAATCCACACGAAATTTGCGTTAAAAAATTGCTCTGATTGGAACGATATACAATTGCGATGCCAGAATTAAACCTTGACATATCCAGCTCAACACTTACCTTGCAATGGTCGCTGTCAACGAGCAATTACTATATCGTGTAATGAATAGCAATTTTAGCAAATGAGTGTCTGGAATCAAAGAAGTGTCGCAACTGTTTGAGCGCTATGCTTAACTCATGTTGAAAAATCTTTCAGCTTCGCGCGAGTTTTGCGGCACTTCGTCTTGGTTCCACACGAAATTTGCGTTAAGAAATTGCTCTGATTGAAACGATATACAATTGCGACGCCAGAAATTCACACATCCAGCTCAACACTTACCGGACAATGGTCGCTGCCGAAAACCTCATTGTGAATCTCCGCGCTCTGCAGCTTAGCCGCAATCCTGTCCGAAACCACAAAATAATCAATACGCCAGCCCGCATTCTTCTCACGCGCCTTAAAGCGATAGCTCCACCAGCTGTACTTAACCTCCTCCGGATGCAGATAACGGAAGCTGTCCGTAAAACCTGCAGCCTTCAGCTCACGGAACTTAGCGCGCTCCTCATCCGTAAAGCCTGCATTCCTGCGGTTAGTCTTAGGATTCTTCAAATCAATCTCCTCAGCCGCCACATTCAAATCACCGCAGACAACAACAGGCTTCTTCGCATCCAGCTCCTGCAGATAAGCACGGAACACATCCTCCCACACCATGCGGTAATCAAGACGTGCCAGGCCATCCTTGGAATTAGGCGTATACACCGTCACCAGATAAAAGCTCTCAAACTCCAGCGTAATCACACGCCCTTCCTTATCGTGCTCCTCCTGGCCCAGGCCATAGGTAACAGCCAAAGGCTTAACCTTCGTAAAAACAGCAGTACCGCTATAGCCCTTACGCTCCGCACTGTTCCAATACTCCTCGTAGCCGGGGAATACAAAATCCGCCTGCTCGCGCTGCATCTTCGTTTCCTGCAGACAAATAATATCCGGCGCAGCCTCCTGCAAAAATTCGGCAAAGCCCTTCGTCATGCAAGCACGCAAACCGTTAACATTCCAGGAATATAATTTCATAAATTCAACCTCTTTTCCGTAATTTTATCTGACACCGCAGCGGCAAAATCACTGTGCGGTTTTTATACTCTATTTGATTATTGTAACATTCAACGACCAAAAATAAAAGAGCTGCCCTCAGCACAGCCTCGTCATCTCCGATGACAAAATGCGCACGGCAGCCCTTAAATTTTAGAATTTGATTTGCGACGGCTCATAATCAACCGTTGTCTTGATGAAAGCAATCTCATTGCAGTACGGATATTGCGGACAATACACGCATTCCTTCCATACCTTCTGCGGCAGCTTATCCTTCGCCGTTTCAATATAATCGCACTTGGCAAAAAATCCCGGCTGATAGGTCAGAGTGAAAAACATCGTCACTCCGCGCTCAATGCCCTCCTTTTCCAAATGCTCCACCAGCTGACGGCCTATGCCAGTTTTCTGCAGGCTCGGTTCCACCGCCAGCGAACGGATTTCCGCAAAGCGGTCCCAGACAAAATGCAGCGCACCGCAGCCCAACAGACGGTTATTTTCCACCGCTAAAATATAATCACGCAGATTCTCATAAATCGAATTGCGCGCACGTGGCAACATCAAGCCTTCCTTTGCATAATAATTCAGCAATTTGTGTATATGTTCTACATCGCTGAAAGTTGCCGGTCTAAAAACAATCATTTTTCAAACCCCCTCATTTGTATTCCCCATATCAGTTTATCGAACGTAACTGATTTTCTATATATTATCACGTATTACAGCAGAGTACAAGTATAAAAATGCAAAAAAAGAATTAATCAGTGTAATAAAATACTGATTAATTCTTTTTTAAAACAAGGTTACATTCTTTCCTTCAGCATATCTGCCGCAGCACACAAAGCCACAATAATCGCAGCCGGTCGTGGCGGGCATCCGGGCACAGCAATATCAACCGGCACCACATCAGCTGCACGTCCCACAACAGCATAAGTGCTGCCATAGGTTTCGCCGCCGCAGGCACAGGCACCGCAGGCCATCACCATTTTCGGCTCAGGCATTGCGTCATAGGTCATACGCAGCGCCTGCTCCAGATTGCGCGTAACAACGCCGGTCACCATCAGCATATCCGCATGACGCGGAGAAGCAACGAAAGCGATACCGTAACGGTGCAAGTCATAAACAGGATTACTCATCGCACCCAGCTCAAAGTCGCAGGCATTGCAGCTGCCTGCGTCAAGATGACGCACATGCAGAGAGCGTCCCAGCTTTGCCGTAACTGCCTCGCTGACCTCAACGGCACTGTCAGCCAGAATCTGCGCCAAAGCATCATGGTTCGTATGCACCAGCGCCTTACGCGCGCAGGCCTCTACACAGCGGCCGCAGAAAACGCACTTACTGTAATCTATTTTTGCTTTACCGTCAGCCACGCTCACAGCTCCTACCGGGCAGGCAGCGGCACAGGCACCGCAGCCGTCGCAGCTGCCATCGCACTGCAGCTGACCGCGCAGACGCTTGTGGCCCGTAGTATCAATATTTTCGGTAGCAATTTTTCCGTGAAGAATTGCCTCCAGCATTTTTAACATCTTGCCACCTCCTTAGCGGTCTATGCAGGCATAGCATAACTCAAAGCTTTTATTAATCAACGGGAAGTCCGGGATGATGTCACCCTGTACCGCCACAGTCAGCGCCGGCCAGTTAGGATAAGAAGCACTGCGCACAAACAGGCGGTCTATGCGTCCTTCCTTATCCAGCAGCAGGCAGTGCAGATTATCACCGCGGGCAGATTCGCTGATGCCCCAGGTAAAATGACCTTCCTCCTGCTGCAGCTCGCCCAGCTCTGCCGCCAGCTGCGTTTCCGCATTGCGGCGCAGCTTGCTGATAAGCTGACGCACCAGCTTCAGGCTTTGGGCAACCTCACCGATACGCACCTTGATACGTGCTTCGACATCACCCGCTGTTTCTGTAATAACCTCAAAATCAAGCTCATCATAAATACCGTAGCCGATATCCTTGCGGCTGTCACGGGTACTGCCGCTGGCACGCGCACCCACGCCTACCATAGCCAGATCAAAGGCAGTTTCCTGACGTACTCTGCCGGTGTTACGGATACGGTTGACAAAGTTCGCCTGCTCCCACATGATGTGTACCATATCGGCATAAACAGCTTCTACCTCACGCAGAACCTCTTCGATTTCCTCCAGCATAGCGTCGGTAACATCGTACTGCACACCGCCGGGGATAATCAGACCACGCAGGAAGCGGTTACCTGCTATCATTTCGTTAAGCTGCATCAAGTATTCCTTTAAACGCGCGCCCATGCTGATAACAGGAGAAAAGCCCACGCCGGCGCAGATATTGCCCGTATCGCCCACATGGTTATACAAGCGCTCCATCTGCGCAGCCAGTGTACGGATTAACCACGCACGGTAAGGCACCTTAGCCTCCGAGCATTTTTCTACCGCCTGACAGAAGCTTAGCGTATTCGCTACACTGCAGGCACCGCAGATGCGTTCTACAATCGGCAGTGCCTCCATCGGTGTCAGTCCTTCGACAGCCTTTTCAATACCACGGTGGGTAAAGAACAGCTTGGCATCCAGCTGCAGCATAGCCTCGCCTGCCTGACTGAAGCGGAAATGACCGGGCTCGATGATGCCTGCGTGAATAGGGCCTACAGGAACCTCAAAGAGGCCTTCGCCCTGCGAGGTAAGCATTTCGTATTCACGATGTCCGCGTGCATCATAATCCTTGGGATATTTTTTCAGCAGCGGATGAAAGCCTTCGGGAAAGCTCTCATGCAGCACCAGCGGACGCATATCGGGATGTCCCTGCGGCTCGAAGCCGAACATATCATGCAGCTCGCGCTCATACCAGGCAGCAGCCGGCAGCAGCGTAGTCAGTGACTGATATTCCAGCGGACCGTCTGCGGGGAACGGCGCCTTCAAAACATCTATATCACGTTTGGCAGCATTATAGAACAGGCAGTAGATGGCCAGACCGCCGCCCTGCAGCGTTTCGTCTGCACCGAACATAGCAGCTAGCGGACGCTTGCCGCTGTCGCTGCAGATATTGGCAGCACCACGCAAATTTTCCGGTTTAACTAGCATTATCTCAGCCTCCTATAATCCGCACAGCCTGGTTCAGCAGATTGTTGAGCCAGGGAATATTTTCAAAGCCTGCTCCCACTACGCAGGTCAAAAGCAGCAGCGCTGCCAGCACAGGCACGTCTGTTGCTCCCAGCAAATCGCCCAAGGGCTGACGCTTGGATTTATCGCACAGCATACGCATGCCGTGGTACAAAATACCAATCAGCACACCTGCCAGCAGGATAATCAGAAGACTGCCTGCTACCCAATGGCCTTCACGGAACATGGACGCCATAATATAAAACTTACTGAAGAACAGGCCCATCGGCGGCAGACCCAAAATACCCAGCATACCGGTAAGCCAGAAGGTTGCTGTATGCGGCACATCCTTAATCATACCGTGAATACGCATCATATTACGTGTCTGATATTCCTGGATAATAGTACCGGCGATATAGAACAGCACAAACTTAATCATCGCATGACTGTACATATGCAGCATCACAGCCTTCAGGGAAAAAGCAGAAAAGACGCCGATACCGGCAACCATAATGCCGATGTTTTCCATAGAGGAATACGCCAGAATACGTTTAACGTCACGCTGCACTACAACAAACGGCACGGCAATCGCCACAGTCAGCACGGCAAAGAACAGCAGCATGCTGCTCATCATCGCAGCGCCTGCTGTCGGCAGCAGGATAACCAGATTACGCAGCAATACATAAATAGCACAGCTGCAGAGCGCACCGCTCAGCATACCGCTGGTCAGTGACGGAGCCTCGGCATAGGCATCAGGCAGCCAGGTATGCATCGGTGCCATGCCTGCCTTCGTACCGTAGCCGATAACGATAAACAGCAGTGCCAGCTTGGTCATCGCCGGGTTCAGGCTGTTGGCATGCTCATACAGATACAGCCAGCTGAGCGCCTTTTCGCCGCCCAAAGCATCAAGCTGCGCATAATACAGCACCAGTGTGCCCAAAAGCGCCAAGCAGATGCCGACGGTACAAACCATGATATATTTCCACGTTGCTTCCAAAGCCGCGCGAGTAAATTTAAAGGAAATGAGCAGCGCACTGATTAAAGTAGTCGCTTCGATGGCAACCCACATCAGGCCCAGATTTTTTACCAGCAGTACGATAAACATTGTCCAGCAGAAAAGCTGCATCAGCGCAAAGTAACGGCCTGTCTGCAGCTGCTCGCCCTTCAGCACGCCGCAGCGCTCCTCACGCGTAAGATAATTACGTGCAGTCCAGGTTGCAGCCAGATAAAGTGTGGTAATAATAATGATTATCCACATATTCAGCGCATCAATGTAAAAATAATCATCAACATAGGGCATGGCAGGATTAAAGGACTTTGCCATCAGCGCCACGCACACACCTACCGCAGTTGCCGTCAGGCGGTGCAGCCAATGCAGGATATTATTGCCGAAGCCCGCAGCCAGTGCCAGCACCGCGCACAAGGGTGGCAGGCATAACAGTATCAAAATATATGTTAACATTACATCTCCTACCCTTTCAGCTTGTCCAGCACATTTGTATCCGTCGTTTTAAACGACAGACGCAGACGCGAGGTTAAAATAACAAGAATAACAACAGCAATCAGCACATCAAGGAAAATGCCCAGCTCGATAATCAGCGGCAAGCCTTCGGTCATAATCAGACCGAGCAGATAAATGCCGTTTTCCAAGGTAATCAGACCGATCATCTGCATAATGGCACGGCTGCGCATAACAATCAGCGCCAAACCGGTCATAATCATAAACATAGAGGTTGCCAGAATATCGCGGCCCTCTGCCTGCGGCAGCAGACCGTCAATTACCATGTAGCCGAGTGCCAGACTGCAGGCTGCAAAGGCTGTGGAATAATTTACATTGATATCGCTGACAATTTCACGCTCATCGCGCAGCTGATTTACCACGCGTAAAATAGCGTAAGGAATAAAGAGCACCTTAACGGCAATCGTCAGCACACCGGGCAGCCAGGCATGCAAACCGCTGCCATGGCTCATGCCGACAACAAGGCAGGCTGCCGCAATCAAGGCAGATTGCAGCGCCAGACACAGAGTTGCACGGCGCAGCTCCACAAAGCGCGTTTGCAGGAAAACGATAAACATTAAACTTACAACCAAATATTCCATCGTTACCTCCTTACTGTGCCACTACTGCCAACAGCAGCATCAGGCCTGCTGCGGCCAGATATACACGCACCTTGAAAAGGCGCATCTTATTGTTCAAGGTTTCAACCACGCCTACAGCTACCGCACCGATAAGCACCTTCAGCACTACCGGCAAATCCAGCGGCAGATACAGCATAGCGAAAAGCACTAAGAATACCAGCAGCTTGAGCTGGCTTGCCCAATGGATGAGTGCCAGCAGACGGCCGGAATATTCCAGTGTCATGCATTCATGGATCATCGTCAGCTCCAGATGTGTATCGGGGTTATCAACGGGGATACGGCTGTTTTCTGCAAGCAATACAAGGAAGAAGGCAATGCAGGTCAGCACGCCTGCTACCGTCAGGTTGACCTCATCCATACGCAGGCTCATGCCTGCCAGCGAGGTGCTGTTGGTGTGCAGCACGTTGGAAAGCACGGCCAGCATCACCACAGGTTCAACAAAGGCTGCCACATAAACCTCACGGCTGCCGCCCATGCCGCCGAAGGCGGTGGCTGCATCCATCGAGGAAACTGCCATAAAGAAGCGTCCCAAGGCCAGCAGATAAACAAATACAAAAACGTCGCCGAAGCCGGCCTGACCGCCTAAGAAGCCTGGCAGCATGCAAGCTGCCGCAAAGGTCGTCAGAAAATATACGCAGGGTGCCAGACGGAAGGTGATGCTGGTATAAGGAGTAAGCATAGTAGGCTTGCCCCACCATTTGCGGATATCGTAATACTCCTGCCAGATGCTGCTGCCGATACGGTTCTGCATCCAGGCCTTTACCTTTTTAACAATGCCGGTAACCAGCGGAGCGCACAAAAGCAGCAAAACTGCCTGCGCCATACCGAGGGCCAGCTGTAACAATTCATTCTCTAAAATCATTTATAAAGCGCCCCCCATACCAGTACCAACATCATTGCCACCATAACATAGGCAACATATAAACGCACACTGCCCTGCTGCAGACGGCGCAGGAAATTAGAAACACTTACAAAATGCTTCTGCAGCGGCTGATAAAGCTTTTCCGTAATCATATCGGGAATTTCCAGCTTGTAGGAAAGCTGACGGCCGAAGTAAGCATGCTCCTTGCGCATGTAGGTTACCTGACGCTTGGGCTTCAGCAGATAATCAAACGCACGGCGTACAGGCTTACTGAAGCCGGTTGCGGAATACTGCTGACGCTGCGTCGGATAGGTACCGCAGTTCCAGGTAACATCCTCCACAACAAAGCAGTCCTTAACAGCCAGCCACAGCACTGCGCTCAGCACCAGCAACAAAGCCAAGAGCAGCAGCGGCTTGTAGCAAACAGCAGTACCGATACCGGCCCACGCCAGATTCATACCGAAGGCATCAAGTGCGACAGGCATGCCCAACGCCAACAGAGCGGCGCGAACGACCGGCAGCGGATAAAGACCGCAAGCAACAACTAAAACAGATGCAACGCCCATAGCAGCGAGCATAAATTTATCGGATTCGTGCGCATGCTCCACAATTTCACTGCGAGCACGGCCCAGGAAGGTGATGCCGAAGAAGCGTACAAAGCAGCCGAGAGCCAGTGCTCCGGTAAAGCCCAGCAGAATAAAGGATACTGCAGTCCACAGGCGGATATCCTGACCGGCGCAGCTTGTGCCCAGGCTGATAAAGCTCTGTAGCACCAGCCATTCACCGGTAAAGCCATTCGTCAGCGGAATAGCGGCAAGCGCCAGCGAGCCGACGAAAGCAAACACAGCGGTATACGGCATCTTGCGCGCCAGGCCGCCGAACAGCTCCAGGTTCTTGCTGCCGGTGCCGTGCATAATGCTGCCGGCACACATAAACATCAGCACCTTCATAATACTGTGGTTAAAGGCATGCACCAACGCAGCCACAAAGCCAAGCATATAAAAGCTGCTACCGGAAGCATTCATCAGCATACCGCAGCCGAAGGCAGCAAAAATTACGCCCATATTTTCCACAGAGGAGTAAGCAAGCACGCGCTTAATATCCGTTTCCATCTGAGCATAGAGTACGCCCAAAAATGCGGATACTACGCCTGCCAGCAGTACAGCAACGCACCACCAGTAATTCCAGGCAGGCAAAAAGCTGAACATAAAACGACCGAAGCCGTAAAGCGCAATCTTCAGCATAACACCGCTCATCAGCGCGGAAACGTGACTGGGTGCTGCCGGATGCGCCTTAGGCAGCCAAACATGCAGCGGCACCAGACCGGCCTTCAAAGCAAAGCCGGCAAAGGCACAGACAAAAACAAGATGCTGCCAGCTGCCATCCAACGTATTCTTGGCCATAGCAGCAAAGCTGAAGCCCTCGCTGGCAGAGCCTGTCAGCAAAAAGGCAATCATAATCGCCGCCGTACCAACGCTGGTCATAACCAGATACTGATAGGCAGCATTCCAGGTAGCGCGCTTTTCGGATTCATGGTTAACCAGCATAAAGGAGGCTACGGCCATAATCTCCCAGAAAAGCAGGAAGCTGAAGGCATCGCCGGCCAGCAGCACCATCACCATAGACATGATGAACAAGCACCACATGCCGCCCAAAAGACGCAGACGGCTTCCCTCATAGCTACGCGCATAACCGAGCGCGTACAGGCTGGTAACAACACCGGCGATACCGGTCAAAAGCAGAAAGACTGCGCTCCAGCCATCGCAGCCTAAAGAATACGAGCCCCAGGTCAGGGGTGCAGGGCTCACGCCGCCGAAAAGCAGCAGGCCTGCCGCATAAGCGCAGACAGCGCTGCCAAAAAGGGCAGCGCTGTTAGCAAGCCAGTGTGCAGCACGCTGCATGCCGTGGGGAAGCAGCATGGTTAATACGCCGATGCCATAGAAGCCCACAGCCACCAAAAACATTTCCATTTCATCACCTACACATAAAAATTTCAACTTCTTCACAAAAATGACATGTATCGTTAATTATAACACATTTGTTGACTGCGTAAAAGAAAATTACTGTTAAGAATACAAAAAATACACCGGGCCTGCAGAAATTTCACAGGTCCGGTGATTTATAATAAGGCTTCGGCATCAAATAAGCTTCCGGCAGATTATATTTTTGCTTTTACTTATCTGCCCGCAGCGCCAGCTGCTTACGCAGCCTGCAGCGCAGCAGCTCAATAAAGCCTGCCGGCTCCTGCACCCGCAGCAACGGCCCGAATGATAAAATACGGATAACCATTTCCGTTTCATCACTTTTGTTATACATCAGCTGCAGCCTGTAATGCTTTTCATCCAAGCGCTCCGTTATCTTTTCCAGATGCGAAAAATGCAGCATCGCCCGCTCCAGAGCATTGCGCTCGTCCGTCAGCAGGACTGTAACCGCACAGCGCTCCGGCTCCAGCAGCATACAGGCTTCTTCTTCCGTCTGCTCCAGCATTTTGCAGCTTTTGATACGCCCCACATTAACGTAATGCAGATGGCGCTCGCACACCGCCTTCAGGCGGAACTTGTCATCCTTCGCCGAATATTCCAGCTGCAGCGGCAGATATTCCTTCCGCACGCTTTCGTTTTTGCCGCTGATAAAGCTGATTTCCACCCTGCGCTTTTCCGTTATCGCCTGCAGCAGCAAGCGAAAATGCTGTTTGTACTGCGGAGCATCATAATTGTCACCGTCGCTGTAACGGTCGAAATACACAAACTGCTCCTCACTGAACAAAGGCTCCACATCCTCCAGCCCGCTGCATTCCACATCAAAAAGCTGTATCCGCTTATCCGTCAGCAGGCTTTTCAGCCAGCGACGCTGCAATGTTGTCAACGGCATCGCCGGTGCATGCCGCAGCGGCGTAGTCATATTCTTCTGCAGCAGCGGCCAGCTTCCGTCCTGCAGTGCCTTGGGAATGGTCAGGCAGCTGTCGGCAAAGGCCTGCTCCCGCACCAACAGCTCCAAGCTGTCCTTCGTCAGCTGCTTTTCCTGTGCCTGCCGCAAAATACTGCTCACAACATTAAAATAGGTGCCGTATATTTCGTTAAAAAAGCTGTCATTTTTCGCCATCCGCTTGCACCTCCTGCAGATAATAGGCTGCCGTCTGCTCCAGATCATCATAAAAAATGCGCTCTATTTCCTCGTTACTGCAGCTAAAGGCAGTAATACGCCCGATAAAGGTGCGTATCCACGGCAACAGCTCACGCGCATCATACACAGCAGCACTGAAGCGATAATGCTCCGCATCCAGCTGCCGCACCGTTCCGCAGCGCTTTTCACGCTCCAGGCGCTGCACAATAAACTGCTCGTCAGCTGCCGCCTCCACCGTAAAGCTGATTTCCTCCAGCCTGTCCGTCCTGAGCATGCCTGCGCCCCAAATGTGCGGTGCCGCCTCCTGTGCCAACCGTAGAAACTCCTCATAGCGTCCTTCGGCGCGTTTAACCTCAATGCTTTCGATATGGTCAAGACGGTTGAACAGCAGCCTTTGCGCAGCATAGCTGTAGCTCAAAAGATACTGCCGTCCTGTCCTCGTGCTGCAGTAAATTTTCAAGGGGCAAACATATTGCGGTATGCTGCTGCCGTCCTTGTCACAACGGTAAAGCGTTACGGACTGCCTGCTGTTCATCGCCTCCAGCAACTCGTACAGCAGCTTGCTGTCCATCGTATATAAAATAAAATGATGCTTGAAGGCAAAAGCTTCGCAGTCCTCGGCAAATTTATCCAGCAAATAGGAGCCTGCCTCTCCCAAAGGCGCCGCCTCGGAAAAGAAGGCGCAGGCAAGCTGCCAGCTGCGCCAGTTCACCTCATCCCGCGCCAGGCAGTAAAGATTGCGCCGTCCCTGCTTCACCAGCCGCAGCATTCCCAGCGCAGTATATTCATTCAGCTTGTTGCGCACCGTCGATTCATCGGGCTGACGCAGCTGATTATCAAAACAGTTAAAATAACGGCCGCTCAGCAGCTCCAACAGCTCTGCCGCCGAATAGGCCTTGCCGTCGGCAAGAATATCCAGCAGATAAAAATGCAGCGTAATATCCATGGACGTAAAGCTCTTGGCCTTCCAGCTTTTATACAAAGGATTATGACTGATACTGCTGCTGTCGAAGGAAATGCGATAAGCTCTGCCGTCCGCATCGCTCTTGAAGCTCATATAATCCTCCAGCCAGCTGTCCAGACGCCGGCGATTATCATCATAGCTTCTGGAGCTTTTAGCAGTAAAATCCTGCCGCTTTTCAAAGCCGTATACATAAAAGCGCCGCATAAAATTGCGGATATCACTGTAATTTTTAAAAAGCTCGCTATAAGCCATCTGCTTTTGTTCCCCTTCCGCTCTAATTTAATATTAGTATAACATAAGCAGCGTATCTCTGTAATTACAAAAACGGCGCAGCAGATTTTTACATCCGTTACGCCGTTAATTTATTTTTTATTCAACTGTTACGCTCTTTGCGAGATTACGCGGTTTATCAACATCACAGCCGCGAGTCAGCGCCGCATAGTAAGCCAGCAGCTGCAAGGGCAGCACTGCCATCAGCGGTGCCAGATATTTATCCGTACGCGGGATGTAGATAACATGGTCCGCATATTTTTCCAGAGAGGTATCACCCTCAAAGCCGATGGCAATAACCACAGCCTCGCGCGCCTTAACCTCCTGCAGGTTGCTGACGGTTTTATCATATACATCCATCTGCGTTGCCAATACGATTACCGGCACACCGGAAACAATCAGCGCCAAGGTGCCATGCTTCAGCTCGCCTGCCGCATAAGCCTCCGCATGAATGTAGGAAATCTCCTTCAGCTTCAGCGCACCCTCCAGCGCTACGGCATAATCAAGGCTGCGTCCCAGGAAGAAGGCATCCTCACTGCTGCCGTATTCACGCGCAAACACCTTAATCTGGTCCACGTTTTCCAGCATTTTATGAATCTGCTCGGGTACAAAGGTCAGGCCCTGCACCAGCTCCTGCTCACGCTCGGCACTCATGCTGCCGCGCAAACGGCCGACATAAATTGCCAGCATCAACATTGCCAAAAGCTGTGTGGTATAAGCCTTGGTAGATGCTACAGCAATTTCCGGGCCGGCATAGGTATAAACAACCTGGTCTGCCTCGCGCGCAATAGAGCTGCCGACAACGTTGGTAACCGCCAGAGTGCGGGAGCCAAGACGCTTAGCCTCGCGCAACGCTGCCAACGTATCGCTGGTTTCACCGCTCTGGCTGATAACAATCGTCAGGCTGTTGCCGTCAACAAGCGGATCGCGGTAACGGAACTCGCTGGCAATATCCACCTCAACCGGCACACGTGCCAGCTGCTCCAGATAATATTTGCCGACAATACCTGCATGATAAGCGGTACCGCAGGCCACGATAAAGATTTTATTGATTTCACGCAGCTCCTCGGCTGTCCAGTTCAGCTCGGGGAAGCCGATGGTTTTTGCTTCCGCGTCCAAACGGCTTGTCATGGTGTCGCGCAAAGCCTTGGGCTGTTCATAGATTTCCTTCAGCATAAAATGCTCAAAGCCGCCTTTTTCCGCTGCTTCGGCATTCCAGTTAACGACAAACACCTTCTTGCTGATGGGAGTGCCGTTGATATCCTGCACCCAAACACCGTCTGCCGTTACCGTAGCGATTTCTCCGTCGCTCATGATAAAGGTACGGCGCGTATGGTTGATAATTGCCGGAATATCGGAAGCGATAAAGTTTTCACCCTCGCCAAGGCCGATAATCAGCGGATTATCCTTTTTGGTGCAGATAATTTTATCAGGCTCGTATTCGCACATAAACACCAAGCTGTAGGAGCCCTTGATGAGCTTCAGCACCTTTTTGACGGTTTCTTCGAAATCTCCGTCATATTGGTCCGCCATCAGATGAGCTACAACCTCGCTGTCCGTTTCAGACAGAAATTCATGTCCCTTGGCAATCAGTTCTTCCTTCAGGCCAAGATAATTTTCAATAATACCGTTATGGACAACGACAAACTTACCGCTGCTGTCCGTATGGGGATGCGCATTGCGATCCGACGGACGGCCATGTGTTGCCCAGCGTGTGTGACCGATACCTACATTGCCCACAGGCATATTGCCTGCCAATTTCTGACGCAGTGCATCCAGACGGCCTACACATTTTTCTACACGAATGCTGTTGTTTTCATAAACAGCAATGCCGGCAGAATCATAACCGCGATACTCCAGCTTGCTCATACCATCAAGCAAAAAGGGGGCTGCTTCGTGATTACCGATATAACCTACAATTCCGCACATAAGTAGTAATCCTCCTCTACGCTGCAAGGGGTAAGGCATCATCTGCTTAGTCAGGTTTTCCCGTATCTGATACCTTCTCCCTTGCGAGCCTGTATTATATTCTTTGCCCTTTCTGCCACCGTGCTTTTCTCTCCCCCGTTACCGGAGGGCTTTGTACACGGTTTGCGGCCTGCAGCCGGCCGTGAGGCATCCGCTGACTGATCGATAACCTCATTCCTCGTCCACCGCCTGAGCGGTACATGCGCTTACATCCTTCACTGTCTGCTTTTGGCAGCAAAGACAAGGCTCTGCTGATTTATGAGCAAACAGACAATGAGCCGCGCAGGCAGGCAGTCCCACGCGGCACATCCTCAGACTAATTTAATTTTACAATATGATGACTGGCAGGTCAAGAAAACATTCCTTGAACTTTTCTTGCCTGATGCTTGCCTGCAGGCGCTTCATATAGTATAATAAATATAGAAAGAGTGCTACCGATAGACGGTTGCCCTTCAAAATTAACTGTTAAAAATAACCGCTAGTGTAGGAGCTGGGCGGTTATTTTTTTGCGTTTTTACCGAGTTCATAACCAAATTTAATGCACCCAAGCCCAAAACCAAGCAATGCAAGAACTTCCAGTATATTCATCAGTACCACCCTCTTCCTTGTAGATTTCTATAAAAATATAGATGTCGGCAAATCGAGGGCCGCAAACCCTCCGTAGAGGGCAACCGCCTACCGTATTCTGGTAGCACAAATATATTTTAACATATGTTCGCCAAAAAGAAAATATGCAAAGTACAAAAGCAGACCATTTCATCCGAAAATGATGTAATGATCTGCTTTTAATCTTCATTCAGCAAGGAAGCCTGCTTATGCCAGCTCCTTAGTTACAACGTCAGCAATAGCGTTTGCAATCTGCTCCAGACGCTCCTGCTTCGGTCCTTCAGCCATAATGCGGATTAAAGGCTCAGTTCCGGAAGCACGTACCAGAATCTGACCGTTTTCGCCCAGCTCCTCCTGGTATTTTTTGATTACTTCCTGAATAGCAGCCTTTTCTTCCCAGCCATTTTTATTCTTCACGCGTACATTCAGCAGAATCTGCGGGAATTTAGTCATTACGGTGCCCATCTCGGACAAAGGCTTGTTGTTGCGAACCATTGCACACAGCAGCTGTACTGCAGTCAGAATGCCATCGCCGGTTTTAGCGAATTCGGAGAAAATGATATGACCGGATTGCTCGCCGCCGATAGAATAATTGTGCTTGAGCATTTCTTCCAGTACATAGCGGTCACCTACAGCGGTTTTGACAGTCTTGCCGCCATGAGCCTTCATAGCCTGATGCAGGCCGACGTTACTCATAACAGTGATTACCAGCATATTGTCATGCAGCTTGTTGCGCTTCATCAGCTCCAGAGCGCAAATCAGCATAATCTGGTCGCCGTCCATAGCCTCGCCGTTTTCGTCAACTACCAGGCAGCGGTCGGCGTCGCCGTCATTGGCGATACCTACATGAGCGCCAACCTCGACAACCTTCTTCTGCAAAGCCTCCAGATGAGTGGAGCCGCAGCCGTTGTTGATGTTGATGCCGTTAGGCTCGTTGAAAATTGCCACAACCTCAGCACCGAGACTGCGCAGGATAACCGGTGCGATTTCGCTGTTGGCACCGTTGGAGCAGTCCATAACAATCTTCAGACCGTTCAGCTTAGCATAAGCAGTGCTCAGAATGTGCTTAATATACAGTGCGGACAAATCCTTTTCATGAATAATCTGGCCGACGCTGCTGCCGCTTACTGCCTGAGTGTAATCAATCGGTGCAGCAACGATAGCTGCAATTTCGTCCTCTACTGCGTCAGGCAGCTTGTAACCTGTCTGAGAGAAGAATTTTATGCCGTTGTCTTCAAACGGATTGTGAGAAGCAGAAATTACTACACCGGCGTTAGCCTTAACCTCACTGGTCAGAAAGGAAACTGCCGGAGTAGGCATAACGCCCAGAAGATGTGCATTGCCGCCAGCGCTGCAGATACCTGCTGCCAAAGCGCTTTCCAGCATTTGTCCGCTGCGGCGTGTATCTCTGCCGATAATAATTTTCGGACAGGAAACCTCGCGGCCAAAGTATTTTGCGGCAGCATAGCCCAGCTTAAAGGCCAGCTCCGGAGTAAGCTCTACGTTCGCTACACCGCGAACACCATCAGTACCAAATAATCTTGCCATTTTTTGTAATAACCTCCCTAATGTTAATTCGTTTATATGTGAGTTGGGAATTGTTGAGCTAAAAAATCAAATTGATAGGCTCCCCTTGGGGCGAGGTGTCATCGCATAGCGATGACGGAGAGGGGTAACACATAACATAATGCTATGCATACTGCAAAATCCCCTCTCAGTCGCCCTACGGGCGCCAGCTCCCCCCAAGGGGAGCCTAATGCTCTGTATTACTCTCCAACCTAAATTACTTCACCGGCGCAAATCTTTCCATAATCGCACGCGCCACATGATAGCCGTCAAGCGCTGCGCTCATAATACCGCCGGCATAGCCTGCGCCTTCACCGCAGGGATAAAGCAAATCATGCGTCAGCGATACATAGCTCTGCCTGTCGCGCTCTATGCGAACCGGCGCCGAGGTGCGTGTTTCCACACCCGTCAGCAGCGCGCCGCCGTCAGCATAACCCGCCAGCTTGCGGCCGAAGCTCGTAATGCCCTCGCGCAGAGTATCCGTAACATAAGCAGGCAGCACCTTGTCTAAGCTGCAGGCCGCAAGTCCCGGACGATAGCTTGGCTGCACCAGACATTCCAGGGACGGAGTGCTGTGCTTCAAAAAGCTGTCCAGATTCTGCGCAGGCGCATAATAGCTACTGCCTGCCGCCGCATAAGCAAGCTGCTCGTAGCGGCGCTGGAATTCTACGCCCGCCAGCGCACCCTCACCGAAATCCCGGCTGTCCACATTCACTACCAGCGCACTGTTGGCAATGCCGCTGTCACGCTTAAACATGCTCATGCCGTTAACAACCACGCCACCGGCCTCCGAAGCGGCGGCAACTACCTGACCGCCCGGGCACATGCAGAACGAATAGGCTGTGCGTGTTTTATCCTGCGTATGGTAAACAAGCGCGTAATCCGCTGCGCCCAGCAGATGATGTCCGGCAAAGCTGCCGTATTGCGCCCTGTCAATCAGCTCCTGCGGATGCTCGATGCGCACGCCGATAGCAAATGGCTTCGCCACAATGCCTACGCCCCTGCGTGCCAGCATAGCGTAGGTATCGCGCGCGCTGTGACCGCAGGCCAGAACCACGGCTCCTGCCGCCAGTCTTTCGCCGCCGTCGAGGATTACCCCCTGCACAGCATTATTTTTGATATCCAGATCAACAACATGCGCATCATAGCGCACGCAGCCGCCCAGCTCCGCAATACGGCGGCTGAGGCCCTGTACCATCGCACGCAGCTTATCCGTGCCTACGTGCGGCTTGTGCTCGTACAAAATATTTTCCGGCGCGCCTGCATCCACAAAGAGCTGCAGGATTTCGGCCATCATAGGATCATTCACACGCGTGGTCAGCTTGCCGTCCGAAAAGGTGCCTGCACCGCCCTCTCCGAACTGTACGTTGGACACGGGGTTAAATTCTCCCGTCTGCCAAAAGCGCTGCACATCCTGCACACGCTGCTCCACCGGCTTGCCACGCTCCAAAAGCAGCGGCTTATAGCCATGCTCTGCCAGCTGCAGTGCTGCCAAAAGTCCCGCAGGACCGGCACCGATAACCACAGGCGGTGCGCTCAGCGGCAGTGTTCCCAGCTCCAGCGTCGGCTGCTGCTGCTCTTGATATTCCGTGATGTCGCGGTCCGCCAGCAGGCGCTTCGCCTGTCTGCCGCCTGTTTCAACCTCTGCCAACACATGGTAATTGAGGCAGATATCATTTTTCTTGCGCGCATCCACTGCCTTGCGCACTATCCGCACACTGCCCAAAGCATCACGCGGTATACCGCATTTGCGGCACACCGCCTGCTCAAGCGTCTGCTCCTGTCGCAGGCTGATACGCACATTATTTATTTTCAGCTTCATCTATAAATCAATTCTGCCTTTCTACCGATATTTTAATCTGCACCGTACGTCTTTCGGGAATAACCTTTTCCGGCAAATCCAGCTCAGCCGCAACAACGGTGCTGCCGGTCAGCTTGCTTACATCCACCGGCTTGGTCTTGACATCCTTCAGCTCCTTCAGCACGGAAGGCGGTGCGGTAACGCGAACGCTTGTCGGCACAATCTCTGTTTTGGTAACAATAATACCGGCAGGCAAATCACCGCTCATAACCAATTTCACAGGAATATCCAGCGAATGCATCTGGCTTACCATATTGGCCTGCACCATTACACGCTCAGGGATAATTCTCATATTAGGAATATCGTAGCCGTCGTCACTCACGGCAACCAGCTCGCTTTCCGTCTGGAAGCTGCCGCTATGGTTGCTGATATCTATCGGAGCAACCACACGGTTTACCTTGTCAATACGATGTGTTGCACCACGCAAAGTAACCTCCGCCGGAGTAATTATACTGCTGCCGATGGTCATATCACCATTCACAGCGCCCACGATACGCGTAGTAACGGGAACCTTTTTCTCGCTTACCGTATCAACATATATGGAAACCTCCTTAGGCGTTACGGACACAATCTCACCGCCGGAGTAGGTTACCGTAATCGGCAGGCTCTGCTGACCTTCGGTTATATTTTTTAAATTGATAGAAGCATTGATTTCGGCACTCAGATTATCGGAACTGAGTTTGGCACGCGAACCGCGCACCTTTACCAGAATTTTATCGGGAGCATTAAAGACCATCATATTTTGCGGCAGATTTCTCTGCTGCAGGCGCACCTCGATATTACGCTCGATTATCGGGTTCTGGTCGGTCATTACATATACCCACAGGCCACAGGCCATGAGCAGGCAGATAATCCTTGCCAATAAATTTTCCTTACGCGCCAGCCTTTGCAAAAATCTCATTTTTTCTCACCGCCCCACAAGCTCTTGATTTTATCAACCAAAGAATTCTTAACTGCTGCATGCGGACGGAAAATTGCCGTGCGCAAAATTTCCTTCACATCATCCACCGTCAGGTAACGCATCAGCTCGCCGTTACGGGCAATGGAAATCGTACCGGTTTCCTCGCTGACAACAAGAATCATAGCATCGGACTGCTCGGACATACCGATAGCAGCACGATGGCGGGTACCAAGCTCCTGGCTCAGATTACGGTTTTCCGTGAGCGGCAGCAGGCAGCAGGCAGCAACAACACGGTTGCCGCGGATAACGACAGCGCCGTCATGCAGCGGTGTATCCTTAACAAAGATGTTCTGCAGCAAGCCAGAGCTCACCAGACCGTCAATCGGCACGCCTGTTTCGATACGCTCTGCCAGACCGGTAGCACGCTCGAAAACCATCAGCGCACCTACCTTGTTTTTGCTCATCACCTTCGTGGCATGGGCAACGGCATCCAGCATTTCCTCCAGCTCCTGCTCATCCAGCTCGCTGCCCTTGTGGAACAGCTTGCCGCGGCCGATTTGCTCTAAAGCACGGCGCAGCTCCGGCTGAAAGACAACCGGCAGGGCAACCATAATCACCGTCATGCTCTTTTCCAGCAGCCAGCTGATAACATGCAGGTTCAGCCAACGGCAGATAAGCGTGAAGCCTATCAGCACCATAAGACCCTTGCCCAATGTTGCGGCACGGGTGTTTTTCAGCATCAGGAACAAACGGTAAAGAAAATAGGCAACGACGACAATATCTATAACATCCAAAAATGTGATTGTCGAAAGCAAGCCTTGCAGTTGTATCATCATAATTGCATTGCTCCTATCTATCAGACACTATCGACTAAGCGCTAAGACTTAGTCCATTTTCTGAATCGCCATGAATGCCTCCTGCGGCAGCTCTACACTGCCAACCTGCTTCATGCGCTTTTTACCTTCCTTCTGTTTTTCCAGCAGCTTACGCTTACGGCTGATATCACCGCCGTAGCATTTCGCCAGTACGTCCTTACGCATAGCGCGGACGTTTTCGCGGGCAATAACCTTGTTGCCGATTGCTGCCTGTACCGGAATTTCAAACATCTGACGCGGAATCAGGCTGCGCAGCTTTTCAACCAGCTGACGGCCGCGGACGGTAGCAAATTCCTTATGCACAATCGCGGAAAGCGCATCGACAGGCTCGCCGTTCAGCAGGATATCTACCTTCACCAAATCAGAATAGCGATAGCCGGACAGCTCGTAGTCCAGGGAAGCATAACCGCGGGTAGCGGATTTCAGACGGTCAAAATAGTCAAAGATAATCTCACTCAGCGGTAATGCGTAGTGAATCATTACGCGGGTATCATCAAGATAGGTCATGTTATCGTATTCACCGCGTTTTTCCTGGCTCAGCTCCATAACAGCGCCTACATAATCCTTCGGCACAATGATGGTTGCATTAACGAAAGGCTCCTCAACATGGTCGATAACGGTCGGGTCCGGGAAAAGGGACGGGTTATCTACCATTTCAACGTCACCGTTGGTGCGGAACACCTCATAAATAACGTTCGGTGCGGTAGTAATCAGGCTCAGATTATATTCACGCTCCAGGCGCTCCTTGATAACGTCCATATGCAGCAGGCCCAAAAAGCCGCAGCGGAAGCCAAAGCCCAGCGCGGTAGATGTCTCCGGCTCAAATACCAGAGAAGCATCGTTCAGCTGCAGCTTTTCCAAAGCATCACGCAGGTTATCGTAATCGGAATTCTCTACCGGATACAGACCGCAGTATACCATCGGTGTAGCCTTGCGGTAACCGGGCAACGCTTTTTCGGCAGGATTATCGGCATCGGTTACGGTATCGCCTACGCGTGCATCCTTAACATTTTTGATGCTGGCAGCAAAGAAGCCTACCTGGCCCTCCTCCAGCTCGTCAACATTGACGATGCCCGGTTTGAAGTAACCAACCTCGGTAACATCAAATTCCGCACCGGTTGCCATCATGCGAATCTTCATGCCCTTGCGCAGACGGCCCTGCATAATGCGTATATATAAAACTACGCCCTTGTAAGCGTCAAATTTGGAGTCAAATACCAAGGCCTTCAGCGGTGCTTCCGCATCGCCCTGCGGCGCCGGCACGCGCGCTACGATTGCTTCCAGCACGTCCTCGATGCCAATGCCTGTCTTGGCACTGCACAGAACTGCGTCGGAAGCATCAATACCGATAACGTCCTCGATTTCCCTTTTTACATGCTCAGGATCCGCACTCGGCAAATCAATCTTATTGATAACCGGGATAATCTCCAGATCATTATCCAGCGCCAGATACACGTTGGCCAAAGTCTGCGCTTCAATGCCCTGAGTAGCGTCGATAACCAGCAGTGCGCCCTCGCACGCTGCCAATGCACGCGAAACCTCGTAGGTAAAGTCTACGTGGCCCGGGGTGTCGATAAAGTTCAGCATATACTCCTCGCCGTTGCGCGCCTTGTAAATGCTGCGCACAGCCTGCGCCTTGATGGTGATGCCGCGTTCACGCTCCAAATCCATGGAATCGAGAATCTGCTCCTCCATCTCACGCTTGCTCAGCGTTCCTGTATATTCAATCAATCTGTCCGCCAGGGTAGACTTGCCATGATCTATATGGGCGATAATAGAAAAGTTGCGAATGTGATTTTGTTCAATCATAAATTACTCTTCCTGCTCCTTCATTAAAATGTATTATTTCAGGCCAATATTGGCTTGAGCCTGTTTTATTAGTACTAATTATTATACCATTATACGGCAAAGCCTGTAAACTAAAAAGAGAGACAGCTCGGCGCCATCTCTCCTCATGCTGCGTTTTATTTCAGTTTGCTATCCTCAAATTCAACGCACTTGTAGTAATTGTCAATTTTATAATTCAGCTTATCGAGCGTTTCCTGCATCTGCGCCATGCGCTCGAGCAGCTTGGCACGCTCCTCGATTAAAATTTCCTTGCGTGCCGCCCTTGTTTTGTCGCCCTGCTGAAACAGCGCCACATATTCAATCAGGCTTTCTACTGAAATACCTGCCGCACGCATGCATTTGGCAAAGTTTACCCAGTTGCAGTCCGTTTCGGTGTAGTCGCGAATACCGCTTTCATTACGGTTGACAGCCGGAATCAAGCCGATGCGCTCATAATAACGCAGCGTGTCCGCTGTAATGTCATACATTTTGCTTACTTCGTTTATTTTCATCCCGCTTACCTCCTGCCAAGATTGTTTTCCTGCTTTCTGCTTATATTTTAGCATTTGGAGTCAGCTCCAGGTCAAGCGTCCGCAAAATATTTTTTACAGGAACAGGCAGGCATATTTGTGATTTTCTCTTGCATAATGCTCGCATTCGTGGTAGAATAATGCAGTACAAGAAAATTCAGGAGGTGAAATTCGTTGCCGAACATTAAATCTTCCATCCGCAGTGTAAAGACCGACGCAGAACGTCGTGCTAAAAACGCTCCGATTAAAGCAGCTCTCCGCAATGCTTCCCGCAAAGTAGAGGCTCTGGCTAAAACCGGCGCTAAAGAAGACGCTCAAGCTACTATGGCTACTGCTTCCGGTTTGCTCGATAAAGCAGCTCGCAAAGGCATTATCCATAAGAATGCTGCAGCTCGCAAAAAATCCAGACTTGCAAAGAGAATCAACGCTATGGCTTAATTCTTACAAGCTGACCTGCTCTGAAAAGAGCAGGTTTTTTGCATTTCAGGGATAATTTTTTGCAGGCAGGCTAATCAAGATCATAATTGATGTAAGTAAAGCTCTCAATCACGTCTTTATCATTCAGCGTGATAATCAGCTGCTTGGCAGGTCTGTCAAAGCCATCCGCATCAAGCACAGATTTTTCCCACACGATACTGTTTGTCGGCTCCTCAATATCAACAGCAGACTCGTGCCAGCCGATTCTCCGCATCATATCGTAAAAATTATTCCGCTCTTTCTGATCAAAATACTGTCCGACTGCGTAGCCTGCCATCTCGCCGGGAGCCTTGTTAATCACTACCTGATAGGTTTTTCCGTCAAAGGCTCTCGTGTAGAACACTCGCGGACCTACCTGCACCTTATTAAGGTCATAAGCAATATTCATATCGTCGGCATGCTCTACTCTGCCCATGCTGTAGCCGGAGCCTGCTGCATAGCCGGTGGGATCGTTAATCCAGTTTGCCTCTACCGCAGCCTGAAAGCGTCCTTCATCTGAATGAGCATATTGGCCATCAGGCAACGCACCTATAAATTGGTTATACATGTATCCTCTGTAGCCTTTTTCGGTAGTTCCGTACACCCACACATATTTACTGTTAGGTATAAACACTACCTTTCTTGCATAAAATTTATCGCCGTTTTGCAGCATGGTTACTACCTCACAGTTTGTGTTAGGCTCTGTTCTTATGTTAACATCCGTAGCAATACATTGAGTTGCCAACGGCCAGCGCGGATGTTCATCAATAATATCCGAAAGATAACCGCCGCTGAGATGAGCAAAAGCGGTGTTGGCCAAGAGCACCATTCCCAAGGTCATGCCCAAAAACAAATTCTTTTTCATATGTATATCCCTCCCTTGATTGCGGTACAAAATCCCTCAATCAATAAATTTCAGACACAGGCTGCTTATTTTTTACAACAAGCATCTGTCTTTCGGTTACCCGCAGAACATATACAGAGAATTATCAACCTTAAAGTTTCGCAATTCCTTTATATCTCCCCTGTAAGGGAGGTGGCTGCGAGCACCGGCGAGCAGACGGAAGGGTTGTTACCGCTTCCGAAGCAGCAAAAGCTGGGTTTCTCAGTATCATTATAGCGTAAAAAAGCAAAAGCATCCCCACACTTTTACTGCAAAAAGTGTAGGGATGCTCAATTTTTTTATCAGCAGCAGTCATTTCACTGCCTAAGCCTTACTCCCGGCAGACACCGCAACGACGACAGCCGTCAAAGCACATCGGGGTAAATTTGCCGCTTTCGCTGCGCTGCAGCTCAGCCGCAAGATACTCCTGCGTCACGCCCATGTCCAAATGCTGCCACGGCAGCGGCTGGCCGACCTGCAGCTTGCGCTCCGCCAGCTCCTCGGCATCCAGGCCCTCCTCCTTCAGCACCTGCTTCAGGCTGCGGCCTTCCACATGCGCCTTCAGCAGCGCTTCGCCGATACGTCTGCTGCCGCGCGCCAGCACGGACTGCACCACAGTTTCCTTCAGCGATTCGGTTATCAGCTTAATGCGCTTTTCCTTCTTCAGACCGTCGCCCAAAATTTTAAAGCGCTTCTTCAGCGTGCGCACATTACAAAGCGGCGCCCACTGGTACGGCGTAAAGGGCTTGGGCACAAAGCCGTTGACCGAAATAACCAGCTCACCCTTGTTGCCTACAGCATCCATTTTGGCGCGCACGCGTTTAATCATCTCCACCGTTTCGACGATATCCTCGTCCTCTTCTCCCGGCAGACCGATCATATAATACAGCTTGATGTTGCGCATACCGGCAGCAGCAGCCAGCTCAATAGAATTATAAACGTGCTCCTCCGTAATGCCCTTGTTGATAGCGGCGCGCATACGCTCGCTGCCTGCCTCCGGTGCTACGGTCATCGTGCGCTGTCCGCTCTGCGCCAGTGCATGCGCAATTTGCTCCGTGAGCATATCGGCGCGCATGCTGGCCACGGAAAACGGTATCTTGTGCTCTACTAAGTATTCCGTCAGCTCCGCCATCTGCGGATGGTCGGAAACGGCAGCGCCCATCAGGCCCACCTTTTTCGTACGCTCGGGACGCTTGGCGATATCTGCCAAAATATTTTCCAGCTTACGCGGCCGCGGCTTGCGGAAGCAATAGCCTGCCATGCAGAAGCGGCAGTGACGGCCGCAGCCGCGCGCCACCTCGACGATAAACATATCCTCAAATTCCGTTCCGCTCGTCACGATAGCAGAGGTGTGCGGATATGCGTCGATGTCACGCGCCCACTGGCGCGCAACCTTCGCAGGCGCACCTTCCTGCGGCAGAAGGGCGGTAAACTCGCCCTCATCATCGTACTGCGCCGTATAAAGGCTGGGAACATAAACGCCCGGCACCTGCGCCAGCGCCGCCAGACGCTCTTGCTTGCTTTCCTCGCGGTAGATGGTATCCAGAACGTGCTGCACTGTTTCCTCGCCCTCGCCGATAACAAAGGCGTCAGCCACAGCAGCTAAAGGCTCGGGATTAAAGGTAGCACAGGGACCGCCGATAATCACCAAAGGCTCGCGCTGATTGCGCTCCGCCGCCCGCAGGCGGATATTGCCCAAATCCAGCACCGTCAGCAGATTATCATAGTCCATTTCAAAGGACAGCATGACGAAGATAACGTCAAAATCTGCCAGCGGACGCTGATTTTCAAGGCTCAGCAGCGGTGTTTTGCTTTTGATATGCTCCTGCTGCAATCGTTTATCCGGCAAAAAGAAGCGTTCGCAGGCGCTGTCGCCGCGCTCGTTAATCATCTGATACAAAATGTGCATTCCCAGGTTCGACATGCCCAGATGGTAGACGTTGGGGTAAATAAACGCTACCGGATGGCGTAAGCCCGGCGGATACACCTGCGCGCCGGTTTCATTTTCTCTTGTTTCTTTAATGTAGTTTTTGATTATCCAGGACAAAGCATTTCCTCTCCGAGTATCTATAATGTAGTAAGAAAATATCAGCGCAAAATTACGCTGATATCCTCCTGTATTTTACTGCTGTTTTTCTGCTAATTTGCGTTCAAACAAATCGATAACTGTTTTCAAAACCTTTAAGCGGGCATAATATTTATTGTTGCCCTCGACCACAGTCCACGGTGCATACGAGGTATCGGTACGCACCAGCATTTCGTTGACTGCCGCTTCGTAGGCATCCCATTTATCACGGTTACGCCAGTCCTCGTCCGTAATTTTCCACTGCTTGTTGGGGTCATTCTGACGGTCATTGAAGCGTCGCAGCTGCTCATCCTTGTCAATCTGCAGCCAGAATTTGGCAATGGCGATACCGTGCTCGCTCCACTGCGCCTCCATATCCTTGATTTCATCGTAGGCACGCTGCCATTCCTGCGGTTTGGCAAAGCCTTCGATACGCTCCACCATAACACGGCCGTACCAGGTGCGGTCAAAAATCGCTATAGTGCCCGGCTGCGGCAGTCTGGTCCAGAAGCGCCACTGATAATGGAACTGCTTTTCAACCACGTTCGGCGCCGCAATCGGATGCACATGGAAGCCCAGCGGGTCCAGTGCCGCCGTCAGTCTGCGGATAGCACCGCCCTTGCCGGCAGCGTCCCAGCCCTCAAAGCCGATAACTACCGGAATCTGCGCCTTGAACATTTCAATCTGCAGCTGTGTCAGCTTTTTCTGGTACTTATCGAGCTTTTCCTTATATTCTTCTTTAGTAAGCTCTTTATTGGCGTCAATCTTGCTCAGCACATCGTAGGTTGCCGCAGTGCGCTTATCAGAGGCAGGCTCAACAGGCATCTGTACGGCCTTTTCGATAGCATCGGCAATCGTGCCGAATACCTCCAGACGCGCGCTGCGCGGATCATCGTCGGCAATCAGATGCCAGAGAGCATTTACCGTATCGGTGGCCTCCAGCATTTTTTCGTAATGCGGCAAAAAATTATCGTAATCTTCGCTTTCATCAATCGCAGGATTCAGGTCACGCCACGCCTTGCCCAGTGTTTTGGCATTCTTGGCAATATTTTTCTTTTGCTGCTCCGGTGACAGATGCAGGAAAAATTTAAGCACGAGATAATTATCATCCGTAAGCATTTTTTCAAAGTTGTTGATATGCTCAAAAGAAACAGCAGGATACTTGGTGTTATCCTCTTTATCCGCCAGCTCGTTGGCGTTTTTCAGATAATACCAGCTGCGGTGATAAACGGCAATATGTCCCAACGCCGGCAAACGCTTCCAGAAGGCAGTGAAAAATGGCTGCTCCTGCAGAACACCGCGCAAACGCACGCTGGAATAAACATTAAAGCCGCGGGCATCCATCTGCTGCATCATTTCGTTAATCAGCGCACTGCGGCGCGCACCACGCCAGCCCTCAAACACGATGATAATCGGTCTTTTGGCGTCGCGGGCCATGCGCTGCGCCTTTCCCAGACGTTCACCCAGCACTTCCATCTGCCTGTTGTATTCTTCCTTGGACACTTTTTTACTCAAATCCAGCTTTTCCAGCATTCTCCAACATCTCCTTACTGTTTGCGAGAATCTTTAAATCAGCGCTCCTCGTAGGGGTTAAGAGCGCGCGGTTTTCCTAATACCTCTGCCATGATAATGCCGTTGACCAGCGCCGCATGCTTCAGCTTGACGCGCTTTTTCGCTGCAGGCTGCGCCTGCGCGTAGCGCGCATTAAACGCTGCCGCAGCAGCGTTCATCTTCGCTTCATCATAGCTATAATCACCGCGGGGATCGTAATAAACCTTGCCCCTGTCATGCACTAGGTCTTCGTTTTCGCGGTGAATCCTGCCAGTGTGGTCATGCAATGCTTCACCGTCACGGTGAACTCTGCTGTCGTCATCACGGCGCACACGCGTTCCGTCATGCACTACGCCGCTTTCGCGGCTGCTTTGACGCTTGCGTGCCTGCGCCTCCTCCGTCGTCTTTTTCAGACGGCGTTCAAACTCGGCGGCAATATCTTTAGGCTTAGCCTGCGTTTGCTGCTCTGCCTGCGTCGGCTGCTGCTCCTGCGGCAGCTCCCGCTGTCTGCGGCGGCGGTTGCGCCTGTCCAAAAATACGTTGGCCAGCATTACGAGGACAAAAAGCAGGGGGATTAAATCACTGTCAAATAAACCGCCCATAAGCTGCACCTCGCTTATTTACTGCCCTCAGGCTTTTCCTCGCCCTCCGGGCTTACCTCGGCAATCGTGCGGCGCATCTGCGTATCTGCCTGAATATTGTTCAAGCGATAATAATCCATTACACCCAAGCGGCCGTTGGCCAGTGCCTCCGCCATAGCTGTCGGCACCTTAGCCTGTGCTTCCACAACCTTCGCCTGCATTTCCTGTGTATAGGCCTTCATTTCCTGCTCCTTGGCAACAGCCATCGCACGGCGTTCCTCAGCGCGCGCCTGAGCAATGCGCTTATCTGCCTCCGCCTGGTCGGTCATCAGCGCAGCGCCGATGTTACGGCCTACATCTACATCCGCAATATCAATGGAAAGAATTTCAAAAGCAGTGCCTGCATCAAGGCCTTTATCCAAAACTGTTTTGGAAATATAGTCGGGGTTTTCCAGTACCTTGCTGTGGTCGGCGCTGGAGCCTACGTTTGTTACAATGCCTTCGCCGACACGCGCAATAATCGTTGCTTCGCCGGCACCGCCTACTAAGCGGTCAATGTTAGCGCGCACTGTTACGCGTGCCTTTACCTTCAGCTCAATGCCGTCCTTGGCAACAGCGCTTACTACCGGAGTTTCGATAACCTCAGGGTTAACGCTCATCTGCACAGCCTCCAGCACGTTGCGTCCCGCAAGGTCAATGGCACAGCCACGCTCAAAGCTCAGCTCAATCTGCGCTCTGTGGGCAGCAATCAAAGCGTCGATAACGCGGTCAACGTTACCGCCTGCCAGATAATGCGCCTCCAGCTGGTTAACGTTTACGTCAAGACCTGCCTTATTCGCCTTAATCAGCGGCAGCACAATCTGTGACGCGGGCACACGGCGCAGACGCATACCTATAAGGTTGAAAATGCCCACGTTAACACCGGCGGCGATTGCCGAAATCCACAGGCCTAACGGCACAAAGTTAAGAAAAATCGCGATACCGGCAATAGCAATGATTACTGCAAAGCCACTGCCGAAAATCATACTGAATAACAAATCCATAATGTCACTCCTTCGTCTGTTCTACAAAAATTTTGCTGCCCTCTACCCGCACGATAATCACGGGCGCAGACTTTTCGATATAATCTCCCTGACTGCTTACGTCAAGACGCTTGCCGTCCACCAGAATCGTGCCTGCAGGACGCAGCGTAGTCAAGGCTGTGCCTCTTTTGCCCACCAGCATGCTCCAGTTTTTGCCGCCGGTGTAGCCCTCGCTGTTTTTTTGGCGTGTCCACAGCACAAAGGGATTATACTTGCTTTCCTTGGGCAGATACACGCACAGCAGCGTAATTACCAGCACCAAAAACAGATACACTGCCAACAGCACCAGCGCCGCCCAGGCATTGCCGCCCAAAACGTAAAAGCCGCCGACTGTCAGGCACACCATGCCGCTGACACCGAAAATTCCGAAGCCCGGCACAACAAATTCTATCAGCAGCAGGACAAGGCCCGCCAGCATAAAATAATATTCCAATGGCATGACTGCACCTCCTCAACGCTTGTACATTTATAGTATAACAGAGTAAAAGCTTGAAGTAAATTTAAAGTTTATGCTGCTACAAGCAAAGCTGCCTGTAATACTTTAACAAAAGAATTTTTCTGGCGCATTTATTCAAAAAGCAGTATCCTGGAGACGTGCACAACAAGCACATTTGCTGCTTTACTTATTGCGCCAAAAATTGTATGATAAAGGAAAAGCTTCTTCTACTATAAACAAAGGCGGGACTTAATGATGAAAAAATTACTTATTTTACTGACGCTGATTTTTGCGCTTGCCTGCACTTGCACAGCCTTCGCTGGCGCAGGCACTGATAAAAACGCTAACATGGAAAAAATAACCAGCACCAGCGCTGGCGATTTATATCTTGATAAGGATAATTTGCAGGCATTGCGCCAAGGCGACAAGCTTTTTTTGCTGTTGTCTGCCGAGCTGCGCTACAATAAGGAAATGCTGCCTAAGCTGCAGGCCACCAAGCCGGAGCTGAAAACAGCAATCAGCATGACGCAGATTTATTTGTATAATAACGATGGCACGCAATATGCGCTGCTCAAAAGCCTGTACACCGATAAGGACGATAATGTTGTTTACACTATCGAAGGCTCGCCCAATTTGCAGCCTGTCAAAAGCAAGCTGCAGATGCTGCTGTACGAAAGAGCGTTGACAGCGATGGAAAACCAAAAGCGCATTGCCGATATGCTCAGACGCAAAGCGTAACAAAAAGACCTTGATGTCAGTTTTTACTGACGCCAAGGTCTTAAATTTTTAATGAAGCTCTTTATAAGCAAACATTTTATTGCTTTAGTTGAAATTTTATGATAAAATGTTTCTGACAACCGTGTTGCAGGATGGCGTTGCCTTAATTCCTCAGGAATCGAGGTGATGCTTATGAAGAACTATTCCTTTCAAGATTTAATGCTCTTCGGAATGTTCATTCTGGCATTACTTACATTTATTTTTCAATATTGTAGATAATCCGGACATAAGAAAACCACTCCTACACTTTGCGGGTTAAGAAGTGGCTTTCTAACACTTTTTCTCAGGCAACCCACCTCTGTGGGCGGTTGTCTTTTCTATATCTAATATACCACACAAATCACAGCTTTGCAAGTTTTAAGGCTGGAATTTGAGCAAACGCTCAAACTCCAGCCTTTTTGTTCATAAGGTCAGTATGATGATTCCAGCCTCATGAACTGCCAAGCAAGCGGTTGGGGGCATTGCTTGGCGGAGTATGATGATTTATAGGAAAAACAGTTGTTATCCTGCTATGACTGCACCTGCTGCCAGCTTATCAGCCAAAATGCTTAGCCTGGGTTGCATCAGCTGCTGCCTTAGCATTATCTGCGCTCACCTGTGCCTGACGCGCCAGTTTGGCTGCATATTCAGCACGCTCCTGCGCTTCTTTGGCAAGTTTGGCTGCTGCCTGATATTTTTCGGCTGCTGCCAACTCCTTCTTAGCCTGGGCTTCGCGCTGCTCTTCTAAAAGCTTTTGCGGGGATTTGTGGCCGAAGCGCCAGGTTGCACCGATACCGCCCATGGTCTCGCCGCCGGCAGTAGACAGGCTGACGTTAATCATGAAGTTCTTGTTCGGATAGTGGAAGAAGCCCATTGCCACGCCAGTTTCGCCCTTGTATTGGCCGAGGCCGATGCTGAATTCACTCGGAGCCTGCGGATCGTAGCCAATGCTCTTCAGGGAAGCGATAGCTGCTGCCATTGCGCCTACCTTATTTACACGGTCGTTGACGTCGTTAATGCGGCCGTCAAGACGGGTAACCTCTTCGCTGATGCGGTTATCCAGACGTTCAACCTCACCGCGGCGGATTGCAGCTTCAGCATTGATGCCGCCTACTGCAGTTTCGTTGCTCTTGTACACTTCGTTATCGCGGATTTCTTTGTCAAGCTCGTCAATCTGACCAAGGTCGGACAGGTTGATGCGCTTATCGGGCTCAGTTGCGGAACCGATGGAAACATCGCTGCTGTCGATGCGTGTTGCGTTGCCTGCATTAGCGCTGTCCGTATAGGTCAGGCCAGTGCCGCTTTGCTCCAGCTTGCTGCTTCCGTTGGCATCAGTAACTTCGCCTGTAAGCTTGCCAGCTGCACCGTCTAATTTTTGCGCTACCTTAATTTCGCCATTCGTTACCACGCCTCCGATGCTAGTTAAGCCTTGGTTGAATTCGGATTTATGCGTATCGTCTTGCTTAACAGTGTTGCTGTTGCCTGCAGCGGTAACCTTGTTTTCCGTAGTAGTCGTGCCATCGGTTACCTTGGTATTTACGCCTTCCAGCTTAGTTTCAAAGCTGGTGTTTTTGCCATTTCCATCATTGATATCGCTCTTAATGGTGCCATTGCCGCCAAAGGCGATGGAACCATTGCCATGAGCATTGCCCTGACCGGTGATTACTAATTGGTCAGTGGTAATCTTGCCGGTGGTAATTTCGTTACCGTTGATGATGGTTGTGGTTGCACCATTTTCTACGAACGGAGTCTTATGAGCAGAGTTCTCGAATACAGTACCCTTACCAGTAGTAGTAACAGTCTGCGTACCGCCAGTAATAGTAGCAGAGCCACCGTTATCAGTATTAGCTACGAAGGAAGCTTTGTCGCCAGCAGCAACAGTTGCTTTATTCTTTCCAACAGCAACCTCGGATGTAACGCCACCTTCTGCAGCAGTGTTATCAAACTTCATGCTTGCGCCAGCATTATCAGTCTGCAAAGTAGTGTTGCCAACGGTATTAGTGAAAGCACCTTTGTCTGCACCAGAACCGCCAGTAACCTTGAAGTTACCACCTGCTGCGGAGAAGTTACCTTGCTTATCCATGGACAGATTGCTACCATGCGGATTACCATTGCTATCCAGAATATCTTCGCCGAGGTTAATACGTTCAACATTCAGCGTATCAGTACTAATCGTACCACCATTGATAGTGGTGACCTTGCCACCCTTTTCGCCAGCATCACCAGTGAAGGTTGCTTTCCCGGCAGACATTGTAGTCTGGTTGTTAGGATCTTTGTAAAGAGTCAGGTTTTCACCATCAAGCTTGCCAGCAGTTCCATCGATCTTTTCCGAACGAATTGCACTACCATTAATTTTAGTAGTCGAATTATCCTGACCAGTGAAGGTGCCAATGCCGGAAGCAGTATCGAAATCAAAAGCAGATTTTTGACCGGACTTATTACCTTTAATATGCAAGCCTTTATAATCGTGAGTCAATTCAGAGCTTGTATTGTCAGCAATATCCGTTGCTTTCGCCCAAATGTTACCACCATTAATAGAGCTTAAATTATCAGCATCTTTGGTAAAGGTAGTTTTACCATCTTTATCTACATTAAAGGCACCATTAGCTGCCTTCAAGGCTCCGTCCTTATCAACTGCAAACTTTCCATTAGCTGCTTTCAGGGAACCATCTTTATCAACTTCAACAGTAGCATTACCGGAAGCACCTAAGATAAGCTTGTTAGCTTTAAGAGTATCAGTTGTAATGGCATCGCCATCAATAGTAGTTTGCTTGCCGGCAGTACCAAAGGTAGCCTTACCGGTAACATCCAAAGTACCATTAACAGTTGCTTTTTCAGTGGTTAAGCCATGGGTTGCTTCTAATTTGTTATTTGCATCGACAATTAAGGAGCCCTCTTTAAAGGAAGAGGTGCCGGCAACAAAGCCTTTGTCAGCCTGAGCAGTTACTTTACCTTGGTTAAAGGTAACACCATTAACCTGGAAATCAGCAGTGCCAGTATCTAAGCTTGTGCCAGTTAAGGTCATACCGGCAATCTTTAATTTATTAGTGGTAATGCCTTCAGCTTTATCTAGTGTAGTGCTACCAATATTTAAAGTGTTTCCCTCAATACTAACTGCACCAATCTTGCCTTCCTTGGCAGTAATACCATTGCCATTCAGGTAGTTATCTTCATCAACCTTAAAGGTACTAGCTTCTATGCTCTTGACACCAGTTACCTCACCGGCTGCGCTAATTGTAACATTACCAATTTGACCTTCTTTTGCAGTAATCTTGCCATTCTCTAACTTAGCGCCTACTCCGTCATAAATAGTTTTTCCTTGAACAGTGCCTGTTGCTGTTACATTGCCACCATTAATTTCTACTCCGCCAATAGTTGCAGAAGTAGCATCAATTACCCTGTTCGCCTTGATGGTCTGATTAATATTAGCAAGCTTCTCAGCAGTCAGCTTATTATCTTCGGCAGTGCCAAGCTGCAATGTTCCTTCAGTAATTTTAGTATTAGTACCAACAGTCAGTGTATCATTAACCTTCAGGTTTTTAAAATCAATGGTTCCAGTAACCGTCATATCTGTAGCAGTTACTTTGCCATTCTGGAGGGTAACTCCACCAATTTTACTTGCCTGAGTAGCGTCAGTTTCAATTCTGCCGGTTGCAACCTGATCGCCCTTAATAACAGTCTGCGAACCTACCGCAGTGCCGAAGGTTGCTGTTTTATCCACCTGCAGCTCATCGCTCAAGGTAGTTTTGCCGGTTACGCCGAGAATGCCGCCAACAGTTGTATTGCCATTTGCATCAACAGTAAATTCATTGCCAGTAGAACCAATATTCAAGGATTTACCTTTGATCTTCTTTGTTACGTTCAAATCGCCGCCTACAGTTGTGTCACCAGTTACATCCAGCTTGCCTTTCAATGTTGTGTCACCAGTTACATCCAGCTTGCCTTTCAATGTAGTGTCACCAGTTACGTCCAGATTGCCTTTCAATGTAGTGTCACCAGTTACGCCAAGGTTGCCACCAACAGTTGCATCGCTATCTACAGTAAGCTTACCACTAGCAGTAATATCCTTACCCTTGATATCGCCGGTTGTCGTTACATTGCCATTATCGTCAACGCCAAATGCACCATTAGCACCTTTAATTTTGCCATTAATACCATCAATAGCTGCTTTTGCTTCAGTGTAATCATCACCGCCAGCATAGAAACCATTGGTATCATAAGCACTAGAGGAAGTACCGATGATGATTTTTCCGTCAGTGCCGATTTTTATTTGTTTTGCTTGATCACCTTTATTAAGATAAATTCCGTCAGACTCAAATTTCAAGTTATCATTAATGCTTACTACATTAGTAACTTTACCCTGGTCAAACGTTACGCCGCCAACCTCAGAGCCATCAGCAACTTTGATTTTAGTTTTACCGTCAATCATGCCGTGAAGATTTACTATGCTTTCACGAGTCAGTGTTGCTTGCCCGGAAGTGCCATCATCAAAGACTTCTTCAAGAACTATGCTTTTTGCTCTTACTTCGCCGTTAGCCAGCCTTACGTCGCCAGCATGAGTAATACCTTCTATATAAGTAGCATCCTCAGACGTAATCTTATTATCTTTCTTGAATTTGATTTTTTGCGTATTATAAGCTAATGTTCCTTCAGTAGAAGTATCGCCTACAGCTACAACCACCTCATCATAGCCCTTTACTTTGGCAGCAGTGATTTCCTGCTCTTCTAAAGAACCACTCTCACGCAATTTCAGGGATTTAGTTGTAATTTCGCTACCATCTTCGCTAATGCCAGCTGTTTTCTTTTGCAAAGATATAATATCATTTCTAGCTGCAGTATCACTAGCTGTCAGCTCACCTACTTTGGTTTGTAACTGACCTGTAGTTGTTTGCAGACTAGTCACATCAGTTTGAATGTTAGTTACCTTACCATTGACGGCCTGAATATTATTTGCATTATCCTTAATAGCCGCACCAACATTTGTAGTTCCATCTGTTCCTGTCAGCGCCAAGCTGTCAGCTGTAATTGCGCCGCTACCAGAAACAGTGAACTTGCCATTAGCTGCTTTAAAAGAACCGTCATCACCCTTAACAGCGAATTTGCTATTGTCATACGTAGCATTAGTAATATCTGTACCGTCATAACCAATATACAAGCCATTTTGCGCTACAACCTTACCATCTGACATACGTGCATTGATGCCAGACGAAATAATTGAAGCATGTACAGAACCAGTTGCAGAAATATCATGATCAGAAATCATAACATGTTTGTTAACGTCACCAATAGTAATTCCATAATCAGTTCCGCTACCACCGATAGTCACACCACCAACAGTAAGCGTATCAATTGCTGTAGTGCCATTTTTCAATTGATTTGAACCAACATCATAAGTCACATCCGCAGCATACACCGGTTCAAGACCTATGCCCCCCCCTGCGAGAATTGCGCACGTTACGGCAAGGGCCAACGCCTTGACATTACTCTTTTTCCTAGTCATAATCATCATCCTCCTTAAAGTATAAACCAAAACCATGCGTGCGTCTTATGCAACTATCACCATCCGACGCATTCCGCACAACTCTTATCATGCTCATTATCTCATAAAATTCAGTGAATTCAACGTCTTGTATCGTAAAGCGCAAATTCTCATCGTAAAACGCATTTTGCCAACTTTACTTGATTATTTTTTGTTAAAAACTGTAACAAATAAAACAATAGTTAAAGCATTTTCCACTAAAAACCAATCACTATCCACTACACACTAACCACTAAAAAAAACCTCCGCAACGGCCTTCATGACCGTAACGGAGGTTCTCTTTCTTTATAACAAAATATCCTTAATCCTGCAGCAACGCCCACTGCATATAGGCGTTGCGCACAGCTGCGCTGTCGCGCACCCTGATGGGTGCCTTAAAGCCATTGCCCAGCAAAAAATAATTGCTGTAGACACCCTCTACATAATGCATGTTAATCAGCACGCTGCGATAGGTAAGCAGAAAATAATCCTGCGTCAGCTTTTCCCGCACCTTGTTGATGGAGCTGTACACCTTATAGGTGCGTTGTGCTGTGTGAATATAGCAGTATTTATCCTGCACCTCTACAACGATAATGTCCTTAGGCTTTAGCTTTACCCTCTCCACCGCAGTATCAAAAGTAACATACTCTTCCTTGTCAAAAACACCGCAGCGCTGCAGCGCCTGCTCCAGCCTTTCCGGCTGCAAAGGCTTCAGCAAATAGTACGCCGCATCCAGCTCATAGCTTTCAATGGCAAAGTCATTACTCGAAGTAAGAAAGACCAGCTTAAAGTTAAGCCTGTGCTGGCGCAAACGCCGCACAAACTCCACGCCATTACTAGGCTTCAAATAGATATCCATAAAGACAATGTCAGCGCTATTTAAACACAAGTATTCACAGCACTGCTCCCCTTCAGTAAATGTACGTATATCCAAAAGCAGCTGGTACTTCCTGCCTATTTCCTGCAGTTGCTGTTTAAGCTCTTCCAGCTCGCTTACATCATCATCACAAGCCACAATACGCATAATATCACTCTTTTCCTATAATAACATGCTCTTCTTTGCTTATGCTCAGTTTTCCGCCAGCACCTGCCGCAAAAGCTCCAGAGCGCTCGCTTCGCTCGCTTTGTTCGTGCCCAGCTCACCGCGGAAGGCACGCGCGAGGATGGATTTCTTCATCAGGTCGATGCTTGCCAGCGCCTGCTCCGTTGCCTGCTGTGCGGAACGCTCGCGCGCCAGCAGATCGTCGATGAGGCGCACGATTTCGTGCTGTTCGGGGATGGTGGGGAGAGAAATATAATACTGTTTTAATATAGTCTGAGATATATTTGGTTGTGCTCCACCTTTACTAGATTTTATAAGATTCTCCTTTTGTGAAATAAAATACCAATATAGATAATTATATATCAATCCAGCTTTACAAACGAAGCATGCACAAGCTTGATTTGTTGTAGCTGGAACTGCTAATATCGCTGTTTTACCAATAGTAGCTCCATACATAGCGACTATAACTGTATTAACAGGAAACAATCTAGCACTAGAATTATTCATCCCTGCTTCCGTTATTTTTTCTTCCGTATCGTATATCCAATCATGATTTAATTCACCTGTTTTTACCCAAGGAATATTACCATTATAATATTCTTCATGCTTTCTAGACGGTGTACCGCCAGACCCAATTGTACAAATCTCACCTAACTTTTTCTCTTTCCAACTTTCATCGCTCACGCCATTTTCACGGCGCCACTGCTTTGTCAGCTCGCCCGTAAATGCCTTATGCAAAATTGCTGCCTTGCGCACGGCAAAGCTGTCGGCAACCTCCTGCAGTCGTTCCTTTGTTTCGTCGAGCTTGGCAAAAAGCTCTTCGATGCGCTCAACTATGCGTTGCTGTTCGGAGAGTGGAGGAAGAGGGATGGGATGTTGTTTTAAAATAATCTGAGATATGTTAGGTTGTGCTCCGCCTTTGCCCTTTTCTATAAATACGTTTTTTTGAGATATGCAATAATAGAACAAATACATATACAACAAAGATTGATTGCAAACAGCACAAGCACAGGCTTGGTTTGTTGTAGCAGGAACACCTAAGATTGCAACTTTACCAATCGTCGCACCATACATGGCAATCAGAACAGAATATGGCGGAAACAATTTTGCACTAGATTTTTTCAATCCTTCATCAGTTATTTTTTCTTCTGTATCGTAAATCCAACCATTATTTAATTCGCCAGTCTTTATCCATAGAATATCGCCATTATAATATTCTTCATGCTTTCTTGACGGAGTACCACCAGAACCCCAAGAAGCGACGCTCTCCAGCCTCACCCACACCCAATTCTTCGGCACCTCATAAGGCTGTTCCTCAGCAGGCACCAGCGCCTGCTGCAAGCGTTCTTCTATTGTCAATGCTGTCTTTTTCTTTGGCATTGCCAGCTCTCCTTTATAAGCAAACATGTTATTGCTTTAATGTATAATTTATGATAAAATGTTTTTGACAACCAGTTCACGGGGTGGGATTGCCTTCATTCTCTACGAATGGAGGTGATGTCTATGGTATATTTCAGCTTTCAGGATTTAATGTCCTTTGGAATTTTTATCGTAGCATTACTTACGTTCATTTTTCAGAACAAAAAGTAAAAAAGTTACGGACATAGAAAAAACCACCCCCTGACTTTCCCGAGTTCGGAGCGGATTTTTCTTAACTTACTCGGCAACCCACCTCTGTGGGCGGTTGTCTTTTTCTATGTCTAATATACCACACAATCCATAGCTTTGCAAGTTTTGAATTTGTGCAGGATGTAGTGAAAGGCTACCCTCGGGGGAGCTGGCGCCCGCAGGGCGACTGAGAGGGGTATGCTGTCTTTATGCTTTCTTATAGTGAACCCCTCTCCGTCATCGCTACGCGATGCCACCTCTCCCCAAGGAGAGGCTCTTCCCTTTCTTCCTTCATCCTTCAATCTCTACCTTTATCTTTGCAAGCTACTCAGCTCCTGCGCCACACTCTGCAGCAAATCCACAGCCTCCGCCAGCTTTTCCGCAGCCTCCGCCGCGCTTTCCGCCGGGTCCGGCAAATCCTCGTAATCCAGCACGCTGTCATCCTTAATCAGGCCAAGGTCCAAACTGTTGCCCTTCTGCGCAATTTCCTCACGCGTAAAGCACTGCCAGCGCTCGTCCTCTACCTTGCTTCTGTCCTCTGCCGTGTAGGCTGCCTCAAAGCCGGCAAAGTCACTCGCCTTCAGCGGGTTCGTCTTGCCGAAGGACGGCATATTGGTGCGCAAATCATAAAACCACACGGCCTTGGTGCTGTCCTTATCTGTTTTTTTGCGCGTAAAGAAGAGTACGTTGGTCTTGACACCCTGCGCGTAAAAAATACCTGTCGGCAAGCGCAGAATAGTGTGCAGATTGCACTTATCCATTAAGTCGACACGAATCCTTTCGCCGTCACCGTCGGCAAAAAGCACATTGTCCGGCAGCACTACGGCAGCGCGCGCCTTGCCGTCAGCCTTCAGGCTGCGGTAAATGTGCTGCAAAAAGTTCAGCTGCTTGTTGCTCGTGGGATAAGTAAAGTCGTCGCGCGTTGCACGCTCGCCGCCTTTTTTCGTACCGAAGGGCGGGTTTGTCAGCACAACGTCATAGCCCTGCATCTCCTTGCCCACATTGGAAAGCGTATCGCCCAAAATAATTTTGCTCTGGATGTCATGCAGCATAGCGTTCATCAGCGCCAAGCGCAAGCGGTGCGTATCATGCACCAGCTCGCAGCCGGTGAAGGCCTGCGTATATTCAAACTCTGCCGTTTCCTCATCCAAGTCAAAGAAATCGTCCGTCTGCTCACGCACAAAATTGCTTGCCGCAATCATAAAGCCAAAGGTGCCGCAGGCAGGATCGTTGGGAGACTATCATTAATACAATGTAACGAATTTAATTCCGATACTCCGAAACGACGAGCCCGCACATGTCCAGAAAATGAACACCCTCGTAACGACACTAGGTGCATCGTTACGAGGGTGTAGTTACCTTCGGCGGAAATTTCTCTATGAAGTTTTTATTTCGAGGCAATTGGCTCGCGTAATTTATCTAGCATATGCTGAGTAGCAATCAGGCTACTTAAATCTGATATTGCCTCATCGTAACCGTCCCTCAGTGCCTCCACCAACCAGTATCTGGCGGTTTCGTAATAGTAATAAATTGAATCAATCGACCGTCCTTCATCTTTTAGCGTTTTTAGTGCTTCTTCCGGAGACTCATCTTGTAGCCAATAACACCAAGTATCCCATGCTCTTTTGCTAAAAGCCCCATAACAGGCCTTGGCTTCAATGATACCATGTTCAGCTGCGCATTTATAATACTGGCAGTCAAGTGAGTCCAAACTTCCACTGCTGTAGCCAAAATGAAAACGCTCCCAAAGCAATATAGCGGCCACATTGTTTTTGCAAACATCATTGTAGTATACCGGCACGGCATTTTCATAAAAGCCCTCGGTGTTCAACTCGGACATTACACTCTGCCATATGGTATTTTCTTGCTTCTCCCTCTCAATATAAGCACTTAAATAGGCACCGCTACTGTTATTATTACGAGTAGTTTCTATCGCGGCTCCTAACCAATAGCAAGCTTCCCACTTGCCGTTTTGAGCGGCCTTGCTTAGCCAATATACGCCCAACAGAAGCGCATTATCGCCTTCATACTTTTCATCAACAAACTTTAAGTACGAATAATGCTTTCCCAACTTAAGCATGGATTCTGGATTTCCATTCCTGGCTGAATCAAGCACCATGCTAAGATTTTTTCTTATTGGCTTTATTTCCAGTCTTGATTTTTTCATAACTTATAGCGCCTCGTAATATTCACGAATCTTTTCCGCCATCAGCTCGCGGCGCTTTGCCAGAAATTCAGTGTAGTTGTTGATATCCATAAACTCAAAGCCTTCTGGGATACAGTTCTGCTGTAAGTTTTCCTTGAGTTTGCCTAAATCGGTAATTCCTCCATATATCGGCTTCCCTGTCTTGCACTGCTCTATAACAGTTGCCATATACTCACGAGGCGCTGCATCGCTAATTTTTATATTGATTTCCTGCTGCAAATACACATAGTTTGCGACCTGATTGTACTGTCCTTTAGGCAAATCATTTTTAGTCAGATAATTCTTAGGGAAGAGATGATGAATATCACCCCTGTTTTCCAACATGCTTTCTACACTAATCTGCTCAGATAAAAAGCCTTTATCGTGAGCCTTAACTTGCGCGATAAGGAACATATTGAAATACGGACTGCTGGTGACAGATGTATCGAGCCTTTGTACAAGATTGACATTCCAATACGCATCAGAAAGATCGCCAGCCTCTGTGAGTTTCAAATAGGCCATAGGATCATCCGAAGAAAAGAACCGTTTAATATCATAGTCAAACGTCGATTCCGGAGAACCAGAATAACGTCCGGTCAAAATGGAGAGAACCAGCCACCGACGTACAATCTTTTCAATGATAGAACTGTCAACTTTTCTCTCACGCAACGCCAAGTACAACGCATAGGCAAAGTTCAAAACATTTTGCGAGCGAATCAGACTCCCCCTGACAATGCCAGCAGACTCAACAATCATCAGAAAGCGTTCGTAGTTTGTTTTATTTACGGTCTGTAATACTGCTTCATGCAATTTTCTAAAAGAATCCTCTTCTATTTCTATTTTGAATTCGCGCGTTTCAAAATCACGTCCAGAGAGCAGGCTTACCAAATCAGACAGTTTCCCGCGCTTGAACTTATAAGTAAATGCTACACGCAAAATATCGGTATAAGATGTTTTATATATAGGTGACACCTTTTCTGCCACCCATCTTATAGCAGAGAAATCTGGCAGTGATGCGAATTCTTTGTCGTTGGTCTGAATGTCTTTCAAATCAGCTGGAGATTCCAGCAAATGACAAAAATAATCGATAGTCTTTCTGGTTATGTTTCCTCCATACTCAGTATTCGAGGAAATTTTCGACATGACAAAGTCAGCCTGTGACAGTACCACACCCTTAGAGTTGATGCGGATAAAAATATCCGTAACGCTATCAATATCCAAATCGTCCGCCAAGGTAATAACACCAAGGCTATTATTCTGAATTGCCTTCAATCTGTTAATGATATCATTGATTTTCGATGCCTGATCTGTTATTTCATTCTTCTGGCAAAACTGGTTGACGAAATTAAACGAGTCAAACGTCATCTTGAAGACTTCAGAAATATCTGATATCCATTTACTGGAACGCTGGTTAGCGGAATTGGCTACTTCAAAAGTCTCATCAATGGGATTAAAGGCGATTTTTATCGTCTTCCACTTGTAGTGATCATCTAAGACTTCTTGCCCGACAATCGCCGCAGTCAGTGCCGTGATACGTTGCTGCCCATCAATCAATACTTTTTTGCCGGCAGCGGTTGTTCCATCCTTAAGTTTCACCTTAGGATTTTGCCAGACAATAATATACCCAACAGGAAACCCTTTATATAAGGAATCCAGCAAATCACGAACTTTGGAAGCATCCCACACGAAGGGACGCTGCATTTCTGGTATTGCAATTTCCTTGGACTTAATGCTTGCCAGTAGTGCCTCTACGGTATAATTATTTACATTGTATCGAGCCATCTTTTGGAGAACCTCCTAACGGTATCTTTTTCTATAATTATATCACGAAAATTATTCCTATAAAAATATCTCCTGATTGTAAGCAGCGTTGCCTTCCGCAGTATTTTCCTGCAGCATTTCTTTCAAGCCCATGGGAGAAGGCCAGCCTGCCATAGCGCGCGGTATATTGCCGCTTTGGCGCAAATCCGCAAACCAGATGCCGGATTTTGTTCACCAAGGTATCCTTCATCTGATAAGGCATTGCTATATTGTCAAAGTCAAACATTTTATTAACGATATCTTCGCACAGCAGGCCCAGCTTAAAAAGGCAGGAGTTGGAATCGCTGTACAGATAGCGCTCCGCGAACTCGCCTGTTTTTTCCAGACCGGGAAATTGTGTGCGTAAAAAGCTGAAGCCAGATGCCATAAAAACGGCCTCCTTTGAGCTGTAAAAATGATAATAATATATTTATATTCGCCTTGAAATAAAATTTACCTGCTGAATATATTTTCGCAAAACAGCGGATATTTCCTGCACAGATGCCGCAATAAAAAAACTGTATACTTTCCCGCGCAGGAAAAGCATACAGATCTCTCACCCATAATCCCTATAAAGTAAAATAACCGCGCCAAGATTTCTCTTAGCACGGTTATCAGTTGTTATTTGAGCAATTCACGAACCATAACGTTAATACGTTTGCCATCTGCACGGCCTTTGGTTTTTGCCATAACTGCCGGCATTACCTTGCCCATATCCTTGGGACTTGTAGCACCAACAGCAGCAATAACTTCTGCCACGATAGCCTTCAGCTCGTCATCGCTGAGAGCTTCCGGAAGATATTTTTTCAGTATAGCAATTTCTTCCTTAGCTTGGGCAACCAATTCGTCACGACCTGCTTTTTGGAATTCCTCAACAGAATCCTGACGCATTTTGACCTCCTTCATCAAGACAGCCAGAACCTCATCATCTGTAAGTTCCTTTTTGTCATTGATTTCAACATTTTTAATATTAGCACGCACCATGCGGATAACAGACAAACGCAGTTTACCTGCTTCTCTGTCCTTCATGGCCTGCTTCATATCAGCAGTCAATTGGTCTTTTATAGACATACAGCCCGCCTCCAATTATCTGGTTTTACGTTTTCTGGCTGCTTCGGATTTTTTCTTACGTGCAACGCTCGGCTTTTCATAGTGCTCGCGTTTTCTTACCTCAGAAAGAATGCCTGCCTTTTGGGTTGCTCTTTTAAATCTGCGCAGTGCGCTGTCTAAAGTTTCATTCTTGCCAACTTTAATTTCTGCCATCTGTTCTCCCTCCCTCCACACACTTAGGGAAGTGTATATGCAAATTAAGTTTTCAGCTGTTGCCAGCTAAAAACACTTACTGATTAATTATACAAGAAAAGACAAGCATTGTCAAGGTTTAGCACGGGGGCCAACCCAAAGCTTTGCCGCCAATTACGTGAATGTGTAAATGTTTTACCGTCTGACCGCCTTCATCGCCGGTGTTGATAACAACGCGGAAGCCTTTTTCGGCAATTCCGGTCTTTTCAGCGATCATTTTAACCTTGCCCAGCATGTATGCAACCAGCTCGGGGTCCGCAGTAGTGATGTTAGCTGTGTGGTCCTTAGGCATCAGCAGCACATGAACCGGAGCAGCCGGAGCAACGTCATTGATAGCAATCATTTTATCATCTTCGTACACTTTGGTAGAAGGGATATCGCCCTTAATGATTTTGCAAAAAATACAATCCTCAGCCATTTCATGTCCCTCCTCTCGTTTATCGTATCTAGTTATATTCTGTATTTATTTCTTTTATCCTGCTAAAGAAATAATTTTTTCACAAATTAATTCAATTCGCCCAGCAAAAAATCCTCTTTGATGCCAGTAATTTTTACCTTGGCAATAGTGTTGGCAAGCTCCGCCGTTCCCGGAACAACAACGCGCAGATACGGTCCGCACAGGCCCTCCATATGCTCATCATCCACAGGCTGCTCGAACAACACCTCTTCTACCTTGCCGACAGTGCTCTGCAGCATTTTTTGATGCAGCTCCTCGTCCACCTTCGCCAGACGCGCCGCACGCTCGCTCTTCACTGCCTCGTCCACCTGCTCCTTCATTTCGGCAGCAGGCGTACCCTTGCGCTTGGAATACGGGAAGATGTGCATTTTGGCAAAGCCGCATTTCTTGGCAAATTCCAGCGTAGTCGCAAAATCCTCCTCGGTTTCGCCGGGGAAGCCCACAATAACGTCCGTAGTAATTGCCACATCAGGCACCTGCGCGCGGATTTCGTTCACCAGCTCCGTAAAGCGTTTGGTATCGTAAGGACGGTGCATAGCGCGTAAAATCTTGTCGCAGCCGCTTTGCAGCGGCAGATGCAGGTGACGCTGCAGGCGCGGCTCCTCTGCCATCAGCTGCAGCAGGCGCGGTTCCACCTCCACGGATTCCAGCGAGCCGAGGCGCACACGCTGCACGCCTTCAACGCTCAGCGCTGCCTTTACTGCGTCATACAAAGTAACGTGCTTGCCTTCCTTCGCCAGCTCCTTGCCGTAGCAGCCAAGGTGAATGCCGATGAGCACAACCTCCTTGTAGCCTGCGGCAACCAGCTTGCCAACCTCCTCACGGATGCTTTCCAGGCTACGGCTGCGCAGCGGACCGCGCGCAAACGGGATAATGCAGTAGGTGCAATACTGGTTGCAGCCCTCCTGAATTTTGAGGAAGGCGCGGGTTTTATCGGTTTCCGTGCCAACGCCCAGCTCTTCGAACTTAGTATCTACAGTCATCTGCTGCACATTGTCCAAAATCTCCGTGCGCTTGTGCTCCAGCGCCTCCTCAACCAGCTCCACAATGCGGCCGCGCTCCTGATTGCCGATGATTACATCAACACCCTCGATAGCACGCACCTCCTCCGGCGCAGTCTGCGGATAGCAGCCGGTAACAACCACCAAGGACAGCGGATTGTGACGCACAGCGCGATTGATAATCTGACGCGATTTGCGCTGACCGGTATTGGTAACAACGCAGGTATTAACTAAATAAACGTCTGCCGGTTCACCGAAAGGCACAACCTCATAGCCTGACGCACGGAAAATCCCCTCCATGCTGGCAGTATCGGCTTGATTAACCTTACAGCCCAGCGTATAAAATGCAATTTTTCTCATCTATGTTTAATCTCCTAAATCTCCGGTTTCATAAAAAATCGCTGAAATAGCGACAAGGCCTGCCGTTTCCGCGCGCAGAATGCGTCTGCCCAGCGATACGGGCACAGCGCCTGCTGCGCGTGCCGCATCCAGCTCCGCTTCGCTGATGCCGCCCTCAGGACCGATAATCAGCAGCAAATCTGTCAGCGCGCCCTTCGCCTGCGCCTCCTTCAGCGCCGCCTTCAGGCTCTTTTTATCCTCGCACTCGTAAGCGATAATCTTCGTAGCGCAGTCATTCGCCGCCAGCATCTGTGCCATCGTCTGCACAGGCTGCACCTCGGGAATAATGTCGCGCTTGCTCTGCTTGGCAGCGGACTCGGCAATCTTCTGCCAACGCTCCACCTTCTTGGCAGCCTTCGCACCATCAAGGCGTACTACGGAATGCTCCATAGCCACAGGCACCACGCTGTAAGCACCCATCTCCACAGCCTTCTGGATGATGAACTCCATCTTCTCGCCCTTCGCCAGGCCCTGCGCCAAAATCAGGCGCACCGCCGGCTCATGGCTTTCCGCCAGCTTCTCCAGGCAATGCACAGTCACGCACTCGCTGTCAATCGCAGTAATCTCCGCCAGCGCACTCACGCCGTCGTCACTCACAAGCTGCAGCTGCGCACCCGGCTGCATGCGCAGCACCTTACTGATATGACGTGCATCCACGCCCTCAATAGTCATTGTTTCGTTATATAATTGCGGTACAAAAAAACGATGCATATAGGTTTCCTTTCTGTAAAAATTGATACCCCTCTCCGCCTCGACAAGCTCGGCACCTCTCCCCAAGGAGAGGCAAGAAAAGAATCACAAAGGACAAGATAGGCTCCCCTCGGGGGGAGCTGTCGCCTGTAAGGCGACTGAGAGGGGACTGCTTAAAGCTTTAACGAGCAATCGCTATATCGTATAGCGAATAAAAATTTTAGCAAATGAGTGTCTGGAACCATAGAAGCAAGGGTACGTAACATACTGTTATCGTCTGCCAAATTTTACCTCTGCTTCGTCCTGGTTCCACACGAAAATTGCGTTGTGCCGCAGGCACGGGAAAATTTTTCCTGAGCGGAACGATATGGCCATTGCGACGCACAACCCCTCTCCGCCTCGACAGGCTCGGCACCTCTCCCCTAGGAGAGGCTCTCTTCTATCGCACACGACATAAAGCTTCTTACTTCTTCTTCATCTGCATAACAACCCAGCCACCGCGATGGTCAACCGCGTCAACATAAAGGCCCTGCGCCTGCGCCGCAGCCTCCACATCAGGCATGCGCTCCTCAATAATACCGCTCGCCAAAAGCACACCATCGTCATTCAGCTTCTGCGGAATATCCTGCAGCAGCATAATAACAATATCAGCAATAATATTAGCGATAATAACATCAGCCTTGCCCTCAGTGCCATGCAGCAAATCGCCCTCGCGCACCTCAATCTGCTCGCTCAGGCCGTTATCCGCAACATTCTCCTTCGCCACGCGCACTGCCACGCCGTCAATATCCACAGCCTTAACAGACTTAGCGCCCAGCATCGCCGCAGCAATCGCCAGGATACCGCTGCCGGTACCAACATCAAACACAGTAGAATCAGGCGTAATAACCTTCTCCAGACGCTCCATCATCATATTGGTAGTGTGATGCGTGCCAGTACCGAAGGCCATACCCGGATCAATTTCAATAACATGCTCGCCTTCCTTAGCGGCATATTCCTCCCAGCTCGGCTTAATAACAAGGCTCTTGCCCACATGGGTAACATGGAAATACTGCTTCCATTCGTTAGCCCAATCCTGCTCGCTCACCTTGCGGAAGCGAGTATTGCCGAAACGATACTTGCCGATGCGCTCCTCAATCAGCGCCAGCTGCTCGTCAATCTCCGCCAAGCGTTTTTCCAGCTTCTCATCATCAGCATAATAAGCGCTGACAGTAACAACCTCGGTATTCTCCTGCTCAGGAATATCGCACAGCTCCCAGGTACCGCTGTTTCTCAAATCATTAATCAGCTGCGGGTCCTCAATCGCAACTCCCTTAGAACCGATGCTCGTAAGCATATCCGCTACAGCCTCTACTGCTTCATGCGTTACCGCTACATTAACTTCTATCCACTGCATTTTCTGCACTCCTTTGAAAATTTATATTCGTTTTATTATACAACAGAAAAGCCTCGCATTTCAACACGCCATTTTATCTCTGCCGTTAGAAAAAAATTACTTTAAATTTAGTTTACATTTGCTATAATTATCTTAAAGAAGCTTTTTCTATAATATTTCTAAGGAATGATGTTATATGCAGATTCAGGATTTGATTATCCTTATCTATATTATCCTGCGCGTTGCCCCCAGCTCTTATCTATGTTACTATCCCTTTTTGGAAGACCTGCGCTTATCCAAAAAAGCAGCAATATGCGGCTTTTTTGCTATTATTCTCATAGAATGGGGCATTTTCATATTCACCGGACGCAATTTCGATAAGCTGCCGACATTATATGGCGTTTACCTGCTCTACATATTCTACTACTTCGCCATCGTAAACGGTAATAAAAGTAAGCAGCTTTTTTGCATCCTGCTCTCAGGCAATTTTGAAAATGTGCTGCAGACACTGGCTATGCTCGCAGAACGCATTTCGCCCACTCCCGGTTACTACTATGCTACCGCCACCTTCGTGCTCCTGCTGGCACAATCTGCTTATTTTTTCTGGTTTTACTATACTGTAAAAAAATTCAAGCAGCTCTTCCGCAGCACTAAATACAATAAGATTATCACCTACTCCAACTATATTTTAGCTTTTAACTTCGTTGCCCTGGTACTCATCCGCAATTTTTCCGAACCACGCACCTGGAATCTTTTCTTTGCCCGCTTTCTGTGCATCATGCCGCTCTTCTTCTTTGTTTACATGATGATGGATCTGCTGAAGGAAAAAAATGATAACAAGGTGATGTCCATCAAGCTCAGCTCACTGGAAGAGCTGCGTCGCAATGAAAAGCCTTACTACGATTTTGTTATCGAAACCTGGCAGAAAACGCGCCGCCTGCGCCATGACCAAAAGCATCTCGTGCTTATGCTCAACCAGCTTTATGAAGAAAAAAAGTTTGATAAGCTTGGCCAGCATCTGCGTACTATCCTTAAATATACAGAACAGCTGCAAACAGTAAAGCTTTATGGCAATGAAACCATCGACGGCCTTATCGGCTACTGGCAAATGCAGGCACAGGAAAAAGGCATCCCCTTTGCCGTAGATATCAGCTTCAGCAAAATCAAAATCAACGATATTGATCTGGCCATTATTTTAGGCAATGCCCTGGAAAACGCTTTTACCGCAGTTACCGAAGACTGCATGGCCCAGGGCAGCAGCTGTTATATTAATGTAAAAATCAGAGAAAGAGCCTCTCTATTGCTGATAGAAGTTGTTAATTCCTTCAGCGGCAACATAGTTCGTTATAATGACCAGTTTTATTCTGCCAAACGCGCCTACAAGGAGCCTGGCACCGGACTGGAAAACATCAGGATGATTTGCGAAAAATACGCAGGCAGCAATAATGTAAGCTTTGACAACCAAAGCTTCAAGCTGCAGCTGATGCTGCCAAACACGCACTTAGAAGGTTAAATCTTGACGCACAAACTAAAAGCGCTTATACTAAAATAGATTGTAGCATTTGCCACAGTCTATTTTAGTATTTTTATTAAGGGAAAGAAAAGAAGGTAACCAAATGCTCTCATTAGACAAAATTTATCATGCAGCCTTCATCCTTAAAAGCGTAGCACGTAAAACAGATTTAATAGCTGCTCCGCATTTAAGCGAAGGTAACAACTTGTATCTGAAAACAGAAAACCTGCAGGTAACAGGCAGCTTCAAAGTACGCGGTGCCTACTACAAAATCAGCCAGCTCACACCGGAAGAAGCAAGCAAAGGCGTAATCGCCTGCAGCGCCGGCAACCACGCGCAGGGCGTAGCACTTGCTGCAACCAGCATGGGCATCAAAAGCGTCATCTGCATGCCGGACGGCGCACCGATTATGAAGGTAGAGAACACCAAGCGCCTTGGCGCACAAGTAGAGCTTGTTCCCGGTGCCTATGACGAAGCGCATGACCGCGCCGTACAGCTGCAGGAAGAAACAGGCATGACCTTTATCCATCCATATGATGATGAGCTTGTCATTGCCGGCCAGGGCAGCATCGGCCTGGAAATTTTAGACCAGCTGCCGGATGTAGAAGCAGTAATCGTACCGATTGGCGGTGGCAGCCTTATCAGCGGCGTAGCCTTCGCTATCAAAAGCCTGCGTCCGGATGTTAAGGTTTACGGCGTACAGGCAGCAGGCGCAGCCAGCATGTACAACGCCTTCCATGACCATAAATACGAAACTCTGGAGCACGTCAGCACCTTTGCCGACGGCATTGCTGTAAAAACTCCTGGTGAAAACACCTACGAGCTCATCAGCAAATATGTTGACGATATCGTTACCGTCAGCGAGGACGAAATCGCAACCGCTATTTTAACATTAATTGAAAAGCAAAAACTAATTGCCGAAGGTGCAGGCGCAACTCCGGTAGCAGCAGCGCTGTTCGACAAGCTGCCGATTAAGGGCAAGAAAACAGTCTGCGTTGTATCCGGCGGTAACATCGACGTTAATATTCTTTCGCGTGTTATCACCCGCGGTCAGGTTACCAGCGGCCGCAGAGTCAACCTTGTTATCATGCTGGAGGACCGTCCGGGCCAGTTGCTCAAGGTCAGCGAGATTATCAGTCAATGCGGTGCCAACGTTGTCGGCGTACACCACAACCGCAGTGATGCCAACATGGCCATCACCGGCTGCTTCCTCAAACTGGAGCTGGAAACACGTGATGCCGCCCAAATCAAAGAAATCGAAGACAAGCTGACGGCAGCAGGCTTCAAGCTGGTCAACGACCAAACTGCAGCACAGCATTAACAACAAAAAAATTACCACAGCCTACATAAACTGTAAGCTGTGGTTTTTTTTTGCATAGTTTGCGATTTTTAGGCGTTATATTCTTCTGTTTCTCGAGAGCGGGGAGAATGTACCGGAGGCGATGCGAACCTGACGAACGCGTACTTTTAGTACGTGGAGGAGGGTTCGTGAAGCATACGGTGCGTTATACCCGCTCTTACTATTCTACGGTTACGCTCTTAGCCAGATTCCTAGGTTTATCTACGTCTAATCCTTTGGAAACACTCACATAATAACCCATAAGCTGCAGCGGAATAACTGCCAGACTGGTCATAAAATGCTCGTCAGTCTTAGGAATATACACTGTGAAATCAGCGGTATCCTCAATGTTATAGTTACCATAGGTAGTCAGGCCCATCAGATAAGCGCCACGGCTGCGGCACTCTACCATGTTGCTGACAGTCTTTTCGTAAAGCTCGCTTTGAGTCAGCACACCGATAACCAGAGTACCGTCCTCAATCAGGCTGATAGTACCGTGCTTCAATTCGCCGGCAGCATAAGCCTCACTGTGGATATAGGAAATTTCCTTCATCTTCAGGCTGCCCTCCAGGCTGACAGCATAATCCAGACCACGGCCGATAAAGAAGATATCCTTAGCGTTAACCTGCTTAGCGGCAAACCATTGGATGCGTTCCTTATCTTCAATAATCTTTTGGATTTTATCCGGCAGCTGTGCCATTTCCTGAATCAGCTCCAGATATTTTGCTTCATCAATAGTACCGCGAACCATAGCAAACTGAATTGCCAGGCAATAAGCAGCAATCAGCTGAGTGCTGTAAGCCTTGGTAGTTGCAACGGCAATTTCCGGGCCTGCCAGAGTATAGAAAACATTATCAGCTTCACGGGCAATAGAGCTGCCTACTACGTTAACGATGCCAAGAGTTTTGATGCCCTTTTCTTTAGCCAGACGCAGAGCTGCCAGGCTGTCGGCAGTTTCGCCGGACTGGCTGACAATAATAACCAGCTCGTTCTTGCTCAGCAGAGGCTTGCGATATCTGAACTCGGAAGCCAGCTCGGTACGAACAGGAATCTGTGCCAAATCTTCAATAACATACTGTGCTGCCACACCTACATGGTAAGCACTGCCGCAGGCAACGATGCAGATCTGGTCAATCTTTTTGATATCCTCGTCGCTGAGGCCGACAGCGCTCATATCCAACTTACCGTCAACCAGTACGGAATTCAGGGTATCGCGTACTGCCTTGGGCTGCTCGTGGATTTCCTTCATCATGAAATGCTCAAAGCCTGCTTTCTCGGCAGCTTCAGCGTCCCATTTGATTTCGGTCAGCGGTTTTTCGATTACTTCTTCATCAACGTTGTAGAAGGTAACCTCGCCGTTAGCCAGACGAGCCATTTCCAGATTGCCGATGTAATATACCTTACGGGTGTATTTCAAAATAGCAGGAACGTCGCTGGCAACATAGCATTCGCCGTCCTGTACGCCGATGATCATCGGGCTGTCCTTACGGGCAACATAAATCTCACCGGGATATTCCTTGAACATTACTGCCAAAGCATAGGAGCCGCGCATACGGATCATAGCATGGCTCAGAGCATCGGTCGGAGTATGCTCGTATTTTTTATAGTAGTAGTCAATCAGCTTAACGGCAACCTCGGTATCAGTCTGAGAATAGAAAGTATAACCGTTATGCAGCAGCTTTTCCTTCAGCTCCTGATAGTTTTCGATAATACCGTTGTGTACGGCAACTACATTGCCATCAGCACTTGCATGCGGATGCGCATTAGTTTCGGAAGGCTCGCCATGGGTTGCCCATCTGGTATGACCGATACCGCAGGTACCGATGAGGCTTTGACCACCGTTAGTCTTGGCGTAAAGCTCCTTCAGACGGCCCTTGGCCTTTACAATCTGCACCTGTGCACTGCCATCGCGCACTGCGAGGCCGGCAGAATCGTAACCACGATATTCAAGCTTAGACAGACCATCTAACAGAATAGGCGCTGCCTGCTTATTTCCACAAAATCCAACAATACCACACATAAATACTTTTCCTCTTTTTCTACTATTTTTTTCTTTTTTCCTTATGCTTCAAAGCCATTAGGGTTGTTCTTCTGCCAGTTCCAGGAATCGCGGCACATGTCCTCAATACCCAGCTCTGCCTTCCAGCCAAGCTTTTCCCACGCCTTTGACGGATCTGAATAGCAGGTGGCAATATCCCCTGCACGACGTTGGTCAATTACATAAGGTATCTTAATTCCAGTAGCCTTTTCAAATGCTTTGACTAAATCCAGCACTGAATAGCCAATACCTGTACCAAGATTATACACCTCTACGCCGCATTTGTCATCTATTGCCTGCAAAGCTTTCACATGACCTTTAGCCAAATCCACTACATGAATAAAGTCACGCACTCCAGTACCATCAGGAGTGGGATAATCATTACCAAAAACATGCAGTCGCCCCAGCTTGCCAACAGCTACCTGAGTAATATACGGCATCAGGTTATTGGGAATGCCATTGGGATTTTCGCCAATCAGACCGGAGCTATGCGCACCGATAGGGTTAAAGTAACGCAGCAGAACCACATTCCACTCCTGATCAGCTACATACATATCACAAAGTATTTGCTCCAGCATCGACTTTGTCTGGCCATAAGGATTAGTGCACTGCCCTTTAGGACAGGTTTCCGGAATAGGCACTACAGCAGGATTACCATAAACAGTAGCCGAAGAGCTGAAAATAATATTCTTACAGCCTGCTTTACGCATTACGTCCAGCAGTACCAGAGTACCGGAAATATTGTTCTCATAATACTCCAATGGCTTCTGTACCGATTCGCCCACTGCTTTCAAACCGGCGAAATGAATACAGCAGTCAAAGCTATGCTCATCAAAAACTTTTTGCAGGCCGGCACGATCCCTGATATCAGTTTCATAAAAAGGGATTTGCTGACCGGTGATTTTTTCTACACGCTGCAGTGCCAGCCTGCTGGAATTAACAAGATTATCTACTACTACAACACTGTGACCAGCTTTAAGCAGTTCAATGACAGTATGCGAGCCGATGTAACCAGCTCCGCCTGTGACTAAAATATGCATTTTTTCACCTCAATTTTTTCGCATCAGGCAGCTATTAATTTCTGCCTACAGTATTATTTTACAACCTGTCGCCTTAAACTAAGGTGAACAAGCTAACTGTTTTTTTCATAATTTCTGTTTAACTGCCGATAATCGGCTTATTTTCCATAGTATTTACCAGCTTAGAAAGCTGCCATTTTATTGTTTCCGCCGGCTTTTCATAATTACCCATTTCACGCAGTCCGCTTTCACGCACACGTTTTTTCAGCAGCTTATTGCCATCCTTTTTATAAACGAAAAGGTCTGCAGACGCTGCAACGCGTACATAGGTATCGTTGTCAAAGCGCATGCTCCAACCGCTCACAAGTGTTTCGTCCATTTCATAGATGCGTGCAACAACCAGCACATCCATTTTGCTTTTTTCCGCCAAAGCGGCTAAAGATGCTGCATCCAGCTTCACACCATCACGCACAGCCTGGCTCACCAGCTTCTGCGCCTCGCCGCCATCTATGATTTGATAATCCGGAAAGCGATAGCCCAGCTTGACCATCTGACGCCATTCTTTATAAACAGCACCATCCACACCGCCATCCTGGTCGATAACCACAAAGCCCACAGGACGCTCCGCAAAATCTGCCCGCGCCGGCTGCGGCAAAACAGCTGTAAACAAGAACGCAAATACTGCCAAAAAGCAGACCTGCAGCAGCCATTTAAATTTTTTCATAAGTATCACCTGCCAATTAATCGGCATCCGCTGCCAGCAGCAGCTCGACAGCTCCGCGTGTCACCTGCACCATGTAGCCAAAAGCACGCTGATAAACATCAGGCGGTGCCACGCTTTCGCTCTGCGTGCGCTTAACTACCACGCCGCAGACAGCACCGGCCTCTAAGCCTAACGCCTGCGAGATCACGAACAAAGCGGAGGTTTCCATTTCATAGTTCAGCACGCCCAACGCCTGCCATTCCTGCATCGTCCCGCGGAACCGGCGCGGTACATAGCCGGTGAAGCTGTCGTAACGCTCCTGCCCCGGCCAAAAAGTGTCGCTGGAGGCTGCAATGCCCAAATGATAGGGAGCACCGGCATTCTTCGCTGCCAGCACCAATGCAGTTGTCACCTCAAAGCTGGCAACCGCAGGAAATTCCAACGGCGCATAATGCTGCGAGGTGCCGTCAAGGCGAACGGCAGCCTTATCAATAATAATATCACCGAGATTAACCTTTTCCTGAATTGTTCCCGTCGTACCGAAGCGGATGAGCTTTTTGATGCCCATACGCGCCAGCTCTTCCAGACAAATTGCTACGGAAGGACCGCCCATACCCGTAGAACAGACAAGTACCGGAGTATCGCTGATTTTAGTCAGCCAGCTTGTGTATTCGCGATGGCTGGCAATAAAGCTTGCATCACTGCCCAAGGCCTTCGCTAAAGGCTCTACACGTCCGGGGTCACCGGGAAGCACGGCAACAGTTGCGCCCTGCAGCTGCTGTGCCGAAAAACCTACATGGTATAAAATCTCCTCGGGTGCTGCGTAATGTTTGCTCATATTGTCCACCTCTTTCAAAACAAGTCCGCTTTAGTTCCGGTAAGGGTTGGTTCTATTTTCATATAATCGGCAATCGTCTGTCCTATATCGGCAAAGGTCTGCATAGGCTTAAGCTGTTTGCATTCAATGCCTGCTCCCGAAAAGAGTACGGGAATTTTTTCGCGCGTATGGTCCGTGCCTCTCCAGCTGGGGTCATTGCCGTGGTCCGCCGTCATCAGCAGCAAATCGTCCGGATGCAGCAGAGCGGTAATTTCCGGCAGTCTGCTGTCGAAATATTCCAGTGCCTCACCATAGCCCTGAATGTCACGGCGATGTCCGTAGGAGGAATCAAAGTCAACAAAATTAGTAAAGACAATGGTATTATCCGGAGCATCGGCTACAGCCTGCTTCGTAGCATCCACCAGCTTATCCAGACCACCGGCCGCATAATGCTTCGTAATACCGCGATGCGCAAAAATATCGGCAATCTTGCCTACGGCGTAAACGCTGCCGCCTGCTGCAACCATTTTATCAAGCAATGTCGGCTGCGGTGCCGGTACTGCGTAATCGTGACGGTTGGTTGTGCGGGTAAAATCCGCAGCACAGGTGCCGACGAACGGACGCGCTATTACCCGGGCAATATTATACGGCTGCACCAGCTTAAAAGCCAGCTTGCACAAATCATACAAGCGCTCCAGGCCAAAGGCTTCCTCGTGCGCTGCTATCTGCAGCACGCTGTCGGCGGAGGTATAAATAATCGGCTTGCCGCTTCTTACATGCTCCTCGCCCAGCTCCTTGATGATTTCGGTACCGCTGGCATGACATTCGCCCAGCACGCCAGGCAAATTGCCTTGGCTGATAATTGCATCCACCAGCTCCTGCGGAAAGCATTTCGGCACATCAGGGAAATAGCCCCAGTCAAATTTAACCGGCACACCGCTGATTTCCCAATGTCCGCTCAGCGTATCCTTACCGCGGCTGACCTCCTGCGCATAGGTATAAGCACCGATTGTATGCTCGGCGCCCAAGCCTGCCGGCAACGCTTCGCCGCGGCTCAGCTCGGCAGCTGCCTGCAGTCCGTGCTCAGCCAGATGCGGCAAATGCAGCGGCTTCGGCGCTTCACCTGCGTGACGCGGATTTTTCGCCAGCCAATCACAGATATGGCCCAAGGTATCCGCACCCTTATCACCGTAAGCTTCGGCATCATGGGCATAACCGATGCCGAAGGAATCCAACAACAGAATAATAGTACGAGCCATTTTTTCACCTGCTTTCTTAAGCAAAAGGGAGCTGCTAACACCAACGCTAAACAACTCCCCTAAAATCAGAATCCTAAGCTTTCGCCAACTAAAATGACTTTAATGCGTCCCTTATTACGACTGGTGCGCGTTATAACAATCTGCGAGCAGATGCAGTCCGCAGAAAGGCAGTCACCGCAAAGGCCGGCTTTATAACAAGGTGTCTGCAGTCCGGCAAACCTTTTGGCATTTATCGGCGCAGCTACATTACGCGCTCTGTCCATGGCAGCCTCCAAGGAGCCTGTAACCTTGTTCATACCGGCAATAACAAGCACCTGCTTAGGTCCGAAAATCAAAGCGGCACAACGGTTACCGTTGCCGTCAATATTTACCAGCTGACCGTCGTTGCTGATAGCATTGCTGCTCATTAAATATATATCACACAAAAGTGCCTGACGCATCAGCTCCATTTTTTCTTCCGGCGTTGCTGCTGCAGCTCTGTCGATAACCTTATTGCGCTCTTTAACTGCGTCCAAAAGGCCAATTTCATCAATCGTTACAGAACCACCCCAGGAAACAACATCCTCCTGCGGAATCAGCGCCAAAGCCTGCTCAAGTGCTGCCTGCTTATCAGCACAGTAATAAGCATCAAAGCCACGCAGCTTCAGTTTTTTTACCAGCGTTGTGCCCAAGGCCTCATTACGCAGTATTTCAGCCTGCTGCATAGAATCTCCTCCTGTTCCATTAACAAGCTACTGTTGATTATTCTTCGATATCACCGATTGCTACTTCATCAATGCCGTCTTCCTCTGCCAGGTATACATTGATAGCTTCCTTATGGGAGGTAGGAACATTTTTGCCGGCAAAGTCAGCACGGATCGGCAGCTCGCGATGTCCGCGGTCAATAAGTACTGCCAACTGAATAGCCTTCGGACGGCCCATATCCATAACCGCATCAAGAGCAGCGCGGATAGTACGACCGGTGTATAGCACATCATCAACAAGAATTACGGTTTTGCCGTTCAGATCCAGGTCAATTTCTGTACCGTGTACAATAGGATTATATGCAAGAGTAGACAGGTCATCACGATAAAGAGTGATATCCAGCATTCCTACCGGCAGCTCAACATTCTCTATATCTTTAATTGCTGCTGCCAGACGTTCCGCAATAGGTACACCGCGGGTACGGATACCAACAATGACAACATTGTCTACGCCTTTATTTCTTTCGATAATTTCATGAGAAATACGGACAATTGCACGGCGCATAGCCTCTGCATCCATAATAACATTCTTTTTAACAAAATTGCTCATTTGGCTCACCTCTTATTTTTATTCAGGCTTTTTAACCTGCTATCAAGACTGCCCTAAGGCAGAACTCTGCTAATTAAACTGTCCCAAGCGCAGGCGGGTAACAATCTTATGCATATCCTCCGGCAGCGGAGCTTCAAAGCTCAAGCGTTCTCCCGTACGCGGGTGGGTGAATTCCAGTGTCTGCGAATGCAACGCCTGTCCCTGAATGCTGAAGGGAGTTTTCATCGGAGAATATTTCGGGTCACCTACCAAAGGATAGCCCAGATACTCCATGTGTACGCGAATTTGGTGCGTGCGTCCCGTTCGCAGGCGGCAGCGCACAATAGTATATTTGCCGAAGCGCTCCAGCACCTCGTATTCGGTAACAGCATCACGTCCGCCCTCTTTGACAACCGCCATTTTCTTACGGTCGTTTTTATCACGGGCGATAAGCGTTTCAATCACGCCGCTGTCTGTCTTTATGTTGCCGCGTACTACAGCAAGATAGGTACGCTGGGCGGTTTTAGCCTGTATCTGCTGCGACAGAGAAAGATGCGCCGCATCATTCTTAGCACAAATCATAATACCGCTGGTATCCTTATCCAGACGGTGCACGATACCCGGGCGGATAACGCCGTTGATACCGGATAAGTTTTTGCAGTGATACAAAAGCGCATTGACCAGCGTTCCGTTTAAATTGCCAGCCGCCGGATGTACTACCATACCGCGTGCTTTGTTGACAACAACAACATCTTCGTCCTCATAAATAATATCCAGAGGAATATTTTCCGGCTGTACGTCAAGAGGCTGCGGCTCAGGCAGAGTAACATCAATTTTGTCACCCAGACGCAACTTGTAGTTGGATTTCAGCACCTTGCTGCCGCGCACCGCACGGCCCTCCTCCAGCAGCTTCTGCATATTCGAGCGTGTAAGCTCCAGCATTGCCGCCAAGCCTACATCGGCACGCTGTCCGGCCTCTTGTTCAGTTATAATCAATCGTTGCTGCTCAGCAGCTCCGTTTTCAATATGCTCCATATAATCAAACCTACTCCCACACAAATTGCTATATCGGCCACATTAAATATCGGCCAGATACGAAAATCAAAAAAGTCAATTACCACACCGCGTGTAGTGCGGTCAATCAGGTTACCCAAAGCACCGCCGGCAAAAAGCGCTGTGCCCCAACAGGCCATTACGCCGCTTTTGGCAATCTCCCGGCGCATAAACCAGACACAGCCGATTACAGCAACCGCAATCAGTACGAACAGCCAACGGCTGCCCTCCAGCATGCCGAAGGCGGCACCACGATTCAGTATAAACGTCCAGTGAAATACATTATTAATCACCGGTACGCTCTCCCCTAACGCAAAATGTGTTACCACATAATACTTTGTTGCCTGGTCCAGCAGAACCACCAGCAAAGCTAACAAACCATAAACCATTTTATTCTCCTATTATCTTGATATGTATATTATAACACACTAAAGACATAAAAATACAGATGACACAAAAACTTAATGAAAAAAAGCCATTGCATATTTCCGCAATGGCTTTCGTAAATACTAATTAATTATTTTCAGTTGCCAGATCTTCACGAATCTCAGCAAGCTGTTTGCGACGGCTGTGAACCTTTTCCCAATGCTCGAAGTACACCTTGGTTTCTGCAACAACTACACCGCTCAGGCCCAGCAAAGCAATCAGGTTAGGAATAGCCATCAGACCGTTAACGATATCGGCAATAATCCAAATCATTTCCAGCTTCAGGAATACGCCCAGACCTACCAGAATGATGTAACCGATACGGTAAGGCATGATGCATTTAACGCCGAAGAGATATTCTGCGCAACGCTCGCCGTAATAGCTCCAGCCGATAATAGTGGTGAAAGCGAAGAGTACCAGACCACCGGTCAGGACATACTTGGCAACAGCCGGGAAAGCAGAAGCGAAAGCAGCCTCAGTCAGTGCAGCACCGTTCAGGTCGCCGGTCCAGGCACCGCTGACGATGATGGACAGGCCGGTCATGGTGCAGATGATGATGGTATCGATAAAGGTACCGGTCATAGAAACAAGGCCCTGTTCTGCAGGCCATTTGGTTTTTGCTGCAGCTGCTACGATAGGAGCAGAGCCCAGACCGGATTCATTGGAATAAATGCCGCGCGCGATACCGCTGCGCATTGCCAGCATAATTCCGGCACCGGCAAAGCCGCCTGCTGCCGCAGTACCGTTGAAAGCACCGTCGACAACCAGCTTAATTGCAGCCGGCAAAGCATCGGCATAAAATACCAGCACGGAAACGGTTGCGATAACATAAACAGCAGCCATGAACGGAACAATCTTGCTTGCTACGTTAGCAATGGATTGCAGACCGCCGATAATAACGACAGCTACAAGAACAGTCAGGATTGCTGCTACAACGTATTCGGAAACGCCGAAGGATACATTAACAATAGAGGTGATTGCATTTACCTGAGTAAAGGTACCGCTACCAAGGCAGGCAGTCATAACACCGAAAATAGAGAACATTACAGCCAGGGGCTTAAATTTTTTGCCCAAGCCCTGTTCGATATAGTACATCGGACCGCCTGAAGCGTTACCGTTTTCATCATAGGTACGATACTTAACAGCCAGCACGCCTTCGGAATATTTGGTTGCCATACCGAAGAAAGCAGCCAGCCACATCCACAGCAGAGCACCGGGACCACCAAGCTTAATTGCCGTTGCTACGCCAACGATATTACCGGTACCGACAGTTGCAGCCAAAGCAGTGCACAAAGCCTGAAAGCTGCTTACATCACCTTCGCCCTTGCTGCGGGCGGTAAAAATCAGCTGCAAGGCTTTAGGCAGCTTCATAACCTGAAGCAGGCCAAGACGGACGCTCATTAAAATGCCTGTGCCGATGAGCAAAATCATCAAAGGTGGGCCCCAAATGAAGCCATCAATAGAATTCAAAATCTCCAACATAAAAAATTCCCCCCAGTAAAAAATTAAAACACGTTTACAATTTAAGGCTTTTTCCCGAAGCCCATGTATAGTATTGTATCACATCAATATATAGTGTACAATACTTCACGCGATTGTATACACGTATTCTTCTTAGTGGCAGGGAATAGTGTGACAAATCACTGCATAAAAGAAACAAAGCGAAAATGCTCGTCCAGATAGTTTCCGGCAAGTGCTACACCCTTACCCATGGTAAAGGCCGCCAGCACGGTGCCGATGCCCAAGCCGTCTACATGACCGATGAGCAGAAATGTCAGAGCCGCAGTAACAGCCAGGCAGGTAACATCAAAGGTAATTTTAATTTTGGCATAGGCAACCTTAATGATTTCTGCCAGCTCACGCGGAAACAAATCCGTAGGAATAATCGGCAGACCGCAACGATTAGAAAGAGCAATACCAACACAGATAAGCACATAGCTTATGACAAAATACAGTACACGCCAGGAAAAATCCTGCGGCAGTAAATTGATATACAGCTCGAACAAATCAAGAAACTGGCTGAAAACAAAGCCTACAACAAAGCTGAACAGATAAGACGGCACAAATTTCTTTCTCAGCTGCATCAGACTTGCAATCAGCAGGCCTTGGAAAATATAGGTCCATGTTCCGAGCGTCAGATGCGGAAAGGCTTCGGAAAAGGCAAAGGGCACACTGCTGATAGCACTGATGCCGGAGCCTGAATACAGCATCAGAACTACGCTGAAGCTGTTGATAATAACTGCGACAAGTAAGGCCAGCTCACCGCGCAGTGTCAATTGTGATTGTTGCTGATTTAATAGCATTTTTAGAAAATTCCCCTCTTTAAGATAGCTTTGCAGCAATTAAAAGCCACGCTGCAAAAATAAAGTTTAAACTTATTTTTTCCGCATGTCAAGCACCCGGCAAACATATTTTACAAAAGCAAAAAGCCTCCGTCTGCGGCCAAAGGCCACAGGCAGAGGCTTCTATTCCTTAATCAGCAATGCTTATTTTACTTCGCATTCTACACGCGCCAGGATAAAGCACAAATCAGACAAACGGTTCAGGCAAACCAGAACATTGGGGTTAACCGGTTCGTTTTCAGCCAGACGCAGCAGGCAACGCTCGGCACGACGGGTAGTAGTGCGTGCGATGTCCAGTGCGGCAGCACCTACAGTATCGCCGGGGATAATGAAATGGCCCAGCGGCTGCAGCAGAGAATCAAACTTGTCGATTGTATCTTCAAACAGCTTAACGTGTTCTTCTTTGATGTAAGGTTCGGGCAGGTTGAGGCTGGCAATATCAGCCATCACAGACATGAGCAGCTTTTGTACATTGAAAATGGTTTCACGCACATCCTCACGCGTAACCTGAGCACGTGCCAAACCTAATGCCGAGGAAATTTCATCCACAGTACCATAGGCTTCTACACGCAGGCTTTGCTTGGGAACACGTTCTCCGGTGTACAAACCGGTAGTTCCTTTGTCACCGGTTCTGGTATAAACAGCAGCTTTCTTCATTTCTGCACCATCCTTTCCGTGAGAGTGTAACCCCTCTCAGTCAGCTCATGGCCGCCGAAAGGCTAAAGTTAATTAGTAAATTTCTTCCGGAGCGAAGAAGTTGTTGATTTCGCGTTCAGCAGCTTCCGGGCTGTCGGAACCGTGAACAATGTTTTCACCGATGCTCAGAGCGAAGTCGCCGCGGATAGAACCGGGAACTGCTTCGATCGGGTTGGTAGCACCGTTCAGTTGACGAACAGCTTTGATAGCGTTTTCGCCGCGGATTACAGCGCAAACCAGCGGAGCGGAGGTAATGAAGTCAACCAGTTCGCCGAAGAAGGGTTTGCCTTCATGCTCAGCATAGTGGAATTTAGCTTGAGCTTCGGTAACTTTAACCAGTTTCAGAGCTGCAACTTGCAGACCTTTGTGTTCGAAACGAGCGATGATATCGCCGATCAGATTTTTCTTAACTCCATCAGGTTTTACGAGTACGAGTGTTTGTTCCATTTGTAAATCTCTCCTTAAAGTGTAATTAAATTTTTATACTAACCCAGTCACCGATGTGACTTAGAGGTATAGTTGAAGTTGTTAACGGATACCCATTTTTCTTGCCTGCTCACGCAGCAGCTGAACTCTTTCCTCGGTTGCGGGGTGAGTACTGAAAAGCTGCTTGGCATCAACACCGGCAAAGGGGTTGATAATAAACATATGCGCAGTTGCTTCGGTAGCACCGGGCATTACGCGACGCTCAGCATAGGCTTCAATCTTCAGCAGAGCATCAGCCAGAGCATTGGGATTGCCGCAAAGCTCACCGCCGGATTTATCTGCCATATATTCGCGGGAACGGGATACTGCCATCTGAATCAGCATAGCTGCCAGAGGCGCCAAAATCATAACCAGAATAGAAGCGATAGGATTACGGCTTTCGCCATTCTCATCACGGCCGCCGCCAAAGAACATGCCCCATTGGGCAATCGTGGAAATAGCACCTGCCATAGAAGCGGCAATGGTACTTACCAAAATATCACGATGCATAATATGGCTCAGCTCATGACCTAAAACACCGGCCAGCTCTTCCTTGGTCAGCATATCTGCCAGCGCAGTATTTACCGCAACGGCAGCATGCTCCGGATTTCTGCCGGTAGCAAAAGCGTTAGGCACCGGACTGTCGATAATATAAACCTTCGGCATAGGAATATTGGCTTTTTTAGCCAGCTTTTCTACTATTCCGTACAGCTCCGGCGCACTGTTGCGGTCAACCTGTTGTGCATCGTAATGTGCCAGAACCATCTTATCGCTGTTCCAATAAGCAAAGAAATTCATTGCCACGCCTACAAAAAGCATTACGGTCATGCCGCGCAGACCACCGAAGAAGTCGCCCAGGAGCATCAGCAGCGCTGTCATTAACGCCATTAAAAACGCTGTTTTCATCTAAGTAATTTCCTCCTCATAAAAGACCTGCACTGTAAACAGGTACAGGCATTAATAGAATACATTTTCAACATATCTATTATAACAAGTAATTACTTATTTTTCAATTTGGGCCTTGATAGAGTTTAACATATTTTCACTGTTTTCACGAACTTTTTTCTTAAGAATAGGATTCAGGAGGCCGGCAATCATCGGAATACCGAACTCAAAATCAACTGCCAGCGTTACCTCGCAGCCGTCAGCCTGCGGTGTAATAAGCCAAGAGCCTTCCATTTTCTTTAAATCACCCTCGGTCTGAGCGTAGGTAATTTTCAGCTCCTCAGGATAGAAGGTATCGCGCTCGGTCCAGACAATTTTGCGTCCGTCAACATTACTTACCCAGTGAGAAACAGTGTAATTCTCACCGCGCTCCATAATTTCTACGCTTACCAGGTCATGCATAAAGTTAGGGTAAGCAGCCATATCCTTGATAATATCATAAATTTTTGCACCATCACCCTTGATGGTGGTTTTGCTCTCTACATAAGGCATAATCTTATCTCCTCTTATAAATCTTCAATAACATCCGCGGTTTCCTTAACAGCGCCTCTGAAAGCCTCCAGAACATGGTCGATAACCTCTTTAGGCATAATCAGCGGCGGCTCCATACGGATAACCTTAGGATTGTTCAAGGTATAAGCAACAATAATGTGCTGGTTAATCATCAGACTCATCAACATACCGCCGGCACCCTCTTTGGTCAGCTCAATGCCGATCATCATACCGCGACCGCGTACTTCCTTGATAACGGAAGGATATTCCGCAGCGATAGCCTCCAGACCAGCCTTCAGATAAGCGCCTGCCTCACGTCCGCGACGCAGCATATTCTCTTCCTTGATAGCCTTGATAGCTGCTACACCGGCAGCGCAGGCCAGCTGGTTGCCGCCAAAGGTAGAGGTGTGCAGGAACGGTGCTTCAATAAGACCGGCCCAGGCACGCGGAGTACCGATAATCGCACCTATGGGCATTACACCGCCGCCCAAAGCCTTAGCGCAGGCCATCAGGTCGGGAGTAACGCCGTCATGATTAACGCCGAACCATTCGCCGGTACGGCCGATACCGGTCTGTACCTCATCAGCAATCAGCAGAGCACCCTTCTTCTCGCAGATTTCCTTAACCTCACGCAGATAACCTGCAGGCGGAACAATAATGCCGCCCTCGCCCTGAACAGGCTCCAAAATAACGGCAGCAGTATCTTCATCAACAGCAGCATCAACAGCTGCGGTGTCGCCGTATTCTACATGAGTAAAGCCATCGAGCAGCGGTTTAAACGGCTCGCGGTACATATCACGTCCAGTAGCAGTTAAACTGCCAAAGGTTTTGCCGTGAAAAGCATTCTTTGCAGCAACGAACTTTTTGCGTTTTGTTGCCAGACGTGCTACCTTCAGGCAGCCTTCAACGGATTCGGTACCGCTGTTGACAAAAAAGCTGTACTGCAGCTCACCGGGGGTAATCTCTGCCAGTGCCTCCGCCAAATCAGCCATCGGACGGTTGAACAGCACCTTGCCGCACATCGGCATAGCATGCAGCTCCTTTTCTACGGCCTCAACAACCTTCGGATGACGATGGCCTAAAGCAAACATACCGTAACCGCCCAAGCAGTCAATAAACTCCTGCCCTTCACTGTCGGTAATAGTCCAGCCATCAGCATGGCCTTCAATGCTTGCCAGGCCCATAAAGCGGAACAGCTTTGCCTGAGCAGGATTGATATACTTTTCATATTTACCGATTGTTTCTTCTACATAATTAGACATTTTCTTACCTCGATTCAGTTTATGTAAATTAGAGTTTTACAAACAGGAAAAAAACTTTTTCTTAAAAATTACAACTTCTGAACAACACACCAGAGCAAGCAACTAATATATCATGCAGCGAATAAAAATTTTAGCAAATGAGTGTCTGGAACCATAGAAACAAGGCAACCGAAAACTAAAGGTTACTTGCGAACAAAATCGGCGCCGCACGTTTCGTTCTGGTTCCACACGAAATTTGCGTTGTGCCCCTGTGGGCACGGGAAAATTTTTTCTGAGCGGAACGATATGTTAGTTGCGCAGTTATCAGGTGCGAACCTTTCTTAGCAACTGCTTTCAGTTATGAAAGAAGCCGAATCCCAATACTAATACAAATTTAATACAGCAGCTCCGTCACCGGCACAAAGGTTATCCCCGTCCGCTTAAACTCCGCCGCATACATCTCCCAGCATTTGGCAGTATTCGGTCTGGCATGACAGATAGCAATAACACTGCCGTTTCTTTCCGCCATAGCGAAAGCCTTATATATCTGCTGACGAATCGCCTGCACGTCAGAGCTGTTATCCAAAAAGATATCGTTGCGCGCAGTCGAAACACCCAGCTGCTGCGCCATATTGCGTGCTACCGAAGCAGAATTTGTACGGCTGTCCACAAAAAACAGCTTCTGTCGCCGCAGCTCCTGCAAAACGACTCTCATAGTATCCTTATCCGCAGTCGCCTTCGAACCCTGGTGATTATTTACACCCATCACTCCCGGCAGACTGTTAAGCGCACGCCGCGTCAAAGACAGCTTCTCCGCCGCAGACAAATCAGTACGGACAGTAGCAGCACCCTCGCTCATAGCACTGCGGTCAATAGGCTCCATCGGCAGATGCAGCATCGGCACGCGTCCTTTAGACTTTACCATTTCCAGAACATCGCTGCTGTACTGCTTATACGGCAATATCGCATAGCTGAACGGCAGACCAGTATTCAGCAGCTTGCGCACCGGCGCCATATCATAACCGCAGTCATCAATAACGATAGCTACTTTTCCTCTGAATTGCCTGACGGTCCCCTGCTGCTCCTCTTCTGCCTTTTGCTCTGGCAAATCCTTAACATCTTTATCCTGCTTGGTCAGGTTACTGTTATGGAAGAAAATCACAGTATCCGTTACAAAGCTCTTGCTGCCTGCACCGGCCTTAACCTTAATACCTATTTCAGCCTTATAGGCATCCCATTTTTTATATTTGGCAGGCTTGCCGCTGATATAAACCAGTCCGGCCTGCTCAGCCTTTGTCTGCAGCCAGTCGCAGGCACCGGCAAGGCTTGTACCGGAAGGTACGCCAACTGCCAGCTCACGCTGGTTAATCTGCACTTTGGCACCGGATTCTTCAACCTCAACATCCTTTTTGCCATGATTGTTTTCAATCAGCTGCCAATTATTTTTCTGCAGCAAAATATTATCCAGCAAGCGCTGCGCCTCTATAGATTCATCCAGCAGACTTACCGTCTGCGGCTCGTCACCCTTCTTATCCAAAACATCCTTCTTGCTGTTGCTGGTGGCATAAAAAAGTCCGCAGCCAATGGCAATAATCGCAATAACCGCTGTTAAAATCAGTACAGCATATTTACTGCCGGAGGATTTTTTCTTGCTTGCTTTTGTCATAGGTGTTCTCCTTTCTAAGCCCGTGGGTGCGTTTTATCATACACCTCACGTAAACGCTCCACATCAAGATGCGTATATATCTGCGTGGTGGAAATATCTGCATGTCCCAACAGCTCCTGCACTATGCGCAGGTCGGTGCCGTTATTTAAAAGATGCGTCGCAAAGGAATGACGCAGCATATGCGGTGTAACGCGCTTGCTGATGCCTGCACTCTTACCGTATGCCACAATAATTTCGTAAAAACGCTCCCTTGTCATCGGCCCGCCCCAGCCGGTTACAAAAAGCTCTGCAGCCGCATCCGGCTTGCCATGAAGAAGCTGCGGGCGTACCACAGACAAATAATGCTCCAGATAATGCAGTGCGGTACGTCCTAACGGCAGCATACGCTCCTTGGAACCCTTGCCCATAACAATGACATACTGCATCTTCATATCAACATTCTTCACCGGCACATTTACCAGCTCTGAAACACGCATACCGGTAGCATATAACAGCTCCAGCATCGTCTTGTCGCGATAACCGTCCAAGGTTCCCAAATTAGGCTCATCCAAAAGCCTTTCTACCTCCTGAACGCTCAGCACCTTCGGCAGATGCAATCCTCTGCTCGCCGCCTCCAGCACCTCGGCAGGATTGCGTCGGATATAACGCTCTGCCGTCAGAAAACGGTAAAACGCCTTAATCGAAGCCAGCTTGCGTGCCACCGTCGAGGCAGCGCGGCCTTCCTGCTTCAACCGCACAAGATAGGCAATCAGCTGCTGTCGCGAAACCTGCAGCAGCTCTTCATCTGCCTTCAGCTGCAGGCTTTTCATCAGCAGACGCAAATCACGCATATACGCCAGCTGTGTATTTTTTGCCAGTCCCAGCTCTACCGTCAGATATTCCTGAAACAAGGCCAGATAGTCAAACATAAAAACCTGCCTCCATCCCGCAAATTTGCCGCTTGCAAATTTTGCCGGATGCAATCTCTTTCAGAAAAAGAAAAACAACGCTTGTGCGCCGTTTTTCTTTGTAATCATAACTTTATTAAAATTCTTTTTTCTCGGGCTGCATAATAGTAATATTAGTTGCCGGAGAAATAGTGGAAATAGCATGCTTATAAACAAGCTGCTGTTTGCCTTCGTTTTCAATAATAACAGTAAAGTTGTCAAAACCTCTTACTAAGCCACGGATTTGGAAACCGTTCATCAGATAGATGATAACACCCAGGTTTTCCTTGCGAACATGGTTTAAAAAGCTGTCTTGCAAATTCATTGCGGGTTTTACTGAAGTAATCATTAAAAGCCCCTCCTACTCATTTCGTTATCTCCGGAAGTACAGATTCCTAAAAACCTACACTCCTCTTTATACTTATATTTTACACCGAAATGCCACTTTCTACAAGTATTTCGGAAATTTCTGCCACTGCCTGCTTATAATCAGGCTCATCCTCCAAATGCAGCCAGTGAATATAAGGCATTTTTTTATACCAGGTAATCTGCCGCTTGGCAAAGTTACGCGTTGCCTGCTTCAGCTTGTCTACGGCAGCAGCATAATCCATACTGCCGTTAAGATACCACACCATCTGTCTGTAGCCAATACTCTGCATCGACTGGCTCTCGGGCGCTACTCCCTGCTCCAGCAGGCTGCGCACCTCCTGCTCTAGGCCGGCCTCCAGCATCAAATCAACACGCCTGTTGATGCGCTCGTACAGCGCCTGACGCTCCATCTCCAAACCGATAACTACAGCGTCATAAGGACTTTCCTGTGCCCCGTATTGGTTGACAGCCTCGCCCTGCATAGCAGATTCCAGTGCACGGATAACACGGCGCACATTGTTCGGGTGAATGCGCTCTGCCTCCTGCGGTGCAAGCTCCTGTAGGCGCGCATGCAGCGCCAACGCGCCCTTTTCCTGCGCCTCGGCCTCCAGCCTGCGACGCAGCTCGCTGTCCTCATCCGCATTATTAAAGGCATAATCCTCAAGCAACGCTTTGATGTACAGACCTGTACCGCCGGCAATTATCGGCAGATGTCCGCGCGCATTAATTTCCGTAATCAGCGCAGCTGCACGCTCCTTAAAATCCACAACGCTGAAGGATGCATCCGGCGGCAGAATATCCACCAGATGATGCGGTACGGCCGCCAGCTCCTCGGCAGTTGGCTTGGCAGTACCGATATTCATATTTTTATAAACGAGCATTGAATCACCGGAAATTATTTCACCCTGAAACTGCTTGGCAATCTCAATAGCGCAATGACTTTTTCCGGTTGCTGTCGCTCCTAAAATAACAACTGCCTTGGGTTTTTGCAACATAAATCACCTTTTTATTATTCCGTACTTAATCCTGCTGTATTTGCCGCCGACAAATTCCTCGCAGCCATACTCGCGCAGAATATATTCGCTGCGCTCCTTGATAACCACGCGCGGCGCTACACGCAATGCAAGCTGTAGCGTTTCTGCCGACAGCGCTTCCTCGTAGGAAAGCGGACGCAATGCTTCCATGCCCTTGGCACCGTTGACAGGATGGCGGAACATCGGATCGAAATAAACAACGTCAAAGCTGTCCGGCGCACACTGCGCCAGATAATTCTCCGCCAACGCTTGCACCGGCTGAATCCGGCGCAGTGCTGCCGTCAGGTCAGCATCCTCGGCAACGTAATTTTTCAGGCCATAGCTCACAGCAAAATACAACAGCGGTGAAGCCTCAAGGCCAACAACCGTTCCAGCCTCACCGACAGCATAGGAGCTGATGGCAGCATCAGCCGCCAAGCCCAGCGTAGCATCCAGCACTCTTTTCCCCGGACGCAGGTCCAACGCCGTCAGCAAATGCTCCGTCGCACCGCGCTTCAGCTGCTGCAGACGCAGTACCGCCATCCCCGGATGATAGGCAAAGCTTCCTGCGGCACTGTGAATACGCGGACCGTCCTTTTCGCCAACAATAAGCGCCGACAGGTCATATTGCGCCATAAGCTCGTCTACGCCCATATTGTGCGGACGCTCCACATAAAGTGCGCCCAGCTGCTCCGCCCAGGCCCTAGCCTGAGCTGCAGCGGCGCTGCCTGTAGCATTTCTGGCCGTTGTTACGCCAATTTTGCCTGTAAGCATTAAAAGCCCGTCCTTTTAAACATTTTATACAGCTGATTGCTGTCAATTTCAATCATACAAGGTCTGCCGTGCGGACAGGTAAACGGATGCGTAGTATTGCACAAATCAATAATCAGCTGACGCATCTGCCGCATATTCAGCAGCTGTCCTGCCTTAATCGCCGCCTTGCAGGCAGTCATGTGCAGCACCTCCTGCCGCAAATCGCTGCCATTGACATTACGCATTTCCCGCAGCATTTTGCTGATAGCATTGATAAAATCCTCAGCAGCATCAGCCTTGATATCCGCAGGCAAACTGCTCACGCGTAACAAACTTTCGCCGGCGCTGGCAGCATCCACACCCAAAGCCAGAAATTCATCCATGTGCTCCTCAATCAATACAATATCATCGGCAGCCATATCCACATACAACGGCATCAAAAGCTGCTGCGACGGAATCTGCTCATGCGAAGCCACCAGCTTGTCATAAAGAATACGCTCATGAGCAGCATGCTGGTCAATCAGATAAAGCGTATTTTCACTTTGAGCAATAATAAAGGTTTTATCAACCTGACCAATCGGCCAGATAGTATCCATACCGCTGTCGGTATCGGTAAAAGCAATAGTTTCCCTATTGGCCGCAGGTGCAGCCTCCGCCGGCTGCGGCTTGGCAAATTCACTGCGCGCTTCATGCACCTCCAGCACAGGCTCCTGATAGCCCTTGCTGTAGGAAACGGTTGCGGCGGTTTGGGCAAAATCATCAAACGGCTGCCACATTGCCTGCTGCTCTACCTGCTCCTTTTTCACAACAGGCGCAGGCTGCTCAGGCACCAGCAAACTTTCGGGAGCAGGTGCAGGCTGCACATCTTCCTTGCGCTCCGGAGTTTTGAAAATCTGCTCCGTACTGCTCTTGAACACAGGCTGCGGCGCCTGATACGCCGGCTTTACCTGCGGTGCAGGTGTAACCGGCACAGAAACAGCTTGTGGCTGCGGCTTCACAAACACATTCAGCTCCGAATCCGGTAGCAGCGTTACCTGCGTCTTTTGGGCGCTCATCGGCTTCGTCAGTGCATCGGTCAGCGCCTTATACATAGCCTTGTAAATAAGGCTGTCATCACTGAATTTGATTTCACTCTTCTGCGGATGCACATTAACATCAACACTGGCTGTATCAACCTTTAAATTGATGACAGCAAAGGGAAAGCCGCTTTTGGGAATCTGCGACTGATAAGCATGGTCCATAGCCTTGGAAAGCATCTTGCTGCCGATGCAGCGGCCGTTAACGAAGAACGTCTGCCATTGGCGTGTTCCCTTCAGCAGCGTAGGCTTGCCGATAAAGCCGCTAACTCTTACCTTAGGATCATTCAGCGATACCTCCAAAAGATTTTCGGCAACATTCTTGCCGTACAGCGCTCTGATAGCATGCTCCAAATCACCGTCACCCGGAGTGCTTAGCACCTCTTTATCATTATTTACCAGCTTAAAGCGCACATCAGGACGCGAGAGCGCCAGCCTTGTCAAAAGCTCGCTGATATAACGGCCCTCTGTGCTCACGGTTTTCAGGAATTTACGGCGTGCAGGCACGTTAAAGAACAGATTCTCTACAATTACGGTAGTACCTGTACTGCCGCCACTTGCCGTAACCTCCGTGTTTTCCCCGCCGTCGATATGCACGGAGGTGGCAAATTCCTCGCTCTCCGGACGGGTAAGCAGCGTAAAGTTAGAAACAGAGGCAATACTGGGCAAGGCTTCACCGCGAAAGCCCAAAGTATTCAGGCTCAGTAAATCCTCAGCCTTCGTAAGCTTGCTTGTGGCATGGCGCAGCACAGCCATTTTGGCATCAGCCTCACTCATGCCGCAGCCATTATCAGTTACTCTGATATATTCCGTACCGCCAGCAAAAATCGTTACTTCAATTTTATCCGCACCGGCATCCAATGCGTTCTCAACCAATTCCTTTACTACGGACGCAGGCTTTTCTACAACCTCGCCGGCAGCAATCTGGTTGGCGGTATTCGTATCCAACAAACGGACGGCATGCTCTTCTGCCATTATTTACCCAGCTCCTTTCTTGCTTCATCCTGTAATTTATACAAGGCGCTCATCGCCTCAATCGGTGTCATACTCATAACATCGAGCTTCAAAAGCTCATTGGCAATAGAGCTGCCAAACAGCGAACCCATCATATTATCCGGTGCCGCAGCAGCTGCAGGCTGCTGTACACGGCCGTTATCATTATCATATTCCTTCAGCAGCTCTTCCGAACGCTCCAGCACCTTCTTCGGCAGACCGGCGAGGCGTGCAACATGTACGCCGTAGCTGCGGTCGGTTCCGCCCGGCACAATACGACGCAGGAAGATAATATCCTTGCCTCTTTCCTTAACGGCAACGGAATAATTCTTCACACCGCTTAGCACATTTTCCAAGGCAATCAGCTGATGATAATGCGTAGCAAACAGCGTTTTTGCCTTGATGCGGTCATGGATATATTCCATAACTGCGTGCGCAATGCTCATACCGTCAAAGGTGCTGGTACCGCGGCCCACCTCATCAAGGATAATCAGACTGTTTTTCGTAGCGTATTTCAAAATCTGCGCTACCTCGTTCATCTCCACCATAAAGGTGCTCTGGCCTGTCGCCAGGTCATCACTGGCGCCTACACGCGTAAAAATCTTATCTACCGGGCAAACGCTCGCCTGACGCGCAGGAATAAAACTGCCGATTTGCGTCATCAGCACCAGCAGTGCCACCTGACGCATGTAGGTTGATTTACCTGCCATATTCGGACCGGTAATAATTATCATGCGCTCGTCGGTATTATTCAGATTAGTATTGTTGGGGACAAAAATCTCCTTTTCCAGCAAGCGCTCTACTACGGGATGACGTCCGTCAACAATCTTGATTTCGCCGTTATTATTAAGCTCAGGTCTTACATAATTATATTTATAGGCAGCCTCTGCCAAGCCTGTCAGCACATCAATGTAGCTGACGGCGCGGGCAGTTTCCTGAATCTCCTTGATTTTACCGCGAATCAGTGTACGCAGCTCATCAAACAGATAATATTCCAGCTGCTCGATTTTTTCCTTGGCACCGAGAATCTTATTCTCGAACTCCTTAAGCTCGGGGACAATATAGCGCTCCGCGTTTACCAGCGTCTGCTTGCGCACAAAGTACGGAGGCACACTGCTACTCTGTCCCTTGCTTACCTCGATATAATAGCCGAAAACCTTATTGAAACCAACCTTCATGGTTTTAATGCCGGTTTCCTCTTTGATTTTCTGCTCAAAGTTCTGCATCCAGGTTTTATTGTCGGCAGCAATCAGATGCAACTCATCCAGCTCCTGATTATAGCCGGTGCGAATCATACCGCCCTCGCGGACAGAAAACGGCGGCTCATCGACAATCGCCTGCTGTAATCTTGCAGCCAGCTCCTCGTGCAGATGCAGGCCCTTCCACAGCTTGCGCAGCAGTCCGCTGCTACAGCCTTCCAGAATGCCCTTCAGGCCCGGAAGCACGCTTAAGGAATTGCGCAAGGCTACCAAATCTCTGGCATTGGCACTGCCCACCTCAATACGGCTGACAATGCGCTCCAGATCCGCTACTGCCTTCAGCTGTGCCACAATCGCTTCGCGCAGCTCTGCGGCTGCAGCAAGCTCGGCTACAGCCTCCTGACGCTCATAAATGCGGCCTACATCAAGCAGCGGGCTTTCAATCCAGTTGCGCAGACGGCGCGCACCCATCGAGGTATTGGTAAAATCCAGTACCTGCAGCAGCGTACCGCGCTTCGAGCCGTCCGTCATATTGCGAACCAGCTCCAGATTGCGGATAGCAGTCACATCAAGATTCATAAAGCTGTTGCGTTCAATTCGCACCAGGCGGTTAATATGGCTCAAATCCGCCATAACCGTTCCATGCAGATAGCGCAGCAAAAGCTCAACCGTACTGTGTACCTCATCCGGCACGTCACTGCCGGCAAAGTGCTGCGTAAAATAATCAGCCTCCGGCGTACTCTCGTCATAATGCGTAACAACGCATTCCGGCAATCTTACAGCTAGCCATTCCTGCAGCTTCTCACTCATTTCATCAGAAGTAAAATGAACAACAAGCTCTGCAGGCTGCAGTCTGTAAAGCTGCTCGGTAATATTCAAAAAGCTTTCCGAAGTTTGGTCAAGGAACCATTCGCACTCGCCCGTTGTTACATCGGCCGCTGCCAGGCACATTCCCTTTTCCTGCGCCTGCTGTAAAAATACCAGATAGCGGTTATGCTTATCCTCCAGAAGCTGTTCGTTCAGCGCCGTTCCCGGCGTAATAATTTTAATAACCTTACGCTCAACAATGCCTTTGGCGAGCTTGGGATCCTCCACCTGCTCGCAGATGGCGATGCGGTAACCCTTTTTTATCAGCTTGGCGATATATCCGTCCACTGAATGATAAGGAACACCGCACATCGGCATATGCTCCATACCGTTGGAGCGCTTGGTCAGTGTTAAGTTCAGCTCACGCGATGCTGTGATAGCATCGTCAAAAAACATTTCATAAAAATCGCCCAAGCGAAAGAAGAGCAGCTCATTCTGATGCTCCTGCTTTACCGCCATATATTGTTGTACCATGGGCGTAACATTTGCAGCAGCCATTAATCAACCGCCTTACCTTTCACCAGCCAGGTCTGCGCAGCTTCAATCTGCACATTAACCTTCTGTCCTACCTCGTATTGCTTATCTTCAATCGGCCACAGTACCAGAACTCCTGTGCGTGTGCGACCATTCCAGACTGTTTTCTGCTTGCTGGGACCTTCTGCCAATACTTCCACAGTCTGACCTACCAGCTTTTCATGGCACTTCAGGCTGTTTTCGTTCTGCAACGCCATCAAACGGTTCAAGCGTTCCTTCTTCACTGCCAGCGGCACCTGATTTTCCATTTTGGCTGCAGGTGTTCCGCTGCGCTTGGAATAGATGAAGGTATAAGCGGAGGTAAAGCCAACCTGACGCACAACATCCAGAGTTTCTTCAAAATCCTCTTCGGTTTCACCGGGGAAGCCTACAATAATATCTGTGGTAATCGTTGCGTCCGGCACATACTTTCGTACCAGCTTCACCAGCTCCAGATATTTTTCCTTCGTGTAACCGCGGTTCATGCGGCGCAGAATTTCCGAGCTGCCTGCCTGGAATGGCAGATGGAAGTTTTCGCAGATGTGCTCACATTCTGCAACAGCCTTGATAACCTCCTCGCTCATATCACGCGGGTGGCTGGTCATATAATGAATACGCTCAACGCCGGGAATAATATCCACACGGCGCAGCAGCTTAGCGAAAGCGTCCTTGTCGCCAAAATCCTTGCCATAGGAATTAACGTTTTGTCCCAGCAGAGTAAATTCCTTGTAGCCATCTTTAACTGCTGCCTCAATCTCGGCAACAATATTATCGATGCTGCGGCTGCGCTCGCGTCCGCGTACATACGGCACGATGCAGTAGGTGCAGAAATTATTGCAGCCATACATAATAGGAATCCAAGCAGCAAAGGAGCTTTGGCGTACCATATGACCTTCAAACTCACTTTGGTGAATAGTCAGATCGGTATAAACCGCAGCCTTGCGCTCTGCCAGAAACTCCAGCAGCAAACGCTTGAAATCGTTAACGTAAGCAGTACCCAGCAGCAAATCTACCTGCGGATGCTTCTTGCGCAGCTTTTCGCCATCCTTCTGTGCCATACAGCCGGCAACGCAGATAACTACATCCTGATTGGCACGCTTTACAGCCTTTAATTCGCCGATTTTGCCGGCAATTTTCTTTTCCGCGCTCTCGCGCACGCAACAGGTGTTGACGATAATTATATCTGCGGTATGAAAATCAGGATTGGGTGTATAGCCCAGCTCCTGCAATTGTCCTGCATAATGCTCCGTATCGGATTCATTCATCTGGCAGCCATAATTTATCAGACAGTAGGTTTTATTTTTATCACTCATGTAAATACCTCCGTGTAAAATCAGTCTATCATTATATTATAACCAATTATACTCACTTCCCGCAACATTTCCCCCGGAAAGAAGTAGGGAATAATTTATAAAATATTTTAGTAGTAGGTATTGAAATCTGCCCTTAAGATGATTACAATATATGCAGGCAAAGAATTTTTCCGATTGCCTTTTAATATAGTTTAGGAAGGTCAAAATCATGCAAAGCAAAAAGAAATGGTTTGTTGTATTTATTCTTCTCGCTGCCCTTGCAGGCGCAGCCTTTTATTTTCTTTATTTCATCCGTACACCGGCTTACGCTCTGAACGAAGCGCGCGTTGCACTGCAGCAGCATGACAGCGCAAAATTTTCACGCTACGTTGATGTTCCCTCTGTTATGGACAACGCTTTCGAGGACATCATCAAGGCAGAAAGCAAAATCAATAACGATAATGTTTTCTCCAACCCGTTCGCACTCGGCATTCTGCATATGCTGAAGCCTTCGGTAGTAGACCTGATGACGCAGGAGGCCCTGGACAAAATTGCCGCTAAGCCTGAGAATGCGCCTAAGCAGCCGGCCGATCCCGTACCCGATGCTATGAAGCGTAACCTTGAGCGCCACATCCCCATCCAAAACCTTACTGTCAAAGATTTGAAGCTCAGCAAGCATGAGGGTGAGACAGCAAAAGCAACCCTTGTACTGCACAACAATGAGCTGGATAAGGATTTTATTGCTGAGCTGTTAATGCAGCAAAATGATAAAGGCGATTGGCAGATAAAAAAAATCAGCAATCTGGCAGACTTTATCGTTCAATTAGACGCAGCTAAACGTGCTAAACAGGCCCTGCTGAATAAGCCTGTTATGGAACGTCTGAACAAAGCACTGCAGGCAACCAGCGAGCGTCTGACGCTGAACAAGGACAGCAACAAAATCGGTAGCGAAGAAAAAGCCACGCTTACCGCTACCATCATGGCCAAAAACATGAGTAACGTTGCTATCAACCGTATGTATTACGATGTAACTGTGCTCAACGATAAAGGTGAACAGCTTTATTCCTATCCAGAGCATTATCAGGGCAGCATTGCCCCCGGACAGGCAGCGGAGCTCACAACCAGCAAAAAGCTGAATTCCATGCTGCCGGATGACAAAAAGCTGATGAATCTGGATATTACCAAAGAAACCGTAAAAATTCAGGTCACCTATATTGCTTTTGATAACGGCGAGGTAATTTCTCCTAAGGGTTTGATTGAATAACCGCAAACAAATTAAACGCTTACATCCCACATTGATGCGTGGGGCGTAAGCGTTTTTTTGTTTGTTGTTACGGTTCAGCACACAACCCTCAACCAGCCTTTGGCCAACACCGATTGGCAAAACACATCTTCTTTAAGAATATAGATATTCTTGCCCGCGTTTTTCATGCTGACAGCACGCTGCAAATCAGCACCGTCACACACGGAAGCATCCGCCGTGCCGACAATAACCATATCAGAAGCTGCTGTAACATGATAAGCAACGCTTGCACCAAGCGCAGTCAATATCTCCTGAAGGTTTTTAAGATAAAGACCGTCAAAAGAGCCAAGCAGAACTATATTTCTATCTGCCAACGGTCTTAAGCGCCTGAAAGACGGTACGATTGCAAGCTCTCTTTGCTGCGGCGGCAGATGATAATCCGCCACCGCCAGCTCCTTCAGCTTCTGGTAGCAGCCATTGCAAATGCCGCAGTCAACAAGTGCCCTGTGCGCGCCTGCTGTAGCAATATTAAAATATTCGGCGACCGCAGTCTGCTTATACCTGCCTAAAAACGGTAATTCATTCTGCGCCAACTTCATAACATCAACATAATCATTGGCTAATCTTTTGGCATAATAGCCTGCCAGATTTTCCGCAATAAAGCTCAAATCAAAGGCTACATTATAGCCTGCAATAATATCATCAGCCAAAAAATCCATAAAGGATAGGATAACCTCATCGATTGCCGGAGCATCCGCAACCATAGCATCATCGATACCGGTAAGCCGTGTAATATAATACGGAATAGATAATTCCGGCTTAACTAAGCTGGAAAATTCATCTACTCTGCGATTATTGCGGTATTTTATAGCAGAGATTTCCGTTATATAATCATTTTGCGGACTCAGGCCGGTAGTTTCAATATCTAAAACAGTATAATCGTCAGGGTAAGCCGAAAGCAGCTTGCCGTCCATATACCTGTTTCTTTTTACAGAACTCAAAAAAATCACCTTGCCGAGCTTAGCTCAGCATATCTTCCTTTCTTTCGCCTATCCTTCCAACACTTTCATGCACATAATGCCCTTTTCGTTGCGCACCAGAAAAAAGCCGATTTCATCGCCCTTATGCAGACCGTAAGCCTTTTGAGGCTCGGAAAGCAACGTGCCTATAATATTTACCTCGCGCACTTCCTTAAGCAACACATAACTCGCTTCGGCCTCATCACCGCGCACCAGATAAACCGTTACTATATCGGGATGCGTAGCAAGTCTCGCCGGGTCTAACGAAGTAAGCTTGCGCATGGCTTCGGTTGCTTCATCTGCCTTATAAGCCTTTTGCACCATTGCCACTTTTCTTTGGAACTCGCTCAGGCGGGGCATTTCGCTCGGCAGCACAGCTGCCTGCGCTTCAAGCAGCTCAGTTAAGCGTATCTTCGCTAATTGCTCATCATTACCTTGCAACAGCTTCAACGTCTTTTTATCTGCATCATATACGGCGCAGCAAAGTATTTCAAAGCTGATACCTGCCTGTGCATCTATATAACCATAGCAAAGTAAACCTGTTACATCGTCGGTTACCTCAAAAATGCTGCCCAGGTTTTGCGCCAACCTGGCAGCTTCTATGTAAAGGTATTTATCCACGATGTCGCGGAAATTCATTTCTTTAAAAAGCATATTATCACCTCATAGGAATGGAGTTAGTTTTAATCATGATATAGGCATTTTATTTTACGCTTTTGTAAAAGATTGCCTGTAATCAATCATACATGCAAATCCTGTAATTTGCAATAAAGTCGTGAGTATTTTTGAGTGTGTTGGGTTTGGCAAAAGTAAAAGAGGAGAAAATGAAAACGTCCCACCCGTCAGACGAGTGGGACGAAAGTTCATTATAAAGCTATCTTAATGGTGGAACAGGCGCAGGCCGGTGAACGCCATTGCAATACCGTACTTGTCGCAGGTCTCAATAACATTGTCATCACGGATAGAGCCGCCTGCCTGTGCAATATATTGCACGCCGCTGCGATGCGCACGCTCAATGTTATCGCCGAACGGGAAGAATGCGTCACTGCCAAGAGCAACGTCCTTCAACTGAGCAACCCAAGCCTTTTTCTCTTCGCGAGTAAGCGGTTCCGGTTTTTCGGTGAAGAAGTTTTCCCATACGCCGTCAGCCAGTACATCCTCATAATCATCGGAGATGTAAACGTCGATGGTGTTGTCGCGGTCGGGACGACGGATGCTGTCCTTAAACGGCAGAGCCAAAACCTTCGGATTCTGGCGCAGCCACCAGATATCAGCCTTGCCGCCTGCCAGACGGGTGCAATGTACGCGGGATTGCTGGCCGGCGCCGATACCGATAGCCTGGCCGTCTTTTACATAGCAAACGGAGTTGGACTGGGTATATTTCAAAACAATTAAGGAAATCAGCAGGTCGCGTGCTGCGCCTTCCGGAATCTCTTTATTTACGGTCGGACGGTTTTGCAGCAAATCAGCGGTAATTTTAGCTTCGTTGCGCTCCTGCTCGAAGGTAATACCGAATACCTGCTTGTGCTCCAGCAGCTCCGGCTTGTAGTTTTCATCAATTTTAATAATATTGTAGGTGCCTTTGCGTTTACCCTTCAGAACAGTAAGAGCTTCTTCGGTATAACCGGGTGCGATAACACCGTCGGAAACCTCGCGCGCCAGCATTTTAGCGGTCTGCACGTCGCAAACATCAGACAAAGCAACAAAGTCGCCATAAGAGCTCATGCGGTCAGCACCACGAGCGCGTGCATAAGCATTTGCCAGCGGAGACAGCTCCAGATCATCTACATAATAAATTTTCTTCAGAGTATCGCTCAGCGGCAGGCCTACTGCAGCACCTGCAGGGCTTACGTGCTTAAAGGATGCTGCTGCCGGCAGGCCGGTTGCTTCCTTCAGCTCTTTTACCAGCTGCCAGCTATTGAAGGCATCGAGGAAATTGATATAACCCGGACGGCCGTTCAGTACCTCAATCGGCAGCTCGCTGCCATTGTTCATGTAAATACGTGCGCTGCCCTGATTAGGATTGCAGCCATATTTTAATGCTAATTCTTTCACTATAACTCCTCCTCTTTTGTATAGTGCCAGTCACTTAGACAAACAAAAAACCGACACACTGGCACAAGAAAAAATCTTTGCCCAGACGGTCGGCGTGCTACCGGTCATACTCCCCTGTGGTAACCCACTTCCGTCAGTTATATGACCTAATACTAAAATTATAAGATGCCTCGTTGTTTTTGTCAATACCGGGCGATTGTGGTAGAATAAGTGTATGATGAATTAGAGTGTTGCCCCCTTTAGTCTCGCTATCGCTCGACAGTTCCCCCAAGGGGGAACCAAGAATTCTTGTCTATACATATATCTAAAAGGTACGGCAAGCTCTTTTCAAAGGAGGAAATAATATGACTCTCTGTTATGTATGTCCGCATCGCTGCGGCGTAGACCGCCCGGCAAATATGTCTGATACTACAGGCTGCTTCGGCAGCTGCGGCGTAGGCCTCGCTCCGATTGTTGCCCGCGCCGGCCTGCATATGTGGGAAGAGCCCGTCATCAGTGGAACCAAAGGCAGCGGTACTGTTTTCTTTTCCGGCTGTAACCTGCACTGTGTTTTCTGTCAGAACTATGACATCAGCTGCAAGGGCTTCGGCAAGGAAATTACCATTGAACGTCTGAAGGAAATCTATCACGAGCTTATCGCTCAAGGTGCGCACAATATCAATCTGGTTACCCCCACCCATTTTACCGAAGCAGTGCTGCAAAGTCTGGACGAGCCTCTGCCGGTACCTGTTGTCTATAACACCAGCGGCTTTGAAACACAGGATACACTGCGCCGCCTTAAAGGCAAGGTGCAGATTTATCTGCCAGATTTAAAATACAGCGACGATATGGCTGCTATCAAATACAGCAACGCTCCCTACTACTTCCGCATCGCAACCGAAGCTATTAAGGAAATGTATAATCAGGTAGGCGACTACCATATTGACGATAACGGTATTATGACTAAAGGTGTCATCATCCGTCATCTGATTATGCCCGGAATGCCGGACAATACCAAGAGAATTATCGACTGGGTTGCTGCCAACTTCAAGCCGGGACAAGTAATGTTCAGTTTAATGCACCAATATGTTCCCTGCGGCCGTACAGCCGAATATCCCGAAATCAACCGTAAGGTTACGGATGAAGAATACAAGGAGCTGGAAAGCTATCTGCTGCAAAGCACTATCGAAGATGGCTTTGTGCAGGAGGGTGATGCAGCCTGCAAGGACTTTATCCCCTGCTTTGACGGTACAGGAGTATAAAAATATATTTGCTTTAAATTTCATAAAATGATATAATTTTCGCATAGAGATAGCCGACGTCGGTTTCCTGCTGGAAAGTGGGGTGATGCTATGACTGTTTTCGAAGCACTTCAGCTTATGATAGGCTTTGCAACTCTCGTAGTTTTGATTTTATCACATCGCTCTAAATAAAGGCATGAAAAAAACCGCCTAACGGTTAGGCGGCTTCCTTCAAACTACAAATTTGCGAGGAAAGCCGACCTACCACAATCGGCTATCTCTATACTTTATTATAGCAGTTTTTGCGTTATTGTCAATTTGCCTCCCGACGCAAAACCTCTGCCAGGACCTCAATGCCGCGGCAGATATCCTCAGTTGAAGCGTACTCTGCCGGGTTATGGCTGATGCCTGCGCGACAGGGAATAAACAGCATTGTCGTGGGGCAGATTTTCGTCATATGCATAGCATCATGACCGGCGCCACTATTCATATGCAAGAAGCTGAAGCCCTTTTCTGTGCATATCGCTTCGCTCTGCGCGGCCAATGCCTCATCCAGCGCCACCGGACTGTCTGCTGTCAGCATTTCCAGCTGCACGCCGACGCCGTCGCAAACAGCAACATTTTCGGCCTGCTCGCGAATACTTTGCAGCACGCGCGCAATGCTGGCTTTATCAACACCACGCACATCAACCCACAGCGTAACTGCTCCCGGCACAACGTTAATCGAGCCGGGCTCTACGTCAACCACGCCAACGGTACCAACACTGCCGTTGGCTTTTTCTGTTTCCGCAGCTTCGTTCACCGCCAAAATGAGCTTAGCAGCGCTGACGAGCGCGTCACGGCGCATCCCCATCGGCGTTGCGCCGCTGTGGTCTGCCACGCCTTTAATATGAATCTTAAAGCGTGTCGGTGCCGCAATATTCTGCACGATACCAAGCTGGTGCTGTGTCTGCTCCAGCACCTTGCCCTGCTCTATGTGCAGCTCCGCAAAGCATTTATAGCTGCCGGGAGCAATTACGGCATCACGATAAGCGTCAGGATTGCAGCCCCATTCACGCAAAGCCTCGATAAAGCTGATATCACCCTTCTTAGCGCCTTTGTTCAGCTGCTCCGGTGCAGCGCTGCCTGTCAGCAACTTGCTGCCCATAGTTGCAAAGCCGAAGCGGCTAGATTCCTCCGCGCGGAAGATGATAACCTCAATGCTGCGCTCAAGCTCCTCGTCCTGCAGCATATACAGCGCCTCCAGGGCGCCTACGACACCGCACATGCCGTCATAGGCACCGCCGTGAATAACAGTGTCCAAATGCGAACCACTAGCCACCGGCGGCAGCTGCGGCTGTTTGCCATCGCGACGCAAGAACACATTACCCACAGCATCGGTGCGGATTTGCAAATGCAAATCCTGCACCTGCTCCAACAGCCAGCTCTGAGCTTTTTTATCCAGCGGACTGTAGGCAAGACGGGTAACGCCCTCTTCACTGTCCGTAAAAGCAGCCAGGCCTTGTAAAAGTTTAGCTAAACGTTCATGATTTACCTGTAACATTTTTATTCCCCCTTCATTCGGAAATAGCAACAAAAAATATATAATAAAGATGACAGCTTTATTATACTTGCTTCTTAAGCATCACACAAGAGCGGCACTTCATCGGAAAATCCGAGATTATGGAAAGTTTTTTACACTTTTGCTAAAAACTCCTTGCAATTAATGTAAAATCCACGTAAAATTATCATAGCAAAATTTAAGAAAAGAGGTTATTTATTTTGGAACGCAAAGTTATTCAAGTTGAAGAACGTCCGCCATTACTACTTAATATTCCGTTAAGTATCCAGCATCTGTTCGCCATGTTCGGCTCTACCGTGTTGGTTCCCTTTTTATTCAAGGTCAACCCTACCACCTGCCTGTTCATGAACGGCCTGGGTACCCTGCTCTACATCTTCATCACCAAGGGCAAAATTCCTTCCTATCTCGGCTCCAGCTTTGCCTTTATCTCTCCTGTACTGCTGATTATGTCCACCTCTGCCTATAACCATGCACAGTCCGGCTTTATCGTTTTCGGTCTGCTGTTCATGCTTTTCTCGCTGATTATCCACTGCGTAGGTACCAAATGGATTGATGTCATCTTCCCGCCGGCAGCAATGGGCGCAATCATCGCTGTTATCGGTCTGGAGCTGGCACCTGTTGCAGCTAACATGGCAGGTTTGACCGGTGATAACATTAATATGGTCAACGTGGCTATTTCTATGTTCACATTGGCGGTCGGCGTTATCGGCTCTGTTGCCTTCCGCGGCTTCATGAGCATCATCCCGATTCTCTTCGGCGTTGTCTGCGGTTATGTTTTTGCAGCTATCATGGGTATCGTCAACTTCCAGCCGGTAATCGACGCTCCCTGGTTCCAGGTACCGCATTTCTACGCTCCGGTTTTCGATATCAACGCTATTATGATTATTGCTCCAGCAGCACTCGTTGTGCTGGCTGAGCATATCGGCCATCTCGTAGTAACCGGCAACATTGTTGACCGCGACCTGATTAAGGATCCGGGCCTGTCCCGTTCTCTGTTCGCAGACGGTCTTTCTAACGTTATCAGCGGTTTTGCCGGCGCAACTCCGAACACTACCTACGGTGAAAACATCGGCGTTATGGCAATCACCAAGGTTTACAGCACCTGGGTTATCGGCGGCGCTGCTGTCATGGCAATCATCCTTTCCTTCTGCGGTAAGCTCAGCGAGCTGATTCACAGTATCCCCGTTCCTGTTATGGGCGGCATCTGCATCCTGCTGTTCGGCGTAATCGCTGCCAGCGGCATCCGCGTACTGGTTGAACGTCAGGTAGATTACAGCAAATCCTCCAACCTCGTAATGACCTCTGTTATTATGATTATCGGCCTTTCTGGTGCGAAGCTCTCCTTCGGTGCCTTTTCCGTACAGGGCATGGTGCTGGCAACTGTTGTTGCTATTATTATGAGCCTTGTCTTCAAGCTCTTTGAATCCCTGCACCTGCTGAACGAATAAGACATATAAAGCACAAAACCGCTGCAGAATCTCTGCAGCGGTTTTTTAGTATTTACAACGCAAGCCTGCACCCGCAGGCTTGTCTTTTTTATTTTAGAAACGGAAATCTCTTTCTCCCTGAGCAATTTTTTGCAGACGCTCTATGCAAACCTCACGCACCTTTTCCTGCGGAATGTTCGGCAACTCGGCCTGCACCAGTTTTTCGCCCAAAGCCTTTGTTGCCGGAGAAGCATAATCCTCCAAATATTCCTTCAGCGTCAGCAGCGCATTAGGATGGCAGCAGTTCTGAATCTGCTTGGACTTGCACAGCTCCATAAATCTATCGCCTGTGCGTCCGGCACGGTAGCAGGCAGTACAGAACGATGGCAGGAAGCCTAATTCCATCAGCCATTCAATTACTTCATCCAAAGAGCGTTGGTCAGAAACATCAAACTGCTCGGTATCGGTCGGGCGCACATCCTCAGTATAACCGCCTACGGAAGTACGCGAACCGCCACTGATCTGAGAAATACCAAGATGCAGTGCCTTTTCACGCACAGCCTGATTTTCACGTGTAGAAATAATCATGCCTGTATACGGAACAGCAATGCGGATAATCGCAATAATCTTGCAGAAGGTTGCATCATCAATACCGTTGTCAAAAACGCCCGGGTCGATATCGTCGGCGCGTTTGATACGCGGTACGCTGATGGTATGCGGACCTACGCCGTGTACTGCCTCCAGATGCTCGGCATGCATCAAAAGGCCGGCCAGCTCATAGCGGTAACGCTCCAGACCGAACAGTACGCCCAAGCCGACATCATCAATGCCGCCATCCATCGCTCTGTCCATAGCCTCCGTATGGTAAGCGTAATTGTGCTTCGGTCCGCGCGGATGCAGGTTCTCATAGCTTTCCTTATGATATGTTTCCTGGAAGAGGATATAAGTACCAATGCCTGCTTCCTTCAGCTTACGGTAATTTTCTACAGTCGTAGCCGCAATGTTTACGTTTACGCGGCGGATAGCACCGTTTTTATGCTTAATAGAATAGATAGTCTTGATGCAGTCCAGAATATATTCAATCGGATTGTTTACTGGATCCTCACCGGCCTCCAGTGCCAAACGCTTATGGCCCATATCCTGCAGTGCGATAACCTCGTCGCGCACCTCGGCCTGCGTCAGCTTTTTGCGTCCGATATGCTTGTTTGTAGCATGGTAAGGACAGTAAACGCAGTGATTGATACAATAATTGGATAAATACAGCGGAGCAAACAGCACTATACGATTGCCGTAAAAGTCCTTTTTAATCTGCTCTGCCAAAGCAAACATTTCCTGCACCAGCTTTTCGTCCTCACAGGCAAGCAATACGCTGGCCTCACGATGGCTTAAGCCCTTGCGCAGCTTGGCCTTGGCAATAATCTGCTCCAGCAGCTCCTTGTTGTTTTTGTTGGCCTCAGCATAAGCAAGTGTGTCGAGGATTTCCTCATGACAGATAAATTCTTCGGCCTTCATTGATTTTGCATTATACATTTTGTCTCCTCCTTACAGGTCAGTAGTATCTTTCCCGTCAGATAGTTGATATCCAGCAGTCTATTCCTTGGCAGTTACGTTGGAATAAGCAGTTTTGGCATTCACACCGGCAAGCAGTCCCAGCTTACCGCTCATAGCGCTGATAATATCCTGCGGCGCATCAACGGCAACGCAGATAATATTAACATCCTTCTGGCGATATGGCAGGCCCATGCGACCGATAATATAACTGCTGTAGGTGTGTAAAATTGCGTTAAGCTCTTCCACAGCCTCAGGCTGCGTTACAACAAGAGAGATAACAGCTACTCTTGTTTCCATACTTATCACCCTTCTCTTTTCGGAACTTAGGCAGAATCTAAATCTGCTATATTTTGCTGAATATATCTATAATAGTATACCATATTTCACGAAAATTGTGGTATACTAAACTTATAAATATTTATCTGCTTGTAAACAGCTTATAACAAAAGGAGCCATTATAATGCTGAATATATTTTTCTCTTTATTTCTTTTGGGCATGCTGGTCGTTTTATGCGGCAAGGCAATCCGCCGCGCCATGCACCAGCAGCAGCCATTAAACAGCAAGGAAGCCGCTCTGCTCATAGCGCTTTCGCTCGGCTGTCTTTTCGCCCTGAATGCCGGTGTCAGCGCCGTCTACAAAACCCAGCTACTTTTCTACTGAAAAGAGCGCAGCCCGGCTGCCGCAAATGCGGTAGCTTTTTTGCTTTACGCAAAAAAGAGGCAGACAGCAGGCTTCTGCCTTGCTGTTTGCCTCTTATACTGCTATTTTGTTGTGCGTTCTGTCACAGGAATCCCCTATTAAAACCTTTTCATGCTTCTGTAAATAATCCTGCTTCAGAAAATTAATAGTTTGTTACCTTCAGCTCGAAATAACCCTGCGGATGGTCGCATACCGGACATTTTTCCGGAGCCTTTTCAGCGATAACAATCTTACCGCAGTTAGTGCAGATCCAAACCTTTTTCTCTTCACGCTGGAAAACACGGTCATTCTCGATGTTTGCCAAAAGCGCACGATATCTTTCCTCATGCTCTTTTTCAATCTTGCCTACTTCTTCAAACAGGAATGCAATTTTATCAAAGCCTTCCTCTTTGGCAACCTTGGCAAATTCGGCATACATTTCGGTCCACTCATAGTTTTCGCCTGCAGCTGCATCCTTCAGATTTTCAATAGTCTGGGGAACAGCGCCGCCATGCAATGCCTTAAACCATAATTTGGCATGCTCTTTTTCATTACCGGCAGTTTCGGTAAAAATAGCGCCAATTTGGTTATAGCCTTCTTTTTTGGCTGCACTTGCATAATATTGGTACTTAGTGTGAGCCTGAGATTCGCCGGCAAAAGCGGTCTGCAGATTTTTTTCAGTTTTGCTGCCTTTTAACTCCATTTTCAATTCCTCCTCTTGAAAACGACGCAACAGCCTTCCCAAACTAAAGCTTATATAGCCTTAGAATCAGTTTTGGTCATCACCCAAAACATCTTCGCTTACAGGGTGCTCTGCCATTTCCTTTTGGCATTCGGGGCAGATACCGCTGAAAACAATATCATGATGATTCATTTTGTAGCCGGTTACAGCAGCTACCTTTTCATCCATATCCGGGATATAATCAAAGTTTTCTACGTTCATGAACTTACCGCATTCAGTGCATTTGATGTGGTAATGTCTTGCGAGGATATGATCAAAACGATCAGCACCGCTAGGAACGGAAACCTTGCTCAGCAGACCGCTTTCAACCAGAGAATTAAGGTTGCGGTAAACGGTACCTTTGCTGATATCGGGATACTCCATAGTAATGCGATCATATACTTCTTCAGCAGTAGGGTGATCTGCTAAAAAACGTACAGCCGCGATAACAAGTTGTCTTTGAATAGTGTTTCTTTTAGCCATTTTCATCATCCTTTATCAAAAATAATTCTCATTTAGAATTATACACCCTACGTCAAAATTGTCAAGTATTTTTAGTACCAATCTACAAAATAATCACAAATAAATTTCTACTTTTTTTGCTGTTGTCTATCTGATAATTAATTCATTCTTAATTCTAAAATTACTCAATAGGAAAAATATAACAAAGAATAGAAAATGCTTCTCATTAACGCTTGATTCAAGATATAAAAAAATACTGTCGAAAGTGTGTCCGACAGCATTAGTTAACCTATCTCATTATTTATTCAGTTTTCTCCCAAATCAGCTGCACCGGCAGATTAGATGCACCGGGAGGTGACCAGATAAAGCTGTAGTCGCCGGCCTTCAGCTGAGCAAGCTCAATTGCCTCCTCTATCTTTGAGCCTAAGCATACTGTCTGCTCCGGCAATGCCACCAGCTGACGCTCACCCTTAGTTTTATTTTCCAGTACGCCGTAACCGGCAAACGGTCCGCCAATCGGATTCAAAATAAAGCTGATAGGCTTTTTGCCTGCAACGGTAAAGTTCACCTTATAGATAACGCCGTAGTTGCCGTAGTTTTCCGCAGGCAGTCCGGTAGTAGCATCAACGCCCTTGGCATAGCCCTCCTGTGACGTTGCCAGCTCCAGCATGAGCGGCTTTTCCGGTGCCTTGACAGGTTTCTTCAGCGTATAGTTCCAGTCTGCTGCCGCAAAGGTTCCACGCAACGGATGCTCGTCCATCGGCTGAATCGCAGCGCCTTCGTTAAACAGCTCCAAATCACTCTTCGTTTCACACATCAGCACACTCACCTCAACCGGCTTGTCAAAGTGCAGGTCAACAGTTGCCGTGTACAGCTTATCCGTCGGCAGAATAATGCCGCGTCCGCTGAGCAGCTCGCGGCTACCGCCAAAGCCCAGCTTGCCCTCCTGCGGCTTTTGGTTTCTGTCATCAAAATATTCCTTTTGAGAGTTTTTGCCGTCACGCATATAATCATAGGCAAAGCCGGCTGCGCCACTGCGTGTTACCTTGTAATGCACCGGGCGCAAATTATCCGTATTCTTCAGTATTACCGCCAGCTTTTTCTTACCGGCAACACCATTGACATGATGCAGGAATAAGCGCACATCACCCTCAACCTTATCACGATAAAGTATACCGTTACGATAAACAGTTTCCGGACTGTCGCTAAAAAGCAACTTCGGACCGTTGGCGACAAAATCCGCCTGCGCCTGCTCTGTAACATAATCCTCAGGAATAAACACCGGTCGTTGCTGTGCGCCTGCCACGTTCAGCATGCCACAGGATATAGTAACAAGAAAAGCCTGCAAGGCCTTTTTTAAATTCATCAAATCACTCCCTCGAACACACAAAAAACTTTCCGCAGCCAAAATTATTCCCTATAATTAAGGCTGCGGACTAAGTAACAATATTCTAAGACTTTTACTTCAGGCTGTTTTGATAATCAGCCATAAACTGCGCTAAGCCTTTATCCGTCAGCGGATGAATAATCATCTGCTCCAGCACTTTAGTAGGAATAGTTGCAATCTGACATCCTGTCAGCATAACCTTTTCCACGTGCTCCAGATTACGGATGCTGGCAGCAATTACCTCGGTAGTAATGCCATACAGCTTAAAGGCTTTGACAATATTTTCTACCAGATGTACGCCGTCTTCACCGATATCATCCAAACGGCCGATAAACGGGCTGACATAGCTGGCACCTGCGCGTGCAGCCAGCAAAGCCTGGGCCATGCTGAATACCAGCGTTACATTGGTTTTAATACCTTCCGCGCTCAGAATTTTTACTGCCTTCAGGCCTTCCGGGATGCAGGGAATTTTAATAACGATGTTATCCGCAATCTTTACAAGCTTGCGTGCTTCCTCTACCATGCCGTCACATTCGGTGCTGATAACCTCAGCGCTGACAGGACCGGCAACCAGCTTGGCAATTTCCGGGATAACCTCAGCCTGTGTACGGCCGCTTTTGGCAATCAGGCTCGGGTTGGTTGTAACACCATACACAACGCCCCAATCGACAAATTTGGCAATCTCCTCTACATTAGCAGTATCCATAAAAATCTTCATTTTTTAACTAACCCTCTTTACAAATCAAATTCATATTTTTGTTATTTATTATTGTGCTTTATCGCCCGTCCTTACAGTACTTTTCCTTCTCCTTCGCCAGACGCGGGAAAAAGTATCAGAGGCGACGCGACGGCGACGACGGCGTACGCCCTTGTACTCCTAGGAGCCGTCGCAAAGCTCGCCGCAAGCGGCATTAGCACGCCCAAACAGCTTCTCATTTCGCTTCACTCGTGACAAGCTGGGGCTTTGCGTCTATGATGCTTTATCGCGCGTCCTTACGGAAGTACTACTACCTTCTCAGCGTGAGTCTGCGCCGGCAAGCTCATAGTCATCATGCTGCTCCAAACTAGCAGCTTATCACCTTTTTTAATTTTAGCGAAGTCTGCGCACGCATTTGCATCAATCGTCGCAATAACGTCATTATTGGTATTAAGTACGGTTACATAACTTCCATCCTTAGCAAGGCTTGCCTGTGCTACCTCAAAAAAACTTGCAGGCTCTTCGTTGTCTTCGATAACAATCGCCAGAGCATGGCTTTGCGGCGGCATGCTGCGAGTCATAGTTGCGGAATAATAAGCAGTAACCTTCTGTCCTTCCTTTAAAGCATAGGGCAGACGCAACTTACCGCTGGCACCCTCCACAACGTAGGTATCACGGTCAACAATAGCTGCAACCATATTTCTGCTGCCCTCACCCTTAATAATGTACATGCCATTCTCTACAGCAACTATTTCGCCACGGGTAACATAGGTTCCCGGTGCGCGCATTACCTCAGGATTTGCCTGCACCTCGTCCAAGGGAGAGGATTGAGCCGCATCAGCGGCGAAAGCACTGCCGGCACCCAACAGCGCCATGCAGGAAAATACTAAAGCGATTTTTTTAAGTGATTTCATAATATATACCTCCAAGATATTGCTTTTGTTTATGTTTATAAGTATAGCATAAGATTATGGCAAAATCATGGCAGTTTTGATTAATTATTTACTTGTTGCTGAAATGTACAGCGATTTCCGTAATGGTAGCAGCAGCCTTCCACAGGCAATCCTCATTGAAATCGAAGTGACTGTTGTGATGACCTGCCGCAATCTTAGTGCCGTACATCATGTACAGGGCACGGCCGCCGTGTTGCTGTACGCGCTCCATGAAGTAGCCGCAGTCCTCGCTGCCGCCCATGTCCACATATTCAACAACCTCGTCATAATGACATTTTTCCTCAATCAGCTCTGCTACCTCATGGCCCAGCTCCTTGTCAGCAAAGCAAGCAGGTGCAGCACCGGCCATAGTGATTTTTACCTTAACGTCATACATAGCGGCGCAGGCATTAAGAATGCGTTTAGCCTCGGTAACCATGTATTCATCAATTTCGGTAGTAGCACCGCGTGTTTCCAGCTTAATAGCAGCGATATCAGGCACAACATTGCGTCCGGTGCCGGCGTTGAGTACGCCTACGTTGATACGGCTGGATCCCTTGCTGTGACGGGGAATGGTATTCAGGGAAATTGCAGCCTGTGCTGCTGCCAGCAAAGCATTCTTTCCCTGCTCCGGAGCAGCGCCTGCGTGGGCAGATACACCGGTAAATTCCGCATCCAGCTTCGTAGTTGCCAGAAAACCATCAGTCATCGTTACTAAGCAGTTGTCGGCAGTAGCCTTGAAGCCAATATGACCGCCGAACAGGTAATCGACATCATCAACTACACCGGCGTTCATCATAGCGAAGGCCCCGCGTACGCCTTCCTCCGCCGGTTGAAAAATCAATTTAACGGTGCCTGCCAAACGTGCTTTATTAGCAGCAAGCAGCTTTGCTGCCGACAGGCCGATAGTTACGTGACCGTCATGACCGCAGGCGTGCATAGCCTTTTTATGTTCGGAAGCAAAGCCTTCCTTTGCCGGGCGATGCTCGTCGCAGCGCTCCTCTTCTACATCGTTGCAGTCCATATCAAAGCGGAAGGCAACTGTTTTACCCGGTTTATCTGTTTTAAGAGTTGCCACGATACCGGTCTTGCCGCCTGCCATCTTCTTTACCAGCTCCGGATTCGCACCTTCGTTGATTGCTCTTTGCATATAATCAGCCAGCTCTGCCTCGCTCGGCACGCCCATCATAGATGTTTCGTCAATAACGTCAGCGCCGAATTTAACATCATAGCCAAGCTTTTCCAGCTCACCGATAATCATGCTTGCCGTACGGAATTCCGTCCACCCTGTTTCCGGATGTCTATGCAAATCTCTACGGCGTTCGACCATTTCATCTTTTAATTCTTCAGCCTGTTGCCAAATTGTTGCCATGTTTCTTACCCCCATTAAAAAAGTACAGTCTGCTCACTGTCTAAAGGCAGATAAACCTCACTCTTATCTTTTAAACGATTGTTATTATCCACCCACTGTCCGCACGGACATTGTATTACAGCAGTAGGCAGCGCCCAAGCCAAATGTTTGCCGCAATCAGGACAGATATATTCTACCTGCAGCCTGTCACGCTCTTTTTTCTTCATAAATAAAGCGCACCTCCTGCTTCTTATTGCGTTTTTTATTATAGCACATTTGTACCATTAAGAAAATGCTTTGACGGCAGTAAGTGTTAAAAGTAAGTAAGTTAAGCAACTGCTTCATTTTATTTATCGCTGTCCTGCTCCTAGCGGTTCGTGTTTTTTCTGTGTCTTTCAGGTTTAACTTGTATTTATGTGCTATAATTAAGTTGATTCAATAACAGTCAGGAGGTTATATTATGACTGAGATAAAACAAATGCTTTGTGCTCTGCTTACCATCTGCCTGCTGCTTATCGGCAGTGCCAATGCTATGGCTGCGCAGCCTGATACACCGAGCATCAGTGTCAGCGCCAACGCAACTATCGAGGTCGCACCGGATACCGCCGTTATCAGCTTCGATGTCAACGGCAAGGGCAGTACCGCTGCCGAAGCAACAAGTGCATCTGCCGCCAAGATGGATAGCGTTAGGCATAATCTGCTTGGCTGCAATATTTTAGGTAATGATATTACAACCACAAGCTATACTCTTTATCCAGATACCGATATCAAGGGTAAAATCACCGGTTATACAGCCAGCAACAGTGTCCGCATCAAGCTCAAGGATGTCAGCAAGCTTGGTCCTGTAATTGATAAAATCAGTGCTGCCGGCGTTGATACAATCAATAATATTTCCTTCAGCGTCAGCAACAGAGAGCTTTACCGCAACAAACTGCTGGCTCAGGCTGTTGAAAACGCACGCCAGCAGGCTACCGTTGTTGCTAATGCAGGCGGACGTACGCTCGGCAAGCTGCTGAGCGCCAACATCAGCACCTACAGCGGCGGCATGGAGCGCTCCTATGGCAACATGAAGCTGATGGCTGCTGCCGACAGAGCTGCTGCCCCCGAAACAAGCATCGCTGCGCAGGAAATTACGATTAAAGCCAGTGTTGATACTGTTTTCGCCATGGAATAAATTGCTGCAAACTAAAAACTGCTGCCTAGCGTCACAGACGCAGGACAGCAGTTTTTTCTTTGGCAGAACAGGCCTGCCTTATTGCGCTGTTTTATTTTTTCTTCGGCAGCTTATAATCCTTCATCGCTTGAAAAAGCTCCGCACTTCCGGGTGCATATTGAGCACACAGCTCCTTGAGTGCCGCAAAGTTTTTCAGCTCTACGCCCCACAAAAAGCAATCGGCATCATCATAGGCAGCAACAACGATAAACTTTTTGGCATCCAGCGGTGTTTTGCCCAAATCATCCGTCAGCATAATATAATCAGTACCAAAATCCATACCATACACCGTAATATTTTCTTCCGGAGTAGTATCCTCCCAAAAGCCAAGTTGATCAAAATCAGCAGCAGTAAGCATAATACACCTCATTTTCATATAATCTAGCCTTAATATAACACTTTGCGCTGTCATTTGCAACTTTAGCTGATAACATAATGCAACTTATATTTATGCCGCTGACTCGGCTCCTTATTCAGCCAAAATATGGTTTACTATTTTTTATTATCAGTTAACAATATAAAGATAATTAAAGAGCAAATTTTGTAAATAAAATTTGTCTTTTTTTTATAAAAATACTGCCCTATCCTACCCGAAATCGCTATTTGGTGTAGGGACATTCAGGTATAAATCTGTCATAATATACTTGAAGAACGAAGCAACGGCTCGCGTTCATACAGAGGATGATAAAATATGCTATTGTTTAACAGCATCTGGAGGTGTTATTATGGCAAGCTTAACTGTAAATCCTGACTACAAACTTATCGGCAACAATATCAAACAGATGCGTACCAAATCGCAGGTATCGCAGCAAAACCTGGCAAAAGCGATTAATATTTCCCAAACCCACATGAGTAATCTGGAAAACGGTAAAACAGGCGTAAGCCTGGCAATTGCCATCCGTATATCCCAACATCTTAAATGCAGCCTGGATGAGCTGATTTTCGGCACTGATAAAAAGTCTTACCCGGCAGCAGGCAAGCCATTGAGCGACCACACTGTTGATGAATTCAACCAGCTTTTGAAGCGCTCTCTGGCAGAAATGATGTTTCAATGCCTGCAGCACCCGGAAGGCAAACTGGCAAAATAAGAAAGCAGCTTTACTGCACTTCTAAGCTGAATTTTTTCAAAAATCACTTTAAAAGTCTTTACTAAATGAGAAAAAACAGTTATGATTATATATAAGGCTTTTAAGCTATCTATAATTGGAGGTAATGAAGATGAAAAAATTAGTATTAGTATTAACCATGCTGCTCGCCTTTGCTTGCAGCAGTCTGGCCTTTGCTGCTGACGGCGGCGACCTGAACAAGGAACAAAAGGCTGCTGAAAAAATGATGACCTCTCTGGCTGGCGACGCTGCTACTGAATATGCAGCTCTTGCTCCTTCCATGAGCGCTGAACTGGGCAAAACCATGGACCAGAAAAACTTTGCTGCTATCCAAAAACAGGTTAAACAACAATTCGGTTCCTTAAAAGAAACAAAATTCTTCAGCTTTGAGCGCTATGACCATGCTGATAAGGTAACATATATCGCAGGCTTCTCCAAAGAAAAAATCGTAGTTATGTCCTTTGTCTTCGGCAAAGATGCTAAGCTGCAAAACTTCAGCTTCTCTCCGTACAAAGCACCGGAACAGGCTCCTGCTGAAAAGAAATAAGATCTTTTGCACTGCATCCTGCTGCCCAGGCAGCGGGATGCAGTTTTTTTATTGCTTATAATTCTCCTTTAGCTTATAATTAGATTATCCAAAATTTTTTAGGGAGTAGGTATTTATTTATGGAAAGAGAAAGCTTTTCCTCACGCCTTGGCTTTATTTTAATATCTGCCGGCTGTGCAATCGGCTTAGGCAATGTCTGGCGTTTCCCGTTTATTACGGGCTTATACGGAGGTGCATCCTTCGTTTTAATCTATCTTTGCTTTTTGCTGCTTTTGGGCTTGCCCATCATGGTAGCAGAATTTGCGGTCGGCCGTGCGAGTGTACGCAGCGCTGCAAAATCCTTCGACGTACTGGAGCCTGCCGGTACAAAATGGCATCTTTATAAATACGGTGCTATTGCCGGCAACGTCATCCTGATGATGTTCTACACCACGGTTTCCGGCTGGATGCTGTATTATTTCTACAAAATGGCTATAGGTGGCTTCGTCGGTCTGGATGCCAAGGGCGTTGGCAACGTTTTCGGCAGCCTGCTTAGCGACCCCGTAACCATGGCCGGTAATATGATTATCATTGTTCTCTCCTGCTTTGGCGTTTGCTATCTTGGCGTCAAGGCCGGCGTTGAACGCATCACCAAAAATATGATGGCCTGCCTGCTGCTACTCATGATGATTTTGGCAGTAAACTCCATTACTCTGCCCAACAGTGCTGCAGGCCTTAAATATTATCTCTATCCTGACTTCAACAGAGTTCTGGAGCACGGTATCCGTGAGGTAGTCTTCGCCGCTATGGGACAGGCCTTCTTTACGCTGAGCCTTGGCATCGGAGCACTGGCTATCTTCGGCAGCTACATCGGCAAGGAACAGCGCCTGACGGGTGAAGCAATGTGGATTATGGCACTGGATACCTTTGTAGCAATTGTTTCCGGCCTGATTATCTTCCCGGCCTGCTTCAGTTTCGGCATCAATCCCGACAGCGGTCCGAACCTGCTGTTCATCACCCTCCCCAATGTGTTCAACGCTATGAGCGGCGGCCGTATCTGGGGTACTCTGTTCTTCCTGTTCATGCTTTTCGCAGCCATGTCTACAGTAATCGCTGTATTCGAAAACATTACCTCCTGCATCTGCGATTTAACCGGTTGGGAGCGCAAAAAAACTATTCGCTTTAACATTATTGCGATTATCCTGCTTTCCCTGCCCTGCGTGCTGGGTTTCAACCTGTGGGGCCACATTCAGCCTTTGGGCAAAGGCACCTGCATTCTTGACCTCGAAGACTTCCTTGTCAGCAACAATTTGCTGCCCTTAGGCAGTCTGATTTACCTCAGCTTCTGCACCAGCAGTTACGGTTGGGGCTGGGATAACTTTATTGCAGAGGCAGATACCGGTAAGGGTATCCCCTTCCCCAAATGGATTCGCTTCTATGCTACCTACATTCTGCCGCTGATAGTGCTGTATATCTTCTTCAACGGATACTATGCTATGTTCGTAAAATAAGCTTGCGTTGACAGTTTACGTCAGTGCATTTATAATTATTATATAAATATAAGAACAAAAAGAGGTAAGACTAATATGAGTAAAATTATCCTGACCGGCGACCGTCCTACCGGACGTCTGCATGTAGGCCACTATGTAGGCTCTCTGCGCCAGCGTGTACAGCTGCAAAATTCTGGTGCATACGATAAGGTATATATCATGATTGCTGATGCCCAAGCGCTTACAGACAACGCTGAGCATCCGGAAAAGGTACGTAAGAACATCATCGAGGTAGCGCTGGATTATCTGGCCTGCGGCCTTGATCCTGCTAAATCTACCCTTTTCATTCAATCCATGGTACCGCAGCTTACCGAGCTGACCTTCTACTATATGAACCTGGTAACTGTATCCCGTCTGCAGCGTAACCCGACCGTCAAGAACGAAATCAAAATGCGTAACTTCGAAGCAAGCATTCCTACCGGTTTCTTCTGCTATCCTATCAGCCAGGCTGCAGATATCACCGCTTTCCGCGCTACTGTAGTCCCTGTAGGCGAGGACCAGCTGCCGATGCTGGAGCAATGCAAGGAAATCGTGCACAAGTTCAATTCCGTTTACGGCGAAACACTGGTTGACCCGGACATCATGTTACCGCAAAACGATGCCTGCCTGCGTCTGCCCGGCATTGACGGCAAAGCCAAGATGAGTAAATCCTTGGGCAACTGCATTTATCTTTCTGATGAACCGGATGATATCAAAAAGAAGGTTATGTCCATGTACACCGATCCTGACCATGTACGCGTAGAGGATCCCGGTAAGATTGAAGGCAACACTGTTTTCACCTATCTGGATGCTTTCAGCACCGAAGAGCACTTTGCCAAATTCCTGCCGGACTATGCTAACCTGGACGAGCTGAAGGCTCACTACCAACGCGGTGGCCTGGGTGACGTAAAGGTTAAGAAGTTCCTCAACAACGTGCTGCAAGACGTTCTGGAGCCCATCCGTGAGCGCCGTCACTATTGGGAGCAACGCATCCCTGAGGTTTACGAAATTCTGCGTGCAGGCAGCAAGGAAGCTGAAGCAGCAGCTGCTGCAACACTGCATGACGTACGCGAGGCAATGCGCATCAACTACTTTGATGACGAATCTTTGATGAACCAGCCCTACGAAAAACAACACTAAGCAATAAACTGCAATCCCCTCTTTCCAAACAGGAAGAGGGGATTTTTTGTGCGTTGCAAAGCGTAATGCATTACTGCCTGCGGGCAAAATAAAAGACCTACGGTATTTCTACCGTAGGCCAATATTGTAATGTTATTCCTGATTCCTTACATGCAGCTGTGCCAGCGCCTGCTTGGCAGCATGCTGCTCCGAATCTTTTTTAGTGCGACCGCTGCCCTCGCCGATAACAGTATTCCCCAACATTACCTGAGAGGTAAATACTTTGTTATGCTCCGGACCGGTGCTGCCTAAAAGAACATAATGAATATCTGCATCGCCGTCACGCTGCAGATACTCCTGCAAACGTGTCTTGTAATCATTAAAGATACCATGGCGACAGATGAAATCTATTTCCGACTGCATCATACCCAGCAGGTAGGTCTGTACGACCTCAAAGCCCTGATCCAGGTAGATGGCACCCAAAACAGATTCAAAGGCATCAGCCAGAATGGAGGGGCGTTCGCGTCCTCCGCTCAGCTCCTCGCCCTTACCCAGCTGCAGATAATCACCCAGATGAATCTTTTTGGCATATTCATACAGAGAGCCTTCGCAAACCAGATAAGCACGTAGCTTGGTGAGCTGGCCTTCAGCCAAATCAGGAAAGTTCTTATACATGTAGGTGCTCACGATAACGCTGAGCACGGAATCACCCAAAAACTCAATCCGCTCATTATGATGCGGTTTAGGATACTGCTTAGCTTCATGGGCATAAGATGTATGGGTCAGAGCCATATCAAGAAGCTCTAAATCATGCATATGGATACCCAGCCCCTGGCAGAAGCTCTGCAGCTGCTGTGTACGTTTTTCCTGCATTTTAATCAATCCTGCTTATTAATCAACGTATTTTTTGAATACGATAGAAGCGTTATGACCGCCAAAGCCCAGGTTGTCGCTCAGTGCAACATTAACAACTTTCTTACGAGCTTCGTTCGGTACATAATCCAGATCCAGCGGACCTTCCGGATCGTCCAGATCCTTATCCTTGTAGTTGATGGTCGGCGGAATGATATCGTTTTCGATAGTCATAACGGTAGCAATAGCTTCTACGCCGCCAGCAGCGCCCAGCAGATGGCCAATCATGGATTTGTTGGAGCTGATGCACAGTTCGTAAGCATGCTCGCCAAATACCTTCTTGAAGGCAATGGTTTCGCCCAGGTCATTACGATGGGTAGAAGTACCATGAGCATTGATATAGTCAACCTCTTCCGGTTTTACACCAGCGTCAGCAACTGCTGCAGCGATGCAGGCAGCCGGAGTTTCGCCGGTCGGGTCCGGAGCGGTGATGTGGTATGCGTCGCAGTTCATAGCAAAGCCAGCCAGCTCAGCGTAGATGTGTGCGCCACGAGCCTTAGCATGCTCCAGCTCTTCGAGAACCAGAACGCCTGCGCCTTCGCCCATTACAAAGCCATCACGCTTTTTGTCAAACGGGCAGGAAGCTGCTTCAGGGTTTTCGTTATTAGTGGACAGAGCTTTCATGTTAGCAAAGCCAGCAATAGCAATCGGGGAAACCGCAGCTTCGGTGCCGCCTGCCAGCATTACGTCAGCATCACCGTATTGAATGGTGCGCAGAGCGTCGCCGATGCAGTTGGTGCCGGTAGCACATGCAGTTACGATAGCGGTGTTAGGACCTTTCAGACCGGTTGCAATAGCAATCTGGCCTGCAGACATGTTCGGGATTTCCATCGGAATGAAGAACGGGCTGATTTTGGACGGGCCCTTGGAACCCAACTTCAGGGATTGCTCCAGGAAGGTGTGGATGCCGCCGATACCGCTACCAACACAAACGCCGCAACGCAGAGGATTTTCCTTGCTCATATCCAGCTTAGCATCTTCGATAGCCAGCTTAGCAGCAGCAACTGCAAAGTGGGTTACACGGTCCATACGCTTGCCTTCTTTTTTATCAATGAAAGCAGTGTAATCAAAATCCTTAACCTCACCGGCAATCTTTACTGTGAAATCAGTAGTATCAAACTGAGTGATAGGGCCGATACCAGATTTACCGGCAACCAGGTTATTCCAGAAGGTATCCTTGCCGATACCGATAGGAGTTACAGGGCCAACGCCAGTTACTACAACTCTTCTTTTACTCAAAATAGTTCACCTCGTAATCAAATTTTTGAAATTTCATCCTTTATGCGCCTGAATATTTCTTTTACAGGCAGAATTTCCTTGATTTTCCACATATTGGCACCGGTGAAAACAAGACCGGTTTCTACGTCACCCTGCTGTGCACGGGTCAGCGCTCTGATAATACAGAAGCTGTGTGTGCAGTGCTTTAAGCACAAATCGCAGGTGGTGGGTTTAGGAGCTTTATTATCTAAAGATAACTGTGCAAACGGATTGCGGATAGCGCGTCCCTTATAGCCTACAGGGCTGTCAATCTGCACAACATCTTCTTTAGTCATTTTAAGATAGAATTCTTTTAAAGCAGGTGCGCCGTTGGATTCCTCACTGGCAGCGAATCTGCTGCCCATCTGCACACCGCTTGCGCCCAGCTTCAGAAGCTCGGCAACATCACTGCCGCAGACAGCGCCGCCGGCAGCAATAACAGGTATATTAACGGATTTAACAATTTCCGGAAGTATCTCTTTAATAGATTGCTGGGTTCCCAAGTGACCGCCTGCTTCGGTGCCTTCGACAACGATAGCAGAAGCTCCCAGCTTCTCAGAAATCTTAGCCAGTTTTACAGAAGAAACAATTGGTACTACTTCGACACCATATTTACGTCCGACGGCAAAAATATCTCTTGAAAAACCGGCGCCGGCTACGATTAAATCTATTTTCTCTTGTGCAGCGGTAGTAATCAGACCTAAAAACTCTCTTGCCGCAAACATTGCATTAATACCGATAATGCCCTTGCCGCCGGTAAGTTTTCTTGCCAGACGTATTTCTGTACGCAGTTCGTCAAAGCTCATGCCGGACGCTGCGATAAGTCCTATACCGCCTTCTTTAGCTACAGCAGCTGCCAAACGGGCTGTAGACAGCCTGATAGCCATGCCTCCTTGTACAATCGGTACTTCAGCAACAAGTTTACCGATTTTCAGCACTGGTAGTTTCAACAAATATCCCCCATTTCAGGACTAAAGTAGAGTAGCTTGTGTCCGGGAACCCTCAAGGGGTTCCCTAAACATAAGCAGGTAAAGCATTATTTTTCTTCATCCAGCAGTTTAACAGCGTCAGCTACAGTGCGGATTTTTTCAGCTTTTTCATCAGGGATTTCAACACCGAATTCCTCTTCGAAAGCCATGATCAGCTCAACGATATCGAGGGAGTCAGCGCCGAGATCATCGATGAAAGCGGATTCCATCTTTACTTCGTCAGCGTCAACGCTCAGTTGTTCAACAGTGATGTCTCTTACTTTTTCGAAAGTGCTCATTACGATTCACCTCCTTCCAATAGGTAAAGTTGCAGGTCTCCCAAATGGGCCCCCTATTACATTACCATACCACCGTCAACATGTAAAGTCTGTCCGGTAATATAATTGGCGTCATCGCTCACAAGGAAGACAACAGCCTTGGCAATATCAGTAGTTTCACCCAATTTGTGTAAGGGTATAGAAGTCAGCATACCTTCAACAACCTTGTCGGAAAGTACACTTGTCATATCCGTTTTAATAAAACCGGGAGCAACAGCGTTCACGTTAATGCCGCGAGCAGCAACTTCCTTAGCAACGGATTTAGTAAAGCCGATTACGCCAGCCTTAGCAGCAGCGTAGTTAGCCTGGCCAGCATTGCCCATCAGACCAACAACAGAGCTGATGCTGACAATTTTGCCGGCCTTTTGTTTCATCATGTATTTGACAGCGGCCTTGGTGCAGTTGAACACACCCTTCAGGTTAGTGGTCAGAACTGCGTCCCAATCCTCTTCTTTCATACGCATCAGCAGACTATCACGGGTAATGCCTGCGTTGTTTACGAGGATATCAATGCGGCCGAATTCTTTAACAACTTCATCTACCATAGCAGTAGCAGCTTCGTTGGAGGAAATGTCTGCCTGCACTACGAAAGCCTTGCGGCCCATAGCTTCGATTTCTGCAGCAACCTCTTTAGCAGCAGCTTCACTGCCTGCGTAGTTTACAACAACGTCAGCACCTTCTGCAGCGAGAGCCAGTGCGATTGCACGGCCAATACCGCGGGAAGCGCCGGTTACGAGAGCTTTTTTACCTTCTAACTTCATTGCAAGTTCTCCTTATCCTTCAATTCATCATCTGTCATTTAGTCTTCACAAATACATACTGCATGTACGTTTAGGGGAATTGCGAAGCTGACAGTTTAGCCTGGTGAATTATTTATTCAGCTCAGCTAAGGTTTTTTCCATGCTTGCAGCGTCTTCTACGTTCAGAGCCATCATGCCTTTAGCAATCTTCTTGGTGAAGCCGGTCAGAACCTTGCCCGGGCCAACCTCAACAAAAATGTCTACGCCGCCTGCAACCATGTTGCGTACGCTGGTTTCCCAGAGAACAGGCATAGCAGCTTGCTTAACGAGCAGCTTTTTGATTTCTTCGCCGCTGGTAACTTCCTGAGCGGTTACGTTAGCAACAACAGGAACGGTAATATCTTTGATTTCAATCGGAGCCAGAACCTCAGCCAGGCGGGCTGCAGCGGGCTGCATCAGAGTGCTGTGGAAAGGAGCGCTTACTGGCAGCAGCACAGCGCGTTTTGCACCTGCAGCCTTCAGAGCTTCGATAGCTTTATTTACAGGATTAACAGCACCAGCAATAACAACCTGACCGGGGCAGTTGAAGTTTACTGCTTGCACTGCTTCGCCGGATTCAGCTTCTACGCTGCGGCAGATTTCTACGATTTTGTCGCTGTCCAAACCGAGGATAGCAGCCATGCTGCCTTCGCCTACAGGAACAGCCTCTTGCATGAACTGGCCGCGTTTGTTAACAATGCGTACAGCGTCAGCAAATTTCAGAGCGCCGGTGTTTACCAGTGCACTGTATTCGCCCAGGCTGTGGCCTGCAGCGATATCGCAGCTTACGCCATGCTCCTTCAGAACTGCTGCACAGGCAGTGCTGGCAGTCAGGATAGCGGGCTGGGTATTAGCGGTCAGCTTCAGGTCTTCAGCAGGACCTTCGAAGCACATTTTGCTGATGGAATAGCCAAGAGCGTCATCAGCCTCTTCAAAAATCTGTTTTACAACAGGATATTCATCATAAAAAGCTTTGCACATGCCAACGGTCTGAGAACCTTGGCCGGGGAATACGAATGCGATTTTACTCATCGTGTAAATTACCTCTCTTTCGATAATAATTAACTTTCGATAATAATCAAATACTACCAAGACAAACGAGAAGGGTTTAGATACGAGTAATGGCGACGAGACGGTGTACTACTGCTACTCCTAGGAGCCATTACGAAGTAGATGGGCCCTTATCGTTTGGATTATTTACTCCATTTGAGGACAATAGCTGCCCAGGTCAGACCTGCGCCAAAGCCATCAAGAATAATATTATCGCCTTTTTTCAGTGCGCCGGCCTTTTGAGCCTCGCACAGAGCGATAGGAATAGATGCGGCAGAGGTATTAGCGTATTTGTCTACGTTTACCCAAACCTTATCCATCGGCATCTTCAGACGCTTAGCAGCGGAGGTGATGATGCGGTAGTTAGCCTGATGCGGGAACAGCATATCCAGCTCTTCCGGCTTCATATTCGCCTTAGCAAGAGCACGCTTTGCAGTCTTGCCCATAATCTGGATAGCGAATTTGAAAACCTCCTGACCGTTCATATGAATGGTGTGGTCTTTGGCAGCAACGGTTTCTTCGCTTGCCGGATTACGGCTGCCGCCTGCCGGTTGCAGCAGGAACTTGCCGCCGTTGCCGTCGGCACCCATGTCAATGCCCAGTACACCGTAGCCTTCTTCAACCTCGCCAACTACAGCAGCACCGGCACCATCACCGAAGAGAACGCAGGTGTTACGATCGGTCCAGTTCATAATACGGCTCAGAGTTTCCGCACCGATAATCAGAATCTTGTTATACAGACCGCTCTTAACCATCTGGCTTGCTACAGCAAGGCTGTAAACAAAGCCGCTGCAGCCTGCAGCCAGGTCAAACGCAGCTGCGTTTTTAGCCCCCAGACGAGCCTGTACCAGGCAGGCAGTGGACGGGAAAATATAGTCGGAGGAAGCAGTGCCTACAATAACGAGATCCAGCTCTTCCGGAGCAACGCCGGCGTCCTTCAGTGCTTCTACAGCAGCATTGTACGCCAGATCGGAGGTTGCTTCTTCCGGAGCAGCGATGTGACGCTGCTTGATGCCGGTGCGCTCAGTAATCCATTCGTCACTGGTCTCAACAATTTTCTCCATGTCTGTATTAGTGATAATCTTCTCAGGAACATAATGTCCTAAACCTAAAATACCAACAGCTCTTGTCATTTATCTAATTCCTCATTTCTTTTGATTCCGCAATCTTATCTTTGATGATACTTACAACATCCTGCTCGGCAAAGTCCATAGCTACATGAATAGCATTGGTAATTGCCTTGGCCTTGGAGCTGCCGTGGCAGATAATAAAAGGCGCGCGGATGCCTAACAGCAAAGCTCCGCCGTATTCGGCAGGGTCAAGACGTTTCTTCAGGCCCTTCAGTGCAGGCTTGATTAACAGTCCGCCCAGCTTTGCCAGAATGCCGCCGTTCATAATCGCTTCCTTGATCAGCGTCATAATAGCCTTCGCCAGACCTTCACCGAACTTCAGCACAACATTGCCGACGAAACCGTCGCAGACAACTACATCTACCGTGCCTTTGTTGATGTCACGTCCTTCAACATTGCCGATAAAGTTTATCGTCCGAGTATCCTTTAAAAGCGGGTAGGTTGCCAGTGCTTGTTCGTTACCCTTAGTTTCTTCTTCACCGATGTTCAAAAGTCCTACCTTCGGCTGAGAAATTTTTAAAATTTTTTCTGCGTACACCGTACCCATGATAGCACTCTGTACCATATGCTCAGGTTTTGCGTCTACCTTGGCGCCGCTGTCAAGCACTACAGTAGTACCCTTCAGGCTGGGAATCGGCGTTGCAATAGCAGGTCGTTCCACGCCCCTGATGCGGCCTACGCAAAAAAGCGCTGAGGCAACGGCAGCACCGGTGCTGCCGGAGGAAACAAGGGCATCACATTCCTTGTTTCTCAGCAATCCTGCCGCAACTACGATAGAAGCGTCCTTTTTGGACTTAACCGCAATCGCAGGATGCTCGTCCATCGCAATTACCTCGCTGGCATGATGAATAGTAATCTTCGGATTTTTATCCGCACCGTATTTTACCAGCAGCTCACGGATTATTTTTTCATCGCCAACCAAAACAGTTTCGCAGCCATACTCTTTAACAGCGTTGACTGCACCTAAAACAAGCTCTTTGGGACCATAATCGGTACCCATAACATCTACGGCGATTTTCATGCTTCCTGCTCCCCCTCATGCTTAGTTCTGTTATCCAAAGAAACAATAATGAACTTAGCGCGAAAAACCTCTTCGTTATTGTTTTTCACGGAAACAAAAATATAATATTTATCCATGCGGCGGTGCGTAACCACTGCACGGGCTACAAGCACAGCTCCTGCATTGACAGGCAGCTTATACTTGACATTACCTACAGCAGTCAGTGCATATTCCGCATCTACAACTGCCAAAGCCAAAGTATTGGCCATGGCAAACGTATAATAACCGCGTGCGATTCCGGTACGTTCAAGCACCATATCCGGTGTAATCTTCAGCGTTGAGATGCCGATTTTATTCAGCTCCAGATCCAGCAGCTCGCCCACGATATCTTTTTTATCAATGGCACGCAGCTTAGTCTGAGCTTCCTCTGCCATAGTACGAGTTCTGGCACGCAGCTCAGGAATTCCCAGAGCAACACGGTCCAGACGAATTGTCTGTACGCTGACATCCAGCATTTTTGCCAGTTGCTCATCAGTGCTGAAGGGATTATCCCTAAGCAGCTTCTTCAAGCTTCTGTGACGTATTAATTTTTTAGAAGAAGTCATTACCTCACCTGCTTTTTAGTACCAGCTCATAATATCTGTTTTTATTATAAGAGCATCGCAGGTTTTTGGCAAGGGCTTTTTAGCAAAAAATTTGTGATATCCCTTACATTTCACCAATTTCTTTAATTACATAATTAACTATCCGTGAAATCGGAGATCTTACCGTACCATGTAAAAAGCCTCCGGAAAAAATTCCGAAGGCCTTATAAACAGCTTAAAATTATTCAGCTTTAGCAATGACTTGTTTGCCATTGTAGTAACCGCATTCAGGGCAAACGCGATGCGGCATTTTCATTTCATGACATTGCGGGCATTCAACCATGCCAGGAACGCTCAGTTTCCAGTTAGCACGACGTCTGTCACGACGGGCTTTGGACATTTTTCTCTTAGGTACTGCCATTTCTCAATACACCTCCTCAGTGCTATGAAGTGAATTTAATTTTTGATGAATTGCTTTAATGCCGCCAGCCTCGGATCTACAGTGGACCTGTCGCATCCGCAGTCACCATCATTAAGATCAGCGCCACAAACGGGACAAAGTCCCCGGCAGTCTGGCTTACACAGAGCCTGCATGGGCTCTGCAAGCAGCAGCCCTTCACGAAGCGGTTCCGTTATATCAATAACGTCCGAATCGTAGACAAAAGCATCATTTTCAATATGTTCAGCACTTGCCGGATAAAACTTCTCGACAACTTCTGCCCTGGCTACACCTGTAAAATCCTTCAGGCAACGTCCGCAGGTACGTTGTACCTTGGCAGTCATTACAGCCTGCAGCAATAATACATCGCCAGCATTGCTCATAGTGCCTTCCAAATTTACTGTACCGTCAATAACAAGCTCTTCAGGTGTTATTTCCAGTTCAGCAGGCGAAAGCTCATAAGCAAGAGTCTTTTCACCGACTAGTCTTTTCTTGATTTCTGCGACATTTATTTTAATCATATTTCACCAATCGTTACAATTATAGCGGTATTACCGCTCTTTGTCAAGTAAAAATGCTTTGTACGGATAAAAACTGTTATCATTTACTATAACCTCATGCAAATGCCTACAGCTTAATGATTCTGCGGCAGATGTTATATGTATCGCGGGCAATAACCAGTTCCTCGTTTGTCGGGATAACAAAAATTTTTACACGCGCACGGCGTACGCTGATTTCGCGCTCTTTGCCGCGTACCTGGTTGAGGTCCGGATCAATGCGCGTACCGAGATATTCCAGGCCGTTGCAGATTTTATCACGCATAAAGGGAGAGTTCTCGCCCAGGCCTGCGGTAAAGACAATAGCATCTACACCGCCCATTGCCGCTACATAACCGCCGATATATTTTTTTACCTTGTAGGCAAAAACATCGATTGCCAGCTGGCTGCGGTCATCGCCGCGGTTAGCAGCGCTTTCCAGATCACGGAAATCGCTGGACAAACCGCTGATACCGAGAATACCGCTGCGGCGGTTCAGGTAATCATCAATCTGCTGCGCATTCATATTTTCCTTTTCCATCAGGAACGGAATAATTGCCGGGTCAATCTCACCGCTGCGTGTGCCCATAATCAGGCCCTCAAGCGGTGTATAGCCCATGCTCGTATCAATAGATTTGCCGTATTTGATTGCCGCGATGCTGGCACCGTTGCCCAAATGGCAGCTGATGATACGCAAATCATTCATATGCTCCTGCATCAGCTCCGCAGCACGCAAAGCCACATATTTATGTGAAGTGCCGTGGAAGCCGTAACGGCGTACACCATATTTTACATACATTTCATAGGGCAGGCCGTAAAGATATGCAACCTTCGGCATTGTCTGATGAAAGGCCGTATCAAAAACAGCCACCTGCGGTGTACCGCGCATAATTTCCATGCAGGCATTAATGCCGTACAGGTTAGGCGGATTATGCAGAGGAGCAATCTCACAGCAGGCCTCGATACCGCGCAGTACGTCACTGGTAATCAGCACGCTGTCGGTAAAGCGCTCGCCGCCGTGCACAACACGGTGACCTACGGCATCAATCTCGGACATATCCTTGATAACGCCGTATTCCTTGCTGGTCAGCGCCTTAATCGCCAGACGGATACCAACCTTATGGTCAGGAATTTCCTCTTTTAAATCAATTGTATATTTGCCAGCCGGCGTATGCTTCAGTGTGGAACCTTCCATACCGATGCGTTCAATCAGGCCTTTGGCCATGACACGCTCGCCTTCCATGTTTATCAGCTGATATTTGATAGATGAGCTGCCACAATTTACTACGAAAACAATCACAATAAGCCTCCCGGTCAACGCCAAAATTAAATCGAGTCTTAAATACCAATACATTATTAGTATACACTATTTGCGGCCAATTGAACAGAAATATTTTCTCAATTCCCAGCCTATGTTATAATATTCACAGAGATAAAATCATACGAGGTAAAAAATATGCAGGCAACAGGCATCATTGCCGAATATAATCCCTTTCACAACGGTCATCTATATCATATACAGGAAACAAAGCGACTGACGCAGCAACCGGTCATTGTCGTCATGAGCGGAAGCTTTATGCAGCGCGGCGAGCCTGCCGTTTTAAGCAAATGGCAGCGCGCCTCCTGCGCGGTACAGGGCGGTGCCGATTTGGTGCTGGAGCTCCCCTGCGTCTTTACACTGCGCAGTGCCGAATTCTTTGCCAAAGGCGCTGTGCAGCTTTTAGCAGCCACAGGCTGCGTCAACACCCTTGCTTGCGGCACAGAGCATCCGCAAAGCGATTTCGAGGCAGCAGCAAGCCTTGCCTGCAGCGCTGAAGCGCAAGCAAGACTGCGTGAGCTGCTGCAAAACGGCTTAAGCTATGCGCAGGCCTGGGAAAAAATTTTAGGCGCGAATACAGCCTTCCGCACTCCTAATGACATTTTGGCCTTGGAATATACCAAGGCACTGCTGCAAACTGCCGCAGACATTCAACCGCTTTATCTGCAGCGCACGGACGAGGGCTATAACTCTACCTCTATCGGCAACAGTATAGCCAGCGCCAGCGCTATCCGCCGGGCAATGGCGGACGGTAACAAAAGCTGGCAGCAGGCTGTACCAGATTATACGCACGCAGCTCTTGCTACCGGAGGTTATAATGCACAGCTTTTGTGGCTGCTGCTGAAATACCGTCTGCGCCTGCTCACGCCGCAACAGCTGGCGGAGCGCTGCGAAGCCAGCGAAGGTATCGAAAACCTGCTCAGCAAAGCTGCTGACTGCGCAAGCCTGCAGTCAGCACTCGCGGCCTGCAGCAGCAAGCGCTACACCGCCAGCCGTATTCGCCGCCTGCTGCTGCAAATACTTTTAGACCGCCCGAAAGCAGTGTGGCAGCAGCAAGCCCCGGCCTATCTACGCGTGCTGGCCTTCAACAACATCGGCCGTCAGCTGCTGCACCGGATGAAAACAAGCGCTCAATTGCCAATCATCAATAAGCTTGGCAAAAACGCCCTGTGCAACGACAGCGTCGCCTATCAGACGCAACTGTCAGCAGAAGTAACCGCTACCGACCTGTGGTTCCTGCTGCAGAAAGATGCAGCACTCAACCGCAGCGGCAATGACTTTTATCAGTCCCCTGTCTATGTCAGCAGCAAAATATAATATAGGATTCCACCGTCGAAATCTATTGTGAAAGCAAACAAAAAAGCTGTAACGCAGGCGCATTTGCATGACGCTTATCGTTACAGCTTTTATATTGCTCTTATTCTTCCTCAGGAGCTTCCTGTTCCGGAGCCTCCTCAGCAACTGCCGGAAGCTTAAGATTCTGCATCTCATTTTCTACGTTTAATTTATTTTCTTCCAGGCCTTTCAAAGCACTGGACAGATTACCGCTCAGATAAGCCAGCATATCCTCTGCATATTGCAGGGAATCCTGTTTTACCTGCAAAGCATAATCATCGGCAGCAGTCTTAGTTTCCTCCTGATAGCGCAGCGCATTGGCTTTGATATCTTCTGCCGCAGCATTGGCCTGCTTAACAATCTCCTCCTGCTGTACCTTGGCATCAGCCTCAGCCTGGGCAACGCTGACAATACGCTCAGCTTCATCCTTGGCCTGCTGCACTATACGGTCAGCATCGGCATAAGCCTTGTTGACAATATTCTTCTGTTCTTCCAGTACCTGGTTAGCGCTTTTGATTTCGCGTGGAATTGCTTCCTTGAGATCGTCGATAATATTCAGCAGATCATTTTCGTCAACCATAATCTTATCTACCAGAGGAACACGTCTTGCCTCGGATATCAAATTAAGAAATTGCTCAAAAAGTCCATCAAGTGCTACGTTAGTTTTGTTGCGTTCAATCATGATATCAACCCCTCTAAAATCTATTCAAACTTTTTGTAAACATGCTTGCGTACGCGTTCTTCAATGCATTCAGGTACCAAATCCTTCAGCTGACCGCCAAAGGTTGCCAGCTCGCGCACACCGGAGGAGCTGACGAAGGAATATTTGGCATTGGTCATAATAAAAACCGTTTCCAGATCATTATCAATTTTTTTCAAAAGCAACGCTCTTTGGAATTCATATTCGAAATCGGTAAAAGCGCGCAAGCCTCTGACGATAAAAGGAGCCTCTTCCTTTTTGCAGAATTCATTCAGCAAGCCGGAAAAACAGGTTACTCTTACATTAGGAATATGCTTGGTTGCTTCCTTAAGCATTTCCACACGCTCTTCCATGGAAAACATGGCCTTATCCTTACCGGGATTATGAAAAACGCTGATAATCAGCTCATCAAACATCGCACTTGCTCTTTCAAAAATATCAATATGACCCTTGGTAACAGGATCAAAGCTTCCTGGACAAACTGCTCTGCGCATAGCCAGACCTCCTAATCTATCCTTAATCAAAAAAATGACCAAAGAAATTCCTCTAATATATTCTGTATTTTATTCGACATAAAAGCTGAGAATCCTTTTTATTCTCCAAAATACTATATATTATAACATATTATAACAAATAAAATCCACTATTGTCTCACCGTAACGGCTACTGCGTACCAGCTCACAGCCTGCCGGCAGCTCTGGCAGTTCATTGTGCGCGCTGCGCTCCACAACCAGATAGCCTCCCGGACGCAAAAACGACTTTTTGCCCAGAAGCGCAATAATCTGCTCAATCCAGCCCTTATTGTACGGCGGGTCGCAAAAAGCAAAGTCAAACAGCTCCCCTGCTGCCGCCAGCCTTTCAGCAACTGCCGGAGCACTTCCCTGCAGCACCCTGCAGTCAGACTCAGCACGGCACTTGGCAATATTGCTGCGCACCAGTCGCAGCGACTCCTTGCTCGCGTCAATAAATGTAACAGCTACAGCACCACGGCTCCAGCTTTCCAGCCCCAGGTTACCTGTACCCGCAAAAAGGTCCAGCACCTCAGCGCCGATAATCTTACTGCCTATAATATTAAAAACGGATTCCTTAACCCTGTCCGCAGTCGGCCGTACATCGTATGTTTTCGGTACAGTCAGCTGCAGGCCGCGGGCCTTGCCGGTAATTATTCTCATATACTGCTCCTCTGTGTTATAATTGGGTTGAGATGGCATTTCGCCCCCTTTCGCCTCACTTCGTTCGGCACCTTCCCCGTAGGGGAAGGCAAGCAGTCAGCTTTCGTAATCACTTTCTCGCCTGCCCCATCGGGGAAGGTGTCAGCGAATGTAATGAGCTGACGGAAGGGGGAAATTAATCTTAAACATTCTCTACATTTTCTTTCAAAGGACACCCTTATGCGCAATTCAAGCAAAATACTCTTCATAATTTGCTCCATAATGCTGATTTCAGGCATCTGCCTGCGCCTTACGTTACCCTCAAGCACTCCGCTTAAGCTTACGCAGCCAGCGCCAACGCAAAGCATCCTGCTGCTCCCGCTGGACAGCCGCCCCGTCTGCAGCACTATGGTGCAAAAGCTGGGCACGCTTGCAGGCCTAAATGTAATTTTACCGCCAAAAGCCTGTCTTGACAACTACCGGACGCCGTCCGACAAGCAAAAACTTTTACAATGGCTGCAGACAAACCAGCCCAAATACGATTACAGCATCATTTCTGCCGATAATCTGCTGCACGGCGGCCTGCTGGCCGCCCGCATGAACACCGCCACCCCGACAGAGGAGGATGCGCTGCTAAAGCAGCTGCAGCAGCTTGCGCCGGCAAAGCAGCAGGCAATCTTCTCCGTCATTCCGCGTCTGCTCGTCAGTGACCAGCTTTTACCGGACCGTTGGTATCAATATCAGCTGATGCGCTATTCTCAGCTTGCCGATATAGTGCGCATCACCGGCAGCTTCGCCCTTACGCAGGAACTGCGCCGCACAGAAGCTAAAATTCCTGCCAAGGTTTTGGATAAATACCGCAGCCGTTATCAGCAAAGCGACCGCTTTAACCTGGGCCTGCTTAAGCTTGCCACAGACGACAGACAGATAACCTTCGGACAGGACGATGCTTCACCCATCGGACTGCCGCATGCTAGTGCCGTAAGGCTGCAAAGCAGCATCGCTGCCCAAAAGTTGCAGCAGCAGGCACAGCTCACCTACGGCGCAGATGAAATCGCCTCCCTGCTGCTCGTACGCTACTATCTGCAGCAAAGCAACTGGCAGCCCAAGGTCTACCTGCATTATGCTTCTGCCAAAGCAGAAGGTGCGGATATGCCCTATATGGCTGTCTGCGTCGGTGCAGCGCTGCGCAACCAGCTTAAGCTCATGGGAGCTTCAGAAGCAAGCACGCCGGATAGTGCAGACCTCATCTGCTATATCAACTGTGGCAATGACGATTTCCGTCCGTCTGCCAAGCAGGCACAAGAGCTGCAGCAAATGCTGGACCAGGACTATAAGGTCGCACTCATCGACAGCAGCGCCAACTTTGAAGCAGAAGAGCTGCTGCTGCCCCAGCTTTTGGCAAACAACGTACCAATCAACAAGCTCGCCGCCTACGCCGCCTGGAACACCTTCAGCAATTCTTCAGGCACTGCCTTGGCACAGGGACTGCTTTTCTGCGGCCGCCTGCGTCAGCTGCAGACAGCAGGCGCGGACAACGAGCGTCTGGCAGCACTCTTCGCTGCCAATCTGAACTTTACGGCAGAGCGTATCCTCGAGGACTACTATTATCAAAAGCTGGTGCATCCCCAACTGCGACAAAAATTGGAAGCCTTTGGTATAAATCCCGTAGAGCTGGACAGCGAAGATAAAACGGCAACAGAGCAATATATCCAGGGAAAGCTCAGCCTGCAGGCATATAAGCTGCTGCATGATAATTTGGGACGCACACCCTTTTATCAGCAAAACGGACAAAGCTATTATCTGCGCGACCTCAGCGTCGGCGCTAAGCTCCCTTGGGCCAGAATATTTGAGGTAGAACTGCAGGTATGGACAGATACGGGTGTCAAAACAGAATAAAATTTTACTTTGTACTTCTTTTAAAGCAAAAAACTACCCCGCTTGTAAGCGGGGCAGTTTCCTTCAGCTGTCGGCTACGCCGTCAGCTTATTTTTTCTCTTTAATTTCTTCTTGCAGCATGGAGATAAATTCATCCTGAGGCATAGCACCGATATCGCCTTCACCACGACGGCGTACGTTTACAGTGCCTTCTTCCATTTCCTTGTCACCAACAACCAAGGTGTAAGGAACCTTCTGTACCTGTGCTTCACGAATCTTATAACCAAGCTTCTCATTGCGGTCATCAAGGTGTACACGCAAGCCAAGATCAAACATCTTGTCAGCCAGCTTTTTAGCATATTCAACATGCTTGTCGGTAATCGGCAGAATGCGAACTTGGCAAGGAGCCAGCCAAGCCGGGAAAGCACCGGCATAGTTTTCAATCAGAATACCAATAAAGCGTTCAATAGAACCATACACAACGCGGTGAATCATAACAGGACGATGCTTCAGGCCGTCCTCACCGGTATAGGTCAGTTCAAAGCGTTCCGGCAACTGCATATCCAATTGGATGGTACCGCACTGCCAGGTACGGCCGATGGAGTCGGTCAGATGGAAGTCAATCTTAGGACCATAGAAAGCACCGTCACCTTCGTTGACTACGTAATCAAGACCGCAATCCTCCAACGCATCTCTCAGACCTTTGGTTGCCAGCTCCCAGGTAGCGTCATCGCCCATGGAATTTTCCGGACGGGTAGACAGTTCTGCATGATATTTCAGACCGAAGGTTGCATAAACCTCGTCAAACAGACTGATTACATTCTTAATCTCGCTACGAATCTGGCTGGGCATCATAAAGATATGCGCATCATCCTGAGTAAAGCAACGTACACGGAACAGTCCGTGCAGAGCACCGCTGAGCTCATGACGGTGTACAAGACCAAGTTCACCGGCACGGATAGGCAGTTCCTTATAGGAATGCGGATGCAGCTTGTAAACCAGCATACCACCAGGACAGTTCATCGGTTTAATAGCATAATCCTGCTCATCAATCTGAGTAAAGTACATGTTTTCTTTGTAATGATCCCAGTGACCGGAGGTTTCCCAAAGCTTACGGGACAGAATCATCGGGGTTTTGATTTCTTCATAACCATAACGGCGATGAACCTGACGCCAGTAGTTAATCAGCTCGTTACGGATAACCATGCCGTTCGGCAGGAAGAACGGGAAGCCGGGGCCTTCATCCATAATAGCAAACAAATCCAGCTCCTTGCCCAGCTTACGATGGTCACGTTTAGCAGCTTCTTCCAGCATATGCAGATAAGCATCAAGCTCTTCCTTGCTGGGGAATGCAGTACCATAAATGCGCTGCAGCATTTTGTTCTTTTCGTTACCGCGCCAGTAAGCACCTGCAATACTCTGCAGTTTAAATGCTTTTACTCTGCCGGTAGACGGGCAGTGAGGACCGGCACAGAGGTCAGTGAAATCACCTTGGGTATAGGTGCTGATGATTGCATCCTCAGGCAGGTCATTAATCAGCTCAACCTTATATTTTTCATCTTTAGCAGCAAACATTGCCAGAGCTTCACTGCGCGGCAGTTCTGCACGCTGCAGAGGAATATTCTGTTTAACAATTTTTGCCATTTCCTTTTCGATAGCCTGCAAGTCCTCCGGAGTAAAGGTATGCTCGCTGTCCAAATCATAGTAGAAGCCGTTGGCAATAGCAGGACCGATAGCAAATTTAACATCCGGGAACAAATGCTGAATAGCCTGAGCCATAACGTGTGCAGCAGTATGACGGATTGCATGCAGACCCTCCGGAGTATCCGGTGTAACAAATTCTACTGCTGCATCATGCTCCAGCTTATCGCTCAAATCCTTGTTGACACCGTCAACAACAGCCAGCAGAGCCTGTTTACCCAGCTTTTGGGAAATACTCTTGGCAATGTCCAGCAAAGTTGTGCCAGCAGCAAATTCCTTGACGCTGCCATCTTTCAAAGTAATCTTGATATCAGCCATAATTATCCTCCTCTAAATTACGCAGTAACACGCAATATTTTTCTTAAGCCTTCCGAAACCTCAGCTTACCCGCCTGTTATTTTTATTAAAAATAAAAATAACCCCAATCCCTCTGCAAAAAGGGACGGAGTTTTCCGCGGTTCCACCCTGATTGACTTATATATTAAGCCCACTCGGTACCGTTAACGCCGGTAATACGGACTGGCATACTTGCTTGTGCGTTCCGCAGTCAGTTTGAAGGCGGTGCGCCCTTCGTTTCCTTCCTGCTGCTCTCAGCCACGGCAGCATTTTCTGTAGAACCCTCCACGACGGCAATTCCTTCGCATTACTGTTACTATTTTAATTTACCAGTTTATTATAGCACACCGGCAATGCTTGTCAAGCTTCCACTGGAAAAAACTTTTATTTCATAGTATAATAAGAAAATAAATTCTTCTACTTGTAAACATGCCAAATAACGAGTCCTTTGTGCATGTATATTAACCTTTATAAAACGTATATATTCAGAACTGTTAATAATCAAGGAGGCGTATGCATGGCAAAATTCACATTTCGGCACCATAAGCTGGCAGCAGCCATCTGCACAGCTGCTTTACTGATGCCGGTTTCCGTCCAGGCCAAACGCCTGACTATTCTTTATGTACCCTTAGATAACAGACCTGTCTGCTCCGCCTATGTACAGCAGACAATGGAGGCTGCAAACTGTAAAATTATTCTGCCGCCTGAAAAATATATTGCCACTAACGAAAAAAACGGTAATCCCGAAGCTATCTGGGACTGGCTGGAGCACAAGGCTCCCAAAGCCGATGCCGCAGTTATCAGCACAGACAGCCTTGTTTACGGCGGCCTTGTCGGCTCGCGCACACACAACGTAAGCCAGGAGGAGCTGCAAAAGCGCGTTAATCATCTTTACAAGCTGAAAACTACCCTGCCGATAAAGCTATATGCTTTTTCAACGATTATGCGCACCCCACGCGCCAGCAAAGGGCGCGTAGAGCCGCCCTACTACAGCACCATAGGCCCAAGTATCTTTGCCTACAGCCAGCTGCTTGACAAACAGGACCAAGGTAAGCTGTCGCCTGCGGAAAAGCTGACGATGCAGGCACTGGAGCGCAACATGAAAAAAGCTGAGCTTGGTGACTGGCTGGAGCGACGTGAAAAGAATCTGCTTGTTAACCAGGAGCTTACGCGTATGGCCCGCAACGGCAAATTTCATTATTTTGCTATCGGCAAGGATGATAACGCTACTCTTTCCGCTACGCACATGGAAGGACGCAAAATCAGCCTCAGCACTTTTGATATGAGCAGAGACTGCTTTCAGATTTTGGACGGAGTTGATCAGCTCGGCCTGCTTTTAATCGCCCGTGCCTACAACGAGGCCAACGGCACTAAACCTTCCGTTTATCCCCTGTACAGCATAGGAGCCGGTGCCTCCACCCTGCCCCAGTACAGCGACGCACGGCTGCAGGACAGCGTACCGCAGCAGATTATCGCTGCCGGTGCAGTGCAGGCAGCATCCGCAGATAACGCCGATCTGATTTTAGCACTCAATACGCCGCAGGACGGCATCGTCAAGGATTCTACCGCTGATGATAACCAGCCCTTCGCATCTGCCGGCAACAAAAATTTTGTTGGAATCCTGGGGCAGCTTCTCCGTTCCGGACGCAACGTTTCCCTGGCCGATATCAGCTATTCCAACGGTGCGGACAACGGCTTTATGAGCCTGCTGGCCAACAGCATCAACCTGCAGCCGTTAGCAGCCTACAATGGTTGGAATACAGCTGACAACGCCGTAGGCTATGCCATCGCCCAAGGGCTTATCGCCCGCGATATGAGCAGCGAAGCACGCAGCAGACTGCTGCGCCAACGCCTTATCGACGATTGGTTTTACCAGAGCAATGCCCGCCGCAGCATTTCCAACGAGCTGGAAAAGCATAACCGTGAGGATTTGAAATATGATCTTGCTACAGAAGAAAAAAACATCCTGCAGCAGATTACTGCCGACTGCCAGAGCATGGCCAACAGCTATTCTATAACAAGAGGCACTAAATTCACCCTCTCCTTCCCTTGGAAGCGTTTATTCGAGGTAGACGTAGAAATAAAAAAATAAAAAACCAAAGCGCAGAGAAGTTCAGTCAAATGCTGAAAGCTCTGCGCTTTTTATGTGCATCAGCTCAATATATCGAAACTTAAATTTTTTAGGCAACAAAAATCCCCGTCACTTTCGTGACGGGGATTGATTTGCATTTGTGACGAAGCATATGGTGCTTTATTCGTCAGACTGGTATTATTTGCCGGGGAAGAACGGCCATACCATCGGGATAACAACCAGGGATACTACGAAAGCTACCAGAACCAGGCCGGTACCAGCTTTTACATAGTCCATGAATTTGTATCCGCCAGGGCCAAGTACCAGAGTGTTCGGAGGAGTACCTACCGGAGTTGCGAATGCGCAGGATGCTGCAACAGCGATAGCCATCAGAACTGCTTTCGGGTCAGCGCCCAGGTTTTTGGAGATTGCAATACCGATCGGGCACAGCAGAGCTGCGGATGCGGTGTTGGACATGAACTGAGTCAGGCCACAGGACAGGATGAACAGAACTGCGGTTACAACCAACGGAGAAGGAGAGCCGCCCATCAGGCTAACGGTCCATTCAGCGATGAGTTTGCCAGCGCCGGTTTTATCCATAGCGGTGGATACAGGCATCATACCTGCGAACAGGAAGATGGTTACCCAGTCGATAGAAGCATAAGCTTGTTTTTCAGTCAAGCAACCGGTCAGTACGCAAACCAGAGCGCCGATGATAGCAGCCATCTCAAGGGTTACGCCTTTGATACCCAGTGCCATTACGATAACAACTGCCAGCAGGATAATGCCGGAGATGATCATTTTCTTGGAATCGGTGCTGTTAGCTTCGATTTCCTGTTCGATTTCCTGATCAGCGCTCAGCTCAACCTTCGGGAGCAGATGTTTACCGATGAACATCATGTAGAGCATACCAGCTACGGAAACCGGAATACCGATCCATGCGAATTCGAAGAAGCCGAATGCAGGGAGACCGGCAGCGGTCATTGCACCAGTTGCAATGATGTTAGGAGGTGTACCAACCATGGTGATGATACCGCCCCAACCGCAGGCAAATGCCAAAGGCATTAACTGACGGGAAGCAGGAATCTTAGCTGCAGAGCAGATACCTAATGCTACAGGCAACAGGCAAGCTGCAGTACCGGTGTTGGAAAGCACGGAAGAAAGTACGGTGCCAACAACCATCAGACCAAACATCAGGCTGTTTTCACCAGTGCCGCACAGATGAACTACTTTGTTACCTATAGCCTGAGCTAAACCGGTGTAGAACATTGCTGCACCAACAACGAACATGCCGGCGAACAGGACAACGGTGGAGTTAGACAAGCCGCTAAATACTTGTTTAGCAGGAATCAGGCCTAACAGGCCGCACGCAATAGCGCCAGCGGTTGCAGTAATTGCCAAAGGAATGAGTTCGGTTACGAAGAATAACGCAACTACTGCCAAGAGGATTAAACACTTAATTGCAGGGGACATTTTAAGTTCCTCCTTTGTAAAAAAATTTTATATACAATGTCATCTGGACATTATATAACTTTAATTATAGCTTTGTGAAAGTACATGTCAAAGCAATCTTTTTTACTTTATTAAGTATTGTTATTTGCTTTGTTGAATTTATAATAACAGCATTTTTTCTGCGCTTCTGTTGCACAAGCAACACATTTTTTAGCACCAGCTCTTCATATTACATATATGACCACGCTATCATAAATCCCTAGGCGTTATTTTTTTCTTTTAGAATTAACTGCAGATATTTCAAAATTCCTTTTATCAACTGCATTTCTGTCAACTTTCTCATTTTTATTAAAGCAAAAATGCCATGCAATAACGCACAGCATTTTTACCACTTTCTTTAGTTTTTTAAGTAAAGTAAGTACTAATTTGTCAAAATATTACATTTAACTCACTTGCCCGGGAAGAACGGCCATACGATAGGAATTACAATCAGGGATACGATGAAGCATACGATAACCAGACCGGTACCTGCTTTAACATAGTCCATGAATTTGTAGCCGCCAGGGCCAAGAACCAGAGTATTCGGAGGGGTACCTACCGGAGTTGCGAATGCGCAGGATGCTGCAACAGCGATTGCCATGATAACAGCCTTCGGGTCAGCGTTGAGCTGCTTAGCAATTGCTACACCAATCGGACACAGCAGAGCTGCGGACGCGGTATTGGACATGAACTGAGTCAGGATGCAGGAGAGTGCAAACAGTACAGCAGTTACAACCATCGGAGAAGGATCGCCGCCCATCAGACCAACAGTCCATTCAGCAATGAGCTTGCCGGCGCCGGTTTTATCCATAGCGGTGGATACAGGCATCATACCTGCGAACAGGAAGATGGTTACCCAGTCAATGGAAGCATAAGCCTGTTTTTCGGTTAAGCAGCCGGTCAGTACGCAAATCAGCGCGCCAATAATAGCAGCCATTTCCAGAGTTACGCCTTTGATATCGAGAGCCATTACCAGAACAACGGCAATCAGGATAGCACCGGAGATAATCTGTTTTTTGCTGTCAGTGCTGGTAGCTTCGATTTCCTGCTCAATATCCTGGTCAGCATCAAGCTCAACCTTCGGCAGCAGGTGTTTACCGATAAACATCATGTACAGCATGCCGGCAATGGATACCGGAATACCGATCCAGGCAAATTCGAAGAAGCCAAAGCTCGGCAGGCCGGCAGCAGTAAGAGCGCCGGTTGCAATGATGTTAGGCGGAGTACCTACCATGGTGATGATACCGCCCCAACCGCAGGCAAATGCCAAAGGCATTAACTGACGGGAAGCAGGAATCTTTGCTGCGGAGCAGATGCCTAATGCTACAGGCAGCAAGCAGGCCGCAGTACCGGTGTTGGAGAGCACGGAAGACAGTGCAGTGCCGACAATCATCAGACCAAACATCAGGCTGTTTTCACCGGTTCCGCACAGGTGTACAACTTTGTTACCGATGGACTGTGCCAAACCGGTGTAAAACATCGCTGCACCTACGACAAACATGCCGGCAAACAATACTACGGTAGAATTGGATAAGCCGCTAAAAACTTGCTTAGCAGGCAATAACCCCAACAGACCGCAGGCGATAGCACCGGCAGTAGCAGTGATTGCTAATGGAATAAGTTCAGTAATGAAAAATAATGCAACCACAGCCAACAGAATCAAACACTTAATAGCAGGGGACATAACAGTTTCCTCCTTTTGTAAGTATTTAGGGAATGTATAATTATAACTTTTTATGAGTTATTTCTACATTTCCTTTGTCTTAATATTAACGTAAAAGCAGCAATCTATGTGTGACTTGAGCAACATTTTAAACTGTTTTTCAGAATATTTTAAATGATTTTATTTACATTATATTTATTTAATTTTTTAAAGTTATTTTTAGCACCTACAGCACCGATACAATCCGTCTAGGTACTAAAAAATACAACGTATTATAAGCTGTCAACACTTTCATTCTTATCATATTTTCCCGCCTGCATAACAGCAGAAGGCCGCTGCGCTTTTACAGCAACAGCGACCTTTCTGCCAGTGTTTGATTCAGGGTGTCGTCTAATATGAGAGCATTAAGAGAAGAACGGCCATACCATCGGAATAACAATCAAGCTTACAACAAAGCATACCAGCACCAGACCGGTTCCGCATTTCACATAGTCCATAAATTTGTAGCCGCCGGGACCGAGCACCAGAGTACAAGGCGGAGTGCCAACGGGAGTTGCGAATGCGCAGGATGCAGCAACAGCAATCGCCATTACCACAGCCTTGGGATCTGCATTCAGCTGTTTAGCAATCGCTATACCAATCGGGCACAGCAACGCAGCAGAAGCGGTGTTGGACATGAACTGTGTCAGGAAGCAGGAGATGGAAAACAGTACTATCGTTACAATAAGCGGTGTAGGTTCGCCGCCCATCAGTCCTACTGCCCAGTTAGCAATCAGCTTGCCTGCGCCGGTTTTATCCATTGCAGTGGACACAGGCATCATACCCGCAAACAGGAAGATAGTTACCCAGTCGATGGAGGAATAAGCCTGTTTTTCAGTCAGGCAACCAGTAAGTACGCATACAAGAGCACCGATAATAGCAGTCATTTCCAAGCTGATAAACTTAAAATCCAAGGCCATTACGATTACGCAGACCAACAGAATCATACCGGAAATCATTTGCTTTTTCTTATCATGGGTAGTAGCTTCAATTTCCTGTTCGATTTCCTGATCCGCATCAAGCTCTGCCTTCGGCAGCAGATACTTGCCAATCAGCAGCATATAGAGAATACCTGCTACAGATAGAGGAATACCAATCCAGGCAAATTCAAAGAAGCTGAACCCCGGCAAACCGGCAGCTGTCAGAGCGCCACTGCCGATAATATTAGGCGGTGTACCTACCAGAGTAATAATGCCGCCCCAACCGCAAGCATATGCCATCGGCAACAGCTGGCGGGACGCAGGGTTTTTGGAAGCAGCACAGATACCAAGTGCTACCGGCATCAGACAAGCGCAGGTACCGGTGTTGGAGAGAACAGAAGAAAGAGCAGTTCCGACAAGCATTAAGCCAAGCATCAGGCTGTTTTCACCGGTTCCGAAAATATGCACTACCTTTTCACCGATAGCCTGAGCTAAACCGGTGTAGAACATTGCCGCGCCAACCACGAACATGCCGGCAAACAGTACTACAGTAGAATTAGAGAGACCGCTGAAAACCTGCTTGGCCGGAATCAGACCCAACAAGCCGCAGGCAACAGCGCCACCGATTGCAGTAATTGCCAAGGGTATAATTTCAGTTACAAAGAACAAAGCAATTACCGCTAACAGAATTAAACATTTGATTGCGGGGGACATAAGCAATACCTCCTTTTAATCTTTTTCCGAAAGTCATACAGCAATGAAATCTTATATGCTCTTCCGTTGATTTTATGATAGCATTTTCTCCCATCTTTCCGCTGTAGCCCAGGCAACGAATTTATTATATTTTACATAATCTTTTTCATATTTTAGTTTCTAAATTCTATAATTTCTATTGTATTTTTGTTTATAAACTTACGTATCTTATTTTAATTACTTAAGCATTGTTTTTCAGCTGTTCAGGTACTAATTTCAGCAACTGTTCAGGACAATAAAAAAGACACCTTCACGGTGCCTTTCTTAATAAAAATATAATTATTATTCCGTATGAGAATGCTCCAGAATCTCAAATGTATTCTTCTCAAAGCTGATAAGTCCGTCAGCACGCATGCGCGCCAGTTCCCTGGTCAAAGCACTGCGGTCGGCATCCAGATAATTAGCCAAATCGGTACGGTTAAAAGGAATAGTAAATTTATCACTGCCATTATACCTTGCTTCCTGCTCAAGATAAGCCATAATCTTACCGCGCAAGGTCTTTTTGCAAAGAATTTCCGTTTTCTCAATCAGGCGTGTATTATTATCTGCCAGAATCGAAACGATATTGCACATCAGACGTCTGTTGGTTTCATTGTGATTGCTGCCGTCAAACAGCATTCTTCCCAAAGGAAGCATCAGAATCTCGCTGTCGCTTGCCGCAAAATAGCTTACCACACTGCGGTCACTCAGCTTGCCCAGGTAGTTTTCCGCAAAAACATCGCCTGCGCTCAAATTGGCAATAATGGATTTTTCACCCCAGATATCCTCTTTGATCATCTGAACAGTGCCTTCCATGACAACGCATAAATTTTCGATGCAGTCACCTGCCAGATAAATATAGTCGGATTTAGGAAAATGCTTAATCAGTCCATGAAACTTATGCAGAACCTCGTTAATCTCGTCTCTGCCTAAGCCTTTAAACAACGGTATATCATGATAATTCGGTGCAAACATTTTTACTGCCATATTATCACCAGCCTTCTATTTCATATTAGTTATTCCACATCCTTATTATCCCAAATTAAAATACATATGTAAATATTATGTAACTAAAGTAAACGTTTAGTAATTTTGTTGCTCACGCAACATTTTTTGCGAATTTCAAAATTGCGAAAAAGCCCCTAAAACTGCGCTTTTATGCGATATTCGGTTTCACTTACAAAACTTACAAAATTATTCTTTTCTGAGATGTTTTGTAAATAAAGAAAGCGCTTGCAAACTGTTAAAACGTTGCTATGGCAACGCCCACAAATTGTCGCACAATTTATAATATAACCATAATAACCTTAAGACATTTGCTGGGACGTTGTTCCTTATACCAATTGCTTTACCGGTACATTTTGAGGGAAGTGTACCGGAATTTTTTTGCATTATAAGCATCAGCCGGTATATGAGGATTGCCCACTGTATAGACAAGAAAGCGCAGACTGTTCACCAGCCTGCGCTTTTTTATATCTGACTAATCTATAAATGTTATCTTTAACCGAACATAGCCGCAATCGCCTGCTCCAATGTTTTGACACACACAATCTGCGCCTTGACAGACGGCAGCTGCAGCTTGCTGTCCGGTACAATGAATTTGCTGAAGCCCAGATTAACGCCATCCATAATCCTGCGCTCGGGCGCGCTGACGCGGCGCACCTCACCTGTAAGACCAACCTCGCCAAAAACGAGGATGCCCTTAGGCAGAGGCCTGTTCCGATAGCTGGAAACAAGCGCTGCCGCCACCGCCAAATCTGCCGCCGGCTCATTAACCTTCATGCCACCAACTACGTTGACATAAGCATCATAAATGCCAAAGTCTAAGCCAAAACGTTTTTCCAGAATAGCCAGCAGCATATTCACTCTGTTATAGTCAAAGCCTACTGCCGTACGTCTTGGCATGCCGTAGGGAGTTTTAGCTACCAGCGCCTGAAATTCTGCCATAATCGGCCTATTGCCTTCCATGCAGGCACCGATAACACTGCCTGCTGCTTCACCATCTCTGTCCTCCAAAAACAGACCGGCAGGATTTGCTACCTCCTGCAGACCGCCCGCCTCCATAGAGAAAATGCCGCTTTCGCTCGTACTGCCGAAGCGGTTTTTTAATGCACGCAGAACACGGAAGGAATAGGAACGGTCACCCTCAAACTGCAGCACCACGTCCACCATATGCTCCAATAGGCGCGGTCCGGCGATAGTGCCGTCCTTAGTAACGTGACCGATGAGCAGCACCGCAATGCCCGTACTTTTGGCAAACTGCAGCAGCTTAGCCGTACACTCACGCACCTGCCCCACACTGCCGGCAGCAGTCTGCAGTTCCGGGTTATACATAGTCTGAATACTGTCGATAATCAGAAGCTGCGGCTTCAAGGCATTCGCCTGTGCTAAAATAGCATCCAAATCCGTTGCCGTAAGAATCAGCAGGTTATCATTGGCCTGCGCTCCGCCCAAGCGGACGGCACGCATTGCAGTCTGCTCCTCCGATTCCTCGCCGCTGACATACAGCACCTTTATTCCCTGTTGCCCGAAGCGCAGGCCTGCGTCCAGCAAAATTGTAGATTTGCCGATGCCCGGCGTGCCTCCAAGCAGTACAAGGCTGCCCGGAACGACACCGCCGCCTAACACACGGTCAAATTCACGGATGCCTGTTGCCAAACGTTCTACCTTAGTCTGGGCAACACTGGCGATAGTACGCGGCCGCAGCTTTTCGTTATTGGCCGGCAAATAGCTTTTACTTGCCTTGGCAGTTACCTCTGCCTCCTCCACCAGCGTGTTCCAGCCGCCGCATTCCGGGCAGCGTCCCAGCCACGAGGAAGCAACATAACCGCATTCCTGGCAGACAAATCTGCTCTTAGTTCTGGCCATGCTGCGGCTCCTTTCCGCTGCTTACGGCAGCAGTCTGTTCATCTGTCACCGGCAGCTCCAACAAAAACTGTGCTCCCTCAATCGCCGTATGAAAATCCATTTTTTTATCTGCAGCCTCGGCAATAATCTTGTCACCGCTGTGGAATTTTCCTGCCAGGAACAAATCGCTCAACGGATCCTCCACCAGCTTACGCAAAGCTCGGCGCAGTGGACGCGCTCCGTACTTGCTGTCACTACCTTCCTTCAGCAGCAGCTCGCGTGCCGGAGCGGTAAGCTCGATGCTGAGGCCGTTGCCTGCCAGACGCTGGTTCAGCTCACGCAGCATATTGTCGGCAATCAGCTCCAGCTCCTGTCTGCCCAAGGAATTAAATACCAGAATTTCGTCTACACGGTTTAAAAACTCCGGACGGAACACGTTCTTGATTTCCGCAAGCACCTGCTCCTTGCGATTCTTGCGCTCGCCCGCCTCATTGCCGGCAAAGCCCAGCGGTCTTGTGTTGGCCAGCTGCTGTGCGCCGGCGTTGCTTGTCATAATCAGCACGGCATTACGGAAGTCTACCGTGCGTCCCTGACCGTCGGTCAGACGGCCATCCTCCATAATCTGCAGCAGCAGATTAAACACATCCGGATGTGCCTTTTCGATTTCATCCAAAAGCACTACACAGTAAGGCTTACGGCGTACCGCATCCGTCAGCTGTCCACCCTCGTCATAGCCTACATAGCCCGGAGGTGCGCCAATCAAGCGTGCTGTGGTGTGCTTTTCCATGTATTCCGACATATCGAAGCGCAACATAGCACGTTCATCGCCAAACAGCTCCTGTGCCAATGCCTTCGCCAGCTCAGTTTTGCCTACACCGGTAGGACCGAGGAACAGGAAGGAACCGACAGGTCTGTTTTTGTCCTTAAAGCCTGCGCGGGCACGACGAACAGCTCTGCTTACCGCGCTCACAGCCTCATCCTGACCGATAACACGCTTGTGCAGACGTTGCTCCAGCTGCAACAGACGGCTGCTTTCGGTTTCGGTCAAGCGTGTCAGCGGAATACCGGTCCAGGAAGCAACAACCTCAGCCACATCCTCCGCAGTTACCGGCTGCTTCATGGCTATCTCAGCCAAGGCTGCCGCCAGCTGCGTCTGCAGCTCGGCCTCGTTATCACGCAACTCCGCTGCCTTTTCGTAATCCTGCTGCTCTACAGCCTCTTCCTTTTCCATCTGCAGATATTCCAGCTGCTCCTGCAGCTCTCTTGCGGGTGCAGATTTTTTATACAGTTTGATACGCAAACGGGCACAGGCCTCATCCATCAGGTCGATAGCCTTATCAGGCAGATTTCTGTCCGTAATATAGCGGTCGCTCAGCTCCACCGCAGCCTTAACAGCCTCCGGCTGAATCTGCAGCTTGTGGAATTCCTCATAACGCTTGCGCAAACCCAACAGCATCGCTTCGCTGGTTTCCGCACTCGGTACATCAACAAGCACAGGCTGGAAGCGTCTTTCCAGCGCCGCATCCTTTTCGATATGCTTGCGGTATTCATCAACCGTTGTTGCGCCGATAACCTGCAGCTCTCCACGTGCCAGCGCCGGTTTGATAATATTGGCAGCATCTATACTGCCCTCGGCACTGCCTGCACCGATAATGGTATGCAGCTCGTCGATAAAGAGAATAATCCGCTTATCGTCACGCACCAGCTTTAAAATTTCCTTCATGCGGTCTTCAAATTCACCGCGATATTTTGCACCTGCCACCAGCATTCCCAGCTCCAGCGAAAAAATAATTTTCCGCTGCAGAAACTCAGGTACGTCACCCTTGATAATCTTTTGCGCCAGGCCTTCGGCAATAGCGGTTTTACCCACACCGGCCTCGCCGATAATTACCGGGTTATTTTTTGTTCTGCGGCATAAAATCTGGATAAGGCGTTCAACCTCCTTATCACGGCCGATAACAGGATCAATTTTACCGCGGCTGGCCTCCAGGTTCAGATTACGTCCGTAGCCTGAAAGAACCTCCAGAACATCAGCCTGTTTTTCTTCTGCCTGACGACGCTGCTGATTTCTGCCCGGCACAGCCTTGCGCTGATCATCCAATGCCTGCACCAGCTCCTTGACAGCGGCCAGCGTAATCTTAAACTTCTGAAGTACCTGATAGGCAATGCCATCGCCAGCTGCCAGCAAGCCTACAAGCAACTGCTCGCTGCCTACGTATTCCTGCTCCAGCTCCTGCGCGTTCTCTGCCGCACGCTCCATTACACGCTGCGCGCGTTGGCTGTACTGCGGCAGCTTGGACTGCTTGCTGCCCTTGTCCAGCCAGCTCTCCAGCTCTGTTTTCATCTCATCGAGATTATTATGCAATTTATGCAACAGCTTTTTGCCGGTACAATCGGGTATCGTCAAAAGCCCCCACAAAATATGCTCCGTACCTATATGCTCGCTGCCGCAGTCCAAAGCCTTGGTGGTAGCCAGCTCCAGCACCTTGGCCGCAGCCTCGCTGAAGCCCTCGCTGGTAACCTTTTTCTTGGGCTTACGTCCTGCGCCCTTCAGCATTTCATCCAAAAAGCGTTTGGCTCCCTCCGGTGTCAGCGGCATATCGCCCATACCCATAGGAAGATAATCCTTAGCGCAGTCACCGCAAAGCCACTTATCAATCTGCTTATCACCTACCAGGCATACCATGTGCATGATAGCCTGTTTTTTATGACAATTTTCACAAAGCATTTCTTCACCTCCGTCCGGTGTTGTGCAACACGCCTACCGCCTGCTGCAATATTTCCTTCTTCTTATTCTCATCGGCATCGATAATCTGCAGCATATACTGCAGCAAAGCGCCTTCCCTTGCTGTAATCATCTTCTGCTGCCGCAAATGCTGCACCAGCTGCAATGCTGTAGGCGGCTTGGGTGTTTCTGCCGCAGGCTGCATACGTACAATGCGTACAAAACCGCCGCTGCCACGCCTTGACTCCACCATAAAGCCACGCTCAGGCGTAAACCGCGTACTGAGCACATAGCTTATCTGCGAAGGAGCGCAGGACAAGCGCTCAGCCAGCTCATTGCGCTGCACAAGCACAGTATCCTCATGCTCACGCAGCAATTCACCTATAATAAAGCTTTCAATTGCATCCGCTAAATTTTTCATAGTTACTCACCTTGATTATATATTTGAATATATTATATTTGACTTTTCGACTTTAGGCAAGTGAAAAATCTATGGCAGAAAAAAGCATAAAAAAAAGACTACCGCAACCATACTCAGTCACGGCAATCTTTACAATTAAATTGATTAACCCTTAATAGTCTTCAGCATCTGCAAAGCCTGCACGATATCCTGCATAGTGAAATTCTCCAGAGAGGTTGTCTGGGTTTCTTTTTTGGCTTTTTCTTCACCGAATACTATATCATCAATACCACAATTAAAAATATTCGTCATCTTAACCAGATTTTCCAAAGTCAGACCGGCACGTCCGCTTTCGATATTACTCATATGGGTTTGTGATACACCTATATTTTTAGCCAGCTCAGTCTGATAAATATTATTCTTCAAACGCAATGTTTTGATACGTAGACCAACAGCCTTATAATCCACTTGCTTTGCCATATTAGCTCATCCCCTAACTATTTGCTGATATAGTGATGCCAGCTACATCCTACTGCTTGTGAAATGACCTTCTACATAACCGCACCCTATATAATATAACACAGCATTCTTTCAGAACCATTTCCTGAAAAGCTACCCCCTCTCCCGGAACCGGCGCTCTATTCGCACTTTAATTGTCCTTTAACGAATGCTTAAACCAGCTTACCTAATTATATAATACACCTCTTTAAGGCATTATGCAATAATAATAATTAATATTTTAAGGCAATTAAGTTGCATCCAAACTTTTCTCCTTCTTATTCTCATTGTTTGAAAACAAAAACCATCTCTGTTTTATAAATAATTTTCTATGATTCTTTAATTGCTGAAAAAAGCGGCATATTTCACAATAGTTTCGCAAATTCTTTGCCTTTTTGACTTTTTGTAAATTGACAGTATGAAAGCTTTCTTCTACAATTAAATCAAGCAGACCTTGCAAGTCTGTCTGATATCCGTTAAATACGAAAGACTAACTATAAAAAGTCAAGAGGTGGGTAAGAAAAAATTTCCGTATAGGTA
>OOBJ01000019.1_pt1 | contig 164570 bp, 114 predicted proteins | sample 1671331 | NCBI WGS metagenome assembly OOBJ01 (sample SAMN06348145, study PRJEB24527) | human gut metagenome | biome: human gut; feature: ankylosing spondylitis patient; material: feces | host: Homo sapiens | place: China | collected 2015-10 | reverse complement strand
CCTCCGCCAACCCGAACGTCATCGGCGTGATCACCTGGTGCCACACCTTCTCCCCAGCCAAGATGTGGATCCGCGGCCTCGAAGTGCTGACCAAGCCGCTGCTGCAGCTGGCCACCCAGCACCACAAGGAAATCCCGTGGGAGACCATCGACATGGACTTCATGAACCTGAACCAGGCCGCCCACGGCGACCGTGAGTTCGGCTACATCGTGTCCCGTCTCGGCATTCCGCGCAAGATCGTCGTCGGCCACTACACCGATCCGGAAGTCGCCGAAAAGGTCGGCACCTGGGCTCGCGCCTGCGCCGGCTGGGATGCCTCCCAGAACATGAAGGTCATGCGTTGGGGCGACAACATGCGCAACGTGGCCGTCACCGAAGGCGACAAGACCGAAGCCGAGCGCGTGTTCGGCGCTTCGATCAACACCTGGGCCGTCAACGACCTCGTCGCCGCCTACGAGAAGGTCAAGGACAGCCAGGTCAAGGACCTCATCGAAGACTACAAGGCCAAGTACGACGTGGCCCCCGAGCTGCTTGATTCCCGCTACGATGAGCTGTTCATCGCAGCCAAGGAAGAGGCCGCCATGGTCAACATGATGCGTGAGAACGGTTGCACCGCCGGCGTCGACAACTTCGAAGACCTCGGCACCCTGCCGCAGCTGCCGGGCGTCGGCCCGCAGCGCTTCCCGTCCGAGTACGGCTGGGGCTTCTCCGCCGAAGGCGATTGGAAGACCTCCGTGCTGGTGCGCATCGGCGCCGTGATGGGCTACGGCCTTGAGGGTGGCGCCTCCCTGATGGAGGACTACTCCTACAACTTCGTGCCGGGCAACGAGTTCGACATGGGCTCCCACATGCTGGAAGTCTCCCCGTCCATCGGCACCATCGACAAGCCGAAGCTGGCCATCTACCCGCTGGGCATCGGCGGCAAGTCCGACCCGGTCCGTCTGGTGTTCTCCGGCAAGCCGGCCGACGCCGTCGTGGTCTCCATGGCCGACGAGCGCGAACGCTTCCGCCTGCTCATGGACGAGGTCACCATCGTCGAACCGCAGGGCTCCCTGAAGAACCTGCCGTGTGCCCGCGCCGTGTGGAAGCCGAAGCCGGACCTAAAGACCGCCGTGCAGTGCTGGATCACCGCCGGTGGCTCCCACCACACCTGCATGACCACGTCCGTCGGTCGTGAGGCTTGGGAGGACTTCGCCCGCATCGCCGGCGTCGAACTCGCCGTCATCGACGAGAACACCAACGCCCGCCAGTTCGAGAAGGAGCTGGAGCTGAGCGAAATGTACCACCGCCTCAACAACCGTCACTGAAATAACGGAGCGTTAACAGCACGGCAGGAAACTTGACGTACCTTCGTACGCCGGCGTTTCCTGCCGCACTGTTACCGCACGCGTTATCTCAGCGATACGGGGTGCGCTTAAAAAACAGCACGGCGGGGAAGTTGACGTACTTTTGTACGCAGCGTTCCCCGCCGTGCTGTTTTTGTTTACCTATGTGCGGCTCAGCGCTTGCCGGCGTACAGCTGGCGGTCGATCACGTCGGCGAACACGCGGTTCACTGCCGGACGCACCACCTTCAGCGACGGCGTCAGGCACTTGTTCTCCTGTGTGAACTGCGCATCCAGCACCACGAACTTACGCACGGATTCGGCGCGCGAAACCGTCGCGTTCGCCTTGTCCACATACTTCTGAATCTCGTCATGAACGGCGGCGGTAGCCGCCACGCGGTCAAGCGGCGTATCCGCGGACAGGCCCACGGACGGCAGCCAGGCCGCCAATCCTTCCGGATCGAGCGTGACCAGCGCGCCGATGAACGGACGATTATCGCCCACCACCACGGCATGCTCCACAATCGGACACTTCGCAATCTCCTGCTCCATCGGAATCGGCGACACGTTCTTGCCGCCGGCGGTGATGATGATGTCCTTCTTGCGGCCCGTAATCGTAATACGACCCTCATCGTCGATCGACGCAAGATCGCCGGTGCGCAGCCAACCGTCCTTGGTGAACACCTCGGCCGTTTTCTCCGGCAGATTGTGGTAACCCATGAACACGTTCGGTCCCTTGACCTGCAGCTCGCCATCGTCGGAAATACGCACGGACGATCCCGGCGCAGGCTGGCCGACGGTACCGATCACATTGTCCGTGACGCGGGTCGCGGCAAACGGCGCCGCGGTTTCCGTCATACCGTAGCCCTGGATCATCGGCAGGCCGATGCCATTGAAGAAATGCGCCAGCGACGCGTCCAGCGGAGCGCCACCGCACGCCACATAACGGATACGCGGGCCCAACGCGCCACGCACGGTGTGGTATACGGACGCCTCATACGACAGGTGTTCGGCGGTCTGCTTCATGGTCGGTTTCTCGCCAGCCTGTTGCATGCGCGACCAGTCGCGCGCGGACTCGGCGGCCTTGAGGAACAGGCGGCCCTTCCAACCCATGCCGGCCTTGCGGGAAGCCGCGTTGTACACCTTCTCGAACACGCGCGGCACGCCCAGCAGGTACGTCGGCTCGAACGAACGCACATCCGGCAGCAGCGTCTTGGTGTCCGGCAGATAGCCGACCACGCCGTCATCGGAAGCGATCGACGCGTACTGGATGAAGCGCGCGAAGCAGTGGGCGAGCGGCAGGAACAGCAGCAGACGCGGATGGTCTTCAAGAATCATCTCGTGCAGCGCAAGGCTGCCGGCACGCGTGATCGACACGAAATTGCGATGCGACAGCTCGGCACCCTTCGGTGCCCCCGTGGAACCGGACGTGTACACGATGGTGGCCAGATCGTCGGCACGCACCGACGCGATACGCTCGTCCAGCTCTTCGTCGGACACGGTGACGCCCAATCCCTCCAGCGCGCCCATGGCATTGGCGTCGAGCATCAGAATATGCTTCAGAGATGGGCAGCGGCCAATCACGGAATCAAGACGGTCGAAGCGTTCGCGATCGTCGGCGATGGCGAGCTTCACGTTGGAATCGTTGAGAATGCGTTCGGCCTGCGCCGCGGAATCGGTGTCATAGATCGGCACATTGACCGCGCCGATTGCGGCCAGTGCGAAATCAAGCACGCCCCACTCGTAACGGGTGGTGGAGAAGAGGGTGACGGCATCCCCCTTGCCGATGCCGAACGCGATCAGGCCTTTGGCCGCGGAGAGCACGTTCTTGTGGAATTCGCCGGTCGTCACCTTGGTCCACTGGCCCGGAGCGGTTTTGCGTTCCGCGATCACGGTGTCTTCGCCGGTGCGCTTGATGCGTTCGGTAAGCAGGGAGTAGATGGATTCGTCGTCGCGTACTTCGACGGATGCGCCCGGGGTCGTGTACTCGGTGAGCATGAAGTGTTCTCTTTTCTTGCGTTTCCGCGGTTTTCGTGGGTTTTGCGATATATGCGATCGCTGCGATTGCGGTGATCGGTGACGTGCTTTTCGCGTCCTGTGTCGCGCCTCGCATATCGTAAGTTACGGTGACGTAAGTCCGCATTGTAAGAAACAACAAGAAATATGGCGACGGGTTTGTTTGAACTGACAAAGTGGCACGAAACGTCAACGGAACGGGGGATTGGTACACGGATGCATCATCTCGAAAAAAGGTTTGACGCGTTCGATCGCAGGGTGTCCAACGGGTTGCGCGACGGGTTCGAGAGGGGTGGCCCTTACGGGCGAAAACGGTGGAAAATGCGGCAAAACTGGGCGGAGTGACGTTGCGAACCACAACATGTTCCGTGTACACTCAAGTTTGGCGCAACTACCCCTTGCGCCTAGGCTGTTTGCTCAACGGCGAACATTCAGCCGCCTCACTTTTCGCCGTTCTCTTGGTTTTCTGTGGTTTTGCTGTTGTGCATTTGCTTGCGAGTTCTGATGGTTTTCTAGATTTTTCCGACGATTTTCTGCGATTGCCGTTCCGTCATTGCCTTTCGTCGGTATGCCCGATACGCTTGGAGCGGATGGCGGGATTGCAAACGATTGGAAAAGGGGCATGATGTTCGACAAGCGGCTGTTTTCCTTGACTGACGGCGTCGGTCGATTGATCGCGGCGAAAGTCGCCTGCCAATGGCTGGGCCTCGTGGCCAACATCGCCTTCGTCGTGGCTGTGGTGCGTATGCTGCAACCGCTGTTCGCGCCCGTACCGTCCGCCACCGCGCCCTGCATCGCCATTATTCTTATTGCCGCGGTCGTGCGATTCGTCACCATTCGCGCCGCCGCACGTTTCGGTAGCGAGGCCGCCGAACGCGTCAAACTCGCGCTGCGTGAGAAACTGTTCAATAAGATGCTCGCGCTCGGCCCGTCCTACGCGCAGTGCGTGCGCACCGCCGGCGTGGTGCAGTCCGCGGGCGAAGGCATCGAACAAATCCAAAGCTTCTTCGAACTGTTCCTGCCGCAACTGTGCTACGCCGTGCTCGCCCCCATCACGCTGTTCGCCGTGCTTGCGCCGATCGACCTGCCCACCGCCGCGACGCTGCTCGCCTGCGCGCCGCTCATCGTGCTCATCGTCGGCATGGTGGCGATGCGTGCTGCCCGCGTATTCAAGAAATACTGGGGCAAATACACGGATATGGGCGTCGCGTTCCTCGACAATCTGCAGGGACTTGAGACGCTGAAAACCTTCGACGCGGACGAGCACGCCGCACGAGTCATGGACGAGAAGGCCGAACAGTTCCGCGTGATGACCATGAACGTGCTGCAGATCCAACTGCGTTCGCTCACGGCGATGGATGCCGTGGCGTACGGTGGCGCGGCCGCCGGCATCGGCGTTGCGATATGGCGATTTGTATCCGGCTCGCTCTCGCCGTCTGGCGTTTTCGCGCTGTCCGGCGTGCTGCCGCTTGGTTTGACGCCGATCGCCGCGGTATTGCTGACGATTCTGCTAGCCGCCGATTTCTTCATTCCGCTGCGACAGCTCGGCTCGTATTTCCACGTTGCGATGAACGGCATGACGTCCACGAAACGTATTTTCGCGCTGCTCGACGCGCCCGAACCGGAGCATGGCAGCAAGGAACTGCCGGAATTCGGGGCTTCCGGGCGTGGTGTCGGCGTGGAGTTTCGTGGTGTTTCGTACCGGTATGCGGACGCGGATGTGGATGCTGGGGGTACTGCTGGTGCGGGGCCTGACGCTGCCGGGTCTGCGGGTGCCGGTGTTGCGAGTCCCCGTCGTATATCGTCCACATCGCATTCCGATATGCGGAACGCGGATGTGGACAGCGTTGATGAGGGCGGCGGCGCGGGTGACGCGCGCGAAACGCGCTACGCCTTGCGCAACGTGGCCCTCCGTGCGCTGCCCGGCGAAGTCACTGCGATCGTCGGGCCATCCGGTTCCGGGAAATCCACAGCCGTCCAGCTGCTTGCCGGCACGCTTGTCGGATATGAAGGCGATGTGCTGCTGTCCGAAATGCCATCCGGAATGCAGGACGAAGTGCTGGGCGCTATGTTAAGCAGTGCGGCGCCGGATGACAGTGAAACCCTGAAATCGCACCAAATCCGCGACCTCACCGCAGCATCGCTCACCCGCGAAATCTCCATCGTCTCCGCGCACAGCCACCTGTTCGCCGGCACCCTGCGCGACAACCTGCTCATGGTCCGCGCCGACGCCACCGACAACGAGCTGTGGCAGACGCTGGAAGCCGCGCATATCGACGATTTCGTGCGCGCGCAATCGCGAGGACTCGATATGCCGATCACGCAGGATGGCGCGAATCTGTCCGGCGGGCAGAAACAGCGCATTGCGATCGCCCGTGTACTGTTGCGCAGGTCGGCCGTCTATATTTTCGACGAGGCGACCAGCAGCGTCGACGCGGACAGCGAAACGTTGATTTTGCAAACGATTCGCGCGCTCGCCGACGCCGGCGCAACCGTGCTGATGGTCACGCACCGCATGGCGAACGCGGCCGACGCGGACCATGTCGTAGTGTTTGATGGGGGTGTCGTCGTCGAGCAGGGCGCGCATGACGATCTCATGGCCGCGGACGGCACGTATGCCAAGCTGTTCCGGGCGCAGGAAAGCGTGGAACGGGTGGGATTGTCTGGTCGCGTCGCGCCGCGCGTATCGCGTATGACTCATGCGTCTGGTGCGTTTGCCGTGTCTCGGATGTCTGGTTCCGCCGAATCGAACGCCAGTGGCGCCAAATCGGACATGCCAACAACCCAAGTCGTCGCCCGCTTGCTGCGCGAAGTCGGCCCACTGCGCAAACCCATGGCCATCGCCTGCGCGTGCGGCATCCTCGGCCACCTCGCCGCCACGTTCCTGCCGGTTTTCGGCGTCGCCGCGCTGTTTGCCGCAGCTGGCGCAAAAGTCTGGAATCTCAGCCTTCCCGCGGCAATCGCAGCCATGATCATCTGCGCACTGATCCGCGGCGGCATGCGCTACGCCGAACAGTACATGAACCACAATGTCGCCTTCCGCCTGCTCGCGCTGTTCCGGTCGAAAACGTTTGCCGCGCTGCGTCGCCTCGCGCCCGCCAAACTGTCCGGCAAAGGCAAAGGCGACCTGATCGCGCTGGTCACCACCGACGTCGAACTGCTGGAAATCTTCTTCGCGCACACCATTTCGCCGGTTGTCATCGCCATCGCGACCACCGTGCTTTACACGGTCGCATTGCTTACGTTGAGCCCTGCGATCGCTGTCGCGCTGGTCATCGCGCACCTGACCGTCGGCATCGTGCTGCCGAAACTCTTCGCCACGGCGGTAGGCGGTCTCGGTGGGGATATTCGCCGTGAATCCGCCCAACTTGATGACGAAATGCTCGACGATATGCGCGGTCTCGACGAAATCATCCGATTCGGCCAAGGCCATGCGCGGCTTGCCGGCATCGCGTCACGCACGCGCTCGCTCTGGAGCCGCCGCGCCCGGCTGGGTGCCAAGAATGGCGATTTCGCAGGCTTCGGCGCGGTGCTGGTCGTACTGTTCACTGCCATCGCGGCATTGCTGGCGATGGTCACGTCCGGTACGACGATGCCGATCGCTTCCACCGCCGCCGCAACCATTCAAACCGTCATTTCCGCGCCCGCCGCCCGCCTGACCGCCGCTTTCGTGCTGCTGGCCAGCTCGTTCGGTCCGACGCTCGCGTTGAGCGCGCTGCCGGCCAATCTCACGCAAACGTTTGCCGCCGCCCGCCGCCTGTTCGCGCTGATGGACGAAACCCCCGCAGTGGAGGAGCGGGGCGATTTCCTGCCGCGCTACCACGGCATGTCCATGCACGACGTCACGTTCGGCTACGGCAATTCGGGCGAGGCTCCAACTTCCGGAAGCGATGCGGATGCCCCCGAGTCGTCCGCCGAGCCAATCCTCAGCCACGTCTCGTTCGACATACCACAACACGGCATCCTCGGCATCCAAGGCCCGTCCGGCCGCGGCAAATCGACCCTGCTGAAGCTGCTCATGCGTTACTGGGACCCGCAATCCGGCTTAGTCGCCCTGTCCGAGGTGCCACTGCCGCAGATCGACGCGCATCATCGCCGTCACGTGCAAACGATGATGGGGCAGGAAACCTACCTGTTCGACGGCACTATCCGTGAAAACCTGCTTATGGCCTGCGACAGGGGCGATGCGGATAGGGCTGGTAATGCTGGCGATCCGGACGATTCCGCGACTTCCGGCAGAGCGCTTCTTACCCCGCCCGCTCCTCCCGTTTCGTGGAATGCCGCTGATTCCGCGCTTTCCACCCGGTCGACCCTTTCTGTCAGTGATGACGTGCTGCGCGCCGCGCTCGCCAAGGCTTCCGCGCTTGAACTGGTCGACTCGCTCCCGCAGGGCCTTGATACCCCCGTCGGCGAGTTGGGCGGGCGGCTTTCAGAAGGTGAACGGCAACGCATCGGCCTGGCTCGCGTCTTCCTGCGCAACGCGTCGCTGGTGTTGTTCGACGAGCCGACGAGTCGCCTCGACGCCTACAACGAATCCGTGATTCTGCAATCGATTGACGCGTTGGCGCAGCAGGGGAGCGCGGTGCTGCTCGTCTCGCACCGCGATTCCACCATGCGCATCGCGGACCGCATCGTGCGCATGTGAGCTGGCGCGTGCGGATTGCGAACTGATGCGGCGAGCCGATGCGTGCGAACTAGTGTGTGAATCGGCGTAATGCGGGGCCTGGTGAGGTGCCCATGCCCATGCGGCCGCATACGGACGCGTCGCACGTCCGCAATGTGGTCGTATGAAAATCGCATGTCATTCGTGTTTCCTATAGCGCGCGCGACGGCGTACGGAAGCGGACGAATCGAAAGCCATGGTCGCAGGTAAAGCAAGAAAAACGGACGAAACCGACGAAATGTCGACGGAATCGAAATCATAAGCCAATGAAACAATCATGAAAATAAGGTTGCAAATTTAGCAAAACCGACTTTTTGGTAGGTTATAAGATTCAGTTCGCGTGAAATCGAAATGGGAAATCGTTAGTATCGATAGCAAACGATTATTTTCGACGAAAGGCTGGCGATGGCCAACAACAGGAACGAACTGAACAAGAATCTGGCGCAGATGCTCAAGGGTGGTGTGATTATGGACGTCACTACCCCCGAGCAGGCGAGGATCGCGCAGGACGCTGGCGCATGCGCGGTGATGGCGCTCGAGCGCATCCCGGCCGACATCCGCGCTGCCGGCGGCGTCTCCCGCATGAGCGATCCGGCCATGATCAAGGGCATCCAGGAAGCCGTGTCCATCCCGGTCATGGCGAAGGTGCGTATCGGCCACATCGCCGAAGCCCGCATCCTGCAGGCCATCGAAATCGACTACATCGACGAATCCGAAGTGCTCAGCCCCGCCGACGACGTGTACCACATCGACAAGAACCAGTTCGACGTGCCGTTCGTGTGCGGCGCGAAGAACCTGGGCGAGGCGCTGCGCCGTATCGCCGAGGGCGCGTCCATGATTCGTACCAAGGGCGAGCCGGGCACGGGCGATGTCATCCAGGCCGTGCGTCACATGCGCACCATGAACAAGCAGATCCGCGAGCTCGTCTCCCTGCGCGACGACGAGGTGTACGAGGCCGCCAAGCAGCTGGCCGTGCCGTACGATCTCGCCAAGTACGTGCACGACAACGGCCGTCTGCCGGTCGTCAACTTCGCCGCCGGCGGTGTGGCCACCCCGGCCGACGCAGCCCTCATGATGGAGCTGGGTGCGGAAGGCGTGTTCGTCGGCTCCGGCATCTTCAAGTCGGGCGACCCGGCCAAGCGTGCGGCCGCCATCGTGCAGGCCACCGCCAACTGGCAGGACGCCGATCTGCTCGCACGTCTGTCCGAGAACCTCGGTGAGGCCATGGTCGGCATCAACGAGGACGAGATCGAAACCATCATGGCGGCGCGCGGCGAGTGACGGCCCGCACGGCGCATGCGTGACGCCGGCTCCGCGGGCAGTGAGAAGCACCGCGGAGCCGGCACATCCGAAAGCACAGGAACGGTAATGGTTGTAGCAGTTGAATACATTTCGAAGGAAGAATCGGCCGGCGTCGAAGCCGCGAAACATGGCGTGACCGGCATCCTCGCCGTGCAGGGCGCGTTCGCCGAACACGCCGCCATGCTGGATCGCTTCGGCGCGCCGTGGAAGCTGCTGCGCGCGGCCGAGGATTTCGACGATTCGATCGATCGCGTGATCCTGCCAGGTGGCGAAAGCACCACGCAGGGCAAGCTGCTGCGATCGACCGGCCTGTTCGAACCCATCGCAGCGCACATCGCCGCCGGAAAGCCGGTATTCGGCACTTGCGCCGGCATGATTCTGCTAGCCCGCAAGCTGGATAATGATTCGAACATTTACTTTGGCGCGCTTGACGCCGTCGTGCGACGCAATGCGTACGGCCGTCAGCTTGGCTCGTTCGCCGCCACCGCCGATTTCGGCTCCTCTTCCGGTGATTCCGCCGTCGTGGTCGCACCGGGCGAGCATGTTCCGCAGGACGCCCCGGCCGACATCGTGCTGAAGGATTTCCCGCTGGTGTTCATCCGCGGGCCGTTCGTGGCCGAAGTCGGACCGGCCGCCACCGTCGAAACATCGGTGGACGGCAATGTGGTCGGCCTGCGCCAAGGCAAGATTCTCGCCACGGCGTTCCATCCCGAACTCACCGACGACACCCGCATTCACGAGCTCTTCCTGAGCCTGTAGCTCGCAGCCTGTTGCAGCTTGCGATCTATGTGCAAGCTTCACGGGCTGTGCAGCCCACAGCTTGAGCCCATGGCAGCAACGCACGCAAGCATATCGGCGGCTTCCAAGGTATTCCCTTGGGACCGCCGATTTTTTATCTGGGGACTTTCTCAGAGTTTCCAATCCCAACCAATACTGGGGAATTCATCGGAAAAATAATCCCCCGTAATGCACCGACTTGTCCACATTCCGCCCGGGAAGCCGTAAGCGGTTGTGCGTAAAGACATCGGCCGGCATGTCGATATCAGGAAACGCCGAATCGCACAGCATGTTAAGCGGTTCAGCTCAAGCGGTTCCGCGTCAAGATTTGACTTATTGGTACAGCCGTGTATCATAAGAGCTAATGGTACACGGCTGTACCAGCGAGAAACAAAGGCCGACGAAGGCGGCCGAACTCAATTGGACACTGGAAACGTCAGGAAACTGACAGTGGTCGGTTCTTGACCGATGATACACCGGTGTACCAAAAGAGGGAGGAAGTCTGAGGAAGCCCAGACAAGGAAAGTCTGGAAGCTAGGAACACCGCCCAAGGACAAGGCGGTCGCACCAGCGACTCAGGCGGGGAACGTCCGGCATGGATGAGCGTCATCCAGCCAACGTTTCGAAGCCTGTCGGCACCTGAAGGAGGAAACATGCGCACCACACAGAAGGCTTTCGCGGCATTGACCGCAGCTGCGACCCTCATCGGCCTGGCGGCTTGCGGCGGCGGATCCGACAACGCCAGCAAGGGCAGCACGGGAGACGCCAACAAAGCCGAGCTCGTGTTCTGGGGCTGGGACACCGGCCACACCATGACCAACCTGATCAAGGACTTCCAGAAGGCCAACCCCGGCATCACCGTGAAATTCAACAACACCGGTACCGCCTCCGACACCCAGACCGCACTGAGCAACGCCATCGCCGCAGGCAAGGGCGCTCCGGACGTGGTGATGCTTGAAGATCCGACCGTCACCCAGTTCGCCGTCACCGGCGACCTCGCCGACCTGAGCCAGTTCGGCGCCGATAAGCTCGCCGACGACTTCTCCGCAGGCCCGTGGAACAAGCTGCAGTACAACAACAAGCCGTACGCGCTGCCGATCGATTCCGGCCCTGAAATGTTCTTCTACAACGATGCGGTCTTCAAGAAGGCCGGCGTCGACGGCACCAAGATCAAGACCTGGGACGACTATTACGAGGCCGCCAAGAAGGTCAAGGCAGCCGGCTCCTACATGACCAACAACTCCGGTTCCTCCATGGAATACCAGCCCTTCACCGCGCAGGCCTGGCAGGCCGGCGCCCAGCCGTGGAAGGTCGACGGCGAGAAGATCACCATCGACATGACCAACGATGCCGGCATGAAGAAGTACATCGACTTCCAGCAGAAGCTCATCGATGAGGACCTCATCGACACCAAGACCGCCAACTGGTCCGACGATTGGAACCGCGAGCTCAACGACGGCACCATCGCCTCCCTCACCATCGGCGGCTGGATGCCGGTCAACCTCATGAACGGCGCGCCGGACCAGGCCGGCAACTGGCGCGTGGCCCAGCTTCCGCAGTGGAACGAGGGTGATGAGACCTCCGCCGAAGACGGCGGCTCCGCACTCGCGGTGGTCAGCCAGTCCAAGCAGCAGGCTGCGGCCTACAAGTTCGTCGAATACCTGACCCACGGCAAGGGCGCGCAGACCATGGCCGACACCGGCACCTTCCCGAGTCTTAAGAGCATCCTGACTTCCAAGAGCTTCACTGATCCGAACTCTGAGGCCAACAAGAAGGTCAACGACTACTTCGGCGGCCAGAACGTCAACCAGGTCCTGTCCGAAGCGGCCCAGCGCAAGGTCTCCAAGTTCGCCTACCTGCCGTACAACCCGTTCGCGCAGTCCAGCTTCGGCGACCAGATCTCCAAGGCCTTCAGCAAGAACATCACCCTCAAGGAAGCCTTCGCCAACTATGCCAAGGCGCTCGCCGACCACGGCACCCAGCAGGGCTACACCGTCACCAACAAGAGCTGATCGGGGTATCGCATCCTGAATCCAACAGACTGCAGGTAACAGCCAACACGCCTGCAGGCAACCAGTCAGCAAGAACCAAGGAAGCACATACCAAGGCGGGGAAACGCCTCGGGAGGATCCCCGCCTTGTCTATGCCCGCAATTGTGCGAAGACAATCGTGTGAAGAAAGAAGAGCAACCATGACTCAAGCAGCAGCAAGTGTCGCGGCGCCGTTGCACACGCCGGCCGACCAGGTGCGCGTCAACAGGCACCACGCGGACTGGCGCGGATGGAAATTCATGTGGCCGTTCGCCCTGGTGTTCGTGTTCGTGTTCATCATCCCGATCATGTATGCAATCTACATCAGCTTCTTCCAGAAGAGGATGATCGGCGGCACCCAGTTCGTGGGGTTCGCGAACTACATACGCCTGTTCCACGACCAGCAGTTCTGGAGCGCGGTCGGCAGGGTCGCGCTGTTCACCGTGGTCCAGGTGCCGATCATGCTGTTCCTCGCCGCGGCGATGGCCCTGGCGCTGGACTCCATGAAGCTGCACGGCACGAAGTTCTTCCGCATCTCCACGTTCCTGCCGTACGCGGTGCCCGCTGTCGTGTCGACCCTGATCTGGGGTTTCATGTACGGCGCGAAGTACGGTCTGGTGGACTCGTTCAACGGGTTCTTCGGCACGCACCTGGACATGCTCTCGCCGAGCGTGCTGCTCGCGTCGATCGGCAACATCGTGACGTGGGAGTTCACGGGCTACAACATGCTGATCTTCTACAGCTCGCTGTCCACGATCCCGCATTCCCTGTACGAGGCCGCGTCGATCGACGGGGCGAGCGAGTGGCAGATCATCAAGTCCATCAAGCTGCCCGAGCTCAAGGGCTCGCTCGCGATCACGGTGATCTTCTCGATCATCGGCTCGTTCCAGCTGTTCAACGAGCCGAGCATCATGCAGAACATGGTCCCGGGCAACGCGATCAGCACGTACTACACGCCGAACATGTACGCGTACAACCTGTCCTTCGCGGGCAATCAGTCGAACTACGCGGCCGCGCTGGCCATCACGATGGCGGTCATCACGATGGCGATCGCGTACGTGGTGCAGATCAACAGCATGAAGGAACAGATGAAGTGAGGCCCCGAGGGGGCCGCGCGCCCGGGCCACGGCGCCCGGGGCGCAAGGGAGACGGAAGATTCCATCCGGTAAGGAGCGAAAGATCATGAGCAGCAACAACGCGCAGGCGCAGGCCCGCGAGCATGACAGGGCCGTGCGCAGGGCCGAGAGGGAGCGCGCCAGGAGGGTCGCCAGGGACGAGGCCGCGGAACGCAAACGCGCGGCGAAATCGGGGTTCGCAAACGTGTCGAACCCGAGACGCAGCAGGCTGCTGACCCTGGTGTGCGCGGTGTTCGCCGTGTACTGCCTGTTCCCGTTCGTCTACCTCGCGGTCAACGCGACCAAGACCCAGGCGGACTTCACCTCGACGTTCGGCCTGGGCTTCGGCCGCACGTTCGCCCTGTGGGACAACATCAAGACCGTGTTCACCTATGACGGCGGCATCTTCGGCCGTTGGCTGCTGAACACCATCCTGTACGTGGTCGTGGGCGCGGGCGGCGCGACCCTGCTCGCGATCCTGGGCGGCTACGGGCTCGCGAAGTTCCGTTTCCCGGGCCGCAAAGCCGTGTTCGTGGTCATCATCGGCGCGATCAGCGTGCCGGGCATCGCGCTGGCGGTCCCGCAGTTCCTCCTGTTCGCGAAGCTGAACCTGACGAACACGCCGTGGGCCATGATCATCCCGTCCCTGGTGTCCACGTTCGGCCTGTACCTGATGTGGATCTTCTCGGAGCAGGCCGTGCCGACCGAGCTGCTCGAGGCCGCTCGCGTGGACGGCGCGGGCGAGTTGCGCACGTTCTTCCAGGTGTCGCTGCCATTGCTCGCGCCGGGCATCGTGACCACGGCCCTGTTCTCGATCGTGGCGACGTGGAACAACTACTTCCTGCCGTTGATCATGCTCAAGGACTCGAACTGGTATCCGCTCACGATCGGTCTGAACCAGTGGAAGGACCAGGCGTCCACCGCTGGCGGGCAGGCGATCCAGAACCTGGTGATCACGGGCTCGCTGGTCACGATCATCCCGTTGGTGATCGCGTTCCTGTGCCTGCAGAAGTACTGGCAGTCCGGCCTCGCCGCAGGCGCAGTCAAAGAATGATTGAACAATACCTTCCGTGAAGAGGAAGTCTCGCAAGGAAAAGAGGAGAGCATGCGACGCAACTTCGAATGGCCGAAACTGCTGACCGCGGATGGCCGCGGCATCGCCTTCGGTGGCGACTACAATCCCGACCAATGGTCCGAGGACATCTGGGACGACGACATCCGCCTGATGAAGCAGGCCGGCGTCAACACCGTGGCCCTCGCCATCTTCAGCTGGGATCGCATCCAACCCACCGAGGATCGTTGGGATTTCGGCTGGCTCGACCGCATCATCGACAAACTCGGCAATGCCGGCATCGCGGTCGACCTGGCCTCCGCGACGGCGACCGCGCCGCTGTGGCTGTACGAAAGCCACCCGGAGGTCCTTCCGCGTGACAAGTACGGCCACCCCGTCAACGCCGGCTCGCGCCAATCGTGGAGCCCGACCAGCCCGGTATTCAAGGAATATGCGCTGACCCTGTGCCGCAAGCTCGCCGAACGGTACGGCACTAACCCGTATGTGACCGCATGGCATATGGGCAACGAATACGGTTGGAACAACCGCGAGGACTACTCCGACAACGCGCTCGACGCCTTCCGCGCGTGGTGCCGCCGCAAGTACGGCACCATCGGCGCGCTCAACCAGGCGTGGGGCACCACCTTCTGGGGCCAGGAGATGAATGGCTTCGACGAAGTGCTCATCCCACGGTTCATGGGCGCCGACTCGATGGTCAACCCCGGCCAGAAGCTCGACTTCGAACGGTTCGGCAACGACATGCTCCTCGACTTCTACAAGGCCGAACGCGACGCGATCGCCGAAATCTGCCCCGACAAGCCGTTCACCACGAACTTCATGGTCTCCACCGACCAGTGCTGCATGGACTACGCCGCCTGGGCCGAGGAAGTGAACTTCGTATCCAACGACCACTACTTCCACGAGGGCGAATCCCACCTCGACGAGCTGGCCTGCTCCGACGCGCTCATGGATTCGCTCGCGCTCGGCAAGCCGTGGTACGTCATGGAACACTCCACCTCGGCGGTGCAGTGGAAGCCGCTCAACACCCGCAAGCGCAAGGGCGAGACCGTGCGTGACTCCCTGGCCCATGTGGCCATGGGCGCCGACGCCATCAACTTCTTCCAGTGGCGCGCGTCCGCGTTCGGTGCCGAAGCGTTCCATTCGGCCATGGTTCCGCACGCCGGCGAGGACACGAAGCTGTTCCGCCAGGTGTGCGAGCTGGGCGCGTCGCTGCACACGCTCGCCGACGCCGGCGTGCAGGGCACCGAATTGGCGCACTCCGACACGGCGATCCTCTTCAGCGCCGAATCGGAATGGGCCACCCGCTCCCAGACCCTGCCGAGCATGAAACTCAACCACTGGCATGACGTGCGCGACTGGTACCGCGCGTTCCTGGACGCGGGCTCGCGCGCCGACATCGTGCCGCTCGCCTACGACTGGAGCTCGTACAAGACCGTCGTGCTGCCGACCGTGCTGATCCTGAGCGCCGCCGACACGCAGCGGCTGGCCGACTTCGCAGCCGCCGGCGGCCGCGTGGTGGTCGGCTACGCGACCGGACTGATCGACGAGCATTTCCACACCTGGCTCGACGGATACCCGGGCGCGGGCGACGGCCTGCTGCGTTTGATGCTGGGCGTCCGCGGCGAGGAATTCAACATCCTCGGCGCCGAAGCCGAAGGCGAGCCGAGCGAGATTCGACTGGCATCCGCCGACGATTCGGTTGCGATGGACGGCTCTACGACCCGCCTGTGGCAGAACGACGTGAACGTCACCGGCGAGCACGCGCAGGTGCTCGCCACGTACGCCGGCGAGGAAGCGGACGAATGGGAGCTCGACGGCACGGCCGCGGTCACCCGTAATCCGTACGGCTCCGGCGAAGCGTATTTCGTCGGCTGCGACCTGGATGTGGCCGATCTGACGAAGCTGGTCCGCGCATATCTCGCGGCCTCGTCGCAGGAGAATGCCGACGTGCTGCACACCGTGCGCGCCTCCGCCGACGCCACCTTCGACTTCTACCTGCCCCGTGGCAAGAAGACGGTCGAATTGCAAGGCATCGAAGGCGAGCCGGTCATCCTGTTCCAGGCGGATCGGGGGGAGAAGCCCGGCTCGTACACCGTGCGCCGCAACGGCGTGCTCGTGGTAAGGCGGTAAAGTCGGAAGTCGAATATCGATGACGGATGCGGTTAGGGGGAGATATGGCCGAAGTGAAGCCGGACAAGTCCGACAGGAAACGCGTCACACTGCGTGAAGTGGCGCAAGAGGCCGGAGTCTCCCTCAAAACCGCGTCGAACGTCATCAACCATTCCGGCCGCATGGCCGACGCCACACGCGAAAAAGTGCAGGACGTCATCGACAGGCTCGGCTACCGCGTCAACGTGTCGGCCCGCAATCTCAATCGCGGCAAAACCGGCTTCATCACGCTCGCGGTGCCGAGCCTGACCGCGCCATATTTGGCCGAACTGGCCAACCGGGTGATCGACGCGGCCCGCATCTACGGCTATTCCGTATACGTCACCACCTACGCCGAAGGATCCGCGCAGGGCGCCCGCACGCTCTTGCGGAACTTCAACACCACAGTGTCGGATGGCATGATCCTGTCCATTTCCGAAGTCGAGAAGCTCGATCCCAAGGATTTGGACGTGGATTATCCGCTGGTCTGCGTGGGCGCGCGATCCACGCACGACAAGGCGGACCACGTCACCCCGGATGATGTTCAGGAGGCGCGTCTCGCCGCGCAATACCTGTTCGACCACGGTGCCACGAATCTTGCGGTGATCGGCTCGCGAACCGATCCGGAACATATCCTCGATCTGCGCGACGCCATGGAAGGCAACGCACAGTTGCGCATGCGCGGTGTGTTCGAAGCGTGCGCCAACCAAGGCGTCGAACTGGATGCGCGTCTTGTGCCCAACACAGGCCAGGATTGGACCATCGGCTCGGGCGCGCGCATGACGCAGCATATCGTCGACTCCGGCATTCCTTTCGATGGCATCGTGGCGTTCAACGACCAGCTCGCGTTGGGCGCGCTGTTCACTTTGGCGGCGAACGGCATCGCGGTGCCCGACCGGGTGCAGGTGATCGGCTTCGACAACAACGAGGAAGCCGCGTATTTCCAGCCGCCGCTGACCACCATGGATTCCTGCCTTGACTGGATCGCGCCGACTGCGGTCAGCCGCATCATCAACCGCATCGACGGCAGCCGCACGCTGGAACCGGAGCTCATCACCACCCAATCCCGCGTCATAGCCCGCGCCACCACCCGTGCCTAGTGTCGCGTTGGCTGTGCCTAGCTGCCTGTGTCTAGTGTCGCGTGTTTGGTTTCTCGCCGCCTAGTGCTTCCCGCTTTCCGCATGCCTTCCTCCCCTGAGTGCCCTCCTCGCTTCCATCGCAGGCCTTGATTCCGCTCTTCCGGCACTGCCCACGCTATCTGTGCGCCAGCTCCGCCCTTTCCAGAGCAGGCCTTGGACCTACTCTTCCGGTACTGCCCGTGTCGCTTGTTTTGTGTCACGATTCGAAAAAATGGCCAAAATTTTGGATCGTGACACATCGCTTTCGGTTCGGGGGTATGTTTTTTGAGGCATTTTCCTTGGAGATGCGCCGATTTATACCCCCGTATTGTTTTTGGGGAAGGAAAAATGTGTCACGATTCGAAAAAACAGCCGAAATTTCGAATCGTGACACATTTATAGCGGAAGATTCCGCTCCAAAGCTGGTTCAAGGCTCGCTTGAGACTAGTTTGTGCTGGTTCGTGATGAATTGGTCCGAATTGCCTTGAAGGCTGGGCTGAGGCTGATCCATCCCCGATTCCCCAAGCGAAAAGAAATACCGGTTTGCCGCACTTCCGGAAGTGCCAGGCCGCGTCCCTTGTAAAGGCTGCGGTGGTAGCTGGAACCATCTCCATTGGTTATCCACAGGCTGTTGCGCTCCAAATCGTTGGAATTACGGCCATGCCATGCTGAACTGCCCCAAATCGCATGTTCTCCGACCACAACTTTGGAAAAACGCACATCAAACCGTTGCCATCGTTTATATTGCACGCCATGAATGCTGATGATGCATACAAGCCGATCCAGCGGGCGACCCTGTCCGAAGCCAGCTGGCGTATTCTCCGCATTGCCCAGTCCGTGGAGTTGCGGCATCCCGTAAGTCACGAGACCGCGCTCGCGATTTGGGGCGTCGAGCTGCCCGCAGATAGTGATTGCTCCGTTGTTTCGCTGCGTTCGTCGCAAGGCGGTTACGCTGGGACGGACGTGGACTATGGATGGAGTGGAGAAAGTCCGGCTTTCGGCCATTCCGAGCACTCTATCCGCTTAGGGCAGGATTTCCCGGATTCGGATTTTCAATATTTCCCGGATTCCCAGGCTGTTTCTCGGAATCAGATTCCAGGTCTTCGGCAGTCGGCTTCTCAGCCTTCCCAATTCCCGCAATCCCCGGCGAAACTTCATACGGTCGCCCAATCGCCGGCTCGTCGCGGCCGTGTGAAGAAAAGCACATCGGTGTCGGCCGATGTGACCGTGCATGTCTGGAAGGGCTTGTCCGCGCGACACGTGCGTGAGGTTGCTGGAGTTCCGGTGCTTATGCCCGTTCCGGCGTGGTCTTTGGCTGCCGGCCGGTGGGGTATCCAGGACATCGTCATGGTTGCGGAGTCGTTGATTCGCCATCGATTCGCCACTCGCAAGGGGCTGATTGAGTTTGTTAAAACTGAGAACGTCCCATACCGGAGCAAGTGTCTGGATGCGTTGGCGCTCGTGCAGTCAGGCAGCGATTCCCCCAAGGAGACCGAAATGAGGCTGACTCTTGTGCGTTATGGCCTGCCGATTATGCAACCGAACTGTGTGGTCCCCGGCGTGAATTTTGCGAATGGCGCTGCGGTGACGTTGGATCTTGTCGATGCCGAGCATCGTTTTGGCCTGGACTATCAGGGTGACCATCATCGTACTGACCGTGCGCAATATCGGCGCGATCAGAACAAGCTGTCGCGTCTTGCGGCCGCTGGTTGGACTGTGTTTTCGGTCACGCAGCTGGATTTGTCCGACGAATTGCATCGCGCCGCGTTCGCCATGAACGTCGCCCATGCGTTGTCTTCGATCGTCGGTCGGCCGATTGGGGTGACCACGCCCTTGTCATGGCGCAAAGTGGTGCTGCGTTATCGGAAAGCCCGCAAGCTTAGGCTGCTTGACTGATGCGGTTTCGTTGGGTGCGCGCGTGAGGCCGCCCGCTTTCCGCATGATCGCGACTCCTCGGTGTTGTGCCTCTTTTGTGGCGATCGGCGCTGGAATCCTTGAAAGCCGCTGATAATCGTGTTCGTCGCGCGTCATTCCGATACGTTTGGTTGCGCACAGGATATAGGAGGCTTGTTTTTTGTGTCACGATTCGAAAAAAAGACCAAAATTTTGGATCGTGACACATCACTTTCGGTTCGGGGGTATGTTTTTGAGGCATTTTTCCTTGGGAATATGTCGTTTTATACCCCCGTATTGCTTTTTTGGAAGGAAAAATGTGTCACGATTCGAAAAAACAGCCGAAATTTCGAATCGTGACACATTTCGGGAGACTCCGCCACTCATCTACGCTTCACCGCGCACCTACGCTCCGCCACCTGCCACGCGCCTCACCGCTCCGGTACGCTTTGCGCCGGGCAGCCATGCAGCACGGACAGCATCGCCCGCTTTTCCTTGGTGGTGACGCTCAGCCCATACTTGGCTTTCACGCCGATCTGCCGGGCCACGTAATCGCAACGGTATGCGCCGTTCGTCGGCAGCCAGTACGCGGCCGACGCGGAACCCTTCTCCTGATTGGCAGGCCCGTCCACCGCCAGCAGGTTGTACATGTCGTTGCCGAACCGGTACCGCTTCGTACGGTCCCACTGGTTCGCACCCGACTGCCACGCGTTCTCCAACGCCACCACATGGTCGATCTGCACCGCTGACGACGTTTTCACTCCGCGCGTGAACCGGATCGTCGTACCGGTGTACGGGTCGGATAGCACACCCGACTTCACCTTGCAGCCGGCGCCGGACCCGGAACCAGAATCAGAGCTAGAACCAGAACCCGCTATATACCGCACATCCGTCAAATCGCGCGCCAACACGTCCTCGCGCACATCGCAACCGTTGCCATCGTCATCGGTCTGCCGGAAACCGAATGAATCGCGGTCGTACCCGGCCCGGCTGGGCTGGTCGTCGATTGTCAACGATTGCAATGTTTCCGCCGCGCTGCCAGTCGCCACATACTCGCCCGTCATCTCGCCGACGGTCGGGTTGACCTTCGGCATGAGCAGACCGATCGAAATGCCGGCGACCACCGCCACGACCAGCAGAATCGCAATACGTTCCGCTAGCCCGTTGGCATTGAAACGCTGCCTGCGGAAACGCGAGTCACGCATACGTAAACGTCATCGGATCATGTCCCGCACGCGTCGGCCCGTCGAGCGCATCGATGGCCGCATGCTCGGCCGGGCTGAGTACGAATCCGAACAGGTCGAGGTTCTGCCGCTGCCGGTCCGCATGCACCGACTTGGGAATGATGATCGTGCCGTTTTCGATGTGCCACCGCAGGATCACCTGCGCTTCGGTGACGCCATGCGCCCGCGCGATGCGTTCGATCACACCATCGCCGGCATTGAGATCCGCGCCACGCGCCATCGGCGAATACGCCTCGACCGCGATATTATGCGCCTTACAATACGCCACCACCTCGCGCTGCTGCCACGTGGGATGCAGCTCGATCTGGTCGACGGCCGGATACTCGCCCGTCTCCTTATGCAGCCGCTCAAGATGCTCCGGCAGGAAATTGCACACGCCAAGCGACCGCACGCGGCCCTCCGCGCGGAATTCGTCGAACGCCTTCCAGGTTTCGCCGGAACGCCAGTCGAACGGGGTCGGCCAATGCAGCATATACATGTCCACATAATCGAGCTGCAGCAGGTCAAGCTGACGGTCGAACGCCTTGCGTGCGGAATCGTACCCCTGTTCCGAATCGCGCAGCTTCGTCGTCACCCACAGATTTTTGCGATTTTCGCCTTGCGTGAACCCCGCGTTTTTCAGCGCGCGTCCCACGCCCGCCTCGTTGTTGTACCCCGCGGCACCGTCGATATGGCGATAACCGGCTTCCAGCGCGCTCTCCACCACGGGGGTAACGCCCTCATCGTCGATACGCAGCACGCCCAAGCCGATCTGCGGAATCAGATTGCCGTCGGAAAGCGTGATCATCGGAGTGTGGAAAGTAGCCATGAAAACAACCCTTTGAATCGAATATGCGATGTTCTCTGCACCAGTTTAGCGGCTTCCGTGATCGCGGTCTGTCCGCCCCACAATCGGCGCATGTTCGGCAGCTGTTCAGCTTTCCGTAACAGACGTAACAATTCTGCGCGGAAAACGCACTATAACGTTGCGTGGATATGAAGAACGATATGGATTCGAAGAATATGACGATCACTGCGCAGCATGACCGATCCGCCCGGCCGTACCACCACGGCCACGCGCTCGCCGGCATCCTCGGCCCCGCGTTCGTGGCGGCGGTCGCATACGTGGATCCGGGCAACGTGGCGGCGAACATCACGTCGGGCGCGCGCTACGGCTACCTGCTGGTGTGGGTGCTGGTACTGGCCAACTGCATGAGCGTGCTTATCCAATACCAGTCCGCGAAACTCGGCATCGTCACCGGCAAAAGCCTGCCGGAAATCCTGGGCGAACGGCTTGGCGACGCGGGCCGTTTCATGTTCTTCATGCAAGCCGAGGTAATCGCCATCGCCACCGATCTGGCGGAAGTGATCGGCGGTGCGATCTCACTGAAACTGCTGTTCGGTCTGCCGCTGTTCGTCGGCGGCTGCAGCATCGGCGCGGTGTCGACGGTGCTGCTGATTTTCGAAAAAGGCGCCACGCATCGCATTTTCGAAAAACTCATCATCGGCCTGCTGCTGGTGATCACGTTCGGTTTCATCGCCGGCCTGTTCATCGCCCCGCCAAATCCGAAAGAAGTCGTCGCCGGCTTGATTCCACGCTTTAAAGGCACTGATACCGTGCTTATGGCCACGTCCATGCTGGGTGCCACGGTCATGCCGCACGCCATCTACCTGCATTCCACGCTCGTCAACGACCATTACGCCCCCGGCGAAGCGAAGCCGAGCATCAAAAAGCTACTTCACGGCAGCAAAATCGACGTTGCCTGGGCGCTGATACTGGCCGGTTCGGTCAACCTCGCGCTGCTCATCCTCGCCGCGAACTCGCTGTACGGCATGACCGGCACCGACACCATCGAAGGCGCGCAACGGGCCATCCAGCATGTGCTCGGCCCGGTGATCGGCACGATTTTCTCGATTGGTCTGCTTGCGTCGAGCCTGAGCTCCACGTCGGTCGGCACGTACGCCGGCAGCGAAATCATGCACGGCCTGCTACGCATCAAAGCGCCGATGTGGGCGTGCCGTGTGGTGACGCTGGTACCCGCGTTGGTGGTGCTGTGGTTCGCCAACAATCCGACGGAAGCGTTGATCGTCGGCCAGGTCGTGTTGTCGGTCGGCATTCCATTTGCGATTATTCCGCTGATGCGCTACACGCACGACCGCACGCTGATGGGGGAGTACGTGGACGGTCCGGTCAAGCACGTCGTCAATATCGCGGTCGCCGCGCTGATCGTCGCATTGAATGTGGTGCTGATCGTGCTGACAATGCTCGGCAAAGCCTGATTTCCGCCGCACCGACACTTCCGTTATACGAGACTTCCCGCACCCTTGCCGCACGCTCCGGCTACCCACGGTATTAGACTTGTGCAGTCTGCAAACGGAGGGGTTTAATTGCTGAAGAATATGGAACCGGAGACAAAACCGCGTCCGAACCGCGATGTCCACGGAAGCAACGGCAGCGACGGCGGCCACAACAACGGCGGCAACGGCAGTAACAACAGCGGCAACAACCGCAACAACAATCGCCACAGCCTATCCTGCCCGCTCACGCGCGAGGAATCGTACCAAAACGACCATCTGACGCATGCCGCGTTCGTATCGATCGCCATTCTTACGTTCATCACGTTCGTCGGCAACTTCACGCAGCTGCAGTTGAGCGCCGCACTGCCCACCATCGTGTCCGATTTCGGCATTTCCGTGACGACCGGCCAATGGCTGACGTCGATTTTCCAGCTCGTCATGGGCGTTATGGTGCCGCTCACCGCCTACCTGACCCGCCGATTCTCCACCCGCCAGATCGTGATTGCATCGATGGCGGTGTTCACGCTCGGCTCGGTGTTCGCCTGGCTCGGCTCATCGTTCGTACTGGTTTTGATCGGCCGTCTGCTGGAAGCCGTCGGCACCGGCGTGATGTGGCCGGTCCTGCAAATCACGGTATTCTCCATTTATCCTCTGTCCCGCCGTGGTATGGCGATGGGCACCGTCGGCATGGCCATGAGCGTCGCGCCCGCGATTGGCCCCACCTTGGGTGGTGTGCAAACCGATTTGAACGGTTGGCGATCAATCTTCCTCACGCTGACGGTTATCGGCGTGATTTCACTGTTTTTGGCGATTTTCGGCTTGCGTAATTTCGGCACGCGCGACGCGTCCGCCAAAGCCGACTTCTTCTCCGTCGGCCTGTCGATTTTCGGCTTCGGCGGCCTTATGTTCGGCTTCACGAACATCGAATCGTATCCGTTCACGCATCCGATGGTGTGGCTCGCCATGCTTATCGGTGTGGTCGGCATCGTCTGGTTTGTGCTGCGGCAGATCCACGGCGCTCGCCGGCAGGCGGCCGACCCGTCCAAGCAACCTCCGCTGCTCAACCTGAGCGTGCTGAAAAACAAGAGCTTCACCGTCGGCACCGTCACCGCCGCGCTGTCGTTCTTCGCCTTCAGCTCGATTATGGTGATCATGCCGCTGTACATTCAGGATTGCCGCGGCTATTCCGCCACGATCAGCGGTCTGGTGATGCTGCCCGGCGCGTTCGGCCAGTGCATCGCGCAGTTCTTCGGCGGCAAGGCGCTCGACCGTTTCGGCGCGCGTCCGGTGGCGCTGATCGGCTCGATCACCCTGCTGTTCGGCACCATCATGATGAGCCTGATTTCCATGACCTCGTGGATCTGGTGGGTGTCGATATGGCAGTTCGTCCGTCAGATCGGCATGGGATTCGTGCTGATGCCGATCACCACATGGTCGCTGAACTGCCTGGAACCTGAGGAAGTGAGCGCCGGCTCGGCCGTTACGAACACGGTCCGCCAGATTGCCGGTGCCATCGGCGCACCCGTGCTGGTGATTCTGATGGAAACGTTCACGTCTGTGCGTTGGGCCGCGCTCGGCGGCTCGAAAGGCATGTATGCCGTGGCGAACGTGTTTGGCATCCAGTGGGCGTTGCGCGTGAGCGCCACCATCTGCTTCATCATGGTGGTCATGGTCTTCTTCGGCGTCCGCGGCAACGGCGCCGGCTCCACCCGCGACACCGTCCAGCGTGCCCTCAATCGAGTGCATCCCCGCGCCTAGTCCTCCCGCACCGCACGGGTTCTCCGCGTCCTGCACGGGTTCTCCGCCCCGCGCTTCCGCGGCCTTCCGTCCCGTTTTGCCCCGCGCTTCCTTGGCCTTACGTCCCGTTTTGGCTCACCCTTCCGCATTTTGTTACCGCAACCGCCCGTTCCGAGTAACAAAAGCCGGATGGTGATGCGGTTTCCATACTTGGCTATTCCTGTTTTGGCTTGGCTTTCCGGCTTTTGTTACTGCGATTGCCCGTTTCGGGTTGCAAAATGCGGATGGGCATGCGGAGCCCTAGCAGTGGCAACAGGAATGACGATTGCCGTACTACGACGGTTCCGTATGGTTTGCGGCATTACTCAGTATCGCTATACCTGCATTTTTGACTTTTTGTATGCATAGACATATTATTTATGCACTTCTATGGTGACGTTTTCGCTGTTTTGTATATATAACAGCGTTATATGGCTTGGTTTATGGTCACGTTTTGCGAGGATGGCGATTATGGAATACAAGAGCATACGGCAGACGCTGGCAGTGTCATCATCCACTCTCAAACCACAGGACGCGGCCGAAAAGGAGTATGAAAGCAGGCTGAGCGGCTATTCGACGTATCGATCGGGAATCGTATTTGACGGTCATGAGATGTTCGCCGTGGCGTTCAGGGAGCTGCTTAACGCCATGGATTCCGTGCGCGGCTTGGAAGTGCGGGTTGAAGCGTTGTGGACCACATTGCCGCCAGTCGCCCGCAAGGCATATCTGATGGAGCTCATCGGTGTGGAAATGCAGAACACAAACACGATAGAGAATGTGCATACCACGCGCGAGGAGATTGCGGACGCGTTGGATGCCGCGATGGTCGATGGTCCGCACAAACGGTTGAGCGAACTCGCCAAACTGTTTCTCGGGCTTTCCGGCGAGGGGCCCGAGAATTTGGATTTGCCGAAAACGTTGCAAGATATACGCAATATGTACAATCAGGTGATGGATGGCGAGCTGAAAGATGCCGACAAGCCTGATGGCATGCTGTTTAGAGCTAAAGCAGTTTCGATTTGCGACGGTGCCGGCCGGCCGATTCACAAGGGAGTATGGCCGGAGTCGGAAATCCAAGTGCAGCTGACCAAGTGGCTGGCTTTGCTTGCAGACGAGTCCATTCCTCCGCTGTTGCGTGCCGCGATGTGCCATTACGCATTCGAATACATTCACCCGTTTTACGACGGCAACGGCAGGACCGGCCGGTTTCTGCTCGCTCTGCAGTTGAGCAAATGTCTGTCCGTGCCGACTGCGATCAGCCTCAGCCCCGTCATCGCCGATGCGAAAGGGCAGTATTACAAGGCGTTCGATGAGGCTCAGCATCCGTTGAACTGTTCCGATGTTTCCTTGTTCTGCTATCGGATGATGCGTTTCATCGCGACCGCGCAGGAGAGCATTATTTCGATGTTGAGCGAGAAGAAATCCTTGCTTGAAACAGCGAAAAGCAATCTTGAACGGTATGCCGACACACATGATATTCCCGACTTGCAGCGCAATATGCTGTATTTCCTGCTACAGGAGGAGCTGTTCGACGAGACTCCCAAACCAATATCCCGCCGATTGATGCGCGAATGGCTTGGCGTGGGGGAGCGAAAAGTGAACACTGCGCTCAGCGCATTGGTGGATGCAGGTTTGTTGGAGACCCATGGCTCCCGGCCGGTTCGCTACTCGTTGACGCCTGCCGCCCGAGCTGAATTTCTGCAATAATCCCCTGTTGTCTCAATCCCCCTGTTGTCTCACCCGTTGCTTTTTACGCGTGCTTTTCCGGCTTTTGTTACTGCAAACTCCGGTTTCGGGTTGCAGAAGCCGGATGACGATTGCGATTGGCGAGAGTGCGATTCCACCGATGCGGACGCGCGCTTTTCCCCGATGGGGGCAGACCCTTGTCAGAGTAAACGGTAAGATAGCCTACGAATGACTGAGCGTTTCTCGGCAAGTGGGGTGGAGCGCCCGCTTCAGTGTGAGAATGAGAGGGAACATGACTATATCGGACGTGCTGAGAGCCATTAAGAAGCACTGGATCGTGGAAATCGTACTGTTCTGTGTAGTGGCAGGCGTTGTCGCGGGACTGACGTTCACCGCCACGCCAGTGTATACGGCGAACACCGAGATATTGGCACAGTACAATTCCTCATCATCTACTGGAGATTCGTCTACTACGAATCAGCAGCAGTACTCGAACGGCAATTCGCCGGTTAGCTTGTATCCGGATTTGGTGAAGTCCGATGAAATCTTGCAGTCCGTTATTGATAATCTGGGTCTGCACAACACGACGACTGGATTGCGCTCCAGAGTATCCGCAGTTGTCAACGATTCTTCTTCCATCGTTTACATCTATGCTACGGATTCAAATCCAAAACAGACGGTGCGCATCGTTAAAGAGGTGGTAAAGCAACTGAAGAAGAAAGCCTCTTCGATGGCAGGTACTGGCTTCAACGTTTCCTTTGCTACCATTCAAGCTCCGGTGGAGCCCACGGTCGCGTCCTCTCCGAATGTCAAGGCTAATCTTGCCATTGGTGTCGTCGCAGGTCTTATTATCGCGATGTTGGGCGCCGTACTGCGGGAAATGTTCGACAAGGGCATCAACGATGCGTCAGACGTGCAGTCCATTGTCCGTGATCCAGTACTTGCATCTGTGCCGAAGGCTCATACCGTATCCAACGGCGTTCCCGTCGTCATTACCAAGCCGCGCGGTCGTGCTGCTGAGGAAGTTCGCCGACTGACCACGAATATTTCCTTCGTCACTCCGAAAGATTTGAACCAGCCGAATGTCATTATCGTCACTTCCACCAATCCTCGCGAAGGCAAGACGACGGTGTCGGTGAATATGGCTGCCGCGTTCGCGGAAAAGGGCAAGAGCGTGCTGCTGATCGATGCTGATGTGCGTCACCCGTCTGTGGCTCCGGCACTTGGCATGAATAGTGGTGTTGGTTTGGTTTCGTTGCTTGCTGGTGAAGTTTCCGCAAAGGAAGCTATTCAGCCGTACTGGAAGTCGTATCTTCAGGTTCTCCCTGCCGAAGAGCAGAAGACTCCGTCCGGCATTATCCTCGGTTCCGACGCCATGCGCCAGTTGATTGACCAGGCTGCTGAACGCTACGATTACGTCATTGTGGATACCGCTCCGATGACGGTTGCTAACGATGCCGCTGTTTTTGCTGAAAAGGGTGGTGTTTTGCTGTTGGTCGTGGGGCAGGGCGTCGCGCAGAAGAAGTCTTTGCGCGAAGTTGTGAAAGAGTTCCGCATCTCCAAGACCGCCATCCGCGGTGTGGTGCTGAATATGGTGTCCGTGAACAATGCCGGCCGTTCCAGCTATTACTACTATGAGGATCATGAGGATGCCGGCTCTTCCTCCAAGCGAAAGTCCAAGTCGGGCATCTCCCGTTCCAAGAGCAAGCACTGAACACTCAGTGGTTATTCCAAGCGGACTAGTGAGTAGAACGGGGGAGAGTCGGTGGTAGTAGTGAAGCTGTGGTACCGGTTTACCGGAGCGCTACTGAAAGCTTTGTACAGGGTCATTTACGGCAGATCCATCCGTTGGGGCAAGGCGTTGCATTTCCGTAAGGGACTGCAGCTCACCGCTGAATTGGGCGGAACCATCACCATCGGCGACAATGTGTTCTTCAACAACGGTTGCGCCGTGCATGCCATCGAGGAAATCCGCATCGGAGACGGCACCATTTTCGGTGAAAACGTGCGTATCTACGACCACAACCATCGTTTCGCCAACGCGGATGAATCCATCAAAGGCCAAGGCTATTCCACGGCACCGGTTGTGATCGGAAAACACTGCTGGATCGGCAGCAATGTGACCATCATCAAAGGCGCCTCCATCGGAGACAACTGCGTGATCGGCGCGGGCTGCGTGATCGATTCCCCGATTCCGTCCGATACCGTGGTGCGTTTGGAACAACGGTTGATCAAGGAAGAGGTTCGTCATGCCTGAGCATTCCCCGTTGCGCGTATTGGTACTCGACACGGTTATGGACCGTGGTGGTGCCGAAACCATGATGATGAATTACCTTCGTCATTTCGACCGCGAGCAGGTCACTTATGATTTTCTGGTCAATCGCGATTACCATGCGGCCTATGAGGATGAGATCGAGGCGTTGGGCGGACGCATCTACCGCATGTGCCCGATGTACCCGCAGTATTTCGGACGGTACAAGCGTGAATTCCGTGCTTTCCTCCAACAGCATCCGGAATACCAGATTATCCATTCGAATCTTGAGGAACGCAGCTATTTCCCTTTGCGGATAGCGGCGGAGCAGGGTATTCCCGTCCGCATCGCACATGCGCATAACCGTCCGGTCGGATTCGACCTGAAATCCATATTCCGTGAATATTTCCGTATGAGACTGCCGAAGTACGTCACGCACATGTTCGCGTGCGGCACGGAAGCTGGGGATTGGCTGTTCGGTGAAAAGAACCGCGACAAGGTGATTCAACAGCGCAATGCCATCGACACTGCCGTCTACCGATATGATCCGTCGCTTGCGGCGCAGGTGCGAGCGGAATTCGGCGTCACTGATCCAGATACGTTCGTACTCGGACATGTAGGACGTTTCTTCCCGCAGAAGAACCATACGTTCCTGATTGATATTTTCGCCGAAGTACATAAGCAATGCCCGAATAGCGTGCTGTGGCTTGTAGGCGGCGGCGAGCTGAACGACGAATTGAAGAACCAGATCAAAGCCAAAGTGGAGGGGCTCGGCCTATCCGATGCCGTGAGGTTCTTTGGCGTGCGCGACGATGTGAACCGTCTGCTACAGGGCATGGACTCCTTCATCCTGCCAAGCCTGTACGAGGGACTGCCCGTGACCATGATCGAAGCGCAGGCATCCGGCCTTCCCTGCACCATTTCCGATCGCGTGCCCCGGCAATGTGATGTGACGGGCAATGTGCAGATTATTGGATTGGATGAGCCACCCGCGGCATGGGCCAAGCGGATTCTGGACCAGCATGCTACATATGCCGGCACGGACCGTGCCTCAGGCGCAGACGCCGTGGCCCACGCGGGATTCGACATCACATCCAATGCGGAATGGTTGCAAAAATTCTATCTGGATGCGTTGGCCAAGCCCGCACGCGTTTGAGGTGATTCTGATTCATGAGCGATGAACTTGAACTGGCAAACAAGGGCGGTTGGTGGGAGAACCGCAACAAAAACGCGACCCTCGTCCTCGTCTTTGTGGTGATGCTGGCGGCCAAGCTGCTGACCATGCTGCTTCCGGCGAAATACTTCTATGACAACAATCGTATTCTCGGCATGACCAACGAGGATATGAGAGTGCACGCTTGGGCCGGTAGCTATATCGTTGCCGCCAATTTCTTCAAAGCCATCAACATCTTCGGCTTCACCACGTTGAGTCAGTGGAGTTGGTTCCTTGGTTTGTTCCTGACGCTGATTGTGTTTTTCATGGTGCTGAGGCTCCCCGAGCCAGATATGGTGCAAACCATTTTCCTGCTGGCCTGCATCGGCCTGTTGAATATCTACGTCTTCAACATTGGCAAGGACGTCATCCAGTTCCTGTTCTTCATGGCGGTGTATTTGGTATTGCTGATACCGATCGAGAGCTCCGTCATGAAAATCGTTTTTTCGGCGGTGATTCTGTATTTCGAAAGCAAGGTCTTCCGCTCATATTACGTGCTGATTGCTGCGCTTGTTCTCGCTATCTATTGCATTCTTGTGGTTTTCCGTAGGAATCATAAGATTCCTCCCACTATCAAGATCGTCATCACGGTGGTTACGATGTACCTGCTGGTATGCGCGATGATGGTGGTGGCCAGCGTAGCCATGCCTGGCGAATACCACCAGATCATGGGAATCCGCGACTACAGTCTGAATGGCCGAGAGGATGACGTCGACAGCGTCACCATCATCAAAAACTGGGTGGGCGGAGATAACTCCACGAACCTGCCACTGTTCCTGCTGAACTATCTGATCAACGCGGTCCGTATGATGATCCCATTTGAACTGGCGGTGAAAGGCGTCCAATATCTGCCGTTCTTCTTCTTCCAGGTAGCTGTGACTGTGTATTTGGTGCACCTGTTCGGCAAGCTTGATGAGATCGAAGACAACACGCAGTTCCTGGCTATTTCGATTTTCCTGGGCTACGTGCTCGCGTCGGTGCTGTTCGAACCGGACTTCGGATCATGGGTCCGCCACGAAGCGGCCACATTCCCTGTATTGCATTTGTTGGTGTTCTCTCCGAACCAGCGCCTGTCCCAGTGGAAACTGGATGTCGAAAAGATCAAAGGACGTGTCGGCAGACATGCGAATACCATTGCGAGAGAGGAGGTCTGATGCACGTCGGCTTTTTCTCTGGCGATATCACTCGTTCAGGAGGCACGGAGAATGTGTCCATTATGCTTGCCAACAGACTTTCGGCGGACACCGATTACACGATCTCCTTCATCAGCCTGTTCGAGGAGCACGACAGTCCGTTCTTCCCGATTGACGCGGCCATCCGACGATTCAGCCTGTATCCGACGGTGACGCATGGTATCCAGCACTATTTCGATACCTGCAAACGACTGCGGAACATCGTCATGGACTACCATGTCGATGTGCTGATTGACATCGACGGCATTCTGGACATGTATTCCCTTCCTCTCAAGAGGAAGACTGGCGTGAAGGTAGTGTCCTGGGAACACTTTAACTATCTGCAGAATCCGGATGTGCCATACCGTAAGTTGACTCGTCGGTGGGCTGCCCACAGCGCGGACGCCATCGTCACCTTGACCGAAACCGACAGGAAACTATACGAGACCAATCTCACGTTGAAATGTCCGGTCATTGCCATCCCGAATCCTATGCAGGTGCCTGCCAACCCTGTTTCATATGACGCGGATTCCAAACTGATCTTGAGTTCCGGACGATTGACATACCAGAAGGGTTTCGATCTGCTGGTCGACGTCGCCGCCAAAGTGCTGCCGGACCATCCGGATTGGCAATGGAGGATCCTTGGAGAGGGCGAGGACAGGCCCGCGCTTGAACAGAAGATTCACGATGCCCACCTGGACGGACGGCTGACGCTCGAAGGCCGTGTCGACGATGTGGATGCATACTACCGGCAGTCCGCCATGTTCGTCATGACCTCACGCTTCGAGGGGCTTCCCATGGTGCTGCTCGAGGCCAAGGCACACCGTCTGCCATTAGTGAGTTTCGACTGCCCGACAGGCCCCGCCGAAATTATCGATAACGGCGTTAACGGAACCGTTGTGCCATTGGGGGATATCGATACCATGGCCGCGGCCATCGATAATTTAATCGACGACTGTGCCAAGCGCATCGAGTACTCGGATATGAGCGAGAGCAACGCTCAACGCTATGGCATGGCAACGATTCGCGATGCTTGGCTGTCCTTGTTGCGATCATTTGAGCCGAATGAGATGGTGTCGGATTGATGGCCGGCCAGCAGCAGGTGGTTTCCGTGGTCATCCCCGTCTACGGAGTGGAGCAATACCTCGATCGGTGCATACAGAGCGTAGTGGAACAGGACTACGAACAATTGGACATCGTTGTGGTGGACGATGGCTCTCCGGATGGCTGCCCGGAACTATGCGATGAATGGGCGGCGCGCGATTCCCGCATCCGCGTGGTGCATAAGGAGAACGGAGGCTTGGCCTCAGCCAGAAATGCCGGGCTGGATATCATCATCGGAGACATGGTCACTTTCGTGGACAGTGATGATTACGTGGAACCGAACTACGTATCCGAGTTGCTGCATTGGCATGAACAAAGCAAAGCGGACGTGGTGATGTGCTCATGCGTGCATGACCTGGAGGACGGCAGCATAGTTGCCGATACGCGAAGCACGCCTGAAGGGACCATGGATCGGGAAGAAGCCATGGTCCAGTTCCTGTACCATCTATCATTGGCCGGACCTGTATGGGGGAAGATGTTCGACGCCCGCTTCTTCACAGGCGAGCATGGCATCCGTTTCCATGAGGGGCTGAACAGTGAGGACTACTATGTGATCACACAGACATTCCTGCAAATGAACAGCATCTTCGTGCGGATGAAGCCGCTGTACCACTACAGCATCAGACAGGGGTCGATCGCTCATATGAACGTATTCAACGCCCATTCATGCGATGAGATCCAGATTTCCGACCTGTGCTGCGACTATCTTTCCCGACACGGTTATTCCAATCGGAAAGCCATGGACTACTTCCGTCTGCAGGGACGTGCCGACGCGCTGTTCAACATTTTCCAAAGCGACGCGCCGCCTGCGGTATATCGCAGTATCGCGCGCGACATGAGGCGTCTCCTTCGTCCGGTGCTTCATGATGCGAAAGTTCCGGTTTTAAGAAAGGCCAAACTGATATTCCTGTCTTTCGCACCTAGAACGTACCGTATGTTGCAAAGACTATCCGGAGACCGCTCATGAATGAGAAGAATCAATTGGTCAGCCTTATCGTACCCGTATACAACGCGCGCGATTATCTGGACACGTGCGTCGACAGTCTCCTGCATCAGACTTATGCCGACATCCAAGTCATTCTCGTGGACGACGGTTCCACTGATGGCAGCGCCGACCTATGCGACGTATGGGCCGATAGGGACGCTCGCGTCATGGCGGTCCATCAAACCAACGGCGGCGTTTCCACTGCGAGGAACACCGGACTCGATGCAGCGACCGGCGAATGGCTGGAATTCGTGGACGCCGATGACTGGATTGAGAAGGAAACAGTCGAGGAACTGCTCGGACTGGTCCATGACAGGCATGCGCAGATGGCCATATTCAACTACCGAAGCGTGCCGGCCGATGCTGCCTCAAACACCGTGCGTGCCCAGGAGCCTGACTACCGTATCCCCTCCGGCATCCTTTCCCGCAAGGACGCGTTGGATTGCATTCTCGCATATTCCGGAGTGAAAGGCTACGTGTGGAACAAGTTCTTCTCGCGTGCGCTGATCGAACAGGAAAAACTTCGGTTCGATTCGCAAATCAGCATGTGCGAGGATCTGCTGTTCAACGTGGAATACGCGTTATCATCCACGGTAACGGTGAGCACCAACAGATGTCTATACAATTATCGGAATAATCCCAATTCCACCTCCCATAAAGTGAATCTGGAATCCGTGGCGACCTGTCTGGAAGCGCATGAACGCATGATGACCATCGTACCGAAAGAGTCGAAGTCCTCGGTACTGGCTTCCTATGCCATCCTGGCAGAGGAACTGCTGTTGCGCACCTACGCCATCGACGATCCATCCCATCGGGACGAATACAGGAAAGTCCTGCGCAAATACTGGTGGCATGCGTTGAAACGGCTGCACTCGCCACGTTATTGGATGCGCATCCTCGGTGGAACTTTCTGCCCGTCACTGTTCTACCCCATCTGGAACCGCGCAAAGGGGAAACATCGTGCCTGACACATCTCGTAAACGCATCGCCGTCTTGTGCGGTCTCGGCGACGGCGGAATGGAAATCGCCTTGCTGCGTCTGCTGCGCGATCTGGACTACAGCCAGGTTTCCGTGACATTGCTGACGGCGGAACGCCAAGGTCCTCTGCTGAACATGCTCCCAGACCAAGTCATGGTTCGGCACTGCTATTTCACTTCCGCTTTCGCGTATGCCATCGGACTGAATGATTTTTCCGACTGCGGCATGATCCGCCGTAACCTCTACCGCCTCGGGCGCAAGCTCCTGACCATCGCCAGCAACGACAAACGCAATCTGGTATACGACTACGCTTCCTCCCACGTCGACGATCTGCCGAAAGAGCATTTTGACGCGGCGCTCGATTTCCGAGGCTATGGATCGTTGACCACCACGCTTGGCGTGCAACTGGACGCGGATTTCCACGCGACATGGATGCATGACGAACGGATGGAGTGGCTGCCGTTGGCCATGCCATATCTGCATGGATACGACAAGATCTTCTGCGTATCCGAATCGGTGAAACGCAGATTCATAGAGCTGGCTCCCGCATATGCGGACAAGGCCGAGGTGCTGTACAACGTGCTGGATGCCGACGATATCAGACGGAAAGCCTCGCAGCCGGTGCCGGACGATTTCGCCAAACATCCCAACAAACTGGTCACATTGGGGCGACTGCTCCCGCAAAAAGGCATCGACATCGCGCTTAAGGCGGCCGCGCTGCTGCACCGACGGGGACTGGACTTCACGTGGCTCGTGTTTGGGGAAGGCGATCAGCGTGCCGAACTGGAAGCCATGATTCACGCGTATGGTCTCGAACGCCATTTCATACTGAAAGGACACGTCGACAACCCGTACCCATATGTCGGAGCGGCGGACGTCTACGTGCAGCCATCCAGATACGAAGGATACAGTCTGGCATTGCAGGAGGCGAGGATCCTGACCAAACCGATCATAGCTTCCGACATACCAAGTTCACGAGAACAGATCACCGACGGACACGATGGAATCCTGGTCCATCCCGATGAGACCGCGTTGGCTGAAGGCATCATCCGGCTATTGGACGACGAACCTCTACGCGACGCCTTGAGCTCCAATCTCCAAGGCGAACAATTCGACTATGAAGATCAGGTCCGGAGGCTCCTCACGCTCATCGACGACGCCAAAGGAAGCACAAGACCATGACGACGCAACCCATCCACATCCTCCAGTGGGGCATGACCACAGGTCTGGGCGGCATCGAGACCTTCATCATGAACGTGTACCGCCATATGGACCGGACCAAAGTGCAGTTCGATTTCCTGCAGGATCACCATGACGGACCATTGCATTTTGAGGATGAGATTCGATCCATGGGCGGCAACATATACCGTGTCCTCGTGCCGCAGCGGGACTCTCTGATCCGGTCACGCACCTGTCTGCCGCGCTTCTTTCGACAGCATCTGGAGATTATGGGAGTCCACATGCACGCGAATTTCCCATACGCGCTGCCATTGAAATACGCCCAACGTGCAGGCATCGGACTACGCATCCTGCACTCCCACAACATCGAGGAATACCAACACCACGAGAATCCGCTACGCGCACTGCTCTGGGACATGCGAGGCCATGCCATCGCCAAAGACATCGACCGATACCCCACACACTATTTCGCATGCTCGGACCTGGCGGCGAATTTCATGTTCCCAAACAAGCCCTACACTTGGATCCGCAATGGTATCCACAGGGCGCAATTCGCTTATAATGCAGCTACACGGGGAAAAGCACGTCGCGAGCTGAAGGTCAGCGACCATACCACGGTCATCGGGTTTTGCGGTGGTTTGCGGCCACAGAAAAACCCGCTGTTCCTGATAACCATGTTCGAACGCTATCATGCGATTCGCCCAGACTCCATACTGGTCATGGTCGGAGACGGTCTTCTACGCGATGAGATCGAACGCCGGACCGCCGAAATGAACCTGAACGGATGCGTGCGGCTACTCGGCCAACGTTCCGACGTTGCGGAACTGTACCAAGCCATGGACGCCTTCGTACTACCCTCGGTCGCCGAAGGATTGGGCATTGTGTACATCGAAGCGCAATGCGCCGGACTACCCTGCCTCGGATCCGCCGACGTGGTCCCGGAGTCGGCCAAGGTATGCGACCTCATGCATTTCGAACCTCTGGAAAACGGACCGGACGCTTGGGCGGTACGATTGGACGACATACTCAGGCATGCGCCCGAACGAAGAAGTCGGAGCGCCGACGTGAAGGCCGCAGGATATGAAATGTCCGACGTGGCCGCACAACTGCAGGAATTCTATGTGAGGAACGCGAAAAGATCATGACAGATGAGACCAAACCGTCCTCCTCACCTCTGGTGAGCATCATCGTACCGGTATGGAACGCAAAGCAGTATCTCGACAACTGCATCAACAGTCTGCGCTCGCAGACCTACCCGAATCTTGAGATCATACTGGTCGATGACGGGTCCACGGATGGGTCGTCGGAACTCTGCGATGCCGCGATGGAAACCGATTGGCGTATCCACGTGATTCACCAATCGGACCGTGGGGTGTCCGCGGCTCGCAATGCCGGATTGGATGCGGCCACCGGCGAATTCGTGGCCTTCGTGGATAGTGATGACAGTCTGCGCCGTGAGGCGGTTGCGGAATCCGTCCGATGCGCGGTCACGCACTCGTCCGACATGGTGGTATTCGGATACGACGTTATCGAAGAGCATGCCGACGGCAGTGTTACCAAGCAAGAAAGCAAGACCGTACGACAAGGGGACGTGATCGACACGCGGCGACGTCATGAGAAAATCGTGGCGGACCAGCTATGCGCCCTCGACAACGATGAACTGCTCTACCAGTGTTGGGGAAAACTGTACCGCCGTTCAAATATCAGTGGTCTGCGGTTCACTGACGACGTCGCATTTGGTGAAGACACGGTATTTGTCTTGGAACTACTCTCCCATGGCGTCCGCTTAACCTTCCTGCAACGGTGCCTGTACGTATACCGGCAGCATGCAGACAGTCTGATCCGTGGATTCCGACCTGGAAAAGCCAAGGATCTGGAATACGTTCACGGAAAACACTTGGCGTTCTATCAAGACATGCCAATCAGTGAAGAGAACAGGCGAAACTTGTATCTGCGCATGGCGAACGATGCATTATGGGCGATCTATGATGCCGGCAGGGCTGCAGGAACAGTCGACAAAACGGAATTGCTGTGTTTCGTGCGACATGTGGCGTCATCGCCATACCGGAACGTGTATTTGCGCGAGCTCAGGCATGTGGCCGTTAACAGATCAACCAAAATCGCATTCGCTATAAACATGACATCGCTATGGAAATGGTACCTACGGTGAAAGGGCACGTGATGGATTTAGTAAGTGTCATCATCCCCGCATACGAGGTGGAACAGTATCTCGACCGGTGCGTCCGGAGCGTGGTAAGTCAGTCGTACCCTCATTTGGAGATCATCCTGGTGGACGACGGCGGTACGGACCGATGTCCGGCGATGTGCGATGCCTGGGCCAATAAGGATTCGCGTATTCAAGTGATCCACAAACCCAACGGTGGTCTCTCATCTGCCCGCAATGCCGGATTGGACGTGGCAACTGGCGAGTTCATCGCATTCGTGGACAGTGACGATTACGTGGAACCGGATTACATCGCTACCATGATTGACGCCGCGCAGAAGAATCATGCTGATTTCGTCATGTGCTCGGTATTCCACGAAGATGCTGACGGAAACGCCGTCGAACAGACCGCTCCCGTCCATCGCAAGGAATACGCGCCGATAACGGATACGCTCAGGACATGCTCCGGCATGGACTGCATGAGACAACGTGGCGACGAGAACGGTATGGATAATGTAGTGGCATGGAACAAACTATACCGGCGCCAGTTGTGGGATGACCTTCGATACCCATTAGGAAAGCTGCACGAGGACGAGTTCATCACGTATAGGATTCTCGGCCGCGTGAGCACGGCGGTGCTATTGCCAGATCGTTTGTATCACTATGTTGAACATGCCGGCAGTATCATGCACGCGGATTACACGTTGCGTTCCTTGGATCTTATCGAAGCGTTAATCGGTAAAGTGCGTTTTCTGCTAGATAAGGGGGCCGTGGATCTGGTTCCGGTGTTCTTCAGCCAGCTCAAGGATTCGATATACAAGTCAAGACAGTTGGACTGGTCGAATCCCCAGGTGCATGAGCGATTGAAAACATTGTTTCGACTGTTTCGTACAATTCCATGGAGTAGCATACGATACTTACCATTAAAGGACCGGGTCAACTATATAGGAACGTGGACCTGTCCATTCTTATTCTGGGGATGCAAAACATACGGTGAGAAGGGTGCCGTGAAAGGGGATGCACGATGAAGACCGCACTGATCACTTACCACGCGGCCCACAACAATGGCTCGTTCCTGCAGGCGTTCGCCACGCAGAAAGCCATTGAACAGCTTGGCCACGAATGCGACGTCATAGACTTCTCCACGCCGCGCCAGCAGTATCTTTATGACGTATACAAGAAGGTGTCCGGTCCGAAGGACATCGCCAAGAACCTGTATGCATTCTTCCACCACAGGCTGATTCAGCAGCGCCATGATGATTTCGTGGCTTTACAGCACCGGGCGCTGCGGCTCACGCCGAAATTCTACGAAACCGTTGAACAGCTCGAGGAATTGAACGGACGATACGACGCGTTCGTATCCGGCAGTGATCAGATCTGGAACACGGATGCATGGGATTATTCCGACGCCTATCTGCTGAGCTTCGTGTATCAAGGACGCAAGGTCTCCTATGCTTCCAGCATGGGCGGCCATATTCTCGACAAGAAAGATGACAAGGCGCTTGCCGAACACTATGCCAAACTGCTGGCGGACTACCATGCGATTAGCGTGCGTGAGCTGACCGCGCAGGAATATCTGCAGCCGCTGGTGAGACAGCATGTGGAACAAGTGCTTGATCCGACACTGTTGCTTGATGCCGCGGCTTATGACCCCATCACGGCCGAGCCTCTTGTCCATGAGCCGTACATCTTCTACTACGCTATCGATTCCATCGAGCTCAACGATTCCGCAGCCAAGGCGGTTCAGGCCTTCGCACAGAGCAAGGGGCTGCCAGTGTATGTGATGTTCACCGGCAACAAATCCTACGGTCTGAAGAAGTACGGTTTCCATCTGCTTGAGGTCGCAGCGCCGAACCACTATCTGAGCCTGATCAAGAACGCTGACTACGTGCTTTCGGCGTCTTTCCATGGCACTGCCTTCTCCATCAAATTCGAGAAGCAGTTCTACGTGGTGCGCGGCAAACACAATGGCAAGGTCAATATGGATGACCGCATGAGTTCCTTGCTGGCACTGTGCGGGCTGGACAGCAGGCAGCTCATCGAGGGCGAGGCCTGGGACGATTCGATCATCGACTATCGGCCGGTCAACGAGAAGCTTGGCAGAGAAGTCGAGCGGTCTAAGCAGTATCTGCGGCATGCATTGCAGGATTAGGAGATACGGAAGATGAAAGAGACGTTGAAGAAGATCGTTCCCGAATCGATGATTGCGTGGATTCGCGGCGTGCAGGCTTCCGTGAAACTTCGCCGTGAAACCATTCGCCAGATGAAGCGTTTCGAACGGAACTACGCCAAGCGTGGCTCCATGCGGAAGGAACATCTGGAAACCCGTATCATATTCTTCACCCATCAGATCGAAAAGGGACTGAGTCATCAGGATTTCCGTTTCGGCTTCGGCAAGGGCGTACTTGCGGAATTCGCTCCGCTGTTGGTGGCGTTGCGCAAGGTTGACGCGCAATACAAGAGCAACGGGATCTTCCAATCGGCTACGTGCGCGCTACATGAGTATCGCGCACGCCATGAGCGGGCCGGATACGATCTCGACTACATGCGTCGCCTTTTCCCGGATGATCTATGGGAGGAAATCGGCCAGGCTCAGGGGCATGCCGGAGGTGTGCTGATCATCAAAGCCGCCGATAAGACGCATAATGCCGAACTCACCTATGAACAGCTGTCCGAGGCGCGCCATTCCGTACGTGAATTCAGTAACGAGCCGGTCAGCGCCGAAGACATCGAGCAGGCCGTGGCCATCGCCATGCGCACCCCATCGGTATGCAACCGGCAGCCCACCCGCATCCATATCATTACCAATGCCGATCTAATCGCCAAGCTGATGCCATTGCAGGGCGGATTCCGTGGATACAAGATGCCGCCCGCGCTCATCCTGCTTACCGCCGACAATCAGGCGTTCATGAATCAGGACGAACGCAACGAGGGCTATACGGATGGCGGACTGTTCGGCATGTCGTTGCTGCTTGCGCTTGAAGAGCGTCAACTGGCCGCATGCCCGTTGAACACCATGCTGCCGATGGAACGTGATGACGCCACCCGCAAGCTGCTGAATCTGCCGGATAGCGAGTTCCTTGTGATGTATATCGCTGTCGGTCATTTCCTACCGGAAGTCGAAACCTGCATGTCCAAGCGTTTCGATCCCGAAAACATCGTGACGGTGCACGCATGAATGAACCATTGATCAGTGTCATCATTCCGGTATACGGAGTGGAGCAGTATCTGGACCATTGCGTGGAAAGCGTGACGGCACAGACGTACCGCAATCTGGAGATCATCCTCGTCGACGATGGAAGCAAGGATCACTGCCCCGTAATGTGTGATGCGTGGGCTGGCAAGGACCCGCGCATCCATGTGGTCCATAAGGCCAACGGTGGGCTTTCCTCAGCCCGCAACGCCGGATTGGACGTGGCGACTGGCGAATACATTGCCTTCGTCGACGGCGATGATTGGATCGAGCCGACGATGCTGGAAACCATGCTGGGGTGGATGCGAAAGCATACCACTGCCGACGTGGTAATGTGCGGCACCGAAAAGGATTACGAAGACGGTCGAAAGGAGCACATCGACGGCCATCTGCCGGAGCGCGAGTTCAGTTCGGACGAGGCGCTCCATGATTTCCTCCATCACCGCAACCGCATGGCCAGTGCCGTGTGGAACAAACTCTTCAAGGCGGATTTCTTCACTGGAACCAGTCATATCCGTTTCCCTGAGGGGCTGAACAACGAGGACTACTATGTACTGGCGCAGGTGTACCGCACGATGCGAGGCATTCTGTTTAACCCGAAGGCGCTGTACCATTACCGCATCCGACCGGATTCCATCACCACGGCAGGGCTGAACGTCCATAGCTTCGACCGGGCGAAAATCGCGGACAAATGCCGTGAGTATCTTCTGGAATCCGGCTACCGGGATCAGGCGTCCCTGGATTATTTCGTGATGCAGGGCCGGTATGACATCGTCTATGATCTGGCGCGGATGAACGCGGGTTCCGAAGCGCTGAGGACTTGGCGTAAGGAACTGGCAGCGAAGGCCAAGCCCGTATGCCGTGACGCCTCCGTGGGATTCGCGGAGAAGACGAAGATCCGCATGCTGTCGCATATGCCAAAGCTGTACGTGCGGATGACCCAACGATAGACAGTGAGGGATTTAAAATATGGGTTATTCGATATAAATTCTTCAGGCATACGCTGTTAATGGTGATGATTTCTTATCACGCCGAGACTGATTATTTTAAGATAATATCTGTTTATCCACAGGTATTTGAATGGTTGTATATGTAAATACGAGGGAATATACTGTCATGATTACAGAAGCTAGGAATCAGTCGTTCATTATGACTGCCTATAAGGATTCAGATAATCTGTATCGATTGGTGGAGCGTCTGCGTAGTGATTTCAATGTGTTCATCCATATTGATAGTTCGTCCACTGTGCTAGGGGAAAAGGATTTAAATCGGTTAAACCAGCTCCGTGGAGTTATGGCTACGTCTACTTATGCCATTACATGGGGAAGCTACAAACATTTGCTGGCTTTGATCGATCTTGCGCGGGAAGCATGCAAATGGACAATTGACGGTGGCTATCTGCATTTCATTTCTGGGCAAGATTATCCTGTATATAGTAATCAACACATTAAAGATTTTTTTTCTGATAATAAAAAAATATATATGGATTATCGAGATTTGTCTCATATGGAGTCCCATCAGAAGAAGTTCTTCCAATACAAGAATCATTTGTGGCGGTTTAATTACTGGAACAAGTTAGTGCATGCCGTGAGAAATGTAGATAACTGGATACAGAGATCTTTTGGTCTATTGAACGATAACATTGGCGGTATCCGTGATATAGCGCAAGGCTTGGTGTGGATGTCTATGCCCAAAGAGCCGATGCAATATGTGCTTGATTATGTTCGCAACAATTCACGATTCATGCATGATGTCTATCAGCTGCAGGTACCTGAAGAATTTGTTTTTCAGACTATCTTAGGAAATTCACATTTTAAAAACGATATTGAGCCGAATAATTTACGCTATGCTGATTGGCATAGACGTAATGGCAGTCTTCCTGCTTATTTGGATGAGAGCGATTACGACAAGATTCTTGAATCCGGTTGTTTATTTGCTAGAAAAATTGATTCGGCAATATCTGCAAAACTGATTAATCATTTTGAAGCTCGATGAAGCATGAAAATGGAAAGCGATTTTATAAAGGAAATAATATGAGGAAATGCGCATTCGTTCTTCCGTATTACGGTAAATTTGGCAATTACTTCCAGCTGTTCCTGAATTCATGTGCCACCAATACCGACTATGATTGGCTGATATTCACCGATGACCATGAGGAATACGAGTATCCGTCGAATGTACACGTGCATTACGAATCATTCAAAGATATGCAGGCGCGTGTCCAAGGTAAATTCAATTTTCCGACCGCACTGGAAGCGCCATACAAGCTATGCGATTTGAAACCGATGTATGGGTACCTGTTTTCCGAATACTTACAGGATTATGAGCACTGGGGATATTGCGATTGCGACATGGTGTTCGGGCGGTTGAGCCGGTTCATCACCGACGCCATGCTCGAGAATTACGACAAACTTTTTGTGCTTGGACATTGCTCGATCCTCAAGAACAACGATGAGAACAACGCACGTTTCATGCTTCCTTTGAATGGTCGTGAGCTCTATAAGGAAGTGCTGCAAACCAATCGTATTCTTACCTTCGATGAAAGCTATCTACCGACCAATGTGAACATGATCTACAAGGAACATGGTTTTCCTGTGTTCACGGAAGACTATTCGGCCAACCCTAGGGCGCGCGAATCGGTATTCCAGATCACCCGTTTCAACGATGACCTCACGACATACTGTACGGAGAAAGCTTCGAAGGCGGTGTACGTATGGCGTGATGGCGTCCTTACGAGATACACCCGGAACCTTGGCAATTTCGTCGCATCGGAGCTTATGTACATGCATTTCCAACGCCGTGATATGGTCGTTCGTCTTCCGGGCCAAACGGCATCTGCTAAGGTATTCAAGATTCTTCCAGGGGCGTTCGAGCCTCTTGAAGTGGACGAGGTCACCGAAAACAATTTCGCCGATATCCGATGGAAGAGAACGAGAGACATTACACGTCACCGCTGGAACATCTTCAAAGGCGACATGAAATTCTGGTATAAACGTGTTCTGTCCAAATTGTCCGGTAATCGGTGATGGGAATATGGATAGTCAATAATTGGTGTCATCATATCGTTATGTTAAGTGAGGCAATTTTTAGAGGAGCGCCACAGCGACATTGCTGGTTTGACCTTGAATGATTTGAAGATGCGTCTGATTGATGGCTGTTTGGATGACAGATGCGGATTCGCGGACTATTCCCGTAATCGCCCATGATGTTTGGGAACTGTTCGCGATGCAGCTTTTCGATTGGGATTCTCTTGTGCAGTATATTGGCCTATGAGCGCAACGTCTTCTTGAGCTAGAGACTTCGAATGAATTCCAATCCTAGACAAATTGTTGTGCCTCCATTTAGAATCTGAGGAAACAGTTACGTCGTACCGGTTACCATACAATGAGCGCAAGAAGATTGGTTAATTTCAGGGTCTACGGATTGACGGAATAAAGACTGTAATTCCGTGGAGGAAGTTGAATAATTCGAGGTGATGTCAGGAGTGCAGCTGAATCGGCCCCTAATAAGTGTTATTGTCCCTGTCTATAACGTCGTGAGGTTTCTTGATCGATGCGTGGAAAGCATTGTCGCTCAAACTTATCCGAAGATTGAAATTCTTCTTGTGGATGATGGTTCGACGGATGGATCGTCGTTAAAATGCGATTCTTGGGCGGACAAAGATGACCGTATTTCGGTTATCCATAAAGAAAATGGTGGATTGTCGGATGCGAGAAATGCTGGACTGGACGTATGTCTCGGCGAATATATTGCTTTTGTTGATAGCGATGATTATGTCGACCCGAGGTTTATTGAGAGCATGTTTGATGCGCTCAACAGATATTCTTCCACAGTGTCCGTATGCGATGTAATTCGTGAGGATGAGAGCGGCAACGTTCTGAAAAAATCCAGAAAGGCGCGTCCACGGGAATGTGTGATGTCAGGCCGTCAGTGTTTGGGACTGACCTATGTTGATCCGAATGCCGTGACGGCATGGAGTAAGTTGTATCATCGCTCCCTTTGGGAGGGGCTGCGCTTCCCAAAGGGACGACTTCATGAGGATGAGTTCGTCTTCCATGAAATTATGTATCAATGCGATCGAGTCGTTGTCATAGCTGATGAGCTTTATCATTATGTGCAGCATCGGGGAAGCATCATGCATACACGATATGACATTCGTTACCTTGACCGGATTGATGCCTGGCTGCAACGGTTGGATGTATTTGTCAAGCACGGTGAAGGAAGAGACCTTATTGTTCCGTTGCTTCATATGATTATGAATGATTTATACTTAAGCGCACGGTTGGACTGGCGTGATCCACGGAACGAGCATGCTGTGGTGCTTCGTATCCATAGATTATTCGATTCTGTGAATGCTGTTCACGATATTGTTCCTGATGAGATATGGAACAGGTTGGTGAAATTACGTACTCATCCACGTTTGACGGTAAAAACCATATATTGGTCCCGACGCGTGGGCGAAAAGATACGAGTCGCCTTGGGAAGATGTCGACGCATGCTGGTGTCTTCGTCTTCATGCAGCTGACAAGGTCTGTGAACAGCCAATCATATGGTGCGATAGCCGCAATAGACGAAAAAATAGCAGGGAGATATGGGCGGAAAACGGTTAGCGATTAATATGATTGCCAACGTAGTGGCATTCGTTGTGCAATTCGGCATTAACTTCTTGTTGACGCCGTATATTGTTCATACTCTGGGCAGTGAAGCATATGGTTTCGTGCAACTGTCGAATAACGTAATCAGCTGGGTTAGCATCCTTACGGTTGCCCTGAATTCCATGTCTGGTCGATTCATCTGCATAGAGATCAATCGTCAGAATACGGAAAAGGCGAAGGAATATTTCAACTCGGTGTTGATGGCGAACACGGTGCTTGCGTGTGTGCTGATGATTCCGAGCATATTGTTCGTGCTGTTCGCCGATAAGGTGATGAACGTACCTGCCCATCTGCTTTCAGATGTTCAGTTTATGTTTGCCTTTGCTTTCGTTGGCATGGAGGTTCAGCTGCTTTTAAACGTGTTCGCCACCGTATATTACACGACGAACCATGTGGATATTCAAGCGAAGCGAAATATCGAAGGTAACATACTCCGAGCAATCATTTTGGTTGCGCTCTTCGCGTCTTTGCCGGCACGTATGTGGTATGTGACCGGAACCATGATGGTGGTATACGTGTATCTTGGCTTGGCCGATGTCTATTACACCAGAAAGCTGACCCCGCAGTTAAAGGTGGATGTTCACCACTTCAAGGGTGAGGCGGTGAAGGAACTTCTGTCATCCGGCGTGTGGAACTCGGTGAATCAGCTGAGTCTTGTATTGCTTACATCACTCGATATCTATCTGATGAATGTGTTGATTGGAGCCACTGCTGCGGGTGAGTATTCCGTGGCGAAGACCCTGCCCAATTTCATTCAGTCTTTCGTCGGTACGATGGTATCGGTGTTCGTTCCACAGTTCACGATTCTGTATGCGCAAAAGAAGAAGGGAGAGCTTCTTCGAAGCATTAATTTCTCGGTCAAGGTCATGGGCTACGTGATGGCTTTGCCGATCGGTTTCCTTATTGTCTTCGCACCGAACTTCTTCCAGCTTTGGGTGCCAGGGCAGGATGTCGCGACGTTGCAGGGTATGTCGTTGCTGACGATTATTCCGATGATCGTCACGGGAAGCATCAACACCATATATAACGTGTATACCGTCACGAATAAGTTGAAGGTGCCGGCTCTGGTGTGGGTTGCTTTTGGTGTGCTGCAGGTGGCGACGGTGATTGTGCTGGCATCGTTCACGCCGCTTGGCGTGTGGAGCGTGCCGCTGTCGTCGTTCGTTTGGGGATTGTTCCGAAATCTGACGTTCACGCCGGTCTATGCCGCACATTGCCTTGATGTCCATTGGTCGACGTTCTACAAGGCGATTGTTCGTGGAGCCCTGTGCACTGCGATAATGACATTGGTGGCTGCCGTGTTCCACCGCCTCGTAATCGTTGATTCATGGCTGTTGCTTATTTGCATGGCTGTGCTGTGTAGCTTTATAGCGGGAGCGATTAATCTTTTTGTTGTATTTAGTCGTGATGAGCGTTTGGAATTCAAAAGAATTCTGGTCGGTAAGTTTTTGAAAACGAGTAAGTAATCCCGAAAGGAAAATGCTGGAAATGGGAATGAAGGATAGGCTCACGGGAATCGCCAAGGATGTCATCGGCGATGACAAGTTCGCATTGTTGCGATACCGTAACCGTGCCAACGCGGGGTTACGTGAATATGGAGAGCAGTTCGAAGCGACGGTGGGAACACCCCGCAGTATTCTGACCTGCTGCCCTCATCATGGGAATATCGGCGACCAAGCCATTGCTCTTGCGGAGTGGAGAATGCTAGGAAGCGTACAGCGTCCTGTATTGTCGTTCGGTGGCGACACGACGGCTTTGTTGTTGTGTCTTCAGCGTTATGCATCTCAGAAAGACACGATCTATTTGCATGGTGGCGGCAATATGGGAACGCTGTACCGTAACGAAGAGGAATATAGACTACGTCTGATTTCCGCTAGGCACAATAACCGTATCGTTTTATTCCCCCAGACCATGAGTTATGGGGACTCGGAGGATGATCGTCGTTTCCTGCGTCATACGCAGCGTGTGTATGGTGCCCATCCCGATTTGCATCTGTTCGCGCGTGAGCAGGTGACCTACGGACGTATGAAGGCGGCATATCCGGACAATGACGTGCAGTTGGTTCCGGATATCGTGCTCTCGGTCAGCGGCGAGGACGATGCCGATTTCGCGTCGAGGCAGGGGATTCTGTTGTGCATGCGGAATGATGTCGAGCAGGTTCTCGGTAACGATTCGCACCGCCTGTTCGAGGAACTTGCCCGGGATCTGGGTATGGACTGGCGATATACGGACACTACGGTACAGACACATGGCCCCATAACACAGCAAGAGGGTGAGCGTCTGGTCTATGGGAAGTGGAACGAGTTCCGTTCCGCCCGTCTCGTTATCACCGACCGATTGCATGGCATGATTTTCTCTGCGGTCACTGGGACTCCGTGCGTGGCACTGAACAATTCGAATGGCAAGGTCGGCTACGAGTACGAATGGCTGAAGGATGTTCCGTACATTGCATTCGCGTCCACTGTAGATGAGGTGCCGCAATTGGCCTGTCAGGTACTGCGCGTCACCAATCCCAGATTCCCCTCGGACTGGTTCGCCGAACAATTCATCCCGCTGACTTCTTTGATTGACTGATGGGGAGGATATGACGACAACTGGCGCATCTTGACATGGTTGCAATCGATGCGGTTCTGTAAAGACTATTCGATCTAACCATCATTAGCGGACTTTGGACCATAGGGACAGTTACGGTTCAACCGGATTTGGAAGTCTCTCGTCAGATTCTCTCCGGAACAGGAACAAATCGGGAAGTAGTCCGTTTCATCGTTCCACGGAGGATCTGGTCGCGCGTTTTTTGCCAAGCACTCCAGGCAGCCAATGGTTCATGATTTCCGCTACAGCAGAGCAGATGATTAGATTGATGACAATCGTCCCTAGCATGCATAACAGTTGATTTGTCAGAGAACCGCCATTGGTATCGAGCCCAATCAGTTTCAAGATGAATGGGATTATGCTGCCATAGATGGGCGCGTTCACGCAGTAGAACACTAGGGTATTGCGTCCGCAATAAGTGAGTGCCGTAAGAGGGAAGCTGCGGGAAGAGACATGTCCCAAGCCGATGCATATTGCGAGGACGGTCCACATACCAGCAAACGCCCCGACTAGGTAGCAGCCGATGTTGCCGTACGTGTTCATGTATACGTTGACCGGATGCTGTGCATTCAGCATGGTTGCGGTCACCAGCAGCGCCGCCGCAATGATGGTGGTGGAGGGCCGCATCACATGCTCCAACGTCTCACGATGACCTCGCATTACATATCCAAAAACGAAAAAGCCGAACATTGACAGAGCGATATCCGTTCCCCATGGCAGGACGATATGGATAAATGCGCTATACAAGTAACCGATGAGTATGCTTACGGTGCCTATTACGATGAATGCCCATTCGGGAAGGGAAACGCATTTAGACAAGCGTAGCAGGATATATCCGCCGATCTCGAGTATGAACAGGCAGGCAAGGAACCAAGGAATGCTTCCGAAGCCCTCATGGCCGCGAAGATTGACGGCAATGCCTAGAATCCATTCCGCGTAGGCCTTTGCCGTCCATGCGTTGCCGGAGAACATTCCGATGGCGCGTTCGATGACGAACGGTACAACGGCGAAGAAGATTCCCGGGAAAATCAACGTCCGGAGCTTGTTCCACAGAAAAGGCCCGAATGAGGAATACTTGCGGATCGAAAAAACAAAGCCGGAAAGCAGAAAGAACAAGGGCATGCAGAACGCATCCACCACATGGATGACATCTTCGGGAGCATTGCTGTGCAATATGAAGACACCGATGATGGCAATGCCCTTGGCATAGTCCACCCATGCGATGCGGCGAGAAGATTCCATGATGCGTTATTCCCCTGTCTCCGTCTGCGGTCTGTAAGAAATCCCTTGCGCGGAACGATTCTCTTCTTCCATGGTATTAGTGCCATTGGAATGGATAGTACTATTCATCCAAGTCAAAGCGTTTTTCCTTTTGGATGGGACGGTTGTTTGCCGATTCACTCGATGGGTGGTGGGGTAAGTGCCATCGATCCGTATCGGAACCCGCTCTTGTCGATTCGCTGGCAAAGCTTATGCTTTTCCTAAGATAATCAGTGGCCGCTGAGCCGGTATGTGGGAATAGACAGGTGGGAACATGAACGAACAACCATTAATCAGCGTTATCGTACCCGTATACAACGTGGAACAGTCACTGGATCGTTGCGTGCGTAGCATAGTGGCGCAGACCTATCGGCATCTTGAGATAATCCTGGTCGACGATGGTTCCCCGGATGACTGCCCGCGGCTGTGCGACGCATGGGCCGGGCAGGATGATCGTATCCGTGTGATTCACAAACTCAATGGTGGCTTGTCCGATGCCAGGAACGCCGGCTTGGACGCCATGCGTGGCGATTTCATCGCATTCGTAGACAGTGATGATTACGTGGAGCCGGATTATGTGAACAGGCTGTATGCCGGCATCTCCGATGCAGAGATGTCCGTGTGCGCCATCATCTGTGAGGATCCCAGAGGAAAGACGCGACAGGGAAGCGAACCGATTACGGATGAACGGATCGCTGTGTCTTCTGAGGAATATCTGCGCCGCGCCCTGCTGGACTGGCGGCTGGTGGTCGCCTGGAACAAACTGTATGCGGCTTCGATTTGGAACCAGCTGCGTTTTCCGGTCGGTCGCATCCATGAGGACGAATATGTGCTGCATCAAGTGGTGGACCAGTGCATGAGCATCAATGTGTTGCCGGACGAGCTATACCACTATGTATCCACGGACAGTAGCATCACCCACAGCGGTTTTAGCATCAGGAATCTGGACCGTTTGGAGGCCTTGGCACGGAGACTGGAGTATTGCATAAGTAAAAACTACCGGCAATGCGCGGCCCTGACCTTCGACAAGTTCATCGAGGATCTCGATTTCGCATCCGGACTGGACTGGTCGGATCGGGCAATCCATGCCAAGCTCGGTGAGATTTTCGCGCAGTTAAGGCATGTACCGCTCTCCGCCGGGGCGTTCCTGTCTTCCAAACGGCGCATGCAGTTCCTTGGCTTATGGTTCGCTCCGTTCCTCACGGAATGGATGCTGAAGAAAGCCAAGCACCTATGATTTGGGAGTGGCGCCTTAGTGCTCCTGAGATGCAAGATACTCACGGAACTGCTGTCTGAACAGCGATCGGGAAGGTGAATCCAGATTGCCGATGATTTTCGCTACCTGCTGTATATCGGTACGGGAGTATTCGGCAGTGCGGGCATATACGATTGCCGTCACCCCATGATCGAGCGTGAATGACTTCATCTTGGTGTAGTGCTTGCCCACAACGCTACTGGAGTCCTGCACGGTCTCATTCAACGTTGTGACGAGCTGCTCGTTGTCCGGATTCATGTGCAATGACACAGGTCGTGAGACCACGACATATTGCGCGTCGAAGAACTGCATGTTGAAACCGCTGTAGGAATCGACATCGGCATTGGCCACGGGGAACGGGGATACGGTGCATTCCGGCAGACATGTCGAAAGCGGCAACGTCGAGTTGAGATTGTCGCTGGCAGCGGCGAAATATACCAGTCGTCTGCCTTTGGTCTGCTGTCGGAGATAGGAGACCAACTGCCGCTTCTCGGTGAGATCATTGCTCTTGGTGGGAGTGGTGATGGTCGTGCCGGTGATATACGACAATGCCCGATTCACAGGCTCCGGGAACGTGAACGCTCCAATGCCATGGCAAAGCCCGATAAGGGAGACCAGCACGACACTGGCGGACGCCACGCGACTGGCCACGGTTCCCTGGATGGCGTTAAGCCAGGAGACAAGCGGCAGACAGTAGGAGACGATGATGAACACGCAGACGATATACCAATGTTGCGGGCTGAAATCCTGAATTTGCCAGAACAGCAAAGCCCCGACGGCAGCGCCAACCAACATGGCGCCTTGCAACGACGACAGTTGAAGCAGATGCGATTCATGGTGCCGGAATCCTATGAATGCAGTGATAGCCAACCCCGCAATAGCGATTGCCAACCATAGCCATCCGATGGTCTGACCGATATTGATGAATTTGGCTTGATACGAAGTGAATATCGTCCATGCATGGTATGCGACGGATTGGTTGCCGAACAGGGATTTCCGGAGGAATCCGGGGAACGAAACCAGACAGACTAGCGTCGTGGCGCCTATGGTCAGCATGGCGCGAACCAGCGTGGAGAACAGGTCACGTCGGTTGTTCGCGACGGTGAGCGCGATTCTGCATCCCCAATATATGATTGCGGTGACGGCCAGTCCCAGACAGGCATAGATAAACCAACGGCGGAGCAGGAACGTTCCCGCCAAACCGATGCCAAGCATGATACGGAGCGGTACCGAATGAAGCATGTGGGAATCGAACACGCCGGCCAATACGATGACAAATAACAATAGGACGACGACGTCATCATATCCGATGAGAACGGGACGGATGAATGCGGAAAGACAGAGGATACCGGCATAGATGGTGACGAGGACCATTGTTTGACGCTGCGTGGATGCCGCCGCATGCATGTATACGAACATGGTGATGATGAAGCTTGCTGGCAATAGGAACAATATCGTAAGGACGAAGAAGGTCGCTGTCCATTGCGGGGCAAGACGCGTAGGTAGTGCCGCGACCCAGCTAAGTAGGTCGTTGTAATCGGAATTGTTGATGGACCAATAGACGTCTTTTATCGTGTGTACGAGGGATGTGGAGGTCTCCGCGTTGAAGCGGATCGTCATGGACCAATAATTGATTCGGTCCCATGTGGGGTAGTAATGGTACAGCGAGAAGTACCAAGCGTAAAACACGGCCGCCGTGATGGATGCCGCAGCAATCGCTGCAACGCTTTTGGCACGAAGGGACCGTATTGCCGACCAAAGCGATGTTAAGCGTAGCATGCCGATGCAAACCCCGTAGAAGCCGCATATTCCAAGCAACTGGACGGCGAACGAGCGAGTTGGAGGAATAATCAGCAACACGCACCATATGAGGATGAGCGCCGCGGCTACGCAGCAGGATACGCGGTGCGCGGCAATCGCTGGTGGGATGTTGCGCTGAATCCGCTGTTTATTCTTCATGGTTCTTCTTTCTTGAAGCGGTATTGCTGCTGAATATTGGTATGAGTGTTTTGATGTGGTCGGTGATGGCTTTGTTGATTGGCGACAGAATTAACGTGCCGATCAGCAGAAACACCATCGCATGGGTCCTGGGCAGGGACCAGACATTGACCAGTACCAATGTCTTCAGTAGGAAGGTGTGGGTGAGGAATATCTCAAAGGATATGGTGCCCAGCCATACCAAGGGTTTGCTTGCAATACGGAGCTTGAAATTCCAGGAGATTACGGCACAGCAGAAGAGCAGTGCCGCAGGGATGCCGGCAAGGACCTGGCCTCGATAATTCAGCAGGAATGCGGGCATAAAGAGCACGGTGGACGCGCAACCAGTCCATGCCCAGTAGCGTTGCAGCAGATGTTCGGCCGTCTGCCGGTATTGGGCGAGAAACGTGCCGGCGGGGAAACACAGCAAAGTGTTCCACCAGTATTCGGATAAGCCGCACTGCCTCATAACGGCAACAGCCATGACCGCTAGAACGGTAAGCAATGCTAGGCGGGTGTTCGGGGTCAGCTTGTCCGGCAGCCAGGCGATGAAAAGCAGTACGTAGAGCAATAACTGTATTTTGATGTACCACGTATCCCAGCCAGGCAAGGAGAATGTGATGAGTCCCCATAGACTGGGGATAATAGGTTGATGGCTCAACAATTCACAGATCAACGCCATGGCTTCCGCGACATAGAAGATTAGCAGCAGACCGATGATGCGTTTGGCGATCCATGCCATTTTCCATGTGAACGATCGTTGCATATGGGATATTGACAGCATGTTGCCGTATCCGGAAAGGAAGAAGAACAATCCCACGGCCAGATAGCCTATGAAGAAGTTCATGAGATAGAGCGTCAATGGCAATGCCGAATCAAGACGTTGGCCTAGGTGGTGAATGACCACGATGAGGATTGCCAGACCGCGGAGCGATGTGGTTTGCTCTTTGGACATGAATGCGCCATGTTCATGTCCTCGCGTATGTATGCCGGAAACCAGCATAATCGAAAAAATCAGTACCAGTGCGGAATATAACCACATAAGCGATGAGTCCTTCCAAACGCTAAGCGGGTTTGCGGATTGTCGGTGACTTTATTCAGATTCCATGTGTTGCGGTGTGCAGGTGATGTCAGGGTCTGCTTCGTCGCATCAGTTTGCGTAGAATCATCGTTCTTTCCCGTTTCCCGAGCAGCAGAAGCAGGTCTGATGCGAGTGTCAGTAATGCGGTTATCGCGCATGACGTCAGCAGTCCGATCCAATTGCTTTGCGGAATGCTCAACATCGTGTTGGCAAGTGAGCCGAGCGCGGCAGCCAGTATGGTGGAGACAAGATACTGCGCATAAACGCAATAGAACTTCGACCATGGTAGTCGAAGGCAGAGGGCCGCGTATACAGGCACGAAAGTGACGTTCGCGAATATGTCGACGAATTGCGGGATGGCCGCGACCGCGTAAATACCCCAATTGAAGCATTTGACGCAGACTAACGTCGCGGCAAGCGAGAGAACGCCGCATGCCAACCAGCTGAGCGAGTAATTACGTAGTTTGTTCACCAGCAGGGGAACCGCTTGCAATGTACTCGCTATGCCGGTGAAGAAAAAACCGCTCATGGTCAGCATCATCAGCAGATAGATCATGCGAGTGTTCTGTCCGGGCTGCCATAGGGCGATGAATGCCGAGCCATTGATCAATAATGTCACCACGATGATGTTGGTGAATAATCCTGTGATACGCATTCCTGCCTTGAGCTCGCCCAGGAGCGCATCATGGTGTTTCTGGGCATAAAGCTTGGTCTGTTCGGGAGAGAACAAGCCGGAAATAGTGCCTATGAGATTCACTAGGGCGTTGGGAACGACTTGAGCGATGGACAAATAGCCCATATGCAACGGGCTGATGGCGAGATTCGCGATGAGCAGGCTGAGACCATTCTGCAGAATCTGCTGCAACTTGATCACGGTGTTCCAGATGCCGCTGGCCAGCATTGTCCACGTGGCGCGAAGTGAGATGGCCTTCCGGTCGATACGTAGCTCGGGGGTGAGACGAACGGTGAACAGGTAGTTCAATGCGGCCAGAATGATTTGCGCAAGACAAGTGGCCAGACCAACGAACATCACGTAGGTTGGGAATAGCGCAAAACACGCCACCATGACAACGATTCTGACCACGGAAAACGCGATATTGGCCAGACTGGACAGGTACAGTTTGTTCTTGATAAATGTCGCCACGGACAGTATGGAAGACATCGTGGCAACGACGAAATTGAGGTAGACGAAGACGAACAGCCATTTGACATCGGTCACCAGGTGGGGGGAGATGTGGATGACATGTTCGAGATTGACGATGAGCGGAACAGCCACCACCGTCAATATCAGAGTCATGACAAGGTTTGCAGCAAGAGTCGAGGAGAAATATGTGTCGGCCTTGCGCTTGTTCCCCTGATGATAGGCGACGGTGATGAATCGTCCAGCGACGGAATTCAAGGCTATGGTGAACAGCGTCGCATATCCCACCATCGTGTTGGCCAATCCCGCAAAGCCGTACGCTTCGGCTCCCACTCTACCGACGATGAACGGTGTGATGACGAAGCCGATGCCCATATTGACGGCAAAGTTCACCAATGAGGCAACGAGATTGATGATGAATTGCTTGTTCTTACTCATATACATTGTTGTGGGAAAGATTAATCATGTTGATATACACTGCAGCTGATGCCGGTGACATCCGGGCTCAGTCTGTCGTTATACGCCGACTGGCTGCTGGTCCGGCTGATTCTATGGTATCGAGGATCGTGGCTGAGTATATCCGGCTGGCCGGTGCCGTTGGTACCGGTGCAATCTACGAAGAGCATTGTGTTGGTATCGGTGTTTTTAGGTAAATCACTGGTGCGAAGGCTTGGCTTGTCAACGGTGTCGATGAGGCTACGGTACTGCTGGTCGGCGTAACTCAGATAGGTCTTGGTGAAAGGATTCCACATTCGGACATCGGCGTTCAGATACGGCAACGAGTTGCTCACCGCATATACCGAGGTGGCATCCCGGACCGGCACGATGACGTCGCTCCCTGTCGATTCGATGTCATCGTGAAGCGTATGGGCGAATTGTGCTCCGATTGAAGTGGTGGTGCGGGAGTCCTGCAGAGCTTTCTGCCATGCGACGCGTGTCTTAGGCACTAGGGTAAGCGCCAGCGCTACAGCCACGCCAATGGTTATTACGCGTTGGACGCGGTTATGGCTGGCGACTCTGTCTCGAGCATCATGAAGCATCAACGTCAAGGCCGCTGCAGCCAGCATCCAGAGCAAAGCGCAGTTTTTCTGGGCGTTGACGCCGAAATAGACGAGATTGATCACCACTGTGACCCATGCCACCGTGCACAGGGAGACGAATGCTGCGCTAAAGCTGGAAGCGATGACGAACAATACGGTACAAATCAATCCTTCCCTGGACAGATACCAGTTCGCCAGAGGCGTGATCTGCGGAGCGTTGCTTCCATCGGGGAAAAGCTCGATCGCAGACAGCAGGGCGCTCAATACAGGCAACAGCAGGGCGGTGTGGTTTTTCCTTGCGTGCAGGGTGTGGTTACGGGCCATGTCGTACAGCCAGACGATGAGCATACCGCCAGCAAAGCCGAAAGCCCACACATGGGTCTGGAAGAGCAGTGCCAGCCATAGCGCATATCGGTAGGGATGCTTGTCCCGATGAGGATAGTCCTTGACGATCAAGGCGCACAACAGGGCCAGGACGCTGTAGGAACGAGCGATCGTGGGAATCTCATACACAAACAGGCAGGTAATGGGGGCAATCAGTTTGACCGCCACCGGGATGTCGGACACATATAGGACCGCCAGCGCCGCGATCATGAGCGCAGCACTGATGATCTGCATCGTGACGTATGGCGCTCCCATTTTGGCGAACGGCATCAGCAACAAAAACCAGAGTGCCGGATGTCCCTCTTCGCGCAGTATGTTGCCAAACAGGTCAGCCAGTGAGGCGTCGCGGGAGATGAGCCATGCTTGCGATTCGTCGCGCCATGGCTCATGCAGCGGTACCATCGCCAATGTCAGCGCGGAATATGCGACGAACATCACAATAAGGGCTACTGGGATGATGCGTGTGACATGGTTCGGTTGAAGGCTGCGATGCCGCGGAGAAGAGGAATGAGGATTGCCGGATTCGTCGCTATCGACGTTCATAAACAATGGTATCCATTCCTTCCACGGTAATAGTACGTATGGGCTTGTACCGGTTATGAAGAATGCGGTCGATGGCAGGCTTCGGCATCGTGTAATACGGTTGCACCACGATGTATTTCGCACGGGCGGTGGCGAACTCCTCACACAGCAGTTTCGTGTAGCTGCTGCTGAACGACGCCTCCCAATCCTGCAGCCATGCGAACCGGTACATCGGTTTCAAATCGTATTGCAGGTATGCGCCAACGAGCACGTTATAGAGGACTATGTCGCCATGGGCCTCTTGGATGACCTGTTCCAATTCCGGTTCATCATACGTTGGCTCCGACCAGATGAGCTTGTTGTCCACTTTGGCCTGGTATCCGCACAGCAAGGCCATGACCAGTCCCAACGCCACCAGCGTCTGCCAGTGCATGTGGATGTGTTGCTCGGCGTACCGGCATGCACCACCCAGAAGAATCGGCAGGAAGATGGCCACCACCGCGGCGTAATGCTGGTATGGGCTGATGTTGAAGAACAGCGCGATGAACAAGATGCCGGATATCGCTATGGTCCAGTCAAGAGGACTGCAGTGACGCTCGAGCAGCATGTGCGCCAAGGATACGAGCACCATTGCGCAAGGCAGGCATAATATGAGCACGATGGTGTTGATTTGCGAGGAGAGTAGGCTTTCAGAATTGCCCGCGTAGCTGATGTTGAACAGCACCGTGCCGTATACAAAATCATAGAACGCGTGATGCGCCGCGAAGTACACGCAGAACGGTATCAGCGGCAGTGCGACGCCGACGATGAACGACAGCACGCATTTGAGCAGTGCCGTCCACTGGTTCCACCGGAGGAGCATGATGGCGATGACCAGCACTCCGACACATACGGATAGCGCGTTGGTCAGACGGGACAGCAGACAGACGCTGAACGACAACCCGTATACGAAGGGATGCCACCACGGCACCACGGACCCGTGATTATTGTCGCACTGTTTGAACCAACGTACGGCAATCAACAGGGAAACGGCGAGGAACGGCAGACAGAGGGGCTCGATCAGATCCCAAGAAGGAGCGCAGAGAATGCCGATCCATACCGCGGAAATCCAGGCTATCACCACAGCCGTGGTCGTACCGTGACGCTGGGGCGCGAATTCACGGGCGAGCAGGTACAGCATATTCACGGTGACGGCGGTCCAGACAACGGTGAGCAGGAAAATACCCAATGAGGATCCGGTGAGTTTCCAGCCCAGCATGTTGAACAGGAAGATCAACGGTCCCTTTTGATCCCAGAAGTCCACGTATGGCACACCGCCCTCGGCCCACATTTTGCCAGTGAGCTCGAAGATGTACTGGTCGGAGTACCACGTCTCAAGCACACGGGGATAGATGGGCGAGAGAATGTCCGTAAGCGTGATAAGCACTGTGACGAACGCCGAGTTCAGCACTATCGGAACCACACGAGCATAACTTGGTCGAAATCTGGTTGATGCGGCCACTGAAACCGCTTGCTTGGCTGTTGAAACAGGCATTGGTACTTCCTTGGAATCGAAATGGTATATCTCAGACCGTATGCGGAATGCGTTGATAGATGCGGTACGTTCCTACCTTGTCGGTAAAGGAGCGGACAAGCTGGTACTTCGTTTTCAGCGTGTCGGTGATCACCGGTGTTAGGCAGCCATACTGTTGCACCACAAGCATCTTGGTACGAGGCCGTGCATAGGAATCAACGATCTTAGTCCGTAGATCACCGCTGAATTCGGCCTGCCAGTCTTGGAAGACCGCGTAAGGATAGACAGGCTTCACATCATTGAGTGTGTACGCCAACGCATTCATATTGTAGAACGCTATGGAACCATGGGACTGTTCCGTCAATCGTGCAACCCACGTATTATCGAATTCCGGCCAAGTCTCGACTTGGCGGGTGCGCAACCCTGCATAGCCGAGCAGCAAGGCTGCTACACACGTCAACACCACAACACGCGGCAGCTGATGATGCAGAACATTGGTGACCGGTGCCAACACCAAAGGTAGGAAGACCACGTCAATCACCGTGTAATGAAGGTAGGATCCGGTCGGGATGGCGAACATCTGGAAGAATAGAGCCGCGAACACCAGCGAGCCGAGTACGAGGAAAACCGAGTCGCACGTGAAAGCCTTGCGGCGTATTGAACGGATGATGCCCGTGAGCAGCATCGCAGCAGGAACCGCGAACACCAAGGCAAGTGTAGAGACCCCAGAAATTCCCGACGCAGCGTTCAATCCACCAGCATAATGCAGGTTGTACAGCACCGTGCCGTACATGAATTCATAGAACACACCATGCGCGGCAAAATACACCGCGAACGGGATGAAGAACGTTGCCACGCCAGCCAAAAAACCCAGAATGCAGGTGCCTAGGTTTTTCCAAGTTTTTCGCATCAGCATCAACACGGTCAATACCAGCACGCCCACGCACACTCCTGCGGCATTGCTCAGGCGGGTCATGAAGCATACGCCGAATGCTAATCCGTGAACATACGCCCACGAGGCAGGAATGCGCCAGCCACCACGATCCGCAGGACGGTCCTGATACGCAAACAGAGAACGTATCAGCAGCCATGCGCTCGCGGCAAGGAACGGCAGGCAGAACAGCTCGGTCATATTCCATGACCCTGGTAGACAGACTGCGATCCAAAACACACAAACCCATAGCCCGAGCATGTCGGTGCCGCGTGATCCGGCCGGCTTGCGATTGGCCAGAAGACACTCATGACGGTGTACGGTGCCGATGGCCAGCCAAAGGAACCACATCGTAGCGAGCAGAAAGATGCACTCGACGATAACGATGCCATACCCGTTGCCGGTGAGCTTCCACCCGAGCATGTTGACGAAGAAGATGAAAGGTCCCTTTTGATCCCATATGTCACGATATGGGACGCCGCCCTCAGCCCACACCTTGCCGGCGAACTGGAAGAAATCCTGGTCGGGCATCAGATGCAGATTCGCACGATGCGCGGGCGAGAACAAGTCAAGCAGAACAACGGCTGCAATGGCGGCCGCCGCGTTAAGCATGATATGCAATGGTGTGTTCTTGGGACGTTGCGTGTGCGGGAAGCTGATGATGGTCATATGTTTTCACCTCTCCGTATCGGTTTGGCTGGAATGCCGACCACAGTGGTGTTCTTATGCAGTACGGAGCGGGTGACGACGGCTCCGGCTCCGATGATCGTTCCATCCGCTATCGTCACGCCGCCGATGATGGACGCTCCGACACCAATGTCAATATCGTCTCCCAAATGAGGCGCCGCGAAATCTTTGGCCGCGTTCCCTATGCAATTGGCACCGTGCAGCACACAGTTCTTGCCGATTCGCGCGTCTCCATTAACGACAATGTTGCCGTAATGGTACAGCCGGAGCCCCTCGTCGAAGATATTTTCGGAAATCTCTATGCCAAGACGGCTTCCTAAAAGGTTTTTCCTCCTGCGCGCCCATAGAAACATCGCGTAATGAAGCGGGGTCCTATGCCGGTTGTTGTACCGGTATTCACATACTCGCAAACGTTTCTGGAAACGCCATATTTGAGCTCTTGGATCATCGGTGAGATATGCGATGAACGTATCCAGGCGGCCGCCGTACAGGTAAGCGCTCCGTTCCGTGGATAGGAAGCGGCGTAGGTCTTGTTTTGTCTGAATCACTGCATGTCCTTATGACGATTGTGGCCTTCTCATGTTCGTTTGGGGAGTGCGGAAAATGGCCGGAGGGAAGACGTTCGATTGACTTTGCGCGGCTATATCTCGGTTTCAATGACATACCGCGGACGGTGCTTGGCTTCCAGATAGATCTTTCCTACATATTCGCCGATGATTCCCATAGACAGCATGAGCAATCCGCCTATCAGCCAGAGCGAGCACATGATGGAGCCCCATCCGGAGACCACGTTGTTGTTCGCCCAGGAAACGATCACATAGATGAACATGCCGATGCCGACAAGAATGGATAGCATCCCCATGCCGGTGACGAAATGAAGGGGTTTGACGGAAAAACTGGTGATGCCTTCAACCGCGAAGCTGATCATCTTCTTCAAAGGGTATTTGCTTTCGCCTGCTTCGCGTTCGCCCCGCTCGTAGGTGACCACCGCGGTTGAAAAGCCCAGCTCGGGTACGATGCCGCGAAGGAACAGATTGACCTCCCCGTATTCGGAAAGCGCTTGCAGGGCGGCACGGCCCATCAACCGATAGTCGGCGTGGTCCCGGATGGTTTCGGCCCCCATCCAAGCGTTCAACGCATAAAACGCCTCGGCCGTGTTGCGTTTGAACCATGTGTCCTTATTCCGGCTCGAGCGGACGCCATACACGATTTCCGCACCCGAAACGTATTGCTTGACGAACTCGTCGAATACATTGATGTCGTCTTGGAGATCGGCGTCCAGACTGATCGCGGCATCGCATCCTTGGCTTAGGGCCGTCATCAGACCGGCCAGCAATGAGTTCTGATGTCCCCGGTTATGGGCCAGTTTCACGCCGTGGAACAGTGAAGCGTCGGTTTTGTTGAGTTGTCTAATATATTGCCAGGTGCCGTCTTTCGATCCATCGTCGACGAAGAGCACGCGGCTGTCCTCGGCAATGAGATGACTGGATTTCAACGCGGAGATTTTCTTCTGCAGCACCGGCGCGGTGATGGGAAGTTGCTCGATCTCGTTATAGCAGGGAATCACAAAGAATATGGTCGGTTGTTGGCGTTGTTCCACGCTGGTTCTTTGAGCAGCCATATCTCCCTCGGATGAATCCCAAACCCTCATACAGCACTTCCACTATATAATCGCGGGGGGAAAAACGCGACTGCCGTTGTGCACGGCTGGCGATAACCTGTCAGGAAGGAAGAGGAGGCGCTGCTGCTTCTCTCGCAAGAGAGTTGGAAACATATGCGGACGGAACGTTGAGAAGTCGAACGGGGATGCCATGGCTTTCGGTGAACTGATCAGCGTCATCGTTCCTGTGTATAACGTTCGGCGTTATCTTCGTCAATGTCTTGAATCCTTGGCATCGCAAGATTATCCGTCTTTTGAGATTGTTCTCGTGGATGACGGGTCCACGGACGGCTCCGGCCGGATTTGCGACGAATACGCGGCGAGAAACGAACGTTTCTCAGTCGTGCATCAGAGCAATGCCGGTCTCAGTGCCGCCCGTAACGTGGGACTGGTCCAAGCCCATGGCCGGTATGTTTCCTTCGTGGACAGCGATGATTGGGTTTCCAAGAACTATCTGTCCATGCTCATGACCGCTGTGGAACGAAGCGGCATGCCATGCGCGTCCCTTGCGCATCTCAAACCATTCCGGGACGGCTTCGGTTGCAGACTGCACGTGGAATCCGGCGGCGCATCATCCGCAAGGATTGAACCGGAACGCATCAATGTCATGGATGAGACGACCATGCAGAAGGCTTTGCTGCGCCAACAGGTCAACTGCGGTGCGCAGGCGCGGCTGTGCCGGCGCGATGTGCTGCTTGCCGTCGCCCCCAACGGTGAAGTGTTTCCGAAAGGTCTGCTGTATGAGGATCTGGCCACGGTCTATCGCATCATCCATGAAGCGCATGGCAGCGCGCTGATTTATGAGAGTCTCTATGCCTATCGGCATAGGTGTACGGGCATCATGGGGAACCGTGGCGCGTTCCATGACGAGAAGGTGACATCCGCGGTCCACGTGTCCCGGGCGTTGTACGTGAATATGACGCGATGGTACCCTTCGCTTGCCAAAGAGTCTGCTTCGCGCTGTCTGGCGTTGCTGTGCACGGTATATTCTTCGTTGGATGTTATGGAGCGCGACAACAGGGAAACCGTATGGCGGGAGATTCAGCAATATTGTGGTTTGACACGGGACGATGTCGGCGCACGGTTGAAAGATCGGGCGGCCGCCTGTTGCGCGATGGGTGGAGAGCGGGTGTTCGCCATGCTCTGCAGGCTGTATCGAGGGTATAGTCGTTGGACTGGTTGTTAAATGATGTGAGGTTGGCATGGTGTATGGCGTGCTGATACTGGTCTGCTGCGCGGTGTGTCTGCTCATGCGCATGCCCAGACTGCAACGTTTCCGGCATATGGGCTTGATGTCGATGCTCGCGATGATGGCGGTGGTTTCCGCATTGCGTTCCAGCGATGTCGGCACGGATGGGCCCATGTACGCGCGGCTCTTTCGCCATCCAGGTTCATGCCGGAGATATGGCTTCGAAACCGGCTATTGTCTGGTGAACAACGCCATGCACTGGCTGGGATCCTACACCGTGCTGCTTGTCTTGGAAAACATGCTGCTGTACTGTGCCATTGGCTTATTCATATACCGGTACATCGAGGAACGGTGGTGGGGCTTTTCCTGTCTGATGGTGTTCGGAACACGCATGTTCTTCATGGCCATGAACGTTTCCCGCCAGTATATTGCGGTGGCGTTGTGCATGTTCGCGTTCATGCTATACGTGCGAAAACGGAAGACGCTCGCGCTGGCCGTGGTGCTGCTTGCCGTGACCTTCCACATCACTTCCATCGTGATGCTGCTGATTCCCTTGGTGGAATGGTGGATTCGGCATGCCAGACGTTTCGGACTGCAGTCCACGATGCTGATCGCGGTGGCGTTCATGATGCAGTTCCTTGACTATGGCGGCATAATCAGCTGGGTGGCTGGTTTCATTCCCAAATATCGGCATTATCAGCATGATTCGCTGATGGGCAATGAAGGAACATCGGTATTCTGGGTGCTTTATACCTTGGCCGTATCGGCGGCCTATATCATCTATGTGTGGCGGAAACGGAGAATGGCCGGCTGCTCGGAACCTGAACGCGAGATATCCAGATCGGATACGTCGTCGTTGCTCGCGGGAGCGCTGATATATGTGGTCATGACCGATGCCTTCGCCGGAGTGGGCACGTTGAGCCGCATGGCCGTCTTCTTCACCATGTTCTTCGTCTGGTTGCTGGCCGCTTTGCTTTCCACCTTGGGCAAGCGCATGCAGCTTGCGGTGGAACTGGCCGTTCTGGCCGCCTCGCTGTTCATGTGTTATCGGCAGGTCTACGTCAGAGGAAATTTCGGGGTGCTGCCCTATAAGATGTTTTTCGGATGAGGAAGCGGAGAGAACGGCATGGTTGAAGAGAATCCATTGATTTCAGTGATTGTTCCAATATGCAATGCCGAATCGTCCTTGAACGAATGCGTGGAATCCATTGTGAGACAGACCTATCGTGATCTCGACATCATCCTGGTGGACGACGGCTCATCGGATCGTTGCCCGGAACTCTGCGAGCGATGGGCGTACCAGGATCCACGAATTCGGGTGATCCATCAAAGCAATGCCGGGGCGTCCGCAGCCCGTAACGCTGGCATAGCCGTTGCACGGGGCACGTACTTGGGATTCGTCGATTCCGACGATCGCATCGCCGACACCATGTATGAAACCCTGTTGGGAAACCTGCTGCGAGAGTATGCCGATGTTTCCATCATCGGCACCAGCCTGGTCGGCGAGGACGGTCGGGCGTATGTTCCATGCGAGAAACATTGCTATCTGCGCATGGATTCCGCGCAGGCCTTCAAATATGTGAATATTCCCGGATACTTCCATGTCGCGGTTTGGGACAAGCTCTACCGGCGCGAACTGTTTGACGACATTCGTTTCCCCGTGGAACGGTGCAGTGGCGAGGACTATCCGGTAACATATCGTGTGCTGGACAAAGCCCGGACGTTGATCTACGATTCCGCCCCCCAATACTTCTACCATCTGCACGAGCGGGTAACGCTGCGCCTCCGCGTCACCACCGCGCAAAGCGACGAGACCGCCGCCGCGTTGGAACTGGTCCGGGACAGGTATCCGCAGTCATACGACTATATGTTGTACGGCCATCTCATCGCGACAGTGGGCAATTACAACAACATCATCCTGCAGGGCCAACGCTCGCAATGGCTGGACTTCGAACAGCGCGTTGTCAGACTTGTGCGAGACGCCTTGCCCCGTGTCATGCGATTGCCGGAGATTCCGAAGATCAAGTGCATGCAAATGCTGCTGCTCTATCTTTCCCCGGCTTTGTACCGAACGGTGCTTGTCCCATTCAAGCAGCATCATGCCAGGGCGCTGAGCTGATACGGAAGCCTTGTAATATTCATGCAGTTTGAGCATTCCGTACGATTCAATGCGGTGATGAATACGATTCTGACCGCATCCAACATGCTAATCGGCGTCATTACCATCCCATACATCACCAGGACACTTTCCGTGGAAGGTTACGGCAACGTCACCTTTGCTCAGAACATCTCGCAATGGCTGTCGGCGCTCTGCCTGGTCGGCATACCAACTTATGGCGTACGTGAATGCGCTCGTGCGCGTGATGATCCACGAAAACTGGCGTCCGTGGTTAGGGAATTGCTCGCCATCATCACCGTCTGCACGTTGACGGTACTGGCATGCTTCGCACTGGCCATCGCGTTCGTCCCTCGGTTGCATGGGCTCGCTGCGCTTATGTGCATGTTCCTCGTGAGCACGCTGCTGCTGTCCTTCGGAGTGGAATGGTTTTTCCAGGCCATGGAGGAATACGAGTACATCACCATCCGCAGCGTCGCATTCAAAGTGCTTTCGTTCATTGCCATGCTGCTGCTCGTGCGTGCTGACGGGGACTATCTGGTCTACGGCGCGATCACCGCATTCGTGACTTGCGGCAACAACGTGCTCAACCTGATTCGGCTCGGTGGTATGGTCGACCTGCGGACGTCGGCGCCTCTCCATATCCGACGGCACATCAAGCCGCTCGCATCGTTCGCCGCGCAATCGATCGCCACATCGATATACCTGTTCTTCGACAGCATCCTGCTTGGCATGCTGTCCGCCGACAATGTGCAGGTGGGCTTTTACCAGTTGGCGGCCAAACTCAAAGGCGTGTGCTGGAGCGTGATTAACGCGATCGTCGGCGTGCTGGTGCCCCGCCTGTCGTATTATGCGAAGCATTCGCTCGGACAGTACCGTGACCTGATGGGCAAGGGCTTCGGCATCGTCTGCAACCTGTGTTGCGGACTGTGCTGCTATCTGCTGGTGGAGGCCGGCCCGCTGACCATATGGGTGTCCACGGGAAAATACGCCGACGCCATTACCGCAGTGCGGATTATCGGATTGGTGAGCCTGTTCTCCTGCATGAGCACGTTCCTGGCGTCATGTGTCCTCACACCGCTTGACCAGGAAAGCAAACTCGCCGTCTCGAACATGGCAGGCGTTCCCATCAGCCTTGCGGGAAACCTGCTGCTGGACGCGCATCTCGGCGCCACCGGCGCGGCACTATCCATGCTGGCCGCGGAAATCGTCATCTTCGTGCTGGAAACACGCTACTGCTGGGACGTGCTGCGCGAATCGATAAGCTTGCGGCGACTTGCGCGCATAGGCGCCTGCCATGCGTGCTCGACAGCGGCACTGCTGGCATTGCTGTATGGTGCGCCGGCGATGGATTGCGCGGCACAAGTGCTGGCAGGCATGTCCATCTACTGTCTGGTATGGCTGCTGGCCGGACTGATATTCCATGAGGAAACCGTATGCTGGACAATCGGCGTGATACGCGGCAAATTGCCTAGGAAGTGACCGAATATCGAGGCCGTAGCCCCTCTATCGGATTTGGATGATGATTCGTGCCGCCTGAAGCGTGCAGCTCAACCCAAATAGCTTTCCTGCACGCTATCCAGCATGCGCTGCGAAGTGAAACGCTCAAGATACGTGGCACGAATGGCATCCGAAGAGAACCTGTCACCGGTGGACAGCTCGGCGATGACACGCTCCACCTGCTGTGCTCCGGCCTTCACATCGCCGACCTTGAACAGATAACCATTCACCCCTGGCCGGACCACTTCATTGCTGCCGGTCACATCCGTCGCGACAATCGGCACGCCGGCACGCAACGATTCGACCAGCGAATATGGCAGACCCTCATACAACGAAGTCAGCAGATACACGTCGAACGCCTTGACGATAAGCTCCGCATCATCCCTATAACCCAGCAGATGCACATTATCGGACAAACCGTTATCCGCAACGAAACGGGCCACCTCGTCCTGCAGATCGCCATCGCCCACGCAGACGAAATGCGCAAGCGGATTACGCTCGACCACCGCTCGGGCAATCCGCACGAACGTCATCGGATCCTTCTGCTTGGCCAGACGCACGGTCGAACCAACCACCACGGCTCCATCAGGCAAATCCGACAATCCCAACAGCCGCAAAGCCTCCTCGCGCGACGGCAACGCGACATCGGGAATGCCGTTATACACAACCTTGAACTTATCCGGCCTGTCGATGTGCCTCTGCAGCGCGATATTGCGCTCGCCGTTGGAAACATTGAACGTGCGGGTGGTCAGGAAACGGCTGAACACCCGTTCAAGAAAAGCGAAGAACCGCTTCTTCGATTCGGAGAACTCCCATGCTTGGAACGCGTAGGCGTGGGGTGTGTAGAACACTTTCGACACATGGCCGCCGACGGCCGCGGAACGTCCGATGATGCCGGCCTTCGAGCTGTGGCAGTGGAGGATGTCGGGCCTGATCTGCTTGATGAGCCTGCGGATATGCAGCCACGCCTTGATGTCATTGCCTGCGGAAAGGTCCCGGACCAGTTCGGGAATGGGAATAAGCGTCGCATGCTTTTCCATTTCGGGAATCGCATTGCGATAGTAATCATCGATGCGATTGGTTCCGTAAGCGACGGTCACGTCAAATTTGCTGTGGTCGATACCATTAACGATATCCACGACGTTGCGTCCGCAACCACCCATCGCTTCCTGAACGATGAGCAGCCGTTTCTTCCCTTCCATAGGCTCGGTCATGTTGCCTCCCCCTATCACTGGCTCCTCATCACATATGAGCGCGGTCGACACTCATCTTTCCGTATCATACCCTCCCCTAAGTATGTTTTCCGAGTTAGTGGGTATCTTTTTGTTGACATGCCATCCGTATAATATGCGGGAGGACGGATGGAAATAGTGAAGGGAATGCTGAAGACATGGCGGGAAACGAGTTCAGGGAATGGCCGGAAGTGCATGCTCCAAGTGGAACCCATGGCGCTGATGGTCCAAGGACCTACGATTTTCCCCTGACCGAGAAGGACAAGCTTGTTGGTGAGGGGGCTTCCCGAGGTCTTTCGATTGGTAGCATCGATGGTTCCGTGGCGGAAGCAGCGCCGCGTGGATTCGTATATCGCCATCGCCGTGAGCTGGTCGGTGTCGTTGCTGTTGCAGCGGTTGCCGCGGTTGTGGCGGGAATCACGTTGGGATTCCGCCAGCATGTTGACAGTCAGGAGGTGTTGAGCTCCTGCCAGCAGTCCGTGAGCATTTATCAGTCCAACAAGGAACGCTTGAAGAAAACCGTCGCTGGCGCTGCGGATGATTTGCAGATTGCCGAGAATCAAGTGCAGGATTCGAAAACCGTGACCGACCTGCATGCCGCGGTCGATAAGGGGAACGAGAAGACCAAGATCGGCGCGAGTTGTGACGCTTCCGCTTCGGTCGAGGACAACCAGGCAGCCGATGAGAAGATCACTGCGGCAACACGTGGCTTGGGGGAGAAGGTCGAAGCCATTCTGAGCGCCAAATCCGAGGTGGAACGTTCCAAGAACGCCCGCGATGTCGCCATCGCCAAAGCTGATCTGGCCAACAAGGTCAATGATGGGCAGAACGTGCTTGGCACGGTGCGTTCCAATGATCTGAATGCCCGCCAGGATTTGTCCGCGGCATTGAACGATGCTCAACAGACGGCGACCACGTCCAATTCCTCGGATCCGAACGTGTATATCAACCAGCTCAATAAGCTGCAGGACGCTATGGATAAATTCAGCGCGACGGCAGTCTCGCAATAAAAACAAGTGAATACGTAGTACATGGAAATGATGGGGGAGAGGCATGGCCAAGCACATTGACAATATCAACCGGACGGGTGTTCAAAAGAAAGGAAGCACGGCAAAGAGCATAGGCATCGCGGTGGCGGCAATCCTTGGCATCATCGTCATCTACTGCGCGCTATTGGTTGGAAGCGTGCTGCAGGCGAAGAAACATCTCACCCAAGCGGTATCCATCGTCCAATCGGTCAATGCCGGTTCCGACATGACTTCCGCTTTGCCTGCTTTGGTCGGTAAAACAGCGCAGCTCCAGCAGGAGACCAAGGCGGCCCGGGCTCAGACCGATGGTATTGTGTGGCGGATTGGTACGGTGATTCCGTACGTCGGGGACGATTTGTCAGCCGCGCGCACGGCCGTGACGGCTTTGGACACCGTGTCCAATGATGTGATTCCCGAAGTGTCCGATTCATTGACCAACCTGCAGAAGAACAGCGCCGCGGGCAACACGCTGGATATCAAGTCGTTGTCATCGGCGGCGGATGCGATCGTGAAGGCGAACACGGCAGTGCAGACGCAGGCCAAAGCTTTGGAGAACGCGCCCACGCCGCATATCGGCAAGGTCCGTGACGCTTTGTCGACAGGCAGAACGTTGTTCACCAAATTGGCCGATCAAAGCGACCAAATCAGCAAGGTCGTATCCATGTTCTCCCAACTTATGAATGGGGGCGAAGGAAAGTACCTGATTCTGGTGCAAAGCAACGCGGAAGCACAAGCCGCTGGTGGTGTTCCCGGATCCGTTGGATCATTGGAGGTCAAAGATGGCAAGATTGTCGTGGGTGAGTTCCACTCCGATTCGGAATTCCAGCTTGTCAATGTTGTAAAAGGCGCTGAACAAATCAACGATTTGTATGCGATTTCACAGTTTGGCGTCAATTATGGCGGAGACATCCGTCTAGCCACCGTATCACCGAACTTCCCTGTAGTGGCCAAATATGCTGCCGGAATATGGAAGCAGCAGTCCTTCGGCACCAATGACACCATCAAAGGCGTGATGTCCCTTGATCCGTACGCATTGCAGAGCATGCTCGGCACGTTGGGCGGCGTGACGCTCAGCAATGGCGTTCAGCTCGATGGAACCAACACCGCGCAATATTTGTCGAATACGGTCTACCGTGACATTCCCGACCAGAACCAGCAGGACGCATTCTTCAAGGAATCCGCGCAACTGATTATGCAGAAGGTGTTCGGATCGTTCGATGCGAAGAATGTGCTTTCCTTGGTTAAGACCATGTCAGTGCTGGGCCAGCAGCGTCACCTCTACAATGTCAGTTTCGCCGATTCCGGCAAGAGCGGATGGAACGGCGAACTGTCCGATGATCCCAAGCAGCCGGAAACCGGATTGTTCGTCAACGAAATGGGCTGGTCGAAGATGGATTGGTACGCCAAACGCAATGCCGTGGTGACCAAGACGAAGACCAACAAGGATGGTGCAGCCACGTGGCATGTGAAATACACCATCGCCAATTCCATGAAACCGGAAGAGGTACAGTCCACGCCGGCATACATCACGTCCACGTTCCCCACCTCATTCTTTGAAGACCTTATCTCGCATGGCAGCGCGTCCGCCGAAGAGAAGACTTTCGCTAACACCATGGTTGGGAAAGCCCAACCGGGTGTGCTGTGGCACATCTATGTGATTGAACCGCCGGCAGGTGGCAGCGTTTCCGGTATCAAGGTCAGCAACAACTCCGCCTCCCAAGTGAAGGAGGGCGAACAGTTTAGGTCAATCAAATCCGATGGGCGTGAATACTACACGAACGTCGGCGTGTTCATCGATCCCGGCTGCACCGCGACCGTGGAATACGACGTGACGACCGCGGCCGGAGCCTCCGACCTCGTACTCGATCAAACGCCGGCGCCATACGCGCCGCAGATCACGTACGAGGACAACACCAAGCAGTGATTCAAATTCACAATCAGTAAAGGCCGCATCTCAAATGAGACGCGGCCTTTATGCTATTCCGGGCTAATTCGGTGGCTGCTACATTCGATGGCCAACGAATCAGCCTGTATAAGACCAGGCTATTCGGCGGCCTGTGTCGACTCTCCGCCGTTACCCGGGACCGGTGTGGGCGTTGGATCCGGATCGGGTGTGGGTGTTGGGTCTGGGTCCGGTGTGGGTGTTGGGTCTGGATCTGGAGTGGGTGTCGGGTCCGGTGTGGGTGTCGGGTCTGGATCTGGAGTTGGTGTGGGCTTCTCTCCATTGCCGCTGGAACTGTTGCCGCCAGTGCTGCTATTGTTAATCGCATTCTGCTTCGGTGCCGGAGCATAGATGCTTGGATTGTAATAGGTTCGATTGTTCGAATTGGAATTCGAATTGTCCTTCGGCGTCTCGTACGCCTTGGAATCAGCGTTATGTTTCGCAACGGAATCAGTGACCGCCTTCATGGCGTTCTCCACGTTCTCACGCGCCTTGGAAAGCGCCTTGATGCTTGGATTCTCACCATTCAATACCTGATTGGCCGCGTCGATGGCCTGCTGCAAGGCGGTGCGTGTCTTTTCGTCCGCCACATTGTCCTTGCTGCTGTCCATGAGACTCTTGGCCTGCTCCAACGTGGTCTGCAGCGCCTGCTTGGCGGTTTCCACACTGGAATCGGCCTTGGCGTCGCGGCTCTTGGACACCGCATCGGCGGCCTTGGTCAGCGAGACGAGGGATCGCTCCATCGCCTTGGCGTTTTTATTGTTCTGCTTCGCGGCCCGTGTCAGATTCTCGGTGGACAACGAAGCCACGCATTGGGTGGTCGGAATGAAATCATACGTATTCGACAATGCATCTTTCAACGTGCTGGCGGTATTGCCATCCGCAAGCTGGTCGGCCGGCACGTCCACCAGCAGATTCGCGTTTTGAATGGCCGCGTCATAGCGTTTCTTCACCTTGGCATACCGGGTCGCGGACTGCTTGCAGGATGAGAACGCGCTACGCTGGGCGTTGACTGATGATATGTGCCAGGCCACGGTTCCACCGACGGCCAGCAGCGCGGCCACGGCCGCAACACTGGCGATGATGATGACTTTACGTTTCTTGGATTTCTTTTCCGCGGCCACGGCCTTGTCATGAATGGACGTGTCTTCCACAATGACGGGTATCTCATCCTGCTCATCGCTTTCGCGGGACTGGACATCATTGGAAACGCCATCCGGAGTGATCAATGTCGTATTGGCGGTTTCGACCTCCGTATCGTCTTTGATGACGATGTTCGCCGGCGGCACCGCGTTGTCAAACGAGAGATCGGGTAGGGGCCAATCGCCATGGACAACATCACCATGGAAATGTGGAGGATTCTCCAACTGGGCCGTTTCCCCGGTGTTTGACGCGGCGGAGGCGGTGTTGTAGCTGATCGAACGCAGGATATTGCGGATTGCGTCGTTGGTGGCGCGTGCGGCCGACCTGAATGCTTCGAAGTTCCTGCGGTAGGGGTCTGGAATCGTGGCCGCTGGAGGTAGCATTGGACGTGCCTGCATGGACTGGTTGATCACCGATTGCAGTCGTTCCTGGATGGTGACGCCCGTAATCATGTTGTGTTGCGCGCAGTATGCGCACATGTTGGAGAAATCGGTGAGCGTGAACGTGTATGGCAACGCGGTCGGCGCGATGATGACCACATTGTGCCGCTGCTCCGGCTCGAAGCACAGAATCAGGTCCGCGTTGTTCGCGATGCTCTGCGTCAACTGCGTGGAACGGAACTGCGAGGCATCGATTCCGACGGATTCCATCAACGCGTTGCTGGACGGATCAATGGCATGCCCCACCAGACTGTGGGTCCCCGCGCTGCCGACTTTGAGCGAGGTGCCCTGCGTGTACGTACGGAAAAGGAGTTCCCCCATTGGTGACCGGCAGATATTGCCGGTGCAAATGAACAGGACGCGCATGTTTTGGATCCTTCGGCCATCGAATTACGAAAAATAAACTACCAATAGTATATATATCGCGTTGGGCATTCAACAATGAGGGGGTATTATCCTCGTGGATGATTACGTGAAGCAGGTGAATATGAAGCATGGAAACAGTGTTCTGATTCGGGACACCAGCGATGTGTTGCTGATACTGGCATTGATCACCTTGCCGGCCGACGGCACGAGACTCGGCATCACCATGCCATATTGGACACCCATCGCACCCGCGTTCCTCATCCTATACGCCCTGTGCAATTCCCGACTCTCCCTGCGCTCCATACGGCAGTATCTCGGATTCTTCCTATTCCTGCCCCTGCTGATAGCCGTATCGCTGTTCGGATGGCTGACCATCGGATTCCACGGGATGTACGTGTTCCAGACCATGTGCGCCTTGGTCTCGGGCCTTGCGTGCCTGGTGTCGTTGGATGTCGCGTTCCGTTTGAAACGGCTTGATTGGAACAAAGCGGTGACGATCGTCGTGGCCGTGTATTGGATCGCATTCGCAGTCGGCGTCCTGCAATGGATGGACTCCCGACTCGGCATCACGCCGGTCACCAGACTGTTCCAACTGCTCATGGAACGAAACTACGTGCCACGCAAACCCCAATTCTTATTCGCGGAACCAAGCTACATCGGCATGCACATATTCGGCGTGCTGCTGCCGTTGTTCTGGCTCACCAGACGTAAGTCACTGGCATTACTCACCCTCGTGTTCGCCTTCGGCTCGGCATGTATGGGCGTCGGTGTACGCATCCTGATTGATACGATGATCGCACTACTGCTCTGGGCCATGGTCGAAATCCGATGGGACCGCGCGCGCAACGTGATCGCGACGCTCGCCGGAGTCGGAGTGATCGGCGCAGACGGCACGCTGACATTGCTGCACAATGCGCGTGTGCAGAGCATGCTGCAGCACGGCCTGATGCAAGGGGATTTCTCTACGCTGGCACGTATATTCCGCTCACTGGCACCGATGCTCGCCGGACTGCACGACCCGGTACATCTCATATTCGGCTTCGGCATGGGCAACATCAAAGACGCGATGTTGCAAGGATACGACGCTGCCCGAGCCGTCATCACGGCCCAAGGTGGAAACCCGGACGGTAATGGCGAGATCAGACTGATAGCGGATACGGACAACAGCACCTACTACTTCACCATGAACGCCTACGTCAGTTTCATCACCGAATTCGGCATAGTGATGCTCGTCGCATTCCTGATTCTGCTTCTGGCCCACGTGACCCTCAACCACGCATGGAGCAAGACCACAATCTGCTGGCTGATCCTGCTGTGCTACCTCTACATCCAATTCGAAGGATACGCGTTCTACGCCCTATGGCTCTATATCTGGGCCACCGGTCTCAGGAGGCCGTTAATACATGCCGCCCGCACCGAATCCCCGCAATGATTCTGCACGTATGAGATGATTCACCGCACATAGGGAACGCCTCACGCTAAAATTTCCGTTTGCGGTGTGTCGGAGTCCTAGTGGATTTCGCATAACCGCACACGAAAGTTGGAGAAACGGTTAAGGGGTTCAGGCATGCGCATCATGTTCGTCTGTACGGGCAACATTTGTCGTTCGCCTATGGGCGAGCTGTTGATGTCGCACTACCTGACTGGTACCACCGTGCAGGTGTCCAGCGCCGGAACGCGCGGCCTGCCGATGCATCCGATCGATCCGTCAAGCGGACGCCTCATGGATAGTGTAGGCATCGAATCCTCCGGTTTCCATTCCCGACGATTGACCCGCCAGATGGCCGATGACGCCGACCTGATCCTCTGCTTCGAAAAGCAGCAGCGCAAGGACATCGTCACGTTGGCACCAGCCGCGGTGCGCTACACGTTCCTGCTGAACGATTTCGCGAACATGTGCGACTACTGCGCCCAGCACAGCATGGTCACCGGTACCACCATCCAGGAGCGGCTTGAGTCAGTGATCAGGCGCTCTTCGATGATTCGCCCGATGATTCCGCTGCCGAAAGATATCGACGACCCGCACGGCCGCGAATTCGACCAATTCTGCATCGCCGCCAACCAGACCAACGAGGCGATTCGCAGGATCCTCAAAAGCATGCGCAAACATCACGACGTGTCCCTCTCCGCCGTGCGCTCGCAGATTGTTGCCTAGCTTTTAGGCGAACCAGCTTTCAACTCGGTTGCACTGCTCGGTAAGACCTCTGCCGATTTTATCTATGAGTTTTTTTCGGTTTTCGAAAACGGAGCTATTGCTCTGGTCGAGAGCACTGACTTTCTGCAGGCAATTAATTGCTGTTGCCATGAAGGTAATGGGCATAATTTGGCTGAGCGTTTGTAACATGGAACAGCAGAACTTAAAATCCTTGCTCCCGAATGGCTCGGTAAGTTTCTGCCAATGCCTGAGCTCTATACGTTCATAGTTGTATTCGCCGCCGATACTCATGGCAAGTTTGCGTTGTTTGCGTTGGGTTTCATAGGCGTACATGGATGCGGTGTCATATAGTGGTGCGAATGATGGTTTGGCTCCGGTAGGTTCCAGCAGCGCGTAATTCTTCGCATGAGCATCGGTGCCACCGATGAGGAAATTGACGACGAGAGCTATGTAAAACTGGTCGATATCAATTTCGCTCAAATTGTTGTTTCTCATGCATTGGATGATGTCTTGGGCGGAGGGGCCACCGTCCGACTGGTATTTTTCTTGTGTTGAATGAGCGGTTGCTTGGCAGAAGTCTTCTTGGTGAATCCGCTGCACAATGGGACGGCCATTTACCGTGGAGATTTTACGGTCCCATCGTGTGCTGACGAGCGCGGGAGTCTCTCCGAACATGCGGAATGTGGTTTGTGCCACGGGAATTCCCAATGCTCCAATTGTTTTCATGCAGATATATTCGTTGAAAGCTTGCTCATGCAAGGCATGTATGCCGGGCTTGATGATGTGTGTCGTTGGTGCGGTTCCATGTGCTTCGTACCATTTGCCATTGGCATAGTGGAGCGCAATTTTGTCTTGTGCACCGTTCAACGACCAGTGCTCGTCGGAGGCTTGCCATGAGGCATCGCTTGTACCCGCGATGGAGGCGAGGCGTTGCTCTATTTCTTTTTCAGAGATAGGGACGAGTGAATACGGATCGTCTTTCACTGTCTCGATTTGCTCAGGTGGAACAAATTGCGCTCCTCCCGCACAATCCAATCCGATTGCGCTCAGCAATGCGAAAGGATTATTTCCATTGACTCCATATTGTTTGCCGATTGCTCTGCGCGTCATGGGGTCATCGGGTAGCACGCCATCGATATAGGCTTCTATTGGTTTGCCGGTCCAAGGCTGGGATCTTCTGGGCATGGACAGAGATAATTGTGCAGGGGCATCGGCGTCGTAAATGAAGGAATGCTTTCCGGATATGTCTTCTTGCAGGATTCCGATTCGCTGTCCTTCAAGGAATACGATGAGTTTTTTGCCAGGCATGGGAAATTAAACTTCCTCGTTAGTGTTGGGTTCGTGCTCGTCGAGTTCTTTGGCTTGCTGTTCGATGAGTTTTGACCGGTTTTGCAATGCGGTATATGTGTCGGCGTAGTTCTGTCCAAAATTCTTAAGGAGTCCCCCTAGGTGTTTGCTGACTTCTGTGAGATTCGACTGTTCGATGGTTTTCCATTGTTGTATTACCGTGCTCACAGAGGGAATCATTGAAGAGGCCTGGGAGGAATGCTCTATGTTTTTTGCGAGGTTCGCGTAAGCATCGGCGAGTGCGGTAACCGTGGGGGTTGGTGGGGTTTTCTCTTCCGGTGAATCTTGCGTTGATTCGTGAATGGCATAGCTTACGGATATGCGCATTTCTAACGCATCCATGATTTTAAGAAGCTTGGTAAACCCTGGATTCTCTATATGGCCGTGTTCGAGCTGATTGATCCAGGGACGGGGAATCCCGGTGATGGTGGAGAGTTCTGTCTGGGTCATGTTTTTGGCTCTTCGTGCGTCTTGGATTGAAGTGGCCAATTGGTTGGTCGAGTTGAGCTGGGTTTGGAATTCAGTCATTGTGTACCTGTTTGATTTTTCATACAAACTATCTACTGTTTGATTATTGAAACAATACTGTACACTGTTTTGTTTCAATAATCAAACATTCAAATTGATGTTGCTTAAGGTTAGAAGCACTTTTCTTCCTTCCGTATGCGATGGCAGGGATGGTATATGTGAAGAGGTGTATTCCTGATATTGCCTCATGGGAATTACTGGAGGGGAAATGACTGAGGATTTCAATAGGTTATATGCAAGGGTCTTTTATGCCGGTGCGTATCGGCATGCTGCAGAAGTCCGGAAAGTTGATAATAATCCCGAGCGTGGCCTTCTGGGGCAATACGAGTTGCTTGATTGCTGTTATCATGCTGGTGCCGCCGTCGAGCAGTTGATTTATGGCTTACTCATTGAAAATGATGAGTTGGATCGTTTGTGGAGTAAGCCATTTAGGGGTGGCAATTGCTTTCTGTTACCGTTCCATGATTCAGGGAATAATACGGGTATCATCGGTCGCCATACACGGAATATAGGACGCATTATCAAGAATTCAAATGGTAAGGAAACTCAGATTGGTTTCAAGGGAAATGTGTTTCATGAGATTGACGCTCTTGTGAATATGCGGAATAAAGCGGTTCATGAGAACTTGATGATTGGTAACTCTGATGATGTAATCTGCAGATTCGAGATATTCAGGGACTACGTCAGGCGTGAATACTACGAATTTGGGGATGCGCTCAAGGCAATTTATCCCAAGCAGAGTGAGAACCCGTTTGCGAATGCTGAACAGGATCTTTTTCGGGAATGGCTATTGTTCCATAAGGACGGCATGCTCGTGGCCGACATGAAAGTGTTGCTTTAGAGACGGCTCGATTATCTGAAGAAAAAGATAGAATCAAAAGACGTTGGGAAATCTATCGGAATAAATGGAATGATAACAATCCTGTTTTTAGCTCATGCCGTATAGGTATCTGTAGGTGTCCAATTTAAAGATGCACCAGATGCCTTGACAGATGTGTTGCTTGTACTTCGTAAATATGCGGATGAGGAGCAGTTTGTATTTCTTTCTGCGGCAGCATTGGTAATAAAACAGGATGATGGCAGTTATGTTGTCGATGTTCAGACTGCTGGACATTTGTTCAAGCCTGACAGCTATCTGAATATAGTTAAGTCGTATGTGAAAGATAATGAGTTACAGCATAAGACCGATGGTCGGCGTGAGCAGCAGTTGTGTCATGCGGCTTATGTCTCTGCGCTCAAAGGGAATGGCACGGCAATTCAAAGCGGCAAAGTCCAGATTACTTCTGGTCAGGCGAGCAATGTCCTGAAAGATTGGGGACTCGGATTTAACTCCGATAATTCTCTATGACTGTGGTAAGGCTGGTATTAGAATCATTCTGCACCGTGCCAGAGGATAAGTCGCTGAGGCCGCGATGTTCGTAGACGTGGCGCCATATTCACATGCTTGAACTAATGCTTAGTGATATGAACTGATTTTTGTTCCGCATTTCCCCTAACTCGATGGGAGATGATGGAACCATGGCAAAAGGAACGAGACACACGCCGGAGTTCAAGGCGAAGGCCGTCAGGCTGTTGACCGAGTCGCGCGGCTCGTATTCGTCGGAGACCAAGGCGATCGAACAGGTCGCCAAGGATCTGGGGGTCGCGCCGGAGACGCTGCGCCGTTGGCGCGACAAGACGGACGCCACGGTCGCGGCGGAGACCAAGCAGTCGGCCGAAGACGCGATGGCGGAGTTGAGGAGTTTGCGGGCCGAGGTCGCGCGATTGAGGCGGGCGAACGAGATATTGACGACGGCGTCGGCTTTTTTCGCGGCGCGGCTCGACCCGACACGGCGTTGATGGTCGCTTACATCGACGAATTCAAGGACCGTTTCAGGGTCGGGCCGATCCGCAGGGTGCTGGCCGCTTCGCTGGACTGCGGGTTCATCACGCCGCGCGGCTACCGCATGTTCAGATCCAGGCCCGTCAGCCGCATGGCCGCCAGGCACGAGGCGCTGGCCCGCGGCATCCTCGAGATCCATGCCGATTTCTTCATGGCCGTGTACGGGTACCGCAAGACGCGCGCCCAGTTGTTGGCGCGGGGCTGGGATCCGGCCGAGATCGGCCGCGACCAGGTGATGAACGTCATGCGGGAATCGGGAATCCGCGGCGTGCGCCGCGGCAGGACGCCCGTCACCACCAAACCGGCGAAGGGCACGGGCGGCAGGCCCGACCTCGTGGAACGCGGGTTCGAGGCGGAGGCGCCGAACCGGCCGCACGTGGCCGACATCACCTACGTGCGCATGGCCAACGGCTCGTTCGGCCACACGGCGTTCGCCGCCGACGTGTTCGCCCGCAGGATCGTCGGATGGGCGTGCGCCACCACCATGGACACCGGGGAGCTGCCGCTGCAGGCGCTGGAACAGGCGATATCATGGGCCGCCTCGCATGGCGGCACGGACGGTCTCGTGCACCATTCCGACCATGGCGCGCAGTACATCAGCCTCGTGTACACCACCAAGGTCGGGGAATTCGGCATGCTTCCCTCGACCGGCACGGTCGGCGACTCGTACGACAACGCCATGGCCGAGAGCGCCGACGGCGCGTACAAGACCGAGCTCGTCTGGCGACGCAAGCCCTTCCAGGATTTGAGGGACCTGGAATTGGCGACGTTCCGGTGGGTCTCGTGGTGGAACTCGAAGCGTCTGCACCGGTCCTTGGGCTACAGGACACCGGAACAGACCGAAACCGAGTATTATGCAAACCAAGCGGCGCAAGCCGCCCCACTATAAGGGCGGAACAAAAATCAGGCCATATCATAGTGCAAGCGGTAGAATCGGTGATATGGCTGAAGAGACGTTTACTCCCAAGAACATCATTGTGACCGGTGGTTGTGGTTTCATCGGGTCGAATTTCGTGCATTACGTGGTGAACAACCATCCGGACGTGCATGTGACCGTACTGGACAAGCTCACGTACGCGGGCAATCCGGAGAACATCGCGGGTCTGCCCGAGGACCGTGTGGAGCTGGTCGTGGGTGATATCTGCGACGCGGATCTGCTGGACCGTATCGTGCCGGGGCATGACGCGATCGTGCATTACGCTGCCGAGTCCCACAACGATAATTCCATCGCGGACCCGGAGCCGTTTTTGAGGACGAATGTGGAGGGCACGTTCCGTCTGTTGGAGGCGGTTAGGAAGTACGGCATCCGCTACCACCACGTGAGCACGGACGAGGTGTACGGCGATCTCGCGCTGGATGATCCGGCCAGGTTCACGGAGCATACGCCGTATCATCCGTCCAGCCCGTATTCGTCGACGAAAGCCGCCTCGGATATGCTGGTGCGCGCCTGGACGCGCACGTACGGGATCCGTGCGACGATCTCGAACTGCAGCAATAATTACGGGCTGTACCAGCATGTGGAGAAGTTCATTCCGCGTCAGATCACGAACATCCTGGACGGGCAGCGCCCGAAGCTGTACGGCAGGGGAGAGAACGTGCGCGACTGGATTCATACCGAGGACCACAGTTCGGGCGTGTGGACGATCCTGACGAAAGGACGGATCGGTGAGACGTATTTGATCGGCGCGGACGGCGAACGGAATAACATCACCGTGTTGCGCATGATTTTGAGGATGATGGGTCAGGCGGAGGACGCGTTCGACTGGGTGAAGGACCGTCCGGGCCATGACCGCCGGTACGCGATTGATTCGACGAAACTGCGCACGGAGCTCGGCTGGACGCCGAAGCACACCGACTTCGAGTCGGGCCTCGCGCAGACGATCGAATGGTACACCGAGAACCGTGCGTGGTGGGAGCCGGCGAAGGCCGCGACCGAAGCCCGGTACAAGCAGCAGGGCCAGTGAGGGGAGAATAGGCATAAAAAATGACCGCGCCTCGAAGGCGCGGTCCCTATTGCACTATCCCATGTTAGCGTGGGGTGTGACATGGGTGTTCGATGGCAGATGTTTGGAAGACTGTCCTGCCGTCCTATTCTGCGAAATAAATCGGTTTTGCAGAATAGGAACAGTCGTTTTGCAGAATAAAAGTGTTGAAAAATAGCGGTTCTTCTATTCTGTGTGCTGTTTTGTGCAGAATAGAAAACGCATAGGAAAGATGGATTTCATGGATTTCGAGAAGGATTTGAGGGCCGTGGAGACGAACATCCCGGGTTTGGTGGTGTTCGATCTGCCGGTGCATGGCGACAACCGTGGCTGGTTCAAGGAGAACTGGCAGCGTGCGAAGCAGACCGCGTTGGGGTTGCCTGATTTCGGTCCGGTGCAGAACAACATCAGCTTTAATGCGAAGAAAGGCGTGACGCGTGGCATCCACGCGGAGCCGTGGGACAAGTACATCAGCATCGCTGCCGGCAGCGTGTTCGGCGCGTGGGTGGACCTGCGTCCGGGCGATTCGTTCGGTCAGGTGTATACGACCGTGTTGGATCCATCGAAGGCGATCTACGTGCCGCGTGGCGTGGGCAACAGCTTCCAGGCCTTGGAGGACGGTACCGTGTACACGTATCTCGTGAACGCGCACTGGAGCCTGGAGCAGAAGAGGACGTACACGTTCGTGAATCTCGCGGATCCGGATTTGCATATCGATTGGCCGATCCCGTTGGAGGAGTCCGAGCGGTCCGAGGCGGACCTGCACCATCCCATGTTGAAGGATGCGAAGCCGATGGCTCCGCGTCGCACGATGGTGACGGGCTGCAACGGCCAGTTGGGCCACGCGATCCGCGACTACGTGGAGAGCCATGGTCTGGAGGGCTTCGAGTTCAACGACATCGACACGTTCGACTTCTCCGATCCGGCCCAGTACGACCAATTCGACTGGAGCCTGTACGGCACGATCATCAACGCGGGCGCGTACACGGCCGTGGACAGGGCGGAGACCCCGGAGGGCCGCGCGGCCGCGTGGAAGGCGAACGCGCAGGGCCCGGCCCTGCTCGCCCGTGTGGCATGCGAGCATAACATCACGTTGGTGCACGTGAGCTCGGATTACGTGTTCGACGGAACGCGTGAATTGCATGACGAGTCGGAGGGGTTCGCTCCGTTGGGTGTGTATGGTCAGTCGAAGGCCGCGGGTGATATCGCGGTTTCGAACGCGCCGCGTCATTACATCCTGCGTTCGAGTTGGGTGATCGGCGAGGGCCATAACTTCGTGAAGACCATGATGGGCTTGTCCGGCAGGGTCGCGAAGGGCGAGCTACCGAAGGTGACGGTGGTGGATGACCAGTACGGCCGCCTCACGTTCACCCGTGACATGGCCGACGCGATCTTTCATCTGCTTGATGGCGGCGCGGCGTACGGCACGTACAACCTGACCGGCTCCGGCGCGGTGAAATCTTGGGCTGATATCGCGCGCATGGTGTTCGATCTGGCGAACGGGAACGGCGACAAGGTCGAGCCGATTTCGACGGCGGAGTATTTCGCGAACGCGAAGAACCCGGTGAGTCCGCGTCCGACGTATTCCGCGTTGGATTTGTCGAAGATCGAGGCGACGGGGTTGAGGGTGCCTGATTGGGAGGAGTCCCTCAAGGCATATGTCACCAAGGAACTGAACAAGTAGCGGACCATGCTTGGGCGGCTCTCTTCGCGGGGCCGCCCGGCATTTGACAATACGCAATAGAGAAGGGGAATCCACATGAAGGGCATTATTCTTGCCGGTGGTTCGGGTACGAGGTTGTATCCGTTGACCACGGTCACATCGAAGCAGTTGCTGCCGGTGTATGACAAGCCGATGATCTATTATCCGCTGAGCGTGCTGATGATGGCCGGGATCCGTGACATCCTGATCATCAGCACGCCGAAGGATCTGCCGAACTTCCAACGGCTTCTGGGTGATGGTTCTCATTACGGGGTGCGCTTCTCGTACAAGGTGCAGCCGTCTCCGGATGGTTTGGCTCAGGCGTTCCTGTTGGGTGAGGAGTTCATCGCGGGCGAGCCATGCGCGCTGGTGTTGGGTGACAACATCTTCTACGGCAACGGCCTGGGCGCTACGCTGCGTGGCGCGGTCGCGAAGGCCGAGTCCGGCGAGGGCGCGAGCGTGTTCGGCTATTACGTGGACGATCCGGAACGGTATGGCGTGGTCGAGTTCGATGAGGATAGGAAGGCCGTGTCGATCGAGGAGAAGCCGGCCCGTCCGAAGTCGCATTACGCGGTGACCGGCCTGTATTTCTATGACGAGCACGTGGTCGAGTACGCGAAGCAGGTGAAGCCGAGTGCGCGTGGTGAGTTGGAGATCACGGATCTGAACCGTATGTATTTGGATGCGGGCATGCTGAATGTGCGTACGTTGGGTCGTGGTTACGCGTGGTTGGATACCGGTACGATGGATTCTTTGTTCGAGGCGGGGGAGTTCGTGCGTACCGTGCAGCGTGCGCAGGGTCTGCCGATCGCGATCGTGGAGGAGATCGCGTATGAGAACGGTTGGATCACGCGCGGCCAGCTCATGGAGTCCGCGGATCGTTACGGCAAGAGCCCCTATGGCCAGCATCTCAAGGGTATAGCCGACGGCGAGATCATGCTCGTCCCCAACCAAAAGAGCTGATTCCTCGAGACTGATGGTGTATTAGGGGTGCTGCCTCATTGAGGCAGCACCCTGATGGCACTTTGACTGACGGTGCTTCTTATGGATTGCGTCGATGAGCGGCACTTCGACGAGGAGTGTTTTGACTGGAGACGTTCCAATGGGCGGCGCTTCGACTGGCGGTGAAGAGGGTCATCTGCCTTATGAGTGGCGGATTTGGGCGGCGTGAAAATGTCATTTCGCTTATCTGTGGCAGGTAATCGGCAGAGATATACCCTTTAACTGTGGAAAATGTACCCCCAAAGTGGCTTTTGCCCGTTATGACCTGCCATATATAGGCGAAATGGGAGTTTCCATCTCTCGGAATCTGCCGCGTATAAGCGAAATGGGGAGCTGGGCACATACATTCCGTCACTTTCAGGGCGTGGCGGAATGATGATGAAAGCCTGTACCGGTCACTACCAATGATTTGAGGAAATTCTTGGGGTATCTATATCTGGCAAGGCCTAATTATCGTTGTATCCGTGTTTGCGGGTGTCCAGTGCCTGCTTCCAATAGGCTTCTCGGGCGAGGACGACGTTTTTGGGCACGGTGGAATCGTAATGTTCCAAAAGCGTGTAACGGAAATGCGTCTCTACGTACGCTTCTCCTGCTGCTCCACAAGTTTGCTTAGTTCTGTATTGCCGCCGTGGCCATTATCTATGTAGTTTTTCCAACGCTGATATATGCCGTTCCTTCCGGTGGCGCTTCCCACATACAGTTTCCCATTATCGGTATTGGTTATTATGTACACGCCTTGCTGGCGGGACAGCGTATTCTTCCAGCTTGCCTTGTCGTTCTCCCAAATCGCCTTAAGTTGGGCGTAGGAAAGGCTAACAGCAGGTGTTGGCGGCCTTGTTCACTTGGCACGGTCGGCCGGTGGTACTTTTTCTTGCCGCCAGAAATAGGCCGCCAAAATCGGCCACAGAATATTGCCGATAAGTCTCGTACGCGCACGATATCGACAGGGAATGTTCCTTATTTCACAGCCCATCTGTTTGAGTTCCCAAAAAATGTGTTCAATGTATGAAGGGATGAGGAATAGTTCGAGGGGGGAAAATTATTCTTGGAAAAGATATTGTCAACGTGAGATGGGGAAGTTCAGTGACTTCTGTAGAGAACGCTAATGTGCAGCAGCCTACCGCACCGCAAGGGGTAGTTGAGGAAGCGGATGACGGCATCACTCTGATGGATCTGCTCAAAATCATTCGTAAGCATCTGGTCACCGCGATTATCGCATTCGTGGTGGTAGTGGCAGGCGTGAGCGCTTATACCTTCCTCGCTCCGGCGAAGTATACGGCTACGGCTCAGACCATGGCTACTTACAATGCTTCTCAAAATGGTGTCGACATTAACCAGCAGTCCGCTGGCGGCAGCTACATTTCCAACCAAATCACCTCATATCCGACGCTTGCCACCACTTCGAAGGTGCTCAAGCCGGTTATTGATGATCTTGGCTTGGATGAAACCACAGCCTCGCGTTTCGGTTCCTCGGGCACGGGCCAAGCCGGTTATTGATGATCTTGGCTTGGATGAAACCGTGACGGATCTTGCCGGCCAGGTCACCGTCACCAATCCGACCGACACCGCATTCGTGAACATTGCCGTGGTGGATGGAGATCCGAAGCAGGCCGCGGACATCGCCAATTCCGTTGCCGAATCGCTGAAGAACGTCATTGAAAGCGACCTGTACTCCGGAGATAAGTCCCCGGTGAAGCTTTCCATCGTGCAGAAGGCACAGGTCCCGACGTCTAAGTCTTCGCCGAAGACTGCCCTGTATTTGGCTGTCGGTGTGGTGCTCGGCATCATCATCGGCGTGTTCGCCGCACTCATCAAGGATCTCCTCAACACTAAGGTCGAAGAGACTTCCGATGTGCGCGGCATCGTCCGAGCATCCTCTTTGGGCTCCGTTCCGATGGATGCTTCGCTTGATGATAAGCGTCCGGTGCTGGTGAGCCAGCCTAACGGCGCTATTGCCGAGGAATTCCGCCGTATTCACACGAATATCGACTTCCTGCAGACCGACCGCACCGAAGGCGTGGGCCAGCTGCTTGTCATCACGTCTGCGCAGCCGTCCGAAGGCAAGACCACCATGTCCATTAATACTGCGGTGGCCCTTGCTGAAGATGGTGCGAAAGTACTGCTTATCGATGCTGATCTTCGCCACCCGTCCGTCGCTCACCACTTGGGCATTGAAGGTGCTGCCGGTCTGGCGCACGTGCTGTCGGGACAGATGGGCCCGAAGGACGTGGTGCAGAGCTACTGGAAGCCGAACCTGCACATTCTGCCTGGCGGCAAGAGGCCGGCGAACGCTGGCGTGCTGCTGAGTTCCGAAACCATGAAGCTCATGGTGGAGCAGGCGCTCACCCAATACGATTACGTGATTATTGATACCGCTCCGTTGACGGTGTCCAACGATGGCGCGGTATTCGGCCGTTGGGCCAAGGGCCTTCTGCTGGTGGTCAGCCGCAACGTGTGCGAGAAGAAGTCCCTGCAGGAGGCGGTCGACACGCTCGCCACCGCGCAGGTGCCGGTGCTTGGCTTCATCTTCAACCGTGCAGATCCGAAGAAGGTCAACTCCCACTCCAACTATTACTACTACTATGAAGATGGTGCTCCGCGTAGCAGCCATCGTGCAAACGGCAAGAAGAAGAGGATTTGACGTTTTCCTTCTTCACGGAATGAGGGGTGTATGGCAACTGAGAACGATGATTCCCAGTCTATGAACGGTATTTTGTCCAACATATCTCGGGATGTGGTGGACACCAGCTGGGATATTCCTCCGCTGACCTTCCCCAAATTGCAGCCTACCGATTCGGAAGAAGCCGATGGTGCGGATGAGACTTCGCTTGCTGAGCCCCGCGCCATCGCTTCCTCCGTACCTGCGCAAACGGAACAGCCGGTTTCGGCTGCGCCAACAATCGCGGATATACCCAGTATGCCGCTCGACACCATCGATTTCGATAATGCGGTTGCACCAGCCGATGCCGAGGAAACCGCCACTTTGCCACCCCTCGTCTCTTCGACAGATGAACAGGACGCCGAAGTGACTCAGGCCTTTGACACTTCGGATGGCATAACCGACCTAGAGGAGCTGGCCGCGGAAGATCCGGAACATGATCCGCTGAAAACCATTCCGGTCGCACCGAAAGAGCCGTCTGCGGACAAGCGAAAGATTATTGCCATTGTCGCTGCGATTGCGGCAGTGGCGGTTGCTATTGCCGGTGTCATCGTGGTACGCAATCGTATCAATTCGAAAGAACAGCGTGCGGCAGTGGCGGTATGTGAGAAGGCGAAATCCAAATACTCCAAAGCCAACGAAAAACTGCAAAACGCCATCGAACAGGCAACCAGTCTGCAGGGCACTGCGGCAAACCAGGTGGCGGATGCCGCCACAATCGACCAACTCGCTCAGGCCGTGACCAAGGCGCAAAACCTCAAGACGGTCGGTGGATGTTCGGTGTTGCTGTCCGAAACCACACTGCGTGCGCACGCCCGTAGCATGAGCAAGCAGATCAGCAATATCAAAGAACAGACCAAGGCCGTTACCGCAGCAGCCACAGCTGTGGACGCCAGCAAGCGAGCTTTGGAAGTGAATAAGACGACTGCCGCATTGCAAAAGGCCATTGCTGACGCAAAGACGTTGCTTGACGGTTCTGCGGGCCAGGTTGCGGACGAGTCGACACGTGACGCGCTTGCCAAGGCGATTGACGCTGCCCAGAAACTCCTCGATGGCAAAAGCACCGATGTTGCGGCCATGCAGAACGCTTCGAAGGTGATTTCCTCGACTTCTGACGGCGTGAACAAGTCTGTGGCGGAGCAAACTGCTGCTAATGCCCAGTCGAATACCAATTCGAATACCAATAACGGCACTACGAACCGGCGCTACACATATACGTGGCAATTTGGTCCGGGCTCTGGAAACGGTGTGAACGGTGGTGGTTCGACCGGCGGTAACGGTGGTTCGACCGGTGGCAATAACAATGGTGGCTCAACCGGTGGTAATGGCGATTCGAACGGCAACGGTAACGGTGGTTCGACCGGCGGTAATGGCGGTTCTAACGACGGTAATGGCGGTTCAACCGGTGGCAATGGCGATTCGAACGGCAACGGTGGTTCGACCGGCGGTAACGACAACTCAGATACAGGTACTGCTGGCGAATAAGCCATACCGGAGAAGGATTTGGATATAGCGAATGGTATCCCCATAGGTCCCTCTTAATTTCTGGGGGGCTGTGGTAAATTGTTTGCCGTATGCAGCTGAAGGGGAGAGAGATACATGCAAGGCGTGAATACCGGTGAATCCGACGCACCAAACGGCGAGCAAGGTATGAGGACTCAAGAGATTCATATCGTCTCGTCCAATGCGCATCGACAGGCATACGCGTCCATGCAGAATCAGCGTCTGCAAAAGCAGTTCGAGCCGATGACTTTTTCCAATACCCCGTTTCCTGCGGAAAAGGAAGGGCATAGGCGCGGCAAGGCTGAATCGACTCCCCGGTGGCGTTTCGCCTTCGTCGTCAGCCTGATCGCCATCGATTTGGCAGTGATGCTGCTTTCGTTGACCGTCAGCCTTGTAATCAACGGTGCTGCTTTCGATGCCATCGGCGATGTGATGCCGTTTTGGCTTTTCCTCATTCTGTTCAGCCTGATTTGGTTGCTGTGCCTGGCATTCGCGGGCACATACCACCGCCATGTTATGGCGGACGGCTATGAGCTGTATGCCAAAATCATCAATGCGTCGTTGCTGACCATCATCTCATACTGCAGCCTTGCATTTATTTTCAAACTTGCATTGCCCCGTACTGCGTTGATTATCGCGCCAGTCATCGCCTTCTTCTTGGATATCATCGCACGTTGGCAGATGCGTCAAGCGTTGCATCGTCACCGCAGCAAAGGCTCTTGCAAGTACAGAACGGTGGTCATCGGATCTTCCGATGGCATCAACAAAGCCTTGCAGACCATGCGCAACTGCATGAATTGGGGGTACGAACCAGTTGCTGTATGCCCAATTGAAGCGGATCCAGCTTCAAAAGACGCTTATGTGGTTACCTCATACACACCGGATGCCAATATCGAAGGCTCCAGCAAACTCAAGGTGATTCCTTTCAACTCGGCATTCCCACGTATTTGCGAAAGCCTCGGTGTACAGGAAGTCTATGTGGCTGACGTGCTTTCGCGTGATTCCGAAATGCTGCATGGTCTTTCTCTTGCGGTGGAGTCGCTGGGTATGGAACTTGCCTTGGCGGTCTCCCTGGCGGATGTGAGCGGTCACCGTTTGTATCTGCGAAACACCACGGAACAGCCGGTTCTGTTGGCTTCCCTGCCGCAGTACACGGGAGCTGCGAACGTAATCAAGCGTTTGCTGGACATCATCGGTTCACTGTGCGCGCTGATTATTTCCTCTCCGATTCTTCTCGGCGTCGCCATCGCCATCAAGCTTGATGATGGCGGTCCGGTGTTCTTCTCTCAGACCCGTATCGGACTGCACGGCAAGCCGTTCAAAATGTATAAATTCCGTTCCATGGTCACCAATGCTGAGGAGCTGAAGAAGAAACTCGCTGAGGAAACTGGGCAGGAAGACCGGTTCATCTTCAAAATGAAAGATGATCCGCGTATCACCAAGGTAGGTCACTTCATCCGTAAGACTTCTTTGGATGAGTTCCCGCAGTTCTACAACGTGCTCAAGGGCGATATGTCTCTGGTCGGTCCGCGCCCGGCATTGCCGGAAGAAGTGGCCCGCTATGGTTCCCTATATTCCGCCCGACTGCTGGTCAAGCCGGGCATCACCGGTCCGTGGCAGGTGTCCGGCCGGTCGGATCTTTCACAGGAGCAAAGCGAATATTTGGACGTCTCCTACATTGAGAATTGGTCCATCGCTGGAGATCTTGCGATTCTTGCCAAAACCGTGATGATAATCTTCACTGGCCGTGGATCGTACTGAGCCAATAAGTGGGTTTTCTGTGATTTTCCCTCTGTTTTTGTGATGGAGCAGAGGGAAATTTCATTTGGCGGCCGAAAAAAAGGGTGCCATGTGGCACAATAATGTGCTGGAATAGTCAAATTGAGTGCTTAATGATTTGAGGAACAAAGCATGGGGCAACATGCTCAAGCAATACGGGAAAAACATACGGCACGGAATGTGACGCTTATTGTACTTGCGGTGCTGATCGTGCTACTTGCCATTGCCGCAGTGTTCGGTATGCAACTGTATAAGCAGGCAAAAAGCGTCAAGGCACACGAATCGCAAGCCATATCCTCACTATCCGCAATCAATGACCCTGCAAAGCTCAAGGATGCCGCCGCGTCGCAGGCGTCCATCGCGCAGGCTCAGCAGCAGACGGCGCAGGCCAAGCAGATTGCGCACGGTTCACTATGGAACGTGGCTGCGAAAATGCCGTTCGTCGGCAGTGACATCGCCACTGTGCAAGGCATGACGGAAGTCGTGGACAACCTTGCACAGCAGACACTGCCATCGTTGACCACTGCGGTGCAACAGCTTGCCGATGCCAATCTTTCCGGTGCGGAAGGGCAACTTAATCTGCAGCCAATCACCGATGCGCAAGGCAACTTCGACAAGCTCAACCAGCAGGTGCAGCAGCAGAACAAGCAGTATAACAGTCTTGCCGAGCCGAAAATCGGCATGGTGAAGAAAGCCTATCAGCAGGGCAAGGACCAGCTTGACAATATCGCCGATTTGGTCGGGCAGGTCAGCAACGCCACTCACATGCTGCCTTCCTTCCTCGGCCAGAACGGTGCCCGCACATACTTGCTGGCGGCACAGACCACATCCGAAACACGTTCCGGCGGCGGCTTGGTTGGCTCTCTCGGCACCATGACTGCGGATCATGGCAAAATCGCGGTGGGGGACTTCCATCCGAATGGTGAGTTCGTCAATGGCAACAACGGCACCGCTGAGGAACATGCGGTATTCAACAGGCCGTTGGGTTTCTCCTTTGACGTGCGAGATACCTTCGCGGTGCCGGATGTTTCCCGCAACGCGGAGATGCTCAACGCTTCATGGCAGCGTTCGCAATATGCCTGCAACATCGACGGTTTGATTTCCGTGGATCCGGTGTTCATCCAGAAGATGGTGGAGATCAACGGACCTGTCACTTTGTCCAACGGCACTGTGCTTACCGGCGAGAACACCGCCGAATACATGCTCAACACCATCTACAAAGACGTTCCTGTGGCACAGCAGGACGAATACTTCGAGTACATTGCCAAAACGGTGATGGACGGCGCTTTTGGCAACATGACTGTGGACAAGATGATGAAGGTGGCGCAAAGCATCGGTGATTTGGCCGAGAACCGCCACTTCTACGCCTACACGTTCCACGATGACGAAGCGAAGTACTTCCAAGGTGCTGGACTCGCCAAGAATGCGCCTGAAAGCGAAACCAATCCGGAAACGGGCATTTACATCAGCGAGCAGAATCCTTCGAAGATGGGTTGGTATATCGACCGTACCAGCGAAGTGACCAAGACAGGGGACAAGACCTACCACGTGAAGTACACGCTGACCAACCGTATGACTTCCACGGAAATGGCTGCCTGCACGAGTTACATTCTCGGTGGTGAGCAGAAGGGCGTTGGTGGCGTGCCCGTGGCGCCGAGTGGCACATCCGCGCAGCGTGTGCTGATTTACGCGCCTGCAGGTGGTTCGATTGGATCAATCGCCGTGACCGGTGATGTGCGTGACCGTAGCAATGCCACCATGGACGGCAAGCCATTGAACTCCAGTATGGCGTACATCGCACCTGGCAAGAGCGTGACGTACGAGTTCGACGTGACCGTGTCTGACAAGGCCACGGCTGATATGAAGCTCGATCAGACGCCGTGTGGCAAAATGACCAATGATGTGAAATACAACTATTGAAATATGGCGCGGTAATTCTCGACATTATTGGTGCATGATTTCCTTGAATTCATCTTAATGAAAACTTGTTCAATGAAGTCTATGAATTATTGCTATATTCTTGGAAATACAGGGGGTATTTCTGCTGGAAAGCGGAGACACCCCCTATTTTATTAGTGAAAAAAGGGTGTATTTATGCGAATTGTTGTATTATATTGCATGTAATTAATATCCTATATTTTCAAGGGGTTGGCATGTCTGTTCTTGACGGATTTGAAGCAGTGGGAGAAAAGACCACCACCAATAAGATGACCATGACGGTCATGGAATCATCCGTTCGCTTTTCCAAAGGCGTGACCGAAGCGCTCGGATGCCCGTCATACGTGAAATTGCTGGTGAATGACAAGCAGAAGAAGATCGCAGTCCAGGCATGCGACGCCAAAGACGAGAACGCCATCAAGTTCTGCAAGACCAAGCGAAGCAAGGCCGATGGCGTCGACTCTGACGCTGCAGGAAAGGCTTCTTCCGTGACCGTGCGTACCACCGATGTGCTGGTAGCGGTGCAGAAGTATTTCACTTTCCCGCCGGTCGCAGACGACCAGATCGCCTATTTCGCCATGGATGGCGAGTCCTACCCGGATGAGAAGGTTGTCATTTTTGCTGTGGCCGATGCCTCAAAGGGTGTATCCGGCAAGCGCGGTCCCCGCAAAGGTTCGCATCATACGGCCAAAGATGGCGAGTAAGTGAACAATATTCCGCTCAGCTTGAAAAATCGCATATAGTACAGTTCTCTTGATGTGAGTGCTGTACTATATGCAGTATCTTGATAGGCTGTGCGAATCGTCCATAAACGCTAATAATGAGTACGTATGCATCCAGCCCAAAAATCCTGAAAAAGGGAGCTTGGAACGAATGTGGCAGGTAGTGGGCGTGTAGGATTTTCGTTCAGTATTCGAGTCGCTCAAAATAACGTGCTTGGTTGGCGATAGACGGTGGAAAAAGAGCATGACGGCTTTTTCGAGCCCGTTGCGTCTGGCCGTTCGCTCACGCGTAAGATGGCCAAAAGGGCCGCGATAAAAGCGATGAATGAATTGCGTGCATAAACAACCGTAACGCCATGAATGGCCTGCATCTTTCCATATGAAATATAAAAGAGGCATATAAGACAGGAGAGGCCCCGCACAATGTGTGCGGAGCCTCTCCTGTCTGAAAAACTAAAACTCAGTAGCAGTGGTGGGCTTGCCAGTAGGTGTAGGCGCCCTGGATGGAACCGTAGCGCTGTGCGCAGTAGCCCCAGAACCACTTAAGCTGGGTCTGGTAGTTGGTGGCCCAATCGGCACCGGCGCTCACCATCTTCGAACCAGGCAGCGCCTGCGGCAGGCCGTACGCGCCGGAGCTTGGGTTCGTGGCTGCGACATTCCAACCGGACTCATGAGAAATGATGTACACGGTGGCGGTGAAATCGGCCTCGGAATAGCCGCTGGACAGCAGATAATCGTGAGCCCACTGCTGCATTTCGCCAGCCGGCACGGTGGTGCCGATCGACGCTGCGGCCGCGGACGGCGTGGACGAGGAGCCGGTGCCGACGAGGATCACCTTGTCGGTCGGAGCCTTCTTCACGAAAGAGCTGATCATATTGGAAGACATGACCTTGCCGCCGGACTTGGTGACGAGGTTCGTGGTCTCCATAACACCGTTCGCGCCTTCGGTCTCGACCTTCTCCTGGCCCTTCGGCAGGCTGGAGGTCTCCTTCTTGACCGTGTTGAACGCGATATCCGTATCAGACACCTCAACGGAAGCGCCGGCACGTTCGATCTTGATGACGGTGTTCTCGTTCACCTTCGTATCCAAAGACGGGGAAACGGTGTCTTCCGTATCAAGGGTGATGTCGCCCGCGTCAAGCACGGACTTCACGTCGGTGAAATGCATGCCGGGAACCACGCGGGTCTTGCCGTTGATCTTCACGGTGACGTACGAAGTATCTCCGGAAAGCGCCTCACGGGCGTTGCCACGGGAGGCTTCGATGCTGTCGGTGACGGAATACGCGGTGACCTGCTTGGCAGGAGACTTCTCCGCGGTGGCGTACAGATTATGCGACACGATGCCGCCAGTGGCCAACAGCCCCACTGCCGCAACCGTTGCGACAATCTTCACCATCTGAGATTTGCCCGGCAAGGCAAACGTAGTTGGTTGGGCATGTTTCTTATGGCTAGCCATTCTGCTCCTACATCGGGTACAATTCCTCGACGGATTCCGTGCCTAGGGCACGGCGCACAACCGCTAGGGTTCCGCCGGAATGCGCGCAACTGCATATAGTCTACCGCACCCCAAGGAACTTGAAGATAACGTATGCAACGCGCAGGCGACGGGCCGAATCATCGTTCCGACTGACTACTTGGCGTTTTCACTTTGGCGTCTCCGCTGGAAGCGGTGTCCCCATCGGAAGCGGCCGCATCCATATCCAACGCCTTGGCCTGGCTGATCAGATCATCCAAATCGGAAGCGCGCAACGCGCCGGCCTGCTGGAAGATGATCTGCTGCTTCTTGACGACCATCAGCGTCGGCACTGCCTGAACCTTGGCCGCGGCGGCCAGATCGGGATTCTGATCGATATCCACCTTCGCGAAATAGACGTCCGGATTCGCCTCGCTTGCCTTCTCGAACGTTGGGCCGAATGCACGGCACGGACCGCACCACGTGGCCCAGAAATCCACGAACACCAGATCATTGGATTCGACGACCTGGTTGAAATCCTGCGAAGTGACTGCATGCGTTGCCATATGCGTTCCCCATTCCCCGGCTTACGCTATAAGCCGATTTCAAAAAACAATATCGTGCAATGCTGCGCAATATTGCGAAAGCCCGTTTGCGAAAAGTATATAGCCGCACGCCACGCAAACACACTGCCGCACCCGATTGCGCTATGGGAAGAATCGGAAGCACGTGACATTCACATGCCGTGCGTGATAATGGAACCATGCCAGTGATGAATGATGAAGTGCCCGACGAGGGCGATTTCGACGCCAACCGCCATCGCGGGGAATTCGACGACATTACGCCGGAGGATTTCATCCGCGGAATGGGCAACCCTCCGGGATGGCTCCCATCGGACGAAATCAACCGCATGCGCCGCGAAATACCGATTCCGTACGTCGTGGTCGTGCCGGTGCGCACCGACGATCTCGGCAGGGTGGCGCAAATCGGCTCGCTGCTGCGCGTCACCGACGACGGCGGTATCGAACGCACATTGATCGCCGGACGTGTGCTCTATCACGAATCGTTGCGTGAAGCGGTGGCGCGCAACGTCGCAAAAGATTTGGGCGATATCGCCCTGCCGCAGCTGCCGATCAGCCTGCAGCCGTTCACCGTGGCCGAATTCTTCCCGACACCCGGCCTGTCCGACTATTACGATCCACGCCAACATGCGATCGCGCTGTGCTACGTGGTGCCGATCGCCGGCGATTGCAAGCCGCAGGACGAGACGCTCGATGTGGAATGGGTCGACCCGTCCGGAGACATGCTCGACACCTTCGTCGGGCAGATGGCCAATGGTTACGGCACCATCGTGCGGCAGGCGCTCGCATGGACCGGCAAGTAGGACAAGCCGCGCAAGCGGGGCAAAAGCCAAGCAAACTAGGCGAACAGGCAGATAGGGGAGGATTAGAAAAAATATGGCGATTGAACTGAACAACAACATATATACGGACGGCGGCAACGATACCGAAACCACGCCGGTGGTGCTCGTGCACGGCTTCCCGGTGGACCACCGCATGTGGGACGAGTGCGCGGCGGCTTTACGCGACCAAGCTGTGAAACAAGGCGTGAAACCATTTGCGATCTGGGCTCCGGACATGCCCGGCGCCGGCGAAGGACCGATTCCGTCCGACGAAGACAGCGGCGGCAAGGACGCCGACGGCGCGTTCCCATACGGACTGGACCGCATGGCGGACGCGTACGTGGACCTGCTGCACGCCGCCGGCTACAGCAAAGCCATCTGGGTGGGCCTGTCGATGGGCGGCTACCTGATTCTCGACATCCAACGCCTGCATCCGGAAGCGGTGGCGGCGCTCGCCCTGTGCGACACGAAAGCCGACGCCGACTCCGCCGACATGCGATTGAAGCGCGTCGCAATCGCCACCGACTGCGAAACGACCGGCACACACGAGCCGGTCATGGGATTCGCCGTGCCGTCGGAAGCCGACTCCACCGTGAAACAGTCGGACGCCTACTGCAGGCAGTTCGAAACGTGGATCAACGAACAGCCCGCCGACGGCATCGCCTGGCGCGAACGCATGGCCGCTGGCCGTCCCGACCTGAACGACGTGCTGCCGAACATCAACGTGCCAGTCGCAGTAATCTGCGGCGACAAGGACCCGTCCAGCCCGCCGGCAGTGATGAAGCCGGTCGCCGACGCGATGACGAAAACCGACGTGACGATGACGGTGATCGACGACTGCGGCCACTTCAGCGCGTACGAACACCCCGACCAGGTGGCCGCCGCGTTGCTGGAACTGGTGAAGCGAGTCGGCTGAGCCGGCTGCGACGATTATCTGTGGCAGACCATCCGGCGTATCGACAAGATATAGAGAAAATATATAAAACGTATATACGAAATATGTACTACGTATGTATAACGAATATATTCCGTATATAACACGCATGAAAGAGGCAACACAACCATGAGCGTGTTCTCACCACTGGCATTGACGCAGACCCTGCCGTTCCTGCCACTCGCCCAAGGAGACATCGACTACGAAGTGGCACGACGCGGCGAACCCGACCTGTTCGCCAAAGTCCTGGCGGAACCGGCAACGAAAGTCATCCTCGTCAAAGACGGCAAAGTGGCCGTGCCGCACGGCCAAGGCGCCATCGCCGACTACGCCAACGTGAAAATGCGCCTCGCCCAACTGCCGGGCGCGTACGTTGCCGCGGAACTCGAATCGCACCCATCGGCGCTCGCCATATTCCTCGGCTCGTACGGCGGACGATTGGGCGAGCACGTCGTCGCCGTGGACGTGACGCACGTCCAGCCGAACGATACGACGATTACGGCTGCGACGGCTCGCAGCGGGGGAGCGGACGACGCGTTCGCCGAAGTGCCGGCGCATGAATCGCAGGAAAACGCGAAATCGCTGCTGGAAAGCTCGGCAACCCGATTCGACTGGGTGGACCTGCGCGGATTCGCGCCCCACGCCAGCGCACGCGAAGCCGGACAGGCAACCTCCGCCATCTCGCTCAGCATGTGGCACGCCCGGCAGCGTCACTGCCCGACGTGCGGCGCGCCCGTCGAACCGGCGCTCGGCGGCTGGGCTCAGCACTGCACGAACGACGAGGATGGCAATCGTTTGCTGTTCCCCCGAATCGAGCCAGCGGTGATCACCGCGATCGTCGACCATGATGACCGTCTGCTGCTGCAGCACAACAGCGCATGGCGCAACAACGGCCTGTACTCGGTTTCGGCCGGATTCGTGGAGGCTGGCGAAAACCTGGAGCACGCATGCCGGCGCGAAGCCAAAGAGGAAGTCGGCATCGAAATAGGCGAACTCAAATACCTCGGCTCCCAGCCGTGGCCGTTCCCCTCGTCTCTCATGATGGCGTTCAAAGGCGTGGCGGTCACCACCGACGTGCACGTGGACGGCGAGGAAACGTTGCAGGCGCGTTGGGTCACACGCGACGAATACATGAGCGAACTGGTTTCGGGACGTATGGAGGCTCCGGGCAAAGCCACGATCGCACGCTACATGATTGAGGAATGGCTCGGCCACGACCTGCCGTGACAAGACCTGCCATTAAAAGGTGGTATCGGCTGAGCCTGTCTTCGGGGCGGTTGCCGGGGGAGCTTGTTTAGGTATTCGTTTGGGCACTCGTCTGCGTATCATGCTGCATGGTATGTACCGTGAAGAGAGTGAATGAGGAAACCACATACATGTCTGATAGAAGTGGGCAGAACGATGCGGACAACAGTTTCGCCGGCATCTCGTTTGAAGGGGTGAATGCCGTGCCGCCGCAGTCTGGTGAGAACGGCGATACGATCAATCTCGCCGACGTGGTCGATGTGTCCGAACAGGACGACGTGTCCAACGCCGCCACCGAGACCATGCCGCCGTTGAATTTCGCATCGGACCAGACCCAGCCGTTCCAGTCATTCCCGACGGCCGGTGCCGCCGAAACCACGCCTGCCGGAACTGTCCCCAACGGAGCTGTTCCCACTGGTGCCATTCCTACCGGTGACATGCCCTCATCCACGCCCGCTCCCGCCATTCCCGTGCTCACCATGCCGGTCGAAGGAGAAGCCGTCGTGGCCAAGAAACGCAAACTGCCGCTGATCATCACCGGAATCGTGCTCGCCGTGCTGGTGGTCGCCGCGATCGCCGGCTTCTTCACCGCACGCTGGTACTTCCAAGACAAGGCCGCGCCGGGCGTGACCTTCGGCGGAACCAGTGTGGCCGGACAGACCGCCGACCAGCTGAAAAACACGGTGACGGCCGCCGTGAAGAACACCACCGTGAACATCAAGGACGGCAACGGCAACAACGCTTCCGGCAGCCTGAGCGACCTCGGCGTGAGCTACAACGTCGACAAGACGGTCACGGAACTGCTCGCCGCCAAGCACCAGACCAACGGCGCACTCGAATACATCAACGAAGTCAACCCGTTCGTCAAGAAGAACGTGCCGCTGAACGCCAAGTCCAACAAGCTGGCCCTCAGGACGTTCGTCACCGACAAATTCGTGCAGGACACCGACCGCGCGGTACCGTCCACCGCATCGTACGATGCCAACGCGCGCGCCTTCGTCGCAGTGGAAGGCCGCGGCGGCAGGTCCCCGAAGGTGGACAACGTGATCGACACGGTCGCCAAAGCCATCGCGAACCCGGGGCACAGCGGCAGCGTGACGATCACGTACGAAACCATCGACGTGCCGGTCGCACTGCCTGAAGCCCAAAACGTGGCCGACCAGGCAAACGCGCGACTGAACGCGCCGATCGTGCTGGACAACGGACAAGGCAAGACCTTCCAGATTCCAGCCGAAGTCGTGGCCTCATGGCTGAAAACCGACGCCGACCTCGAACACGGCACGCTTTCGCTGTCCTACGATGACAACGCCATCACCAACTACGTGCAGCAGCAGGTCCCAGCCCAGCTCAACCAGGACGCGGTCGACCAGGAAGACGCCGTCGACAACAGCGGCAAAGTGCTGGCCACCATCGTCAAAGGCGTGAACGGCGTGAAGGTCAAGAACATGGAAGCGCTCGCACCGAAGATCGGCGAAGCGCTCAAAAACGGCCAAGGCGCCACCATTCCGGTGGACGGCGACGTGCAGAACTTCAAAACCGTGCAGAAGAAGAGCGAATACCGCATCGTGGTGGACCGCACCGCGCAAACCGCCACCGTGTACCACAACGACGAGGCCGTCAAGACCTTCCCGGTGTGCACGGGCACCACCGGCAAGCACGAAACTGACCTGGGCACCTTCTACATCTACCTCAAGTATCAGATCCAGGACATGACCGGCCTGAACGACGACGGCTCGCGCTACCTGTCCAAGGGTGTGAAGTGGGTAAGCTACTTCTACGGCGGCGAAGGCTTCCACACGGCAAGCTGGAACAATTACGGCATCGCCCACGGCGACCCGGCGCACTACGGCTCCCACGGCTGCGTGAACATGTACGAAGCCGATTCCAAGTGGATCTACGACAACTGCCCGGAAGGCACCATCGTGCAGGTAGTCGGCGCCATGCCATCCGGACCGGTACGCTGACCCGTTACGCGTGGCGCGGGTGCGCGGCGTTCGCATACGCCGTACAATGGGCGGCATGAGCGAAGCAAACGATAGCAAAGTGAACCTCGACGTGCCCGAGCACCTCGAATACTCCGACGAGCACGTGTGGGTGGATTCCTCCGTTGAACCCGCCATGGTGGGCGTTACCGAATACGCCACCGAACAGTTCGGCGAACTCGTGTACATCGATTTGCCTGAAGTCGGTACGCAGGTCGAAGCTGGCGACGAAGTGGCGGAATTCGAATCCTCCAAGGCGGTCACCGCGCTGGTCTCGCCGGTGGCTGGCACCATCCGCTACGTCAACAACGAGGCTGCGGACGATCCGAGCATTGTGACGGACGATCCGTACGGCGAGGGCTGGATTTTCAAGATCGAGCTTGAGGATGACGAGCCTGACCTGCTTAGCGCTGACGAGTATGCCAAGATTGTGGCTGACTGAATAGCACGGACGTCTAGTTTTAATTACGGCTGCGGCCGGCGGGTGCGATGCGCGACACACTCAAGGCCGTTCGGCCGGGCTTACGGTCGCGCATCGTATCCGCCGGCCGCAGCCTTTTTATGGGAAGTGCCTTGCGGGGCCCTGAAAGTTCCCTGATTTTCTCGGTGGCGTTACTGTTTGTTCGAACGCGACCTCTATAGTGGGCATATGAGTGAAATTCAGCCGTTGCCGCAGTTCCCGCCGCAGCGTGCGCCGCAGCACGACCAGCAGCGCGAACAGCAGCGTATGGGGGAGCGGATGGACGATTCTTGCGATGACATGCCCACCGTGCCGATTCCGGCACGCAAGGTGGTCACCACCTTCGACGCGGCCTCCAGACATGAGCGTCTTGAAGTCAAACCGCCGCTGACCAGGCTGTTCCGCCGCACGATCACCAAAGCATTCAGTGTCTGGCTGAAATTCTCGACCGCATTGGTGCGGTCGCTCGACTGGTATCCACGCGTAGAACCTTACGTCGGCTACGGCACCGAACACTACTCCCGACTGATCTGCCGTACCGTATACGGCCCGTTCAAACGGCAGGCCGGCCGCCTGATTCGCGGCATCCGTGGCATGCTGATGGTGCCGTCCCCGCATACCAAAGTGCGGATCGCCATCGATGACGTGCCCATCGAAACAGTGCAGGTGGGTGCGTCGGAAGTATACGACGCGATCGACAGCAATCCTGATATTTCCAGCGAATTCGCGGCATCCGACGATGCCGGCTACCTCGACCTCGTCGCCGAGCATTCGCTCGAACCGGGCATCCACAACGTCTCGTACAAAGTGCGCAGCCGCAAGCCGGTCAACGCCAATCTTTTCACCATTCCCAGCGGCACCAAAGTGGGCGTGATCTCCGACGTGGACGACACCATCATGGTCACGCAGGCGCCGCGTCTGATGAAGGCCGCCTACAATCTGCTGCTGCTTAATCCGCGCAAAAAAGTGCCGGTGGCCAGCATGAACCTGCTGTTCAACCGCATCGCGGACATGTTCCCGGACGCGCCGTTCTTCTACCTGTCCACTTCGCCATGGAATGTGGAAAGCTCGATCCGCCATTTCATTACGAACCACGGTTTTCCGGAAGGTCCGCTGCTGCTGCGCGACCTTGACCCGAGGCCGAAAACCTTCATTCCGTCGGGCGTGCAGCACAAGCTTGAATACGCCGAACAGCTCATGGCCGATTTTCCCGATATGAAGTTCATTCTGATCGGCGACGACGGGCAGAAGGATCCGACCACATACGCCACAATCGCACGCCGCTACCCGGGGCGTGTGCTGGCGATCGGCATCCGGCAGCTGTCCCCGCGCGAAGTGACCGGCAATTTCGGTTCCGTCGCCGGGCGCGTGGCCACGCAGCCGATGCCGGTCACCGACGTGCCGGTATTCACGGGAACGACCGGATCGAACATCATGAAAACCATGCTGCCGTACCTGCGCGCCGCGCAAAACGGCGACTGACGGCCGACACAAGTTTGGGTGGGTCGTCAGTATAATCGCGTGCATGAGTGAATTTCGGGGTATGGAAAACACCATGAACGTGAAGGAAGCGACGAACGCGCACGACGAACACCAGAATGGACTGGCGGTGCCGGAAGCGAAGCGGGTGCCAAAGGAGCGCACCTTCCACGGCGATACGTTCATCGATAACTACGAATGGCTGCGCGACAAGGGATCGCAGGATGTGCGCGACTATGTGGCGGCGGAGAACCGCTACTGCGAACAGCGCATGGCACCGCTCGCATCGTTGCGCAAAACGTTGTTCGAGGAATTCAAATCGCATGTGCAGGAAACCGACATGTCCGTGCCGACGCGCATGGACGGCTACTGGTATTTCACCCGCACCACGCAGGGCGAACAGTATGCCGTGCAATGCCGGGTGCCGATCCGCGGCGCGGACGATTGGGATCCGCCGACAGTGGAGGCCGGCGTGCCGCTCGACGGCGAACAGGTGGTGTTCGATACGAACGCCGAGGCGCAAGGCCACGATTTCTTCCGTGTCGGCGGCATGGACATCTCCAAGGACGGCCGTTGGATGCTGTACGGCGCCGACACGAGCGGCGACGAACGCTACGATTTCCGCATCCGCGATCTTGAGACCGGCGGCGAGTTGGAGGAGCGGTTCGAAGGCATCGGCGGAGCCTGCTTCACGCCGGACGCGCAATGGGTGTTCTACGTGCTGCTCGACGACGCATGGCGTCCGTACGCGGTGATGCGCCACCGTGTCGGCACCCCCGTCGCGGATGACGTGGAGGTCTACCGCGAGGCGGATGAACGCTTCTGGGTGGGCATCGGACTGTCCTTCGACGAACGGAACATCGTGATTGGCACCGGGTCGAAAACCACCACCGAGGTGCTGATGCTGCCGGTGGACACCCCGGAGGGCTCGTTCCGGGCGTTCATTCCGCGCGAAACCGACGTGGAATACGACGTGAGCTTCGCCTGCTTCGAAGGCGCGGGGGAGCATGGCGAGGATATTCCGCTCGCCGTGGTGTACCACAACGCGTTGAATCCGAATTTCGAGATCGATGTGATCGATATGCGGACGCACGAGCCTCCATACCGGCTGGGCGAAGGCGTGCGCGTGGCGGTCGGATCGCCCTACGGTTGCGAGCACGGCGACGACGTGGACCCCGGCGCCTCCTCCATGCCGATCGGCACCCCGTATTCAAATCCCTGCAATCCCGCCATTCTGCAGGGCGCGCACGGCTTGGGCATCGAGGGTATCTCGATCCATCGGCATTTCGTCGCATTGCAGTACCGCGCGGAAAGCCTGCCGCACATCGCGGTGATGACGAAGCAGGCCGCCGCCGAGGATTTCCTGGCCGGCCGGCCATGGCGGTTCACCGAACTGGTGCCGCACGCGCTGGAGGACGATTGGGACGTCGACGAATCCGTGGACGAGATCAACGAGGAACGCGCCGAGATCTGGGGCAAACTGGACGCGGCCGCCGCCGCGCAAGGCAAGGGATCGGCCGTGCATGGCGTCTCGCGTCGGGCGATGACGTCGTCGGACGGCGCCACCGCCGACCGCATGCCGGGGGAGACGCGCCGCCTGTATTCGATCGGCGTTGGTGGCAACCCCTCGTATGACGCGCCGCGCATGCGCTACTCGTTCGCCAGCTACACGCGCCCCGGCGAGCTGCATGACTACGATCCGGACACCGGCGAGGACCGTCTGCTCAAACGCGCCACCGTGCTGGGTGGTTTCGATCCGCGCGACTACATGGAACGCCGGGTGTGGGTCACCGCGCGCGACGGCGAACGCATCCCCGTCTCGCTGGTATGGCGACGTGACGTGCCGACCTGCGATTCCGCCATGTTCATCACGGGCTACGGCGCGTACGAGATCAGCTCCGATCCGGGATTCGCGGTGTCGCGCATCAGCATGCTCGACCGCGGCGTGCTGTACGCCGTGCCGCACATCCGCGGCGGCGGCGAAATGGGACGCGCCTGGTACGAGCAGGGGCACCTGCTCAACAAGAAGCATTCGTTTGAGGATTTCATCGACGCCACGCGCGCGCTGCAACGTGCCGGACTGGCCTCGCCGCTGCGTACGGTGGCGAACGGCGGCTCGGCGGGCGGCCTATTGATGGGGACGGTCGCCAACATGGCTCCGGAATGCTATGCGGGCGTGGAGGCGGACGTGCCGTTCGTGGACGCACTGACCTCGATCCTTGATCCTTCGCTGCCGTTGACCGTCACCGAATGGGACGAGTGGGGCGATCCGCTGCACGACGCGGATGTGTACGCGTACATGAAGTCGTACACGCCATACGAGAATGCGCCAGATAGTGAAAATGACGAAAGAACTGCCGTTTTTCCGAAAATTTTCATTACCACATCCATGAACGACACCCGCGTGCTGTATGTGGAGCCGATGAAATGGCTGGCCCGGCTGCAGCATGCCGGTGTGGACGCCGTGGCGAAAATCGAGGTGGAGGCCGGGCATGGCGGCACATCCGGGCGGTACAAGCAGTGGGAGGAAGTCTCCTATGAGAACGCTTGGTGCTTGTCGATGATGGGCATCGGCAGCTGACTGGCCGCCGACTGCCGGAATGGGCTGTCCATTTGCTGAGCTGTTTTAGTCCGATAGGTGAATCACTGACTAGAGTCGCGTGCTATGAGTGATTCTGCAAAGAAGTACACCATCGCCGTCATTCCGGGCGATGGCATTGGCAAGGAAGTGACTCCGTGGGCTCAGAAGGCTCTGGAGAAGGCGGCCGAAGGCGTCGCCGAATTCGAATATGAGAAGTTCGATCTGGGTGCCGAGCGCTATCTGCGTGACGGCGCGATTCTTCCGGAAGAGGAAGAGGAGCGCATCAAGAAGACCGACGCCATCCTGCTGGGCGCCGTCGGCGATCCGCGCATCAAGGCGGGCATTCTGGAACGCGGCCTGCTGCTCAAGCTCCGCTTCGACCTGGACCAGTACGTGAACCTGCGTCCGTCCAAGCTGTACAAGGGCGTTACCTCGCCGCTTGCCAACCCGGGTGACATCGACTTCGTGGTCGTGCGTGAAGGCACCGAAGGCCTGTACTGCGGTGCCGGCGGCGCGGTGCGCCGTGGCACCCCGAACGAGGTGGCCACCGAAGTCTCCATCAACACCGCCTACGGCGTGGAGCGCGTGGTGCGTTACGCCTTCCAACTGGCCATGAAGCGCAGGAAGCACGTGACCCTCGTGCACAAGAAGAACGTGCTGGTCAACGCCGGCGACATGTGGCAGCGCATCGTCAACAAGGTGGCCGAGGAATACCCGGAGGTCTCCCACGACTACCTGCACATCGACGCGACCACCATCTTCATGGTGTCCAACCCGTCCCGCTTCGACGTGATCCTGACCGACAACCTCTTCGGCGACATCATCACCGACGAGGCCGGTGCCGTGGTCGGTGGCGTCGGCTACTCCGCTTCGGGCTGCATCAACGCGTCCAACGAGTATCCGTCCATGTTCGAGCCGATCCACGGTTCCGCTCCGGACATCGCCGGCCAGAACAAGGCCAACCCGACCGCAGCCATCCTGTCCGCCGCCATGCTGCTCGAGCATCTCGGATTCGACGACGCTGCCAAGAAGATCCACGTCGCCGTTGAGGCTGACATCGAGGAGCTCGGCTCCACCACGCGCACCACCGACGAGGTGGGGCACGACATCCTGGCCCGCATGTGATTGGCATTCGCTGACATTCCATTTGGATGTTCCATTTGGTGAGACGCCCGCCGAAACAAGGTTTTCCTTGGAACGGTGGGCGTCTTCGCATAATCAGGGGATTTTTCAGGGGTTTTTCGGGGTTCGTGCCAGTGGTAAACGCCCGATGACGGGCAAACCTTGGGATATTGTTGAGGCATGAGTGATAACAACGCCGATTTCAATGGTGCCGGTCAAGTCAACAATCCAACGTCGGATAACGCAGCCCAGGCCGACTACAACCAACCGTACATTCCACAACAGAACGATGCGCAGATGAACCATCCGGAGTCGCAGCCGGAAACCCCCGCATACGATCAGAACTCCGCCGCATACACTCAGACCGCACAGTCGGCCCAGACCGCTCAGCCGTCATACGGTCAGCCGGCGACTCCGGCCCCGGCATACGGTACGGCTCCCGTCTATACCCAGCCGGCTCAGCCGGCCACGCCCGCTGCTCCGGTATATGATCCGAACGCCGCATCGTACAACCAGTACGGTCAGTATGACCAGCCGTCCCAGCCTGCCCAATCTGCGCAGCCGTCGTACGGTCAGCCGGCAGCCCCGGCGTATGACCCCAACAACGCTTACGCCCAGCCGGATTACAATCAAGCGAACTACGGACAGCAGGGCTACGCGGCCCCGTTTTACAACCAATCCGCCTACACCCAGCCCGCCTACGCGCAGCAGCCGGCATACGGCCAGCCCGTCGCACCGGCCGGATACGCCCAGAAGTCGAAACTGGCCGCCGGTCTGCTTGGCATCTTCCTGGGCTGCTTCGGCGTGCACAACTTCTACTTGGGCAACACCGGCAAGGCCGTGGCACAGCTGCTGCTGACCGTCATCGGCTGGATTCTCATCATCGGCCCAGCCGTCGCAGGCATCTGGGGACTGGTGGAAGGCATCCTGATTCTGTGCTCCCACTACGGCTCGCAATGGCACCGTGACGCTCAAGGCGTCGAACTGCAGGATTGATGGCTCGAGGACTTTACAAACAGCCGGGCGGCAAACTCGTTGGAGTGACTGTCCGGCTTTCTCATGCCGATTCGGATTACGCCGATTCGGATTACGCCGATTCGGACTATATTGATTCGGCTCATACGAATGCCGTGAAAACGGTTCCATACGCTGGGCCGGCTGCATCATCGACTGTTATCGAATGCCATATTGACGGCGATTTCTTCCTCGACGGGGACGATGCCGGAACGCGGAATCTCTTGCATTCCATGGAATGTGCGCTGGAACAGTGCGCGGCCCGTTGCCTCAGCGGTTCGATGGTTTCCGAACGTGACGTGACCGCCGCCGTCGAACGGACGATGCTGCACCATCCGGACGTGCGCATCGTCGGCATGGGCGCGCGTGGCATCGCCATCGCCTTTCAACGTGCGATTGACGGCATCGATGGCGCCGATGGCATTGCCGGTATCGGCGGTAATGATGTTACGAAAGTGGAACCACGCGACGACCTGCGCATTCGGCGGCATACCAGCCCAATGGAAACCGCAGAAACCGCGGAAATCGCAAAAAACATTGAAAACGCTGGAACCGCGGAAAGCGACGAAAACGCTGGAACCGTTGGAACCGGCGAAATCGCCGAAACCGGCAATTGGGCGGAATGCGCGCGACGCTGGCACGCACTCAAACCGAACATCGTGCACGACGACCCCCGCAAACCGCAGGAACAAATGGACCTCGACGTCGAATGGGCACGCGAAGTGGCTGCCGGAACCCGCGAACCCACCCTGCGTTTCTGGGAATGGGCCGAGCCGGCCGTGGTCATCGGCAGATTCCAGTCGCTCGAAGACGAAGTCAACGTGCGCATCGCGCAAGACGAAGGATTCCACATAGTCCGCCGCTGCACCGGCGGGGGAGCGATGTTCATCGAACCAGGCAACACCATCACCTACTCGCTGTACGCGCCACTCGACTTCGCCCACGGCATGAGCGTCGAGGAATCCTACGAACTCTGCGACTACTGGCTCGTCGAAGCGTTACGCGCCCTCGGCCTCAACGTACGATTCGCCGGACTCAACGACATCGCCACACAATATGGCAAACTCGGCGGCGCCGCGCAACGCCGGTTCGCGCCCACCCACGGCGGACCCGGCGCGATTCTGCACCACGTCACGCTCGCCTACGACATCGACGCGGAAAAGATGACCCGCGTGTTGAACATCTCACGAGAGAAAATGTCCGACAAAGCGGTGAAATCAGCGGCAAAACATGTCGATCCCATGCGCTCTCAAACCGGCATGGGCCGAGACGAGGTAGTGGCGCGACTGGTCGACGCCGCCGTTCGAGTTACAATGTAGCCCGAATGGTCGATGGTGCCCGACTTAACGAGCGTTGGCATGGATGTCGACAACGGAAAACGCAGAAGCACGTCGGAACGGAGGCACGTCGATGGTCACCCCGAATGGAACCAACGGAATCAATGGTTTTGGTGGTTTCGACGATGAGCGTGAGACGTTGCTGCACACCGCGCTGTTCAAGCAGGTTTCGTCCGAAGAAGCCCGGGAACTGCTGCCGTATCTGCTGCATGCCGAATACGACAAGGGCGATTTCATCTTCCGCGAGGGAGACACCGACCATCGCATGTATCTGCTGGAGGAAGGCCGCGTCAAACTGACCAGACAATCCTCCGACAAGCGTGTGCAGCTGCTGAGCATCCACGCGTACGGCGAAGTGTTGGGCGAGATTCCGGTGTTCGATCCGCATGGCGGACCGCGTACCGCTTCGGCGGTGGCGATGACCAACGGCACGCGTGTGGTCTGGCTGGAACATGACGCGCTGTTCGACTGGCTCGACGAACATCCGCGCGTGGCCGTGGACATGCTGCAGGTATTGGCGCACCGCATGCGCAGCAACAACGAACGCATCTGCGATCTGGTGTTCATGGACGTTCCCGGACGACTCGCCAAAACACTGCTCAATCTGGCATCACGATTCGGCGAACCGGTCGAAGCCGGCCTGAAGGTGCCGCACGATCTGACACAGGAGGAGATGGCACAGCTCGTCGGATCCTCACGCGAAACGGTGAACAAGGCGTTGATGGATTTCGCTAACCGCGGATGGATCGCCAGGGAAGGCCGGTCCATCATCATCTACCAGCCGGGCATGCTGATTCGCCGATCAAGACGATGACATTCGGCTGGTTTTCGGCTGATTTCCAACTTTTCCTAAGAAATTGTCTGTTTTGTGAGAAACCCGTGACGGCTTCCGGCACATGCGTTGACGGGCATGTGTTTAGTAGACCCGCCACTTTAGAATGGGCGTCATGCCCAAGAAGAAGACCCTTACCGTTCAACGTGTGCTCGCATTGGTAATCGCATACATCACGTTATGCGTGGGCGGCGGCGTTGTGACGAGTATTTTCTTTATGCCCGCTGTGTTCGCCGCCAATAACGCGGCCAAAGCCGTCATTCCGTCCCTTGCGGTCGAAGGCATCGATTTCGATGTGACCTCGCTCCCGCAACGCTCGACGATGTATTTCAACGACGGCAAGACCGCTTTCGCGGAATTCTATACGCAGAACCGCGAGGTCGTGCCGCTGAAGAAAATCTCCAAAGCCATGCAGCAGGCCGTCGTGGCCCGTGAAGACAAGCGCTTCTTCGAACATACCGGCGTGGACGTGCAGGGCGTGTTCCGAGCGTTCTTCCAAACCTACGTCAGAGGCGGCGACCAGCAGGGCGGTTCCACGCTGACGCAGCAGTACGTCAAGAACGTGCTGTCCACCCAAGCCCGTGAAGACGACGATCCGATCGCCGAATACCATGCGACGGAAGACACCGTGGCACGCAAGCTACGCGAGATGCTGATCTCGGTGCAGATCGAAAAGAAATACTCCAAAGCCGAGATCCTGCAGGGCTACCTCAACATCGCGCAGTTCGGCCGCAACAACCTGTGCGGCGTGGAAATGGCCGCCAAACGCTACTTCAACGTCTCCGCTTCGGAACTGAACGTGACCCAGGCGGCGACCATCGCGGCAATCACCAAGAATCCGCAGAACTTCGATCCTTCCGTGGAAGCCAACCAGAAGGAAGCAGAACACCAGCGCAACATCGTGCTGCAGCTGATGCACGACCAGGGCTACATCACCTCCGAAAAGGAATTCAAAGACGCCATCAACACGCCGTTGAAGGACACGCTGAACCTGCAGGACGTGAGCTCCGGATGTCAGTCGGCCATTGAAAACACCGGCTTCTTCTGCTCGTACGTGGTCAACCAGATCCTGAAGAACAAGGCGTTCGGCAAGGACGACGAGGCTCGCGAGAAGCTGCTGAAGGAAGGCGGTCTGAAGATCGTCACCACGCTCGACCGCAACGCCAACAACGCGGCCATGCAGGCGGCGAACAGCACCGTGCCGGCCACAGACCCGTCCGGATTCGAAGTGATGATAGCGGCCGTGAAGCCGGGCACTGGTGAAATCCTGTCGTTCGGTATCAACCGAACCTACGATGCCACGGATGACGCCCGAACGGATGAGACCAAGACCTCCATGAACTACATGGTCGATCAGGAGGACGGCGGCGGTATGGGCTTCAACGTCGGCTCCACCTGGAAGCCCATCAACATGGTGGCGTGGATGCAGAAAGGCCACTCCATCAACGAGTCGCTCGTCACATCCACCGTCTACGACACGTCGAAGTTCAACTGCAACGGCTACGGTTTCGTCGGCCCGTGGAGGGTGCAGAATTCCGGCGGCGGCACCACCTCTCCGGAAAGCCCGCTGCAGGGTCTGATCAAGTCGCACAACACCACGCAGGCCTCGATGGCGTCGAACATCGGTCTGTGCGCGATCGCCGACGCGGCCAAGGAGATGGGCTACCACAACGCCATCTCCAACGCGTCCGACATCTACTCCGCTAACTCGTTCCAGCCGCCAATGACCATCGGTACGGTGCAGGCGTCGCCGTTGACCATGGCCAACGTGTACGCCACCATGGGCGCCAACGGCGTGGAATGCACTCCGATCGCCATCACCAAGGTGACCGACCGCAGCGGCAGCAAGGTGAAAGTGCCGTCCGCGAACTGCCATCAGGCCATCGACCCGGACATCGCGCAGACCGTGTCTTACGCGCTGAACCAAGGTGTCGTGCAGCCTGGCGGCGAAGCGTCGACCACGCAGCTTGACAACAATCGCAAGACCTTCGCCAAGACCGGTACCAACGAGAACACGGTGATGACCACCGCAGGTTTCGTGCCGAACCAGGTCGCGGCGTTCGTCGCGGTCGCCGACGCGCAGGACCCGATCAACAACACCTTCGACAACAAGACCATCAACGGCGTGTACCGCCCGTCCTGGTACGGCATGTACATCGCAACGCCGGCGTGGAAGCAGTTCATGAACACGTATCTTGCCGCCATCAACGCGCCGATCGACAACGATTACGGAAAGGGTGCCGACAAGTACACGGTTTCGAAGGGCGCCACCAGAACATACAACCAGTACCAATACCAGCGCCAGCAGAACAGTCAGCAGCAAAGCCAGCAGCAGACCAACCAAGGCCAGCAGCAGCAATCGCAGCAACAGCCTGCTGAGCAGCAAAGTGACCAGCAGCATCAATAGTTGCGATTGTCGGCTATTCATGCCGACTGCCCGCATTGACTGACCGCACTGACTGCCCACGTCACCGGAGCGTAAATCGCATGGCAAAGTGAACAGTCCATGAACGCCCGCCCCAACCGGCGGGCGTTCTGCTTACAATGCAATCGGTACCATGCCCGTCGCGTGGGAACGCGGTGCGGATATCGACGATTCAGGCGATACCAACGATTCATAAGAGAGATGACGATGAGCGAAGACAAGAAGAACGGCAAGCAGAACAAGACGGTCAAACCGTTCGATCCGATGACGTTGCGTGGCGTCACCGTGCGCAACCGCATCTGGCTGCCGCCAATGGACACGTATTCCGCATTGGCGCAGGACGGCAAGCCCACGCCATTCCACTACCAGCATTACGTTTCGCGTGCGATGGGCGGCTTCGGCATGATCATCATGGAAGCGACCGCCGTCGCGCCGGAAGGCCGCATTTCGCCGTGCGATCTGGGATTGTGGGATGACGGACAGATGGACGCATGGCGTTGGATCGTGGCCGACGCGAAGGCAGCGGGTGCCACGATGGCGGTGCAGCTCAACCACGCCGGACGCAAGGGTTCCACCGGCTGCCACGCGATCGGTTTCGATGGACAGAGCGTGCCGGAAGAGCAAGGCGGATGGCGGACGGTTTGCCCAAGCGCCAACGCATACGGTTCCCTGGCTTGTCCGCGCGCGCTGAGCGTCGATGAGATCCACACCATCGTGGACCAGTTCCGCGACGCCGCCTGGCGTGCCATGAACATCGGCTTCGACGCGGTGGAAGTCCATGCCGCGCACGGCTACCTGCTGTCGCAGTTCCTCGACCCTCTCATCAACGAGCGTGACGACGAGTACGGCGGATCGTTCGACAATCGCGTCCGCATGCTGGTCGAAGTCGTGGATGCGATTCGTTCCGTCGTGCCCGACACCATGCCGGTGCTGGTGCGCGTCTCCGCCACCGATTGGGCCGCAGGCGGTTGGGACCTTGACCAGACCGTCGAACTGGCTAAGATTCTGAAGGCCCACGGCGTGGACCTGATCGACGTGTCCACCGGCGGATTGATTCCCGACGTGACCATTCCGGTGAAGCCCGACTACCAAGTGCCGTTCGCCGAACAGGTGCGCAGTCGCGCGGGCATTCCCACCACCGCAGTCGGGCTCATCACCAAGCCGAAGCAGGCGAAGAAGATTCTGAAGTCGGGCGCCGCCGACGCCGTGGAAATCGGCCGCGCCGCCCTGCGCGACCCGTATTGGCCGCTCCGTGCCGCCCACAAACTGGACGTGCCGGTCGAGGAAGCCCCCTACCAGCCGCCATACCTCCGCGGCGCCTTCCGCTGACCCTTCCCCTCCCTTCTTCCTCTTTTTTATTGCGAAAAGTAGCCACAACCCAACGCAACATAACAAAAAAACGAGTGGGAGGGCGGGCGTCCTGTTCACGACCGTAAGCTTGGCCGAACGGCCTTGAGTGTGTCGTGAACAGGACGCCCGCCCTCCCACGGAGACGCGCCTCTGTATTTATCTATTTATCTGCGATTATTAATCGCCTTTATAGTGCCTAAAAACCGCTTTTTAAATCGCAACTTAAATCGCAATTAAAAAAGTTTCACGCGTCGATGCCGACCGCCTCGCTGACATGTTCGAACCCGTCGCGCCTGAGCAGTTCGGCCAGTCCACGCTTCAACACGGTGATCTGCTGCGGACCACGGTACATAAGCGCGCTGATGAACATCACCAGCGACGAACCGCAACGAATCTTCTCATACGCCTGCTGCGGGGTGAAGACGCCACCGATGCCGGCGATTGCGAACCGGTCGCCATATTCGCGGTAGACCTGCTTGATGCGTTCGTTGCTGGCCGCGTAGCACGGCGAGCCGGACAGTCCGCCCTCCCAATCGCGCGGAATGGACATGCCGGTGCGGTCCTTCTGCAGATTGGCGATCGACAGTCCCTGCACGTTGTGCTCGGCGAGCACGTCCAGCAGATCCTTGAATTCCGGCCACGTCTTATTGAGCGGCATTTTGACGAGCGTCGGCTGCGGACGGTCGATTTTGTCCAGTTCGGTGAACAGCTTGTCGAGCGCTTCCGGGCTTTGGTTGAACGGTTCGCCGGCCATGGTGTTCGGGCAGGAGATGTTCACTTCGACCATGGCGGTGCGTCCGGCCGCGCGGCGCATCGAAATGCAGTAATCCTCGATGCCTTCGTCCAGATCGCCGGTCTTGCTGTCGTTCGTGCGAGCGATCGAAACCGACACCTGCATGCTCTTCGCCTTCGTCCATGCGTTCTCGGCGCGCGGAATCACCACCGCGGAACCCTCGTTGGCAAGGCCCACGTGCACCATCATCGAATCGTATTCAGGCAGGCGGTGGAACCATGGGCGCGGGTTGCCGGGGCAGGGGCGCGACGTGGTGGAGCCGACCGTTTCGAAACCGAAGCCGACGTTGTCGAGCAGCACCGGCATCTCGCAATCCTTGTCGAGGCCGGCGGACAGGCCGAACGGATTGGCGAAGTCGACGCCCATCACGTTGGTTTCCAGTATCGGGTCGGTGTAGTCGAGCATTTCGCGGCATAGCCACATCAGCGGTGGAATGTTGCGGGTGACCTTGCAGAAATCGATCATCTGGCTGTGGGCCACGTCGGGCGTCTGGTTGAAGATGAAATGCGGTTTGATGATGTGCTTGTAGCCGAACGTGAAAAGGTCGGTGGTGGCTTTGTTCACTGCGTCGTGCCAAAAGTTTTCGGAAACGTATGTCATGGTTCCTTATTCTCGCACGTTTTCATTGGTTTCGCATGGCATTTTGGGCAAAAGCCGGTGTGTGTCGGTGTGGCATATAGGACGTTCGTTTTTGTTCGTTTTAGGCTGAATTTGAGTCGATTGTGGTGCGGCTTTGAGCGAAACACGCGCGAAACGCTCAACTCAGTTGTATTTTTGAGTGAACATGTGCGATAATGTTCATATGATTTCGTCACAACGCCAGCATTTGATTTTGAGCCGTCTGCGTACCCGTGGTGCGGTGCGCATCACTGCACTGTCCAAGGAATTGGGCGTCTCCGCGATGACCATTCGCCGTGACATCGCCGATCTGGCGGACAAGGGTCTGCTGAAGCGCGTGCACGGTGGCGCCGTCAGCACCAGCACACTGCTGAGCGAACCGCTGTTCTCTGTAAAGTCGCAGATGGACATCGGTCTGAAGGACGCCATCGCACAGGAAGCCGTCAAATACGTGGCCCCCGGCGACGTGATCGCCATCGGCGGCGGCACCACGGCGTACGTGTTCGCGCAGCATCTGCTCGAATCGCAGCAATCGTCCGGCATCACCATTCTTACCAACTCCATTCCGGTGGCGGAGCTGGTGCAGGCGCTTGAATCGAAAGACGTGGAAGTCATCGTCACCGGCGGCGTCACCACGCGCTCCAACTCGCTCGTCGGGCCGATCGCAGACAAAGTGGTCGCCTCGCTGCGCGTCAACACCGTATTCCTGGGCACGCATTCCGTGTCCATTCCGCGCGGTTTCCTCATGCCGAACTCGCTGGAAGCCGCAACCGATATGGCGATGATGGACATTGCCGATCGCACGATAATTTTGACCGACCACACCAAGTGGAGCTGCACGTCACTGTCGCTGTTCGCACGTTTTGACCAGGTGGATACGGTCATCACCGATGACGGATTGGACCCCGATTCGGTGTCGAAAACAAGGGATTTGGTCAAAGAGCTCGTTCTGGCGCGCCAGGCCGAGCCGGTTCAGGAAGGTGAATAATCACATGGGTGATTTCGTCAACTACACTCCGGGAGAATATGCGAAGGAGCATATCCGTATCACGCCGACCACGCTTGCCGATGGCCGCGACTTCTTCTATCTCGATGACGATCCGGAATACGTCTCCGGCGTCAAGACTCGCGAACTGAAGGATCCGCGCCAACTTCCGTACCGTTTCTCCAACCAGCTCAACGCGGCCGGCGAGGAAGTGCCGTACGCGGCTCCGGAAATGCGCCGCGACCCGCTGACCGGCGATTGGATTCCGATGGCGACCGCACGTATGAACCGTCCGATCACCGCCGGTCCGGGCGCGACGGCCAAAGGCAATCCGCTGGCCGCGCGCAAGCCAGGCGATCCGTACCAGGACGGCGAAGTGCCGGACACCGACTACAACGTGGTCGTGTTCGAAAACCGCTTCCCGTCGATGGTGCGCGTGCCGGGCCGTTCCGAAGCCGTGGAATACGTCAACGGTAACCCGCTGTGGGAGAAGAAGCTCGCTGCAGGCCGCTGCGAAGTGATCTGCTTCGACCCGGATGAAGACGGCCTGCCGGCGGACCTGCCGGTCTCCCGCCTGCGCACCGTCGTGGAAGCATGGGCGTTCCGTACCGCCGAAATCTCCAAGATGGAGGGTATCGAGCAGATCTTCCCGTTCGAGAACCACGGTCAGGAAATCGGCGTCTCCCTGGCGCACCCGCACGGCCAGGTCTACTGCTATCCGTTCATCGCACCGAAGATGGAAGCCGAACTCAAGCAGACCGAAGCCTACCATGAGAAGACCGGCGGAAACCTGCTCAAGGACCTGATGAACGCGGAGATCGAAGCCGAGGAACGCATTGTCATGCGCAACCACAGCTGGGTGGCCTACGTGCCGGCCGCCGCCCGTTGGCCGCTCGAGGTGCATGTGGCCCCGGTGCGTGACGTGCTCACCCTCGACGAGCTCAACGATCAGGAACGTTGGGATTTGGCCGTCATGTACTCCACTTTGCTCAAGCGCGGCAATGCGTTCTTCGACAAGGGCGATGGCAAGGGCATGGACCTGCCGTACATCGCTGCCTGGCATCAGGCCCCGATCCACGACAAGCGCCGCGAGAACTACCGCCTCAACCTGCAGTTCTTCTCGTTCCGCCGCGCCGCCAACAAAATCAAGTATCTGGCCGGCTCCGAATCAGGCATGGCCGCATGGGTGTCCGACACCACGCCGGAACTCATCGCCAAGCGCTTCCACGAGCTCGGACCAATCGATATCGAAGGCTGAAAGCCAATAAAACCCAAAGGACAAAACACCAATGACTGCTGTTGAATTCATTGAGCCGCTCTCGCATGACGAGGGTGTGAAGAACGCGACCGACCTGTTCCGCGCCACCTACGGTGAGGAACCGGCTGGCGTATGGGCCGCACCGGGCCGTGTGAACCTGATCGGCGAACACACCGACTACAACGCGGGCCTGTGCCTGCCGATCGCACTGCCGCACCGCACGTTCATCGCGCTCAAGCCGCGTGAAGACACCAAGGTGCGCGTGGTTTCCGACGTTGATTCCGGAAACGTTACCGAAGCCGACCTTGATGGTCTGCAGGCCGGTGGTGTGGAAGGCTGGGCCGCCTACCCGGTAGGCGTTGCCTGGGCATTGCGCGAAGCCGGCTTCGATGCGGTGCAGGGCTTCGACGCGGCATTCTCCTCCTGCGTTCCGCTCGGATCCGGTCTGAGCTCCTCCGCAGCCATGACCTGCTCCACCGCCTTGGCGCTGGATGATGTGTACGGTTTGGGTTATGGCGCATCCGATGCCGGTCGTGTGACGCTGATCAACGCCGCCATCAAGTCGGAAAACGACATGGCGGGTGCGTCCACCGGTGGTCTCGATCAGAACGCATCCATGCGCTGCACTTTCGGCCATGCGTTGCGTCTTGATTGCCGTCCAGAGCTGAGCCCGCTGGAGAACGTCTCCCAGCAGGAATTCGATCTCGACAAGTACGGTCTGGAACTGCTGGTGCTTGACACTCAGGCTCCGCACCAGCTCAACGACGGCCAGTATGCCCAGCGTCGCGCCACCTGCGAGAAGGCCGCCGAAATCCTCGGCGTGGCCAACCTGCGTGTGGTCGCCGACAGCATCGCCAAGTCCGACGATCCGTTCCAGGCGCTCAAGGAAACGCTCGACAAGCTGGAAGACGATACGATGAAGAAGCGCGTGCGCCACGTCATCACCGAAATCGCCCGTGTCAACTCCTTCGTGCGTGCCTTCGCCAACGGCAAGATCGACGAGGCGGGCCGACTGTTCAACGCGTCTCATGATTCGCTCGCTGCGGATTATGAAGTGACTGTGCCCGAGCTGGATATTGCCGTGGATGTGGCTCGTGTCAACGGCGCGTACGGCGCACGCATGACCGGCGGCGGCTTCGGCGGCTCCATCATCGCGCTGGTGGACAAGGGCCAGGGCCACGAGATCGCACAGAAGATTGCTGACCGCTTCGAAAAGGAAGGTTTCAACGCGCCTCGCGCCTTGCCGGCGTTCGCTGCGGCTTCCGCGAGCCGCGAGGCTTGATCGCAGAAGCCGATGCAAAAATGCGCGTTGGCGCACGCCCGTGAAAAAGGACGTGCGCCAACGCGCGTTTTTGCACGATTTACTTGTGGACCAGATGGCGCACCAGCGTATTCCACGGCGATGACCAGCAGGTACGATGCCGAATGCTTCATCCCGGCTCCCGGTGCGGCTACGTGTTTGGGCTGGTGCTGTCTGTGATCGTATTCGTGCTCCCCTCCTTCTTTCTGAAGGAGGGGAGCACCTTTCGTAAGTAGCGACGTGTCGACTTGGTGGCCGTCATGTTCGGCTACGCTTTTGTGCGTACAACGGACGGGTTGCACGTGTATTTGATGAAAAACGATACGTTATACGATTAACGGCGTGTCGCGATGTGGGTGATTCCGGTGTTCTGCAAGAACGGCAGTATGGAGCCGAAGTTTACGTTTGCGACGCTGGGGGGCTGGTCGATGAGAGCGCTAACTATTGAGATAAACGATTAACGTTTGACATTAAACGATTAATGATTTATAGTGTTAACCACCGCAAAGAAACAACCACAAAGCAAGTGGCTGACGGGGTCGTACCGGTGCGTCTTACATCGGTGCGAGGAGGAAACATCAAGGAAGAAGGAGCCTAATCATGGCACGAAGAAGTGTTCGCCTGTTGGCATCAATAGCTGCAGTCGCGACTATGGTCACGACGTTTGCCGCCTGCGGCAACAAGCAGGCCACCACGGACGAGAACGGCAAGCCGATCGTCAATATTCTTGTCCGCCGTAACGTGACCGATCATCCGATGCAGGACACCCAGTACACCAAGGATCTGGAAGCCGCCTGCGATTGCACCATCAAGTGGCAGGAAGTCTCCGACAACGCTTGGGGCCAGCAGAAGAGCGCCAAGATGGCCGCCGGTGAATTCCCGGACATTGGCGCTTGAGCTTGTTCAGCATGGTGGATGCGGCCAAGTACAGCACCTATTTCGAGGATCTCAAGCCGCATCTGGACAAGATGCCGAACGTCAAGAAGTTCCTCAAGGCCCAGCCGGGCGCCGCGAAGTACGTTACCGATGGCACCAAGATCGCCATGCTGCCCTCCGACCGCGGCAAGGGTTACGAGGTTTCCGGCACTCACATGTTCATCAACAAGACCTGGCTGGACAAGCTGGGACTCCAGATGCCGACCACTTGGGACGAGCTCGAGAACGTGCTCGATGCATTCAAGACCCAGGATCCGAACGGCAATGGCAAGGCTGATGAGGTGCCGATGAATATCCGCAGCCTCGGCTTCGGCCTGTGGAGCCCTCTGGCGCTGATGAACTCCGAAGGCGTGGTCACCTCCTTCATGGGCGGCGGCGCTTCCGAACAGGGCTATTATGTGGACAACGGCAAGGTTAAGAGCTATTACACCTCCGACGCGCTCAAGGACGTCGTCTCCTACCTGCACGGACTCATGGCCAAGGGCCTTATCCCGAAGGATGTGCTCACCCGCGACGCCTCGCAATACACTTCGCAGACCGTCAGTGACGGCAAGACCGCGCTGACCGGCGTCTCCTTCGGTTGGTCCAACTACGCCGAATACGGCAACGCGCTTGGCGACCAGTACGTCACCCTGCCGCCGCTGAAGAAGGACGCCTCCACGCCCGACTCCCAGGTCAAGTGGGATTATTCCCAGGACGCCTGCCGCTGGGCCTACTCCGGTTCCGGCCTGACCGTCAACCCGAACGCAGCCAACCAGGACGCCATCTACAAGGTGATCGACGCCATGTACGGCGAGAAGCTTTCCGTGGCTGGATTCTTCGGCTCTATTCCGGATATCGTCTCCGATGACGGCGACCACCAGTACACCATCGACAAGGCTAAAGCCTACGCCGAATATCCTGATACCCGCGCCGTCGCCCTGCAGGACCGCTTCGGTGGCTGGATTCGCGACGACGTGAAGATGGTCAACGACACCAACGCCGACCAGGTCACTGCGTCCGATTTGGCCATTCGTGAGGCGCGCAACCGTGTCGACGGCGTCAAGGATGTCGTACCGATTTACGTGCGCCCGAATACCGAGGACTCCAACACCCTGCAAAACAACAACACCGCCATCTCCAACTACGCGAACAACCAGATCGCGAAGTGGGTCCAGAAGGGCGGCATCGACAAGGAATGGGATGCCTACGTGAAGAAGGTGTCCGAACCGACCCTCGGCCTCGACGCCAACATCAAGATTTGGCAGAAGTGGTACGACAAGTACACCAAGTAGCCAAGTAATACCGCGGGGTCCATCGCACGGGTTCGTTTCTCTCCCGTGACTGCCGCCGGACCCCGCATTTTTGTTCCCTAGCAATCATCCTAAATTGGAGACCAACATGAGTGCACAAACATCGCAAGGCGTTGCTGCACGGACCGTGGCGATGGAAGCGGCTCCCGACCGCAAGAAACCAGGTCTGCTCGATCGCATCGCCGACCACTTCCGCCGCTACTGGCAGCTGTGGATCCTCACCGCTCCCGCCCTGTTCTTCGTCGGCCTGTTCGCCTACGTGCCGATGTGGGGCATCCAGCTTGCCTTCCGTGAATTCGACCCGACCAAGGGTCTGACCGGCGGCAAGTTCGTAGGATTCAAATATTTCAACGAGTTCTTCCATAACCCGCTATTCGGCGAGATCATGACCAACACCATTCGCATCTCCCTGTGGACGCTGGTCATGGGCTTCATCTTCCCAATCATCCTGGCCCTGCTGATCAACCAGATCGGCTCGAAGAAGATCAAGGGCTTCGTACAGACCGTCACCTACATGCCCCACTTCATCTCCGTGGTGGTCATCGTCTCGATGCTCAACATCTTCCTGTCCCCGGGCTCCGGCATCCTGGGCCGCTTCTTCGGCGACGAATCGCTGATGGGCTCCACCAGCGCCATCACCGCCGTCTACTGGATCTCCGAAGTCTGGCAGCACGTCGGCTGGAACTCCATCATCTACCTGGCCGCGCTCGCCGGCGTGGACACCTCGCTGTACGAGGCCGCGAAGATCGATGGCGCCGGCCGTCTGCAACTGATCCGTTACGTCGACCTGCCGGCGATCATGCCGACCTGCGCAATCCTGCTCATCATGAACATGGGTTCCGTGCTCAACGTGGGTTTCGACAAGATCTACCTGATGCAGAATTCGCTGAATATGCCGGCCACCGAGGTCATCGCGACCTACACCTACAAGATCGGTATTATTAACGGCCAGTATTCGTATTCGACCGCCATCGGCCTGTTCAATACCTTGGTCAACTTCGTCTTCCTGATCACCGCGAACGCGATCGCCAAGCGCGTTTCCGATACGAGCATTTTCTAGGAGGCAGTCATCATGTCTGCAACAACAACCGGGGCCGTTGCCCAAAGCAAGAACGATATTCCCTGGAACAAGCATGTACGTCAGAAGAAAACGCCAGGTGATCTGGCCGTCGACTTCGTCATCGTGCTGCTTCTGGTGTTCACCGTGGTCGCAGTGCTCTACCCCCTGTGGTTCGTGGTCATCGCATCGTTCTCCGACCCGAATGCCGTGGCCGGCGGCGAAGTGACCCTGCTGCCCAAAGGCGTGACCTTCGTCGGGTATGCGAAGGTGTTCGCCAACCATCGCATCTGGCAGGGCTATCTCAACACGATCATCTACTCGGTGGTCGGCACCGCGGTCAACATGGCCGTGACCATCCCCTGCGCCTTCGCGCTGTCCCGCCGCGAATTCAAGCCGCGCCGCGTCATCATGTTCCTGTTCACCGTCACCATGTTCATCAGCGGCGGCCTGATTCCGAACTATTTGCTGTACAAAGCCCTCGGCATCAACAACACCATGTGGGTGTTCATCCTGCCCGGCGCTGTCTCCGTATACAACGTGATCGTGGCGCGCTCCTTCTTCGAAACCTCCATTCCGGAGGAACTGCATGATGCTGCGCAGATCGACGGCCTGAGCTACTTCGGCTACTTCTTCAAGATCGTGCTGCCGTTGAGCTCCGCCATCCTCGCCGTCATCGGCCTGTACTACTTCGTCGGCCACTGGAACGACTTCATGACAGGCTTGATCTACATCACCGACGACACAAAGCAGCCGTTGCAGGTGGTCTTGCAGCAGTTGCTGCTGGTGGCGCAAGGCACCGGTACGAACGTCAACGCCGCGGCCCAACAGCAGGCGGCCGACCAGATCAAGTTCGGCATCATCATCGTCTCCACCCTGCCTCTGCTGGTGCTGTACCCGTTCCTGCAGAAGTACTTCAACAAGGGCGTCATGCTCGGCGCCGTCAAGGGCTGATTGAAAGGGATTCGCCATGCTCGCTCGTTTTTCCGTGGCCTATGAACGGTTCTGCCGTCTGCTGCTCACGATCTTCGTGGTGAACATCGCCATGCTCGTGCACACACTGCTGGGTGCCGTGGTGCTGGGATTCTTCCCATCCTGCGCCGCCGCGCAAACCACGTTCCGCACGTGGCTGCGTGCTGAGGATCGGTCGATGCGTGCCAAGGAAGTATGGGGCATCTTCCATGGCGCATGGAAAAACGAGCTCAAGCAGGCGAATCTCTTCGGCTGGCCGTTGGCCGTATGCTGGGTGGTGCTCGCCATCGACTACTACATGATGAACTGGCATGCACGCGGAACGTTCGACGTGGCGGTTTCCGGCGTACTGTTCGTGCTGGCACTGGTATTGCTGGCCTTCACCATGCTGGTCTGGGTGGTGCGCGCGAACTATGACGAACGTCCGCTGTGGATCGTCCGCACAACACTGACCATGATCGTGGCCCGTCCGCTGTGCACCCTGCTGCAGATCGGACTCGCACTGCTGGCGATCCTTGCCTGGGCGCAATGGCCGGGTCTGCTCATGGTGTTCGGCATGTCGCTGCCGATGTTCTGCACTGCGTGGATCGTGTACTCGTTCGGCCGGATTCCGGGAATGGACATCCATGACCGGGAGCAGCCGGGCATCCGATACGCGAAAAGCTGAACGGCAGAGTGTCGCCAAAGAAAGGCGGGCATACAATGGAATCCGCTTCACAAAGCCGCCAAGCAGACAAGGCAAAACCATTGGTATCGATCAAAGACATCGCAAAAGAGGCCGGCGTCTCCATTTGCACCGTGTCATTGGTCATGAACAACAAGGACCGCAATCGCGTCAGCAAGGCGGTGGCGCAACGAGTGCGCGGAACGGCCCAATCAATGGGATACAAGCCGAACTCCGTGGCGCGTACATTGCGCACCAGCAGGTCGTATGTCCTCGGCTTTATCACCGATGAGATCGCCACCACGCCATATGCCGGGCGCGTACTGGTGGGAGCGCAGGAGGCAGCGCGCAAACTCGGCTATATTCTGCTCACCGTCAATACGGGAAACGATCGGGAACTGGAGAACCAGGAGATCGCGGCCCTGCGGCAGTACCGCGTGGACGGTTTCCTGTATGCCATGATGTACCACCGTGTTGTGGAGATCCCCGCCGAACTCGAAGGCAGCCCCACGGTCGTCGTCGACAGCGAAGACGAGAATCGCAAGATTCCCTCGATCTACCCCGACGACGAAATGGCAGGGTACGATGCCACCAATCGGCTGATTCAGGCCGGCTGCAAACGCATCGTTTACTACGGTTCCTCAATCACCATTATCGCCCAGGGGGAGCGGTTCGCCGGGTATCGCCGAGCGCTCGCGGACGCGGGCATCCCCTTCGACGAGCAGTTGGTCGTCAACGTGGAAGAGGCCACAAACGCCGCTTCGGAAGCCGGTCGCGTGTTCGACGAGATCAAGCCGGACGGCATCTTCTGCTTCAACGATGTGCGCGCGACCTTCATCTACGAGGCGGCCAGAGAGCGGTCGGTCGGCATCGGCACAGACGTTTCCGTGATCAGCATCGACAACCAGCCGCTCATTACGGACGTGCTCAAACCCGCGTTGACCACCTTGGAGCTTCCTCACTACGAAATGGGCTTCGAAGCGGTGCATCAGCTGGTCGCCATGATCGACGATGAAGCCGCCACGGAAAGCCTTGCACGCAGTGAGGATTCGATCAGGCGTTCGGAGAACGGCCCGATGACACCGTTGCGTTGCCGCATCATCGAACGCGATTCGATCGTTTCCTGACGGCACTGCGTCTTTGAGTATTTCCATCCATTTTCCATATTCATTTCACACGTGTAGAGGGGTCTACTATGTCGAATACCTATTCCATCTCCATCGAAACCGGCGGCTACCGGCAGCTCGATCTGTTCGCCGAACGCTGTGGCGAGGGGAACGCCGTCGTCACCGTTGCGGACGGCAACGGCGTCGCAATCGCGGCGCACACCATGCCCATCGCCGAACGCAGGCATCATTTCTCCATTGCGGTGCCGCAGAAATCCACCGTCACCGTGGCGGCAAGCGGCCTGGTTGTACGCTTCGGCTACCTTTCCGAATGCGATGACCTGCTTGACAACGGCGTTCGCTACGTGAACATGAATCCAAGCGACACCGATTGGCCTGCACAGCCCACGCTGGAACAGATCTACAACCGTTTCGGGCGTTCGGGCGCGCATTTCGAACCGTTCGCACGTTGGATGAACGATCCGAACGGCCTGTGCCAGTTCCAAGGGCGCTACCACCTGTTCTTCCAGCTCAACCCGTATGGTTTCGGCTGGGACAATATGCATTGGGGGCACGCGGTAAGCCGTGATCTGGTGCATTGGACTCATCTGCCAGTCTTCCTGGAACCGCAGCCCGAACTGCACACCGACGAGCGTATCGTCGGCGGCGCGTTCTCCGGTTCGGCCGTGACCGTGGACGAGCATGACAATCCGGTCGCCGGCAACGAGGCAAACGCCATCCGCCTGTACCTGACCCGTCATCTGGAAACCCGCGGCGACGAATCCTCCGTCACCGAATACCAGACCACCTGCCTGTGCGAGGACGGCGTGCATGTTCGCGTGGAATCGCCGGTGGCGCTGCGTGCGAATGACGATTTTGGCTATGACTTCCGTGATCCGAAGGTTGAATGCGGCATGGGCGGCGAGGCGCTCGACCCGGATCGTGCCTATATGGTAACCGCCACCAATCTGCCGGTATCGGAATTTGGCGCAGACGCCGCCGATAGTGCGGTTCCCGGCATCAGCACCCAGAACACCGGCGGCTGGTTCACTTATTCTCCTCAGGGCAAGCCGGGGGTCGACCAGCCGAACAACGCCACCGTTCCCGCCATGACATTGTTCTCCGCGAAGAAACCGCTCAAGCGCAATGTGACATGGCGCTACGAAGGGCCGGTGCTCGCCGATTTCGGTCATCAGATCGCACGCACCTACGAATGCCCTGACCTGTTCCAGGTCGACGGCGTGACCGTTGCCGTGGGCGCGCTGATGCATTACCGCGACAAGCAGGGACGTTTCCAGCAGGTGCGCTGGTATGCCGGCGACTTGGTGAATACCGATAATGGTCCGAAACTGGATGTCAAGGCCAGCGACTGGTGCGATTTCGGCACCGGATATTACGCCACGCAAAGCTTCGCCGACGATAACGGCCGTCGCATCGTATTCGGCTGGTTCACCGATTTTCCGGAGATGCGTGTCGAACAGCCGTGCCTGGCCAACGGCATGATGTCGCTGCCGCGCGAATTGCATGTGCGTGACGGCAGGCTGTACAGCAAGCCGGTGAGCGAAGTGTACCGCGAGCTGCTCGGCGAGCGTCTTGCCGTGCACGGCGATGGCGGGGATATGGTCGTTACGGCTCCCGGCAACGCATACTATGCGAACGTGCATCTGGCGGATGATGCCGATGCCATCATGGTGCTGGCGAAGGGCGTCAACCCGCAGGACGGCAGGCCGACCGAACTGCTGCTGCAGCGCACTGATGGCGTGACCCGCCTGGTGGCCAAGGGCACTGCGGTGGAGGATGTCGACTTCGACAGCGGCATCACCGATGTTCGCCAGGTGGAGGTGTTCTTCGACCGCAATGTTGTCGAAGTGTTCCTCAATGGCGGTCAGACGGCAGGAAGCATGCTGTTCCAAGGCGCTGATGGCGACGGTGAGCTTCGCATCGCGTCGTCCGGCAAGATCGATGCGGTTGATGCGCGTGCATTGAACGGTATTTGGCGCTAAGACGTAGAGCCGTATCCGGCGGCCCCGTTCCTGCGTGTTCCTTGTGACACGGCGGGTGCGGGGCCGCTGCCGTATGTGCAGGGGTATGTACGCGATATGTGCGAGATATGGGCACGATATGTGCGCTGCGTTGTAATTTGCCGGCGGATGTTGCATGTCATGCTGTGTTGCGACACGGCGCGGGTGAATCCGTGGGCGGTGACGACCTAGGTAAACGTTTGACTACTGACATGCGCGTGTGGCGTCTCACCATGTAATGCGAAAAGCGGGAGAGAGGGGTGTTTTGGCACGTGCCTTTCCTATACTGGAGGGCACGTCCGGCAATTTGCCGAGACGGTAACTGGATATTCACACCTCACGTTTAGGGAGTTCCATGAACAAGGCAATCATCACCGTCGTCGGTCAGGATACTGTCGGCATCATCGCCCGCGTCTGCACCTATCTTTCCGCGCACCAGGTCAACGTGCTCGACATCTCCCAGACCATCATCGACGGTTTCTTCAACATGATGATGATTGTGGATTATTCCAACGCGGACGAGGAATTCGGCACAGTCGTCGACGATCTCGACAAGCTCGGCGAGGAGATCGGCGTGCGCATCCGCTGCCAGCGCGAAGAGATCTTCACCAAGATGCACCGCGTCTGATCCGCGGCACACGTAAGCCATGCAAGCAACCGAAGCCACGAATCGTACCAATCGTAAGGAAAAACCATGCTGAATATCATGGAGGTCCACGAGACCAACAAGATGATCGAGCAGGAGAAGCTCGACGTGCGCACCATCACCATGGGCATCAGCCTACTGGATTGCGCAGCCGACAGCGTCGACGAGGTCTGCGAGAACATCTACAACAAGATCACCACGTACGCCAAGGACCTCGTGTCCACCGGCCAGGCCATCGAACGCGATTTCGGCATCCCGATCGTCAACAAGCGCATCACCGTCACCCCGATCTCCCTGGTCGGCGCAAGCTCCTGCAAGAGCTCCGAGGATTTCGTCAAGATCGCACACGCGCTCGACCGCGCGGCCAAGAAGGTCGGCGTCGACCTGATCGGCGGCTACTCCGCGCTCGTGTCCAAGTCCATGACCCCGGCTGAGGAAATGCTCATCCGCTCCCTGCCGCAGGCCCTGTCCGAAACCGACATCGTGTGCTCCTCCGTGAACGTGGGCTCCACCAAAACCGGCATCGACATGAACTCCGTCGAACTGCTCGGCCACATCGTCAAGGACATCGCGCACGCCACCGCAGACAACGATTCCTACGGTTGCGTGAAGTTCGTGGCGTTCTGCAACGCCCCGGACGACAACCCGTTCATGGCAGGCGGCTTCCACGGCGTGACCGAAGGCGACGCGGTCATCAACGTCGGCGTCTCCGGACCGGGCGTGGTCTCCCGCGCGCTCGACGAGGCCAAGGGCAAGGACTTCGAGTTCCTGTGCGAAACCATCAAGCGCACCGCGTTCAAGATCACGCGCGTCGGCCAGCTGGTGGCCCAGGAGGCCTCCCGCCGACTCGGAGTGCCATTCGGCATCATCGACCTCTCGCTCGCCCCGACCCCCGCCGTGGGCGACTCCGTCGGCGAAGTGCTGGAGAAGATCGGCCTCGAACAGGTGGGCGCCCCAGGCACCACCGCCGCGCTCGCCATGCTCAACGACCAGGTGAAGAAGGGCGGCATCATGGCGTCCTCCTACGTGGGCGGCCTGTCCGGCGCGTTCATTCCGGTCTCCGAAGACAAGAACATGATCGACGCGGCCAACAACGGCTGCCTGAAGATCGAAAAGCTTGAGGCCATGACCTGCGTATGCTCCGTCGGCCTTGACATGATCGCCATCCCCGGCGACACCACCGCGGCCACCATTTCCGGCATCATCGCCGACGAGGCGGCCATCGGCATGGTCAACCAGAAGACCACCGCCGTGCGTGTAATCCCGGTGGAAGGCAAGGGCGTGGGCGAGATGGCCAACTTCGGCGGCCTCATGGGCTACGCGCCGATCATTCCGGTGAACCAGACCAGCTGCGAGGCCTTCGTGACCCGTGGCGGCCGCATTCCGGCGCCGATCCACTCCTTCAAGAACTGACGTTCTTACGAAAGAACCCGACCTTCCTGCACGGAGGGCCGGGCTCTTTTGCGTTTGTAAAACTGTTTTTACTTACCGCCGGCAAAGTTCAGCTGGCGCCAGGCTTCGTAGATGGCGATGGAGGCGCAGTTGGTGAGATTCAGGCTACGCAGCGACGGCCGCATCGGCAGACGCACCTGCTCGGCCACATGCGGGCCGGCCATGATGTCCATCGGATCGGGGATATTGCCCGGTTCCGGACCGAACAGCAGGATGTCGGTCGGCTTGTATTCGATGTCGGTGTACAGCTTGGTGGCGTGCGCGGTGAAGGCGATGATGCGCGAATCCGGCATCGATTCCACCAGATCCTCGAAATTCGGGTGCAGCACCACATGCGCCATGTCATGGTAGTCGAGCCCCGCACGGCGCAGCTTGGTATCCCGCAGATTGAAACCCAAAGGTTCCACCAGGTGCAGAATCGTTCCCGTCACGGCGCACAGGCGGATCGCGGAACCCGTGTTGCCCGGAATACGCGGGGAGTAGTAGCACAGGTGCGGGGTGGAGGTCTCCGCCTTCGCCGCGTCCTTCGCGCTCAGCATCGCGTCCACCACGGAAATCGGATTGCCGTGCGCGTCGGTCACCAGTTCGTCCGGGCCGTAATTGGACTTGCGGTACCCGTATTCGAACATCTTCTCGACCTTGGCTTCGGCCGCCTGCGTCTCGGCGTCGCGCGTTGCGCCCTGCGCGTTATCGGTATGTTCTTCGTTCGTCATAAATGCTAAGAATAGGAACGATGAACGACACGAACACCACATACGACACCGCCGTACGTGACGCCGACTTTGACGACTTTGCCGATTCCGCCACCGCCGTCACCTCCGATGCTTCCGATGCTGACGAAATCGCAACGACGCTCGCGCAATGGTGGCAGACCAACGCGCGCGACCTGCCATGGCGATTCGGCCGCACCACACCGTGGGGCGTGCTCGTTTCCGAAGTGATGAGCCAGCAGACGCAGATGGGCCGCGTCGTGCCGTATTGGACCGCATGGATGGACCGATGGCCGGACGCAGCCGCGCTCGCCGACGCCCCGAAATCCGACGTGATCACCGCATGGGGGCGGCTTGGCTATCCGCGGCGCGCCCTGCGATTGCAGGAATGCGCGCACGTCATCGCATGCGATTACGCCGACGAGCTGCCGCATACGTACGACGAATTGCTTGCTCTGCCCGGCATCGGTGATTACACGGCAAGCGCGGTGCTGTCGTTCGCTTTCGGCGAACGTATCGCGGTGGTCGACACGAACATCCGCCGTGTGCTGTCACGTGCGTTCGTCGGCGTCGAATCGCTCGGCGGCAGCGCAAGTCCCGCGGAACGCGCGCTGGCGAAACGGCTGCTGCCGGACGATGATTCCGCGAAATGCCGTCGTTTCGATCGCCCGTCCGTCGTGTGGAACCAGGCCGTCATGGAACTCGGCGCGACGGTGTGCACTGCGAAATCGCCATTATGCGAAGCCTGTCCGATCGCCGGAAAATGCGCGTTCCTACGCAACGGAAGACCGGGATTGGGGCAGCGGCGTACGCGACCACGCCAACGATTCCAAGGTACGGACCGGCAGGTGCGCGGGCTGGTGCTGAACGCGCTGCGCGGCCTGCCGGATGGCGAGACGGTGCTTGATCGCAAGAGCGTCGAACGGCTGTGGAAAGACCACGTGCAGCTGGACAAATGCATCGCGTCGCTTGACGAGGACGGTCTGATCGAAATCCTGCCCGGGGGAGGGGTGCGGCTGCCGGTGTAACGTACACGGCATGCGTGGTGCGTGCGGCCGCGGTGCCGCACGGAGGATGACACGCTAGACTGGGAGCCATGGCTTACAAGACCTCCCCGCGGACCGGTAAGAAACGTACGAAACAACAGCAGGCGATGTATCGCCGCCGCCGCATCGTTTTCGGTATCGCGACGGTGCTGGTGCTGAGCTTCATCGTATTCTGCCTGTATTCGCTGACGCAGGGCGTCGTCGCTGTCAACCGCGAAATCCACCATGCCGATGTTTACGCGATCTCCCGCAAGGAGGTGCCGTCGCCGACCCAACAGCAGAAAAGCAGCGTTCCCGATTGCGACGCATCCAACGTCGCGCTGTCGCTTACTCCGGCCGCATCGAGCTTCGGTGTGGGCGGCACGATGGACTTCACCGCTTCCATGAAATACAACGGTTCCGGCAAGGCTGGCTGTCTGATCGACGTGTCCCAGGCGGGCATGGTGCTGACGATCAAGTCGGGCAAGGACGTGGTCTGGAAATCGAACGTATGCCCCGTGGACACGGATTACCGGCTGATAGCCAAGGGCGACGAGGTCAAGCAGACGATCACTTGGCCGGGCGTGCGTTCCGGCAGCGAATGCGCCGACGCGGCGGACCTGCCGAACGTGGACCGTGGCGTGTATTCGGCCCAACTGTCGGTCAAAGGACATGCGAAAACCAAGTCGGAACCGGTCGGCATCACAGTGGAATAAAATCTACAGGTTATGCTATTCTTATGACTTTGCGTAGATGCGTGTCATATAGCGGGCACGCTGACAAGGAAGAAGCGCCCGCGTATTAGGCATATGGTGGCCAATGAGAGCGCTTCCGGGGAAACATATCGATACGATTAGCGAGCGATAAGGAACGTCCATTGGCTGAGGCTACGACGAACACCACCACCATCATCGCACGCGCCGACCAGCATGATATTGATCTGCACAAGGCGTCGGACCGTGTGAATTTCGGCTCCATCCGCGAGCCCATTGATGTACCCTACCTGTTGGGTGTACAGACTGACAGCTTTGACTGGCTCATCGGCAACGAGCGCTGGCAGAAGCGAGTCCAGGAGGATCTGGAGAACGGCACCAACACCGTGCCCCACACCTCCGGTCTTGACGAGGTCTTCCAGGAGATCTCCCCGATCGAGAACTTCGCTCAGACCATGAGCCTGACCTTCTCCGATCCGTACTTCGAAGAACCGCGCCACACCGTGCAGGAATGCAAGGAGAAGGATTACACCTACTCCGCGCCGCTGTACGTGAACGCCGAATTCGAAAACGGCGACACCGGCGAAATCAAGTCCCAGACCGTGTTCATGGGCGATTTCCCGCTGCAGACCCCGCACGGCACCTTCATCATCGGCGGTACCGAGCGAGTGATCGTGTCCCAGCTCGTGCGTTCCCCGGGCGTGTACTTCGACCGTTCCCAGGACCGTACCTCCGATAAGGAAGTCTTCGGCGCGAAGATCATCCCGAGCCGTGGCGCATGGCTCGAGTTCGAGATCGACAAGCGCGACGTCCTCGGCGTGCGCGTGGACCGCAAGCGCAAGCAGTCCGCCATCGTGTTCCTCATGGCCATCGGCATGACCAAGGATGAGATCGCCGACGCTTTCAAGGACTACCCGCTGGTCATGGACGCTCTCGCCAAGGAGACCGTGCAGACCCAGGACGAGGCCCTGACCGACCTGTACCGCAAGATCCGTCCGGCCGACACCCCGACCCCGGAAGCCGGCAAGAACCTGCTGGACTCCTTCTACTTCAACACCAAGCGTTACGATCTGGCCCGCGTCGGCCGTTACAAGATCAACCGCAAGCTTGGTCTGGAAAAGGACGTCAACGACCGCAGCCTGTCCCGCGAAGACATCATCGCCACCATCAAGTACCTGGTCACCCTGCATGCGGGCGAGACCAAGTTCCCGGGCAAGCGCGACGGCCAGGACGTTGACCTGCGCGTGGACGTCGACGATATCGACCACTTCGGCAACCGTCGTATCCGCCAGGTCGGCGAGCTGATCCAGAACCAGCTGCGCACCGGTCTGAGCCGTATGGAGCGTGTGGTCCGCGAACGTATGACCACCCAGGATCCCGAGGCCATCACCCCGCAGTCCCTGATCAACATCCGTCCGGTGAACGCCACCATCAAGGAGTTCTTCGGAACCTCCCAGCTGTCCCAGTTCATGGACCAGAACAACCCGCTGGCTGGCGTGACCAACAAGCGTCGTCTGTCCGCTCTGGGCCCCGGCGGCCTGTCCCGCGACCGCGCCTCCATGGAAGTGCGAGACGTGCACCCGTCCCACTTCGGCCGTATGTGCCCGATCGAATCTCCTGAAGGCCCGAACATCGGTCTGATCGGCTCCCTGGCAACCTTCGGTCGCATCAACCCGTTCGGTTTCATCGAGACCCCGTACCGCAAGGTCGTCAACGGCCACGTCACCGACGAAGTCGAGTACATGACCGCAGACCGCGATGCCGAGCACGTCATCGCCCAGGCCAACCAGGAGCTCGACGAGAACGGCAACTTCGTCAAGAAGCAGGCCCTTGCCCGAGTCGGCGAAGAGGAAGCGGTCGATGTGCCGGTCAGCTCCGTCGATTACATGGACGTCTCCCCGCGTCAGATGGTTTCCGTCGGCGCCTCCCTGATTCCGTTCCTGGAGCACGATGAGGGACACCGAGCGCTGATGGGCACCAACATGCAGCGTCAGGCCGTGCCGCTGATCGAATCCGAGCGTCCGCTCGTGGGCACCGGCGCCGAATGGCGCGCCGCCGTCGATTCCGGCGACGTCATCCTGGCCGAGAAGCCGGGCGTGGTGACCTACGTGTCCGCCGACATCATCCGTACCATGAACGACGATGGCACCACCAGCTCCTACAAGCTGGCCAAGTTCCAGCGCTCCAACCAGACCACCTGCTACAACCAGGTCCCGCTCATCCACGACGGCGAACGCGTGGAAGCCGGCACCGTGCTGGCCGATGGTCCGGCAACCCAGAAGGGCGAGATGGCACTGGGCAAGAACCTGCTCATCGCCTTCATGCCGTGGAACGGCTACAACTACGAGGATGCTGTGATCATCTCCCAGCGCCTCGTGCAGGACGACACCCTGAGCTCCATCCACATCGAGGAGTACGAGATCGACGCCCGCGAAACCAAGCTGGGTGCCGAAGAGATCACCCGCGACCTGCCGAACGTCGGCGAGGACGCGGTGGCCAACCTCGACGAGCGTGGCATCATCCGCATCGGCGCCGAAGTCGAAGCCGGCGACATTCTGGTCGGCAAGGTCACCCCGAAGGGCGAGACCGAGCTGACTCCGGAAGAGCGTCTGCTGCGCGCCATCTTCGGTGAGAAGAGCCGCGAAGTGCGTGACACCTCGCTGCGCGTGCCTCACGGCGAGACCGGCACCGTCATCGCGGTCAAGGAAATCACCCGCGAAGACGCCGAGGAAGACGGCGACGAACTGCCGAACGGCGTGAACCAGATGATTCGCGTCTACATCGCACAGCACCGTAAGATCACCCAGGGCGACAAGCTCTCCGGCCGTCACGGCAACAAGGGCGTCATCTCCCGCATCCTGCCGGAAGAGGACATGCCGTTCCTCGCCGACGGTACTCCGGTCGACATCATGCTGAACCCGCTGGGCGTGCCTTCTCGAATGAACCTTGGCCAGGTGCTGGAACTGCACCTCGGCTGGATCGCGCACGCCGGCTGGGACATCTCCCTGGATCCGGATGCCGAGGCCGCTTGGAAGAAGTACGTGCCGCAGGGCGCCGAAAAGGGCGCTCCGGGCACTCCGGTGGCCACCCCGGTGTTCGACGGCGTCCGTCCGGAAACCATCAAGGGCCTGCTCAGCTGCACCCTTCCGGACCGCGACGGCAACAAGCTCGTCGGCCCCGACGGCAAGGCGACCCTGTTCGACGGCCGTACCGGCGAACCGTTCCCGAAGCCGATCTCCGTGGGCTACATGTACATGCTGAAGCTGCACCACCTGGTCGACGACAAGATCCACGCCCGCTCCACCGGCCCGTACTCCATGATCACCCAGCAGCCGCTGGGCGGCAAGGCTCAGTTCGGTGGCCAGCGCTTCGGCGAGATGGAAGTGTGGGCCCTCGAGGCCTACGGTGCCGCCTACACGCTGCACGAAATGATGACCACCAAGTCCGATGACGTCGACGGCCGCGTGCGCGTCTACGGCGCCATCGTGAAGGGCGAGAACCTGCCGCCGGCAGGCATCCCGGAGTCCTTCAAGGTGCTGCTTAAGGAAATGCAGTCCCTGTCCCTGAATGTCGAAGTGCTCAACGCCGAAGGCGTGGCCATCGACATGAAGGACGAGGATGACGATCCGTCCACTTCCTCCGATGACCTCGGCTTCAACATCGGTGCGCGTCCTGACGCCGCCGCCAAGGAAGACCAGGTTGCCGAGGAGCCCGAATTCCAGTGATTGAAAGGATTGGCCGCGCTGCAGCACAGCGTGCAGCGCGGCCAATCCCCGAACAACGTGATAAGCATTAAGAATCGATAGACAGGACAATAGAGTGCTGGACGTCAACGAATTTGACAAACTGAGGATCGGACTGGCCACCGCCGACGACATCCGTAACTGGAGCTACGGCGAGGTCAAGAAGCCGGAGACCATCAACTACCGTACCCTGAAGCCGGAGAAAGACGGCCTGTTCGGCGAGCAGATCTTCGGACCTACCCGCGACTGGGAATGCGCCTGCGGCAAGTACAAGCGCGTGCGCTTCAAGGGCATCGTCTGCGAACGCTGCGGCGTGGAAGTCACCAAGAGCCGTGTGCGTCGTGAGCGCATGGGCCACATCGAGCTCGCCGCTCCGGTGACCCACATCTGGTTCTTCAAGGGTGTGCCGTCCCGACTGGGCTACCTGCTGGACATCGCGCCGAAGGACCTCGAGAAGGTCATCTACTTCGCGGCCTACATGGTCACCAAGGTGGACGAAGAGCAGCGTCATCAGGACCTGCCGGACCTGCAGCAGGAGTTCGACAACGAGATCGCCAACCTCGAGAAGCGCCGCAACGCCGAAATCGAGGAGCGCGCCAAGAAGGTCGAAGCCGATTTGGCCGAGCTCGAAGCCGAAGGCGAAGCCAAGGGCTCCGCACGCGCCAAGCTGCGCAACAGCGCCGAGCGTGAAATGGCCGCCATCCGTACCCGCTACGACGAGCAGATCCAGCGTCTGAGCGCCGTGTTCGACCGCTTCAAGACCCTGAAGCCGGGAGACATGGAAGGCGACGTCGACCTGTGGCGTGAGATGGAAGACCGCTACGGCGATTACTTCGAAGGTTGCATGGGCGCCGAAGCCATCAAGAAGCGTCTGCAGGACTTCGACCTCGAGGCAGCCTCCAAGCAGCTGCGCGAAGAGATCGACACGGGCACCGGCCAGCGCAAGGCCCGCGCCCTGAAGCGTCTGAAGGTCGTCAACGCGTTCCTGACCACCGGCAACAAGCCGGAGGCCATGGTGCTCGACGTGATCCCGGTCATCCCGCCGGACCTGCGCCCGATGGTGCAGCTCGACGGTGGCCGTTTCGCCACCTCCGACCTCAACGACCTCTACCGTCGTGTGATCAACCGTAACAACCGTCTGAAGCGCCTCATCGAGCTCGGCGCCCCGGAGATCATGCTCAACAACGAGAAGCGCATGCTTCAGGAAGCAGTCGACTCCCTATTCGACAACGGTCGTCGTGGCCGCCCGGTCACCGGCGCTTCGAACCGCCCGCTGAAGTCCCTGAGCGACATGCTCAAGGGCAAGCAGGGTCGTTTCCGCCAGAACCTGCTCGGTAAGCGTGTGGACTACTCCGGCCGTTCCGTGATCGTGGTCGGTCCGTCCCTGCGCATGCACCAGTGCGGTCTGCCGAAGCCGATGGCCCTCGAGCTGTTCAAGCCGTTCGTCATCAAGCGCCTTGTGGACCAGGGCTTCGCGCAGAACATGAAGAGCGCCAAGCGCCTCGTGGACCGCGCGGACTCCGAAGTGTGGGGCGTGCTCGAAGAGGTCATCTCCGAGCATCCGGTGCTCCTGAACCGTGCACCTACGCTGCACCGTCTGGGCATCCAGGCATTCGAGCCGATCCTGGTGGAAGGCAAGGCCATCCACCTGCCGCCGCTTGCCTGCGCCGCATTCAACGCCGACTTCGATGGCGATCAGATGGCAGTCCACCTGCCGCTGTCCGCCGAAGCCCAGGCTGAGGCCCGTTCCCTGATGATGGCTTCCGACAACATCCTGAAGCCGGCAGACGGCCACACCGTGACCATGCCGAGCCAGGACATGATCCTCGGTCTGTACTACCTGACCACCGTCATCGACGGCGCCAAGGGCCAGGGCCGCGTGTTCTCCTCGCTGGAAGAGGCCGAAATGGCGCTCGACAAGCACGAGATCGACATGCAGGCCAAGGTGCTCATCCGCCTTCCGCAGGACTTCGTGCTGCCGAAGGACTGGGAGCCGGGCGAGGTCAAGGTCGTCGATCCGGAACCGGGCAGCCCGGACGTGGTCAAGGAGGAGCGTTTCCATGACGGCTCCGTCCTGTTCGCCACCTCCTACGGCCGTATCCTGTTCAACGGCACCTTGCCGGTCGACTACCCGTTCGTCAACGAGCAGGCGCCGAAGAAGCGTCTGAGCAAGATCGTCGACGACATCGCGACCCGTTACTCCACCGCTCAGGTGGCCGTGACGCTGGACGCCCTGAAGGATCTGGGCTTCACCCGCGCACCGTGGTCCGGCGTGTCCTTCGCGTTCTCCGACGTTATCCAGCCGCCGGAACTGGACGAGTACATCGAAAAGTACGAAGGCGAAGCCGACAAGGTTAACGAGAACTACGAAATCGGTATGCTCACCGAAGAGGAACGTCGTCAGGAACTGGTCGACCTGTGGACCAAGTGCACCAGCGAGGTCTCCGAGGCGGTTGAGGAACACTTCGATTCCAAGAACAACCTGGCCATCATCGTGCAGTCCGGTGCACGAGGAAACATGATGCAGATCAACCAGATCGCAGGTATGCGAGGCTTGGTGGCAAACCCGAAGGGCGAGATCATTCCTCGACCGGTCAAGTCCAACTACCGTAAGGGCCTGTCCGTGCTGGAATACTTCATCTCCCAGCACGGCGCGCGTAAGGGTCTGGCCGATACCGCACTGCGTACCGCAGAGTCTGGCTACCTGACCCGTCGTCTGGTGGACGTCTCCCAGGACGTGATCGTGCGTGAGGAGGACTGCGGCACCAAGCGCGGCCTGACCATGAAGGTCGGCGAACGCGATGCCGAAGGCAACCTGCACCTGGTCAAGGCCGCCGACGGTGGCCCGTACTCCCGTCTGCTCGCGGCCGACGTCATCGACCCGGCCGACGGCGAGACCGTGCTGTACAAGGCCGGCGACGCCCTGTCCATGGACGTGCTCAACGATCTCGTTGCCCACGGCGTGGAAGAGGTCAAGGCCCGTTCCGTGCTGACCTGCGAATCCAAGCGTGGCGTGTGCGCCAAGTGCTACGGCTGGTCCCTGGCCACCAACAAGCTGGTGGACGTCGGCGAGGCCGTCGGCATCGTGGCAGCACAGTCCATCGGTGAGCCTGGTACCCAGCTGACGCTGCGTTCCTTCCACTCCGGCGGCGTCGCTTCCGCTTCCGATATCACCCAGGGTCTTCCGCGTGTCACCGAGCTTTTCGAAGCCCGTACCCCGAAGGGCGAGGCTCCGATCGCGGAGTTCGCCGGCGTGGTCAAGGTGGAAGACACCGAGCGCGGCCGTCAGGTCACCCTGAAGCCGGACGACGACTCCGTCGAGCCGATCGTCTACCCGGTGACCCGTCGTGCGCCGATGCTGGTCAAGGACGGCGACCATGTCGAAGCCGGCACCCAGCTCATCGAAGGCTCCGTCGACCCGAAGAAGATCCTGCGCATCCTCGGCCCGCGCGCCGCACAGGTGAACATCGTGGAGGAAGTGCACACCGTGTACCGCTCCCAGGGCGTGGATATCCACGACAAGCACATCGAGGTCATCGTGCACCAGATGCTGCGTCGCATCACCGTGATCGACTCCGGCGACACCGACCTGCTGCCGGGCGAACTCGTGGACAAGGCACGCTTCAAGGCCGCCAACATGGAAGCCGTGAAGAACGGTGGCAAGCCGGCCGCCGGCCGTCCGGAGCTGATGGGCATCACCAAGGCTTCGCTGGCCACCGATTCCTGGCTGTCCGCGGCCTCCTTCCAGGAGACCACCCGCGTGCTCACCGAAGCCGCCCTGAACCAGAAGGTCGATGACCTGAAGGGCCTCAAGGAGAACGTCATCATCGGTAAGCTCATCCCGGCAGGTACCGGCCTCGCCCGTTACCGCAATGCCACGGTGGAGCCCGACAAGGCCATCCGCGACACCATCTACCCGAACTTCGGTTTGGGTGGCGAAGGCACCGACAGCTCCTTCGGCGACACCGACCTGTCCGATGTGGACTTCTCCAACATCGACTTCGGCGACCTGAAGCTGGGCGATGACTTCAACCCGGATGACTTCCTGGACGACAACGGCGGCCAGACCGATCTGGGCGACACCCTGTGAGATTCCCCTCACGATAGTCGACAGACGAATCATCTGACATAGCGAAAGGCGGAACCGACCAATACCGGTCGGTTCCGCCTTTCGCTATATCTATATGTCGTGGGATTGCGAGGTTGTGGATTAATCGCGGGGGAGGGTTTCGCAGTCGTCTTTTGACGTTACTTGATCTTCTCCGAAAGCGTGGTTTCCAGATCCTTCAACGAACCGCTGAGATCGGCCTCCTTCGCGGCCTTTTGCAAATCGGACTGATCCAGGGTCGGCGAATCGATGTCGGACATCTTCGAATGAAGATCCTGAAGCTTTTCGTAATCGGCGGACCCATACTCGATATCGTTGAGATTCAGATCGGCCATCTGATCCACAATGTCCTTCTTCTTGCTGACGCTTTCCTGCATATCCGCGCCATACTCGGCATAGGACTTGACGGGAACCTTGGCCAGATCGCCGGCGTCGGCGGCACAGCTTTCGAGCGCCTTGGAAAGATCGCGATAGTACGAAGACATGTCGGCGGAGTCGAATTTCGGCAGCTTCGTGCAGGTATGCGTCATCTTCATGAGCGCGGGCATGGTCTGGGCCAGATCGTTCATGTACCTCTCGTATTTCACACGGTCCCGCTCGAACGTCTCGTACTTCTCCTTGACGTCCTTGTCTTTCTTCACGGCCTTCATGGCAGCCAGCTTGTCGCTGTCCTGCTTGAAGGTCTTCAACTTCTTCTTGCCCTCGTCATAAGCGGAGGATGAATCGTTGTCCGTTGCGCTCGCCGCCGAGCTGAATTCCTCATTGATGGCTGTATAGCTGCTTTCCAACGCCTGCGTTTGGACCAGCGCTTCCTCGTAATCGGAACGGCTGACACGATTCGTAAGGAAGAACACCGCTGCCAGCGCGATGACGACGACTGCGGCCACCGCGCCGATGATAATGGCGACCGGCGGCTTATTTTTGGCCGCGGCGCCGGCTTGCTGGGAAGGAAAGTTGCCGGGCATTGGCGGTTGTGGCTGTCCGTATTGAGGCCCGCCCGGCTGTGGCTGACTGTAGTTTGGCGCCTGCGGCTGCGGAGGCTGGTTATACTGCGGTTGCCCATTCTGCGGTTGACCATACGGAGGAGTGTTCGCCATGAGAAAAGTCCTTCTTAGCCTTTTCCCTTTTTTTGAATGTCGAATCCGTGAACACGGAGGGAAACATCGACGTGTCCGTCTCCTTTGACGAGTTACAGCATAATATTTTGAGATGGAATATGCGAGCATCGTATTGCAGAATGAGTATCGTCAGACGGCATGGACGCCACCTTCCTACAATGGGAATATGAGTTTTCTACCTTACCCGCCGCCGCCCGAACCAGGGTGGTATGACGATGACGTCACGGTGATGGCGCAACCCACAGCCGAACCCGTCGGCAATGCCGCCGATTCCTTGGAAACACGCGAACGGCTCGCCGCACAGAACGAATCGGACGACCACGATATGCAGGATGTTTCCGTTGCGAAGGGCGACGCTGCCGTTTCGGACGAGGACGATATCGACTGGGACGGCACCGTGCTTTCCGAAGCCTTCACCATGAAGCAGCCGAAGCACACGTACGTGCTGGACAACGAGCAGACCGGACAGCAGGTGATCGTGGATATGGGCGTGCTCCTTGGCCGCAAGCCTTCGGCCGAAGTGCCCGCCGGCGCCAAATCGGTCAAGCTGGAGGATCCGACGCGCACAATCTCACGCAACCATGCGGCGATCAGCTTCGACCAGGATGGCACGCTGTGGATAGAGGATTACGGTTCGCTCAACGGCACGTACATCATCCAAGACGATGTCGAAACCAAAGTGGAACACAAGCCGATGCAGCTGGAGGCGCCATGCACGGTGCGTATCGGCGACCAGTTCTTCCAATTCCGCAAACAGTGAGGGCGTTTGTCAGTGAAGACACGATTACGCTGACGGACTGCGTTGACGATTTGTGTTGACAGCGTCGGCGCGGACGGTTAGCGGTAAGACGATAAGGGGTTGTCACGGAGATTCCCGCGACAACCCCTTATGTTTCAAATAGTCTGATAATCGGCGTTAGCTCACTGCTGGCGCAGACGAATGGCCGCGTTGATGGCCGAATCGTTCAACTGGCCAAGCCAGGCAAGCAATTCCGGATAGATGTACGGATTGCGCGCAAGACACGGACGAAGCTCCGGCGCTTCGCTGGCGATACGGGCCATCAACATCTGATCGGTGGTGGTCATGGCCAGTTCCGCGGTGAACCCCGCGTCTGCCGGCGATTCCTGGGCCGCGGCATACTGCTGTTCGGCATACTGCTGTTCCGGTTCGTTCTGCGGCTGGCTCGATGAATAATCGGCCACTTCGGACAAATCGGCGGGATTTATGTATGGGTCGACATACTCGGTCGAAGCCTCGTTAGACGCCGCATAGGCAGCGTCCTGACCGTATTGCTGGTTCACCGGCTGTTCCGGCTGATACTGCTGCTGCTGGAACTGTTCCGCCACTGCCGGCTGATACTGCTGTTCCGGCTGGACCTGTTCGGCAACCGGTTCGGCCATTGGCTGGGCCGTCGGTTCGGCAATCGGCTGCGGCTGCACGCCATTTTGCGGAACCGGCCAGCCCATCGCCACCAGCTGCTGGCGGGCGCGCTCATCGCCGAATTCGGCGACCCAACGCTTCAGACCCGGGTACGCTCGCGGATTGGCAACGACATTCGCACCGAATTCCGGATTCTCGTACGCGATTTTCGCCAGGAACACGGGATCGGCGTTCGGATCCTGCACGGCCGCCACCGCGGCATCGAAATCGACCATCATGATCTCCTTGTCTCGTGGTCTGTAACCATCTTATTGAATGACTCGTAACGTTTGCAACGTACCGTCCAGCGCATCGTCGATATCCTCGTCATCGCCGATTTTGCTGACGTTCCAATCCTCGTCGCACGGCATATCGGAACGCATGTCCACCACGATGACGGTGATGTTGTCGCGGCCGCCGGCGTTCAGCGCGGCATGTACCAGCATGTCCGCGGCCATCTGCGGGTCGGCGTACGCCGCCGCGATCTCGGCAAGCTGCTCACGGCCGATCTGCGCATGCAGCCCATCGGAACAGATGATGAACCGTCCGTCCGCACGCGCGGCGTACCAGTCAGGCTGGATGCCGGCAGGCGCGCCGACACATTGCGTGATGATGTTGCGCGGAATGCAACGGCTCGCCTCATCGGGCAGCATCTGCCCCGAATCGATGGCGTTCTGCCGTTCCGAATGGTCGCGGGTGATGCACGTCAGCGAATCCGCCAGCCACGCGCCATTGCCGTCGGCGCGCATATGGTACGTGCGGGAATCGCCCACATTGACGATGTAACACCGTTCGTCGGAACATATCGCGTCATCGCCGACACGCGTCGGCAGCAGCACGCCGCTGATGGTAGTGCCCGCAACGCCGCCGAGCTGCTCACCCAGACGGAGCACCTCCTGCTGGGCAAGGATCAGCGTTTCGTCAATCGCGTCAAGATCGCGCGTCGGCAGTTCGGCCAAACGCGCGAACCGTTCCGCAACATCGGAACTGGCCTGCTTGCCGCCCTTGCCGCCACCCATGCCGTCGCACACCACATACACGCCGTGGCCTGCGCAGGCGCTGTCCTGGTTGTCTCTCCTACGCAAGCCGATATTGCTGTTCAGACCGACCTCAATATGTTTGACGTTCATGAGTCCCGCCCTTTCACACCGATTTTCCGCAAACGGATTTTCCGGAAGTGGAACACGTCCGCAAGCGATAGTTTCGCCCGCCATCTGCGGAACGTCGGCAGCGAGCCGAGCATGAACTTTCGTTCTTCGGCGATGTCATGCCAGTAGCGTTCCGCATGCTCCTGCGTGACATCGCCTCCGGAGAAGGCCGCGTAATCAGCCTCCCTGCCCAGCGCGAGCAGTGTATCGGCTTCGAAGCCCATCTGTTCGGCGATGGCCTGCGCCTGCTCGTTTCTGGTGCCTTGGACGTCAAGGCCGCTTTGCCGGGCAAGCGCCGCGACCGCCTGCCATCCGGCAGCGACGCGTTGCGATGCGCTGCCATGCCTGCGCGCCCGAGCCAGGGCGATCGCCTTGATGGCGAGCAGCAGGCCGCAGACGATGAGCACCGTCCACAGAGGGCTGCCGTAGATGGCGACTTTTCTGACGATTCTGCCGAAACGCTGCCAGAACAGGCTCGTCGGCGTCTCGTCGGCCATGCTGCCGCCAAGCGACGTTTTGCCCTTGGCTTGGTTGTCGTCACGCAGCGGATCGGTAAGCGGCACCGGAGGCTGACGCACCAAGGTCTGCGGATTGGGCGGAGTGAGATTCTGGTTCTCGTCGGGAACCTTCGTTTCCTTCGGTGTCGGGTAGAACGCCACCCATCCGTAACCGTCCAGCTTGATCTCCACCCAAGCGGTAACATCGTTGCCGGTGAATTTCGTGGTGGTGGTTTTGCCATGCTTCTCGGTGCGGCTGTCGCTGATCTCGCCCTCGTCGTTCTTCGGCAGGAAGCCCAGCGCCACGCGGCTCGGCAAGCCGAGACTGCGGGCCATAAGCGCCATCGCGGAAGCGTATTGCTCGCTGTCTCCGACCATCGCACTGCCGGCGAGCAGCTGGTCGATACGATAGTTGCCGTGACCGGCTCTGGACGGGTAATCGCCATTCAAACCATGGGAGAACCAGCCGGATTCCCTGAGCTTGTCGGCAAGAGCCTGCGCGGCCTCGCCGCCCTTGGACTGGCCGCCCGCAATCGCGGTGGCCAGCTTATCCACGCAATCGGGCACATCTTCCGCCTTGGGCTGGCTGATGGAGGAAGCATTCGCCTTGGCGATCTCCTTATCCGTCGGCGTCCGCGGAATGACGCCGGTTTCCGTATAGGACAATCCCGGAGAGGTGCGCGAAGGGTAGATCGCCGACATGGTGTCGGTGTTGTAGTAGAACGAATCGGCGTCCGACGATGTGGCGAACTTCACGCTGGAAGCCGCGCCGGCCATCGGCAGCCAATAGTCGCTCAAACCGTCATCGACCGTGAATTTCGCGGTGAACCGCTTGCCGGCGGCGTTGTTTGCGATGGAATCGCCCACACGATGGTAGTTGGAGGAATCCGAAGCCATGGTGGAATCGGACAGGTTCCACACATTGCCGTCGAAACGGTCCATAACCGCCAAACGCACCGTGGAACCGGCCGGCAGATCGTCGACGGTCAGCAGCACATCGTCCTTATGGTTCTTGATATACGAACGCATGCCGCTCAACGGGCTGGTGTAATCGTACGGGCTCAGCGGCGGATCATAATGGTCGCGCAGAATGGTGCGGTTTTGCCCGACCACCAAGCATCCGCCGATCGCCACAGCCGAAGCCAGCAGCACGATGACTACGGAACTGAGCCAACGGCCCAATTCCAACAGTTTCCAACGCGCGCTGACCCAAACCACCAGCACGACCGCCATAATCGTGCCGATCGCCATACGGTAGAAGCCGCTCGACGTGCCAAGCAGCGCGCAGATCGCGAGATTCGCCACGACGGGAACGACCGCGACCATCGTAAGCCGGCCATCCTCCGCAACCGCGAAGATACCGGCCAGCAGTGCGGCCCACAGGCAGATCGTCCACACGGCGAGCAGCGAGCCGTCGCCGGTGCCGGTCGGCGGGTCGATGGCCAGCAGGTATTTGAACGAGCCGAGCATCCGCATCCACCCCTGCGTCAACGTGCGCAATGTGGGAATGACATGGGCGATGGTGGTGCCATTCAGGAAGATGACCGGGCCGACCACCAGCTGCGCACACGCCATGAACAGCATCTGCCACCACAGGCGCAACGCGGGAACGAGACCGGCAAGCGCCACGAGCGAGCCGATGATGGTGGCGGGGATTGCGGCGCTCGTCCAAGACAGGGCGGAGCCGTATACGTCGATGAGGTTGCTGGCTGCGGCGATGGTCAGCAGGGCGGCGACCGTGAGGCTTGCGTATTGCGCGGCGTGTGGCTGGTTGGTGTTGGGCATGGCTGGGGACTTGCCGCTGCGGGACATCCAGATGACGGAGTGGGTGGAGTCCGCCCATGAGCCGGTGCCTGTGCCGGTCGCCATGCCAGTGTTGGTGTTGGCGGAGTTGGTGCCTGTGCCGGTGAGGTTGCCGGTGAAATTGCCGGTGTTGGTGAATGTGGTGCTCATGCCAGCACCCCCATGATCATGGGGAGGTCGTTGAGGTCTCCCACGGTTGCCAAGGTGAAGTCGGAGTAGCGTTTGATGGCGCGCGGTTGGCCGGTTGCGGCTTGAAGCACCACGCAGGTTGCGGAGCGGGGGAGTGCGAGGACCATGTGTTTGATGTCGTCGATGGTTTTGAGCCTGCCGACGGTGAAGAAGTAGAAGGATGCGTCGGGGGCATGTTCGAGAGTGGTTTGCGCGAGGTTGGGATTGTCGTCGATGTCAGGGTCGATGCCGCTGCAGCCATCGAGAAATTCCGTGGCGTTGCGCGGAATGGCGTGCGTGGAACCGGCATGCGCGGTGACTGGCCGGTTCTGCTGCAGGCATTGCACGCCGATGGAGGCGTGGACGGATACGGCCAGTTCGAATTCCTGGGAATCGATGTAATCATCCGGGTTCACGCTGATGGTCAGAGCGGTGTCGGTACGGCGGGTGGCTTCGTATTGGCGGATCATAAGCGATCCGGTTTTCGCGGAGCTGAGCCAATGCACGTTGCGCACGTCATCGCCGGGCTCGTATTCGCGCAGGCCGTAGAAGTCGAGGTCGTCGTCGACGATTTCGCCGCTTGGCTGACCTTCCAAATCGCGTGGAATGCCGGCGTTCAGGGTGCTGAGCAGCACGGTCTGCGGATGAATGAACACGTTGATCTGGTCCACGAGTTTCTTTTCGTGGCGGATCAGACCGAACGGGTCGCCTTTGCGGATGGATAGCGGGCCGATGGGCAGCACCGCGCGGCTGACGGCGGTGAATTCCACAGTCGTCTGGCGTGACTGTCCTGCGGCGAGCATGGGAATGGCGAACCGTTCGTGGTTGTCTCCGATGGGCAGGTCGCCGCGCGCCGACGTGGTGGGGGTGCGGCCTGGATTGTCCACGCAGACGTCGACTTTCACCGTGTCTGACACCGTGACGCGTCTGCTGGACACGTCGATGGTGGCTTGGAACGAGGTGTTGCCAAGGGAAAGCATGACCGCCGCGGCCAGCATGACCGCGAACACCACCGCCATGGCCAGCAGCTCATGCCACCCCAGCAGGACGAACGCCACCAGCGAGTCGACGGCGAGCGCCGTCACCGCCCAGCCAAGCGGCGACACGTATGAGGTGGCCAGTCGCTTGATGCGATGTTTGAGGCGGCGTAGGGATCGTTGGATGGTCCGTCTGCGCTGCACTGTGTGCGAATGCCGCATTCCTTGACCTTTCGGATTGTGTGGTGCGTATGCCGGGGTGGATTGTGTTTCAGGCGTTGGCGCCCAGGGTTGGGGCCGGCACGTCTTCGAGGATCTGGCCAATCATCTGTTCGGGGGTGTTTCCGGCGAAGGTGGCTTCGGCGGTGAGGGTGATGCGGTGCGCGAGCACGGGTACGGCGAGGTTTTTGACGTCGTCGGGCACTACGTAGCCGCGGTTGTCGGAGGCGGCCCATACGCGCGCGCAGCGGGTCAAGGCGAGCGCGCCTCGCATGGAGGAGCCGACTTGGATGCGTTCGTTGTGGCGGGTGGCTTCCACCAGTCGCACGATGTATTCGAGGATCGCGTCGTCGAGATGCACGGTTTCGCTGATGTTGCGCATGCGCAGCACGTCTTCGCCGGTGAGCACCGGATGCACGGTGGCGGCGCGGTCGGTGACGTTGACCTGTTTCAGGATGTTGACGCTCACGTCGTGGCTTGGATAGCCGATGGTGGTTTTGATGAGGAAACGGTCCATCTGCGCTTCCGGCAGCTTGTAGGTGCCGAGCTGTTCGATCGGGTTCTGGGTGGCGATGACCATGAACGGCCGCGGCACCGGGTGGGTGACGCCGTCGACGGTGACCTTCTGCTCTTCCATGACTTCGAGCAGTGCGGACTGTGTTTTCGGTGAGGCGCGGTTGATTTCGTCGGCGAGCACGATGGACGCGAAGATCGGGCCTTCGCGGTATTCGAATTCGCCGCGCTTCTGGTCGTAGTAGGTGACGCCGACCACGTCGGACGGCAGCAGGTCCGGGGTGAACTGGATACGTTTGAACGACATGTCGATGGAGTTGGCAAGGCCTCGCGCCAGCTGGGTTTTGCCGGTGCCCGGGTTGTCTTCGAGCAGGATGTGCCCGCCGACCACCATGGCTGTGGCGCATTGGCGGATGGGTGCTTCCTTGTCGACCACGACCTGGGAGACGTTGTCTACGAGCTTGGCGAACTTCTCATGGAATTCGGTGATGTCTTTGCTGGGTGCGGTCATCATGGACGTGTCGACGACCGGCTGGGATTGTTTGACGGGCTGTACAGGTTGGCTGGGATGGACGGGTTGGGTTGGCTGGACGGGCTGCTGCGCGGGCATTGCGACTGCCGGATTGGCGGCCGGTTGGCGAAGGTTCTGCGGCATCGGCTGACGGAACCGCGGCTGGTTCGGCGTTGCCGGGGCGGACTGTTGCGGCAACGCCGGTTGGGCGGTGCCGTGCGCGCTCAGCAGCGTGCCCTCCGGATCCTCATCGGCTTGCGGCTGCTCCGGCAGATTCGGCGTGTGGAACGCTGGCTGCTGCTGGCCGGGTTGGCTGGGAACGCTTGGATTATGGCCGATGGAACCCAGCTGGGTGGCATCATCGAAATCGTTGCTCATGGGTTGCTCCTTGCTTGTTGTGTTGCTCGTGTGGATGGTTCGTTGTGTTTGCGATTGCTGTGATCGTCCGTTTCACCATCTGGCGTAGTAGGCCAGGCCGCGGATCCAAGGCTTGGATGCGCCGTCGACGGTGGACAGGGCGACGGAGGATGCCACAGGCCGGTCATTCCGCGTGGCCGCTTCGCCTTCCGTGGACGCGTCAGAATCCGATGGCTCCGACGGTTTTGATGGTTCTGAAGGTTCCGACGGTTCGGGTTTCGGCGTGGGAGCCTTGTACCTGTCATGGTCCAGCAGTGTGCCGCCATTGTCCTCGTTGTTGAGCGCGGTGTCGGTGCCCACCACCTTCGCCTTCCACGCGTAATCGGCTCCGGTCGGCAGCACATCCTTGACGTTCAGTTTGTCGGAGCCCAATGCCCAGGCGACGTCATAGGATTTGCCGTCCGCGGTGAAGGTGATCACGGTTTTGCCGGGCTGGCCGTACATGTTCACCGATCCGCCGCTGACCTTGATGATGTTCGGATCATTGGCGTCCCACGTCAGCATCGGCGCCTTGACGGCGGCCTTCACCTTGCGGACGTATGCCGGATCGGCCCTGCCGGACTTGGAGGTGCTTGCCGCGCCATTGAAATGCTGCGTGACGGAACCCGAGGAACAGGACTGCCATTCCTTGAGCGGGAAATCGTGCGATCGTTCGGAAGCGCCGGCATGGTAGGAGCCGAGTCCGTCCGCGCTCACCGTGAACCCGTCGGCGTGGCCGTTCTCCTTCCAACTGACTACGCACACGTCGTCATGCCCCTTGACGCTGACCGATTCGGGCGCCTTCACCGCGTATTTCGGTGTGAAACGCACGGTCGAATCGTCGCTGGTCGTTTTCTCCTTGCCGACCACCGCCGCCTTGATGGTGTATTCCCTGGTGTTGAGATCATGATCCGGAATCTTGAAATCGTAGGATCCGGAACATCCGTCGATGTTTGCGCTGACATCTCCGGAAATCTCGACGGCCTTGCATCCCGCGTTGCGGGTGTTGCCCACGGATTCGACGGTGACGGTTCCCGTGGTGTCGTCGTTCGTCACGGAGATCTTCGGCGCATCGGGCTTGCCCCACGGCTTGACAGCGTCGGACGCCTTGGACGGTTGGCTCCAATTCACCTTGTTGTGGGCGCGTACCGTAGCCGTGTACGAGTCGCCGTCGGAAATCGCGTTGTTATCGAAAACAAAATCGATTCCGGTGGAATTTGTCGTCTGCTTGGAAGGCGCGTTCCTGCCGGACAAAGTCACCTCGTAATTGTCCACCGACGAGAAATTGCCGTCCGGAGTCTTCCACGTGACGCTCACCGTGTTGCCCTTCACACTGGCCGTCACATCCGTCGGCGCATCAGGCAGCTTGTCCGGCGTGCCCTCGACGGCGTTGGAATCCTTGGACCAGCCGACCTCGTTCCTGGCCTGCACCTTGAACGAGTAGGTCTTGCCGTTCTTCAACCCGTCGATGAGACAGGAGGTCTTCTGCCCGCACGAGCGCTCGCCGGACGCGTCTCCGCCCCACATCACCTTGTATTCGGTGATCGGGCTGCCGTTGGCCGAACCGGCCGTCCAGCTCAGATTCACGGCGCCATCCTGCGGGTCGCCGGACACCGCGGAAAGCAGCGGCGCATCAGGCTTGTCCATCACCGAAACGCTGATGGTGCCGGTCACCTCACGTTCCTTTGTTTTGGTGGCGTCGCGCACGGTGACGACCACCTTGTTGGTGCTCGCGCCGATGTCGGAAGCCGCCCTGATGGACACCACGCCGTTGGACGGGCAATCCACCGTCAGCTTCGACGCGCCGTCGGATGTGCATCCGGTCACCGTCAGCGGAGTGTCGGGGAACGGATTGTACGCGTCGGACAGCAGATTCACCTGCTCGCTGGAACCGGCCTTGATTTTCACGGTCTTCTCGGTGACACGGGCGAGCGGCCTGTTGGACGCGGTGACGCGCACGGTCATACCGGCGCTCACCGTACCCTTCGCATATTTGATTGAGACGGGCACGCTCACCGTGGTGCCCGGCGTGGCCGTCTTGTCCGCGGACACGGTCAACGTGCCGGAGGGAGACACTCTGGCATCCACACTGCCGGAATTCACGCCGCCGGAATACGAGTACTGCTTCTCATCCTCGTACAGGCCCGACGCCGAATGGGTCAGCGCCGTCAGATCGATGGTAGTGGCCTTCTCGCCGGCCACCACATCGACGGTGGAGGACGAGAACGTCGGCGGCGGAACCTCACGTCCGATCACCGTGATCGGAAGCGTGAGCACCGCCGAATTGACGATCTTCACCTTGTCGTTCTTGTCTCGCTTGCCGTCCACCGCGGTGAAGGTGATGGACGCGGGACCCGCGTAATCCTTCGGCGCGGTGAACCTCAACGTCTGGTCGTTGACGTACAGGTCGCCGTCCGCGGCCTTCGTGGCGCTCACCGAATCGGCGCCGTCCACATACGCGGTCTTGCCCGCGCCCACACGCACGTAGTCGGCGATGTTGATGGTGATGGTCTCACGCGCATTGACCTTCAACGCCGGCGCCTTCGGACGCAGAACCGGCGGAAACACGCCATATGCGGGCACTTGGATGAACGCGGTGGACGTGATGCCGTACGTCGTGTTCGTGACGGTGTACGGCACCGCGCGCGCCTCATCGGTCAGATCAACGGTGATGATGGTGGAATCCTTGCCGCCCTTGACATGCGCATGGTCGGTCGCGGAAGGATCCACGCCCACCTGAAGCTCGTCGGCGGTGCCGGACGGATTGGCAATCCACTGCGAAACGTCCACGTCCACGGATTTCTTGTCGATCGTGGCGGCGGCCGGAACACGGTAATCGTACGCGGTCGGCGGGTCGATGGCGGCGTTCTCGTCGACATTCACCGTCAACGTCGCCGAATCGGACAGGCCAGCCTTGTCCTTGACGGTGTAGACCACGTAATACGTGCCCGCCTGCTTCGGCGTGGTGAACGACAGCATGTTGTCAACGACCTGAATGCCGCCGATGCCTTGCGATTCCACGTCCTTGGACACGGTCAGATCAGTATTGTCCCCGGAAATGTCGTTCTGCGCCACCGGCACGGTGGCCGCGGTGTTCGGACGCAGCGTGATCTCGTCGTCGCGCGCGTACACACCCGAATCGGCTCCGGATTTGAACACGCCCACACGCACCTGCGCGGTGGCCCTCTGACCGGTCCAATCCTCCACGGCGTAGGAGAAGGTGTCCGTTCCGGACGAATCGGCATACGCCTCATACACCAGATACGTGGCGCCCACCTCGCTGATACGGCCCAGTTTCGGCGCTTTGTTGCCCAAGCCGAGCAGCTGCACGTCATCGCCGTCAGCGTCGATGCCGGTGAGCGTGATCGGAATCTGCACCTTCTGACCGGCCGCCACCTGCGCCTCGACGTCGGACGGTGTCGGAGCCGCCTTGTTGGACGCGTCCTTCTGATGCACGTTGATGGTGATGGTGGCCGAGGCCGCGTTGCCGAGATTGTCCTTCACCGTGTAGGTGACGGGGAAGGAGCCGGTTTGTCTGGTGGCCTGATAGCGCACGGTGTCGCCGGACACGAACACCAGACCCTTGAACGTGTTCTTGTCATACTGCAAGTCGTTCTGCAGGCTCACCGTGGTGCCGTCGGAATACGTGACATGGTCGAGCACGTCCACGGACACGATGCCTTCGGTGCGCACCTGTGTGGTGATGTTCTCGGCCTTCGGCACGGAATTCGACGTGGTCAGCGCCGGCGGCTGCAGGACGATGACGCCGGTCGACGATCCGGCCGCGTTGGCCACGGTGTAGGAGATCCGCACCGGCTCGGTAGGCACCTGACGCGCGGTGATATAGACGCGCTTGTTGCTCACCACACCGGTTTTGATGCCGCTTTGCGCGTCCGCGGTGACGCTGGTCACCGACAGCACGCCGCCCATCGGGTCGACGTCGTTGGCAAGCGGCTCCACGATCGCGGTATTGTCCGCGCCGAGCAGCGCCACATCGTTCGCCGCGATCGGCTTGGCGGCGTCTCCGGCCACCGCCTGCACCTCTACACGAGCCAGACCGGTCGACGGAATGGAACCCTGCGTGATGGTGTACGGCACATAGTAGGTGCCGGGATTGGAGGCGGTGAACGTGATCGACATGTCGGTGGCGTTCATGGTGGTGGCCGCGCCGGACGGCGTCTCCACCGCGGTCAATTCGGCCGGTTCGACGGACGTGCCGTGCACGTACGGTTTGAGCGCGATGGTAGTGCGGGTGTCGGGCGTGGTCTGTTTGACCACGGGGTCGATGACCGCGCCCAGCGTGTTCGCCGGCTTCACGGAGAAGTAGATCATGCCGATGCCGGTCTGCTGGCCGTCGGACACCGTGACCTCGATGCCCGCCCTGCCGGACGACATCGAACCGGCGTTGAAGACCAATTGTCCGTCGGCTCGCGTGGACACCGTCACCTGATCGGTGTTCTGCGGCGATGCCGACACCAAGGTCAGCGGATCGCCGTCGGGGTCGGAGAAGCTGCCCAACGCGTTCGCGGTGTACGAAGCACCCTGCTCCACGTCGATTTCCGGCGGAGTGTCGCTCTGCAGCGGCGCATGGTCGTCGCCGCCGTCCAGCGTGAGCGACACGGTGGCGCTGGACGTCTGCCCGCGCCCGTCGGAAATCTCATAGCTGAAGGACACGTTGCCCGCGGCGGCACCGGAGGCGTCGAGCTGCAGATACCGGCCGTCATACACGGGGGAGACGGTGATGTTCGCGCCATCCGGAGCGCTCACCGACGTGATGCGCAGCACGGAACAGTCGGTCTGCTCGTCGTTGCGCAACACGTCGAGAATCTGCTGCGATCCCACGCGCGCGCCGAACGAATCGTCCACGGCCTTGATCTGCCCCGACTGCGCCGAACAGTTCTTGCTGAAATTATGCTGGTTGTTGGCGCTGTCGTTGTTCTGCTGCTGTTGCTTCGACTGCTTGGTCTCCACCTTGTTCCACTGGATTTTGATGACCTTGGTGGACTCCTGCGGATTCCACACATTGCCGTTGACCACGTCGTTGAGCACCACCAGACGATGGTTGGTGCGGAACACGAGCTGCGAGGTGGGATTGACATCTTCCAACGAGGAAAACCGTGCGTCCTTGTCGTTCGCCGCGCACACCCTGATGTAATTGTTGGCCTTCTGCGCCCACGCGGCGAACACGCAGCCATTGGTGGACACCGGCTGCGCGGCATCGCCCTTGCCGGCATTCGGCAGCTGCGTGACCTTTTTACTACCCAAATCGACCATGGCGATGCCCCGCGGCGTGGAAACCGCCACCCAGCCAGTCTGCCTGCCATCCGTGGACGGCGCCTGCAACGTCGCCTGACCCTGCAGGCCGATATCCGCGCTGCCCTTCGGCCAGAACACCTTGCCGGCACCGGCTACGACCGGCGTCTTGCCGACCACGGTGAACGATTCGACATTCGTGGCGCCCTTGATCGTCGCATCCTTGCCGGGCGTTCCCTGAGGCCCGTCGACACTGAGCACCGCGCCGTCGGACGCGCGATAGCCGTAGACGACACCGTCATGCGTCACCGCGATACGGCCACCCGACCCCAGCTTCATCTTCGGCGAATCGGTGGTCGGATTCATGGATTTCACATCATCTGCTGACCCGACCCACACATTGCCCGTCTTGACGTTGATGAACGCCGCGGTGTTGCCTCCGACGACGGTCCGCATATCCGATTTGATGGTGGTGTTGCCGTTTTCGCTGACGGTGGAGGCCTCGATGTTGCTGGCCTTCGTACCTTCGGAGATCACGGTGGAGCCATCATGCTGGGCCACGTCGAACCGGGCCGCAGTGGAGGCGACGCCCGCATCGGCGTCCCGGTTGCGCACGTTGAAACGGGCGGCCTTGCGGTCCTTGAGCGAAGTGACCCACACGGTGCCATCGTCGAGCTGCACGTGACGTTGCGTCACCGAACTGACGATGACGGCTCCGGCGACGATGCCCAGCAACAGCAGCAGCATGACGATCGGCGTGATCCACCGGCGACTGCCGGAAGGCAGCAGCTTGCGCAGCATCGACCCGAATCGCAACTGCCGTTCGTACGATTGCGCCGACTGGTTCTCGGCGTTCCTATGCTTGCTCATCGACTGGCTCTTCCCTGATTGTGCCCAAACTTTGCTTGACCGCGCATCCAACCGCATGCGCCTACCTGTTTGCCCGCATGCATGCCGGGCTGTATTGGTTCGTATCGGTTCATGTCACCCGCATCCGGCCGCAAACTCACGGCTTGGCCGCGCACGCGATCATGGGATTCTCGGACATCTGCCGGTCCGCGCGAACCAGACTCACCTGCACGCACGTCTGCGCGCCGTCGGCCGGATCGATTTCGATACTCGTCGACTCCGTGGTGGTGCCCTGCGCGTTCGGGTCGGTTCCCGAATCGCCGACCAGCGACCACGCGTACGAATCGCCATCCTTCGGCGAAGGATTGACCCACGTGAACCGCACTTTGCCGTCGGCGGTGTATTCGCCCGTAAGATCCTGCACGCTCGGCACACTGCCCGACGTGATCGCCGAATCGGGATCGTCCTCGGCATGGTTCTGGGCGCCATGGTTCTGCACCTGCACCTTGCTGTTGTCGGAAGCCGCATCCATATTCGGCATGACGACGGTGACGAACGCCAACGCCATCACGACCACGGCGGCCGCCGCAGCAACCGTGACGGCCAACGGCTTCGCCCACCGGGCATGCTGTTTCGCAACCGGGGCGGACTGGTCGAATGCGGAAGTCTGCGCGTACATGTTCTGCGGATAATCCGGCACACCCTCGACGGTGGTCTGCACGGCACGGCCATACAAGGCCTGTTGCACGCGCTGCATGTCGCGCGCGAACTCCAACGCGGAATAGTAACGATCCTCGGGCGTACGGCTCAAGGCCTTACGCAACACCCGTTCCACTTCGGCCGGCACGTCGGGACGGTTGAGCTTGGGCAGCGGATTGTTGAGAATGACGGACTTGAGCCGTTCGGCCCGCATCTGCCGTTGGGAATCGCCCAGCACATCGGCGTAGAAATACTCGTACGGCGATTGGCCGATCAGCATGGCGAACAGCGTGGCGCCAAGCGAATAGATATCGGACGATTCATTGCCGCCACCGCCTTGGGCAAGCACCTCCGGCGCGGCCCACGCGATGGTGAAGCCGACACCCGGACGCCCATAGACGGACCCGGCGATGCCGAAATCGGCGAGCATGGGCATATTGTGCGCGTTGATGAGAATATTGCTGGGCTTGATGTCTCGATGGATGATGCCTTTGCGATGCGCGGTGAACAGCGCGCTCGCCAGATCGATGCCGACAGTGAGCATCTGGTCGGCGGTGAGACGGCCATGCTCGAGGAACGTCTTGTAATTGCCGCCCGGAGCGTATTCGAACACGGTGTAGCCGCGCCCGTTGACGGTCACGCCGTTCTCATAGACGGAAAGAATGTAGGGGTGTGTGGAGATCTGCCCCATGAAATTCGCTTCGGAACGGAAGCGGACCGCGGCACGTGGGTCGAGCGTGTTCTTGCTGATTTTGATGGCCACCTGACGGGCCGGGGAAAGCTGCTGGTACAGGTACACGTCGGCTTCGGAACCGGAGCCCAGCCGTTTGATCAGTGTGTAGCCGGGAATCTGAGGGGGAATGCTCCTTGAGGCTTCCATGCTTCCTCTTTCCTGTAGTTCCTGCCCGGTTCCGTGCGTTGCGTCTATGCTTCGACCGTACTCGTCGTCATGGGCAGGCCGTCTGTTCGCTGTTGAACCTTCCCGGGCTGCGCCGCTAGTCAATCTTATTGGTGGTGGTGTCCGAAAAACTTTGTAGAGGGTATCGATGTCCATATATAAAGATGGCGGTGTCCACGATGACGTTTTCAGGACGGCTTCGGACGATGATATGCGATTCGTGGCCGGACCGTTCGGCTAAGCTGGGGAGACATGATGGATGTGGACGATCTCGATGACGCGACATTGGTTGCGGGGGCACCCCGCAGCGGTAAGACCCGGTTCGCGCTGGACATGCTGGTCGCCGCGATGAAGCGGCATGGCGACGCGTACGCCGTGATGACGGTCTCCGGCAGACAGGTGGCCGACCGGCTCGGCGACACCGTGATCCGCGAACTGTCCGCGATCTCGCAGGCACGCCCCGTCACCACCCTGCCAGCCGTCGCGTTCCGCATCATGACCGCCGTGCGATCGCATGCCGGACAACCCCTGCCGAAACTGCTCAACGGGGCCGAACAGGACGTGGTCATCCGCCGCGTGCTCGACAGACATGCCGAACATGCCGAGCACGGCGACGAATGCTCCACCTGCGCACTATTGCGCACCTACTTCGTGGTCGCCGACTGGTCGGGCATGGTGGTGGACGACGCCACCGACGCCTTCGCCAACCAGCTGCGCGACATGCTTGCCCGCATGAACGAGATCGGCGCGAAACCGGAACTCGAAGACGCGCTGATTTCCCGCGCTGCCGACGAACACGGCACGCTTGACGAACGACGCGAACGACTGCGCGTGCAATGGCGGCTCGCCTTCGCGCTGCGTGCCGAATACAACCAGGCCATCAACGAGGCATATCCGGACCAATACCGTCTCGACGCCTCGCAGCTCATGATCGACGCCGCGGCCGCCGTGAACGAAGCCAAAACGTCCGACCTGCCGAAACTCGTCATCGTCGACGATTTCCAGGACGCCACACTCGCCGGCTTCGACTTTCTCACCGCATTGCGCAACCGTGGCGTGCGTCTGCTGCTCGTCGGCAACCCCGACGAGGCGGTGCAGACGTTCCGCGGATCGTACCCTGAATATCTGTTCAACATGGCGCAATCGCGATTGGGCGCGCGACTGGTACGGCTGGAACCGTCCCATATGGCCGAAGGCACGGACCTGGCCGCGGTGGCGAGCCGCGTGAGCCTGACCATCGCCAGCACGGAATCGACCGACGACGCGCTGGCGAACCGCCCCGGCAAAATGCCGGCCATCGCCATGCCGGAGACGCACGACGGCAGTCTTGAAGCCGCGATGTACCGTTCCGCCGTCGAAGAACTCGACGACGTGGTGTGGAAAATCAAAACCGAACATCTCGAACACGGCCGCGACTGGAACGACATGGCCGTGATCGCCCACGACAACGCCACCGTGCGCACGTTCGGCGAACGGCTACGCGCCGACGGCGTGCCCGTACGCTATTCGAGCGTGACCCGCCCCCTCAAGGACGAACCGTTCGTGCAGGGCCTGTTCTCCATGATCGAACTGGCCGAACTGAAACGGCAAGGCATCGCCACCTCGTCCATGAACCTCGACACGGCCGGCGCATACGTGCGCTCACGCGTCGCATCGATTATGAACTCGCCGCTGATCACCACCCCCGGCGAACGTCCGGCTCGGCTGTGCGTGGTCGAATCGGCGATGAACGCGCTCGGCTCGCTGGCCACGGTTTTGCATGACGATACAGCCGATCCGACCACGTCCGACACGTCCGGACGCGCGCTGCTGCCACAGCTGATCGACGATTGGAACGATTACGTCGAAACCTTCCACACCGCACGCGTGGCGGCATCGGCGTCGGACACGGAAAACGCTGCCGACATGGGCCTGCCGGCAATCGACACCGACGACCGGCTGATGACGGGAGAGCGTGCCGCTGAGGACGCGGACGAACCATCCTTCGGCATGAACGCGCTGTACATCCTGCTATTGGAAGGCGACACCGACCGCGTGCTCGACGCGATCGCCTCCGTACTGGGCCGCAAAGACCCCCAAGCGCAAGCCTTCGCACGCCTGTGGAAAACGCTTGACGATACCCTGCGGTCGGAGGCACGCCTGACATCCCACGAACCGCAATACATGCTCGACTGTGCATGGCAGGCGTTCGGCAAAGCCGAAATCTGGCAGAAAACGGCGTTGCGCAACAACGCCGAAGGCCGCGCGGCCAACGACCGGCTCGACACCGCGATGCGCCTGTTCAGCTACGCGTCCGGCGGCGAATCGAACGGCGTGACGGCAGCGCACACCATCGACGCGTTCATCGAACAGGTCCGCGCGCTCGCCATCGAAGCCGACTCCCTGGCGCACACCGCGCCGATCGATCAGGCCGTGACGCTCACCACGCCCGCCGGAGCTGCCGGAAAACATTGGAAACTCGTGTTCATGCCTGCGTTCCAACAAGGCCAATGGCCGAACCTCGCGCCGCGCAACACCCTGTTCGGCGGGGAGGAACTCGCCGACATCATGCTGCATGGACGACTGTCCGACGACATCGTCACTTCCGCAGGCCGCGAAAACGCGCAGCTCGCCGCGGTGCTCGCCTCCGAACAGAAAAGCCTCCTTGTGGCGCTCACCCGCGCCGATGAGCGCGTGACGGTAAGCGCGGTCCTCAACGAAGACCATGTGCCGTCCGACTTCCTCTACGGCTACCTGCCGGAATGGTTCGACCGCGACCGGGATGCCGATGCGGAAACACGCGTGTACACGGCGGTCGGCGAGGCCGGCGAATACGCGGGACTGGAGGCCGACCCACGTGGCCTGGTCGCCGCCTCGCGAAGCGTGCTGGCCCATGCGCCGACCGATTCCCCCCAAGCGCGCGATGCCGCGCAAGCCTTGGCGTTGTTGGCATCGCATGGCATCGCCGCCGCGAATCCCGACAATTGGGCGTTCCTTACGGAACATGCGGGAGCCGACGATATGACGGAAATCGACGGCAAGATGGAATCTGACGGGAAAACGGAGCATGCCGACAAGGCGAAGCTTATCGAACAACCGGAATCCATCGAAAAAACAGACGGCCAATCCGACGTGGTCACCCTTTCTCCATCCGCCGTGGACAGTTTGTGGGCGTGCCCGGTGTGCTGGATGCTGGAGAACCGTTTCGCCGGCCCACGCATGGGCAGCGCGGCCACCAGCTTCGGCTCGCTCATCCACGCCGTCGCGCAACAGGCCACCGAAGCCGGCCTCGACCTGCCCCAAAACCACACCGCGGTAAGCGACGAGGACAACATCGACGAAATCACCCAATGGATGATCAGCCGATACAAGACCCTACGTGGCGACCTCAACGCCATCGACGACCCCGAGGAACGGTACAAGGCGCTCGGCAAGGACGCGAAAGCATCGGTCGCATTGCGCAACATCGCCACATATTTCGTCAAGTCGAACCGTACGGGATACCCGTCGAACAACACCGAAACCATCACCGTGGGAACATTGGACCATGCCGAAGCGGAACGGCAGTTCGCCGCGCAATTCGACTTCGACGACATCCTCGACGCCTACAACGCCATCGACGGCAACGCTCCGATCTCCCGCGACGAACTCATCGCCATCATGGGCGCGCTCGTCGGCGGCTGGCCGGAAACCGGCATGAGCGACCGGCTCACCGTACGCCTGTCGGGCAGAATCGACCGTCTTGAACACCGCCGTACCGCAGACGGCCGCGAACAGGTACGGCTGATTGACTACAAAACCGGCAAAGTGCCGAATGGACGCTCCCTGTTCAGCGACCTGCAGCTCGTCTGCTACCAGCTGGGCCTCGCATTCCCGGAACACGACGGAAAACGCGGCGCGCAGGCGATCGCAACCATGCCGGACATCACCCAAAGCGCCCTGTTCCACGTCATGGAATACGCGGCACCCGCGCCACGCAAAGGGCAAGGCGACGAAGCGTACCACCAGCAGGCGCTGTTCGCCGGCGGAAGCATCAACGCGGGCGATTTCATACCCCGCAAATACGTGCCCAAAATGGCCAGCGTCTTCACCAGCGGCCTCGACGACGTCGAACGGCCGGCGCAGGTCAGCGAAGAACATTGGAAGCAACTTCTGGAATCGCGGTCGAAGATGACGGTATGGTCGCTGACCATGATCTCCCGCGTCTTCTATGCGGCCGCGGCGAGCCGGGCCACCCGCATCACCGCGCGTCCGACCGTGGAACACGTCGGATACTGCAGAACGTACGGCAGTGGGGTCTGCCCGGCCTGCCAAGGCGAGCAGAACACCGTATTCGAAAGGACCGTGGCATGAACGGGAGCAACGGTATGAACGGAAGCATGTCAACGAACGGGGCCACAGCAAAGGGCGATGCGATGGGCACTGCGCCGGCCGCCACGCCGAAATTCACCGACAGTCCGGAACAGGCCGCCGTCATCCAAGCCCCCTCATACGAGGACGTGGTCGTGGTGGCGGGCGCCGGCTCCGGCAAAACCTACACCATGACCCGCCGCATCATCACCCTCATCGACCAAGGCATCAGTCCCGAGAAGATTCTGGGCCTGACCTTCACACGCAAAGCCGCCTCCGAACTGCTTTCGCGCGTTTCCGCTGCCGTGACGCGCAACCAGGCCGGACGTGGTACGCGCGTCGCCTTCCTCAAACCGGAAGTCTCCACCTATGACGCGTTCTTCCAAACCATCGTGCGCCAATACGGCCTGCTCGTCGGCTTCGACCAAAACACGCAGCCATTGAGCGAAGCCGGAGCGCTGCAGCTCATCCACACCGTGCTCGACAAGCACATGGACCAGCTCATGGCCTTCGACCAAGGCGGCGACGAACTCGGCAAATTCTCCACCATCGCCGGCAACGTGTTCACCCTATCCAACGCCATCGCAGGAGCCATGATCGGCAGCGACTGCACCAGCTTCGACGAAGCCGTGGAACGCGTGCGCGCATGGGATAAGGCGTTCGTGGCGCAAGTGGCCAAAGCGCTTGAAGACGAGGACGTTCCCGATGACGAGCCGAAAGTGGGCAAGGCTCCGAAACAGAAGAAAAAGGAATCCGACACCGCCTTCGAAGCGCGCAAACGCGAATACCGCGCCCAATGCCACCAACTGTGCGTCCACAACACCGCGAAGTTGGCCGGCACGGCCCGCAAACGCGACCTGCTACTCGACCTCGTGGCCGACTACCACGCCGAAAAACGCGCCCTCAACATGGCCGAATTCAGCGACTTCACCATCGCCGCATTCCAACTCGTCACCCGATTCCCCTCCATCGGAGCCACCTACCGCAAACGCTACACGCACGTGCTGCTTGACGAATACCAAGACACCTCCACCACGCAGGCGGCCCTCCTGACCGCACTGTTCCACGCCGATTCCACCCATCGCAGCGCGGTGAACGCCGTCGGCGACCCCTTCCAATCGATCTACGCATGGCGAGGAGCCAGCCCAGGCGCATTCCGCATGCTGCAACACGACTTCGGCCACGACGCCACCGACAAGCCCTACACGCTGACCGTCACCCGACGTAACTCGCGCATGGTGCTCGAAGCGGCCAACAATCTGACGAAACCATTGCGCCTGCCCGCCAGACGTCGCGGCAGCTCGCTTATGCGCGAAGTGGACGTGCCCCCGCTCGCCAACATCGACAATGCCCCCGAAGGTACGCTCGGCGTGCTCGGCTACGCCACATTCGGCCAGGAAATCGACGCCATCGTACGCTTCGCCAAACAAGCGATCGCACTGCACACGCCAACCGAAAACGAGCTCGCCGACGGAGTCAAAGACAACCGTCCGCACGTGGCGCTCCTGTTCCGCTCCAAAACGCAGATGCCAGCCTACGAGGACGCACTGGAACAAGCCGGCCTCACCACACTCGTCGTCGGCCAGGCCGCACTCCTGGAACGTCCCGAAATCAAAGACATCCTCGCCCTGCTGCACGTCGTATGCGACCACACCGACAGCGCCGCGCTCATGCGGCTGCTCGCCACGCCACGATTCGGTCTGTCCGCCGACGATCTGCAGGCGCTCGCCGGCATCGCCGAACGGCTCAACACCGCGCAACGCTACCGCGCGCTCGTGTCGGCCGGCATCGTGGAGGCGGATGCGAATCCGTCCGACGCCGACATCCGCGCCACCGTGCGCGCCTACCGCGACCAAGTGCCCAACGCCGTCTTCCTGATCGACGTGCTGCTGCGCGGCGATCTGCGGCACCTCGTCGACGGCGTATTGAGCCGTACGGGAGCCGCGAGCGTCATCCACGCCGGTCGCGTCATCCAACAGGTGCAGCGCACGGCCGGCCATCCGTTGCCGGAAGTGGTACGCACGGCCATCACCGCGCTCGGACTGGACATCGACCTGCTGCTCGCCGAACGGATGCGGCATCTGGATGCCGGCAATCGTGCCACATCGCATGCCGCTTCGTCACTCGACGCGATGTTGTCTCTGGTGGACACCTACTTGCAGGAAATCGCCGCGCAGGGCACGCCAAGCCTGCGCGCGTTCATCTCGTGGGTGGATTCGCTGCGTGACGCGTCCGACGACAACGCCACCGCACCAGATACCCCCGTCGATGTGGTGCTCATGACCGTGCACCAGTCGAAAGGCCTGGAATGGGACGCCGTGGCCGTGGTCGGCATGCGCGACGGCACCTTCCCGTCCAGTCAAGGCGACCGCCTGAGCGTCAAAACGGACGAAGACCATCCGGGCGGTCGGCGCGACGGCGTATGGGAGCCGCCGGAATACTTCGAAAAAGCCCACACTTGGCTGGAAGACCCGTCCGCGGTGCCGGTTCCGGTGCGCGCCGACGCGGATATCCTGCCACGATTCCCGCACGACGCGCCCATCGGGGGCAATCCCGTGGAATCGCTCGACGGATTGGACGATGCGGAAGTGATCGACGACGAGGTGTTCGGCACCTTGCGAACCATGGCCGTCGACGATATGGAAGGAATGGATCCGGCAAGCCTGTACCTGACGCAACAGGAGGAATACGGCCGCCGACTGCACGCCGACGAACGCCGTCTCGCCTACGTGGCGTTGACGCGCGCCCGCTACGAGGCGCTGCTCGTATACAGCGGATGCAACGAGACGAGCCGCGACTCCCGCCTGGCGGAGGGAAAGAAAAGCGCCGCGCCGTCGAATTTCTGGCTGGAGACGCGCGATTCGATGAACGGAATCGTCACCGCGGTACGCGAACCGGACAACCTGTCCGACGATGTGGACGGCTCCCCGCACACGCTGGGACTTGACCTGCCCGACGGCTATTTCGTAGGCGAACACGCCCGCGATTTCGAGAATGCCGTGGTGGGCGATGCGTGGAACACGCCGCTCGAACCGGTCTCGGACGACCATACTTTGCCTTGGCCGTGCGATCTGAGCGCCGATGTCGCCGACAAGCTGCGTGCCGCGGCCGAACAGGTACGTGCCGTCGAATCCGACGAACCGAATATCGCTGAATCCACGGGAACGCAGGGCGACGTTGCCGATGAATCCGCCACGCCATCGCCGGAAACCGGAAACTCACTGCTGCGTCTCGCCAAACTGCTCGTCGCCGACGAACATCTCATGCCGGAACCGGACGCGGCTGACGCAGGCGAATCGCAGGACGCCTTCGACGAGGCCGTGCGTGCCAAAGGCGAACGTATCCTTGCTGCCGGCCGCCAAAACGTCACCTCGCTGCAAGCGCGCGCCGGCTCCATGGGCGAGCGTGACTCCCGCGCCTACTGGCGTGGTCTGGTCCGTCCGATTCCGCACGTCGCCTCGCCGGCGGCACAGCTCGGCACGCGGTTCCACGCATGGGCTGAGCGTTTCATCATGGCGGATGCGGACGTCGACGGCATCGGCGGTACGGAAGGTGCTGCCGGCATGGCCGCGCAGTCGCGTGCGGAACTGATCGCATTGATAGGTGATACGCAAGTCGGCGCGGACAACGGCGGCGTGCAATCGCAGGACGCACCATCGCAGGACGCCCAATTGCGAGACGAACGGAAACTGGCCGCTTGGCAGCGTCGTCTCGTCGCCTCGCCGTGGGCAAAACGACGTCCAGCATGGGCGGAACGCCAGCTCGTCGTCGACATGCCCCAGCTCGGCACCATCGTCAACGGCAAACTCGACGCGGTGTTCTTCGGCGGTCTCGACGAAACGGACGAGACGAAACGCTACACCGTGGTCGATTGGAAAACCGGCGTAAAACCACGCAAACCGGACGAAATCAAGGAGAAGCTCGCACAGCTCGACCTGTACCGCCTGCTGCTCGCGGCGATGGAAGGGGTTCCGTTGGATGCAATCGACGCCTGTCTCTACTATGTGAGTGAGCCTCACGAGGCCGATCGGGAGCTTGACGCCCTCGACAAAACAGAAGAAGAGATCCTTGCCGAGTTGAGCTACGGAATTCCGCAGCAATCCGACAACGACTAGTGCCGGTGCGCAATGGCTCCTTGACCGAAGAAAGCGGGGGAGCGGCGCTTTCCGGCCTGCCTGCGGGAGAAACCGCTATGCAGGCAGCGTTGTGGAGGAACGCCGCTACCCTCGTGCAGCATGTGTGGGCGGGCGCACATGCCGGACGCAACGACAGTTAAGGAGTGTTTGATATGGCTGCGAACAGCGCAACCGCAATCCCGAACGCCGGCATGGGTGCCGGAACAAACAACGCATCGGCAATCGTCTTCCGTCCCATCGTCTGGGGCGATCTGGACGCGGTGGTCGACCTGTTCGACCGTACCTGGCCGCAGGATGTGGACAAGGTCGGCGCGGACATGTCGCGGCTGATCTCCCGATATTTCGTGCTGCACTACCTGCTGCCGACCACGTTCGCCAACGGCGCGTTCGCCGCCGACGGCACACTCGCGGGCGTCACGTTCATCCGCGTCGCCGGCGAGGCGCCGCAGCTCGACGAAATCGAAGTCGGCGAGGAAATGAAGGCCTTGGAACGCCGCATCGACGCCGATCCGGAGGCCGCCAAGCATATGGCGGCGCTGAAATCCGGCTTCTCGGTGGAACTCGATCTGGAACGCGAAGGGCGCGCCAACGAAACCACCATGGGCGAGCTGGAACTGTTCATCGTCAACCCCGACGTGCGCGGCCACGGTGTGGGCGGGCAGCTTTGGAGACGCATGCAGGAGCATTTCGCCGCATGGGACGTGCCCGCGTTCTACCTGCACACCGATTCCGACTGCGACGTGAGCTTCTACGACCACAAGGGGTTGGACTGCATCGCGCACCGCACGGCAAGCGAGACGGTCGCCCGGCTCGGCGGCAGCGCCGACGGCGAAGTGCCGCCACTGTTCGACGACATGTTCATCTACCGGGGAAAGGTGACGGCGTGACGAGCGCGAAACCGCAATCGCAATCGCACGAACCGCACGAATCGCAGAAAACGCAATCGCCATACGCGCAGCTTTTCCGCATTCCCGGCACGAAGGCGTTCTGCGTGTCCGGAGCCATCGCGCGACTGCCGATGTCCATGATGGGCCTCGGTATCGTGCTCGCGCTCAACCACATGTACGACAATTGGACGATCGCCGGCGTGATGAGCGCCGCATACGTGCTCGCCACCGCAGCCGTCACACCGTTGTACGCGCGCCTGTTCGACCGGTTCGGCCAACGCAAGGTCGGTCCGGTGGTATTGACGGTGCAGGTCATCGTCATGCTGGGCTTCGCGTTCGCCGCACTGATGCGCGTGCCGATTCCGCTGCTGTTCGTACTGGCCGTGGTCATGGGTATGACGCAGTTCGCGTTCGGCGCGCTCGTACGTACCCGTTGGGCGTATGTGCTCGACCGCGCCGGCAAGGGGGAGCTGCTCAACACCGCGTACGCGCTCGAATCCGCCATCGACGAAATCGTATTCATCTTCGGACCGATTCTGGCGGCGTTCCTGGCCGCGTCCGTGCACCCCGTATCGCAGCTGTTCGTGCCGACCATCGCCTGCGCGGTCGGCGGTGCCGTGTTTTTCGCGCTGCGCGACACGCAGCCGCCGGTATTGCGCGAAATCACGGTCGTCGCGGCCGATGCCGACGATGCGGACGTGCGATTGGCGGCCGCTGGTGCCGCTGCGAACGGTACTGCTGGTACCGCTGCTTCCGCGAATCGTTTCGACCTCGACCGGCTCAAGACGGACGGCCGCGACCGCAACAAGCGCAATGTGCTCACCTATGCGGGCGTGCTGCCGCTCCTCGCCGTGTTCATTGTGTTCAACATGGCGTTCACCGCGTTCGACACGTCCATGACCGCCGTCATGAAATCGCTGCACCTCGACTCCGTGCTGGGCGTGCAGCTGGCCATGCTGGCCGTCGGCTCCTGCATGGGCGCGCTGGTCTTCGGCTCGCGCGAGCTCAAAGGCTCCCGTTGGCGTCACATGATCATGTTCCTCGCGTTGATGACCGTCGGCTTCGTGGTGATCCACCTGTGCCAGGGCAACCTGATCGTGATGGGACTGGTGGAGATCCTCACCGGCCTGACCATTTCGCCGGTGTTCGCCTCCGGCAACCTCCTCGTCAAGGAGACCGTGCCCGAGGAATCGCTCACCGAAGGCCTGTCCTGGGTGAGCACCGCCGGCACGATGGGTGCGTCGTTCGGCTCCATGATCACCGGCATCGTGCTCGACCATTTCAATCCAAGCGTGGGATTGAGCCTGCCCGCCGTGTTCGTGGGCTGTTCGATTCCGTTCGCGCTGATTGGCTGGCTGCTGGCGCGTCGAAGCGTCTCTTTAGATTCGTAAGTGGAACACGTTATGGACGTGGGCGCGTGATTCAAAAACATGTGTGAAAACGCATGCGATTATGCGCGCGGCAAGCGCGCACGGCATGCGCGCGCCCGCGAAAACATCAAGGAGCTGCAATGATCAAGGTTTCCGTAGTCGGCGCCAAAGGCCGTATGGGCTCGCACGTGGTCGACGCCGTCAATGCCGCCGCCGACACCGAACTCGCGCTCGCGCTCGACGCAGGCGACGACCTGACCGCAATCACCCCCGAAAACACCGACGTCGTGGTGGAATTCACCGTGCCGAGCGTGTCGCTGGGCAATGTGCTCGCCCTCGTCAAGCAGGGCGTCGACGTGGTGGTCGGCACCACCGGCTGGACCGAAGAGAAACTCGACCAGGTGCGTGCCGCGCTCGCAGCAGCTCCGCGTGAGGGCCAGAGCGTGTTCATCGCGCCGAACTTCGCCATTTCCGCGGTGCTCGCCGACCATTTCGCAAAGGTCGCGGCACCGTACTTCGAATCCGCCGAAGTCATCGAACTGCACCACCCGACCAAGGTGGACGCTCCGTCCGGCACCGCTTTCCACACTGCGCAGGGCATCGCCGAAGCGCGCAAGGCGGCCGGCTTGGGTCCGGTTCCGGACGCCACCGAAACCGACGGCGGTTCCCGAGGCCAGGTGGTGGACGGCATCCACGTGCACGCCGTGCGTCTTCGCGGCCTCAACGCCCACGAGGAGGTGCTGTTCGGCAACTCCGGCGAACAGCTGACCATCCGCGCCGACAGCTTCGACCGCATCTCCTTCATGCCGGGCGTGCTGCTGGCCGTGCGCA